>Ga0073936_10004592_pt1 | contig 19042 bp, 9 predicted proteins | sample AliMusrvi5mmetaG_FD_87041 | JGI IMG/M metagenome (GOLD analysis project Ga0073936, IMG submission 87041) | Freshwater lake bacterial and archeal communities from Alinen Mustajarvi, Finland, to study Microbial Dark Matter (Phase II) - Alinen... | ecosystem: Environmental > Aquatic > Freshwater >... | reverse complement strand
TGGCGGCGAGGCTTTCGACAAGTCGGCGAAGATCATGGGACTCCCTTACCCCGGCGGACCGCTGATCGACAAACTGGCGGCAGGGGGCGATCCCCGGCGCTTTGCCTTTGCGCGGCCGAACATCCCGGGGCTCGATTTCAGCTTCAGCGGCCTGAAAACTTCATTTCTCTATTTCCTGCGCGATGAATTGAAACGTGATCCCGCCTTCATTGAAAACAACAAACCTGATCTTTGCGCCTCCATCCAGTCGACCATCATCGACATCCTCATGGCGAAACTGACCCTTGCCCTGGAGCAGACGCGGTTGCTCCACTCCCGTTCCCAGTTGCCGGATGTGGCCATTGCCGGCGGCGTATCCGCCAATTCGGGACTCAGACAGGCACTGGAGGATGCAAAGGTCCGCCTTGGCTGGAACATCTTCATCCCTCCCCTGCAGTATTCAACCGACAATGCCGCCATGATTGCCGTGGCCGGTTATTTTAAATTCCTGAAAAGCGAATTTGGGAGCCAGTCGTCGGTGCCTTATGCCAGAAATGTTTTATAAGGGGGTTGGACCAGGCAATAGGCAATAGGCAGTAGGCAATAGCAGCAGTCAAACTGCCAGCTCACTATCAACCAGTAATTATTAATTTTTAATTTTTAATTGGAAATAATCTCCGGCAATTTTTCCCAGTGGAGGTTATTTTGTCCCAAGTACCTGGAACCGTTCGTCATCTGCAGGCCAGAAACTGTTTTTGGCACGGTTGTAATGGTAATAATCCTCCATCTGAACACCCTCGGGAAGATGTTTGGCAATGTACTGGTTCATGAAGAAATCGTAGAGGTATCCCGCATGTTTTTTTCCAAGATAGCTTGCCATTTCATAAATGTCCTTTACTGCAAGCGAATCGATCCGGTACTTGTATTTCACCCTGCCTGTAAAGGGATCGCTGTAAAAACGGCCTTCGAATGAATCGTAGATGGTTGACGTGGCGTAAAGCACCGTTTTCTTTGCATTTTCGGTATTGGCCTTGCTCAGGTCGAACCAGCAGCCGAAATCCACGGCGTTAACATTTGTTTTCTTGTAATAAATCGTATCCATGTACGATTCCTGGTCCTCCACGGGGTAAAAATACTCATCAAGCTGCATCTGCGATATATCGAGCACATACGACTGGGGTTTGCCGGTCATGAATGAATCGATGGCATCATCCAGGTATACATTGAAGCCGAGGTTCCTCAGTTCCCCGATAAAATTGTTCATGTATGTTTCGAGCAGGAGGCTGTCGCTGAGATATTGCATGAAGTGGCTCTCAGCCCAGAGCGCAGAATCCTGCTGTTCCTGCGAAAGTTCGCTTAAGTTTTTGACCGATTCGCCCTTATGGCTGAATTTAAACACATTGTCGGGTGGCATCACCAGTAGGTTTAGCACATGCGGTGAATTGATGAAGGTATTGGCCACTTTCCGCTCGGGGGTGCACGAGGGCATGACGAGCAGCCCCGACGCCAGGAACAAGAGAATAAACACCGGGTAAAACCTTAATTTCACAACGATTGCTTGATCAGGTAAAGGTGAAAACTATAAAAATGCAAATTTAGTATTTCCCGGGGTATATTCCATCCTGAAGGTTCAGAAAGGGCGGCACCCGGGACTGTTAAAGTTCCTGCAAAAACCGTTCCCCGAATTTTCTTCCGTACGCCACGCATTTATCCCGTACATCGTGATGAGGTGTGAATTTCACCATCAATCCCTCGTCTATGACACTGAGTTTGAGATTGCTCATGGCCGAAGTCATGATTTTCGCAGCCTCGCCGCTCCAGCCGTACGATCCGAAGGCAGCAGCCAGTTTATTGCGGTCGCGGATGGGGTTGATCAGCGCGAAGACCTGGTAAACGGGCAGCAGGATGTTCTGGCTGAAGGTCGGGCAGCCCAGCACGATGGCCGAGGCGCTGATGATCTTCTGCTCCAGTGTGGCCAGGTCCATTTTCTCGATGTCGCACAGGTCAACATCGATATCGCCGGCCTGCTTCATCCCGTCGGCGATCATGGCTGCGATGACACCCGTATTCTGGTAAGCCGAAACGTACCCGAGGAAAACCCGGTTCGCCTGCTGTTCGTGCATCGCCTCCAGGGCATATTGCTCGGAGAGATCGACATATTTTTTCCAGTTCTCCCGCAAAATCGCGCCATGACCCGGACAGATTGTCACGATCTCCAGCGGCCGTATGCGTTCGATGGCCTGCAGCATGAACCTGCTGTAGGGTTTCATGATCACGTTGTAATAATAGCGGAAAGCGTCGTCGAAATCGCCTACCGCATCGTCGAACATCCCCTCGTTGCAGTAATGTTCGCCGAAAATATCACAGGTGAAGAGCAGTTTCTCCTCCTGCAGGTACGACATGATCGAATCGGGCCAGTGAAGGTTTGCCGCGGCGACAAACTGCAGGGTCCGGTCGCCAAGGTCGAGCGTCTGGCCATCTTTCACAATGATGTGGGGAATCTCGAAGCCAAGCAGGTCCTTCAGGTACCTGATGGCGTTGCCGCTGCCCACAACGCGGGCGCGCGGGGCAATCTCCAGCAGCCTGGCAAGGCATCCCGAGTGGTCGGGTTCTGTGTGATTTACAACGATGTATTCGATTTCGGAAGGATCGGTAACGGTCTTCAGCTTGGCAAGATAAACATCCCAGAACTTCTCCTTGACGGTTTCAACAACGGTCTTTTTCGCAGCGTTGATGAAATATGAGTTGTAGGTTGTCCCGTACTTGGTCTCCATCACCACATCGAAGGTAACGATGTCGTGATCGAGAACCCCGATCCAGCTTACAGTATCTGTGATTTTAAGAACTTTATTGTCGGGCATATTCAGGTTTGATTGTTATGATGAAAATGGTGATGCAATATATCCGTATTGGATGGCAGTAATATTTTTTCCTGGTTATAACGGCAGCTCCATCTGGAAGGTATCGTCGTCGTCCTTTGCAGGATTTTCGGAAGGGTCGGGTTTCGGTATCCTGGGTCGTTTTTTGCGGGCAGGAGCCTGTTCAATCGTGGGTTCTTCGGGCGGCAGCAGGTTGATGGGAAGGTCGCCCTTTGACAATGGCTCCGAAGCATCGGCCGGCTCTTCCGCCTGGCCGGGTTCGGCCTTTTCAACCGCGTCGAGCCGGAAACCGGGGCCTGGTTTATATCCGGCATCCTCCTCATCCTGTGAAGCGATCTCTTCCTCCGGCAATTCCTCCGGCAGCAACGATTCAAGCCATTTTATCTTCTTCAGGGGGTGAATAGCCAGCCGTTTGCCTTTGGCCTTGATCCCCTTGACACCGATGAATTCCTCTGCGACGATCTCCTCCTGTTCGCTTCCCTTGGTCTTCAGGGTCATGTCAAAAATAAGCTCGAGTCTTGGCCTGGCATCGGTGGAGAAGAGGGTCATCCGGTCGGGATCCTCAACAAATTCAACCTTCCTGTCCGACAGTTCCGCTTTAAAACGCTTCATGAAGTAATGTTTCGACTCATGTTCCTGGTACACCACGGTATAAACCTTTTCCGGATCGAACTTTTCGATCAGGATCATCTCCTCATCAAAATGAGCCGACAGGTCGAAGGAACTCAGCCGGTAATAGCCCGACTGCATCACCGTGATGATACGGTCGGTGCCCGAAAATGCCCCGAGCAGGATCCCCCGTTCGTCGGTGTTGAGCCGCTGCACGGTTTCGTCGTACCAGATGTTCAGCGACCCCAGCGTGGAGACCCCCTCCTGGCGCTGTTCGATCTTCCTGACGGCGAATTTCGTCAGGGTGTTGCCCATCGAATTCCGTCCCTTGATGGCGATTTCGGCAAAATTAAAATCAAAGGAACTTTTTTTCAGCCTGGGTTTTGGTTTCAGCTCCACCCTGATCCCTTCGGCCTCGCCGTTGGGATTGGCCGTGAAATAAAGCACCTTTGAACCCGGCGTTCCCTTGGTGACGGTATACTCCTTGTCGCGGGTCACCCCCACCACGCTGAACCGTTTCACCATGATCTTGCCGTTTTTCCCGTCACGGTATATGAGGTTGTACACCGTGCGGCTGTCGTTTTTATTGAAGACGGCGACATGGATGATGTTCTGGCCGATGAATATCTTCCCTGCAACTTTTACGACGATAAAGGTGCCGTCGTCGCGGAAGGCGATGATGTCGTCGATATCGGAACAATCGCACACATATTCGTCCTTTTTGAGGCCGGTCCCGGCAAAGCCCTCTTCGCGGTTGACATAAAGTTTTTCGTTGGCAGCCGCCACCTTCGCGGCTTCTATGTTGTCGAAGCTGCGTATCTCCGTTTTGCGGTCGCGGTTCTTGCCGTATTTTTTGCGGATCTGCCTGAAATATTCGATGGTAAAATCGATCAGGTTGGCCAGGTGGTTGTCCACCTCGTCCATCTCGGCCTTCACGTCGTCCATGGCCTCATCGGCCTTCGCCGAATTGAAACGTGAAATCCGTTCGATGGGGATCTTGCGCAGCCGGTGTACATCCTCTTCCGAAACAGGGCGGATAATCAAATGGGCAAAGGGTTTTAGCCCGTCAAAGATGGCCGTGTCAATCTCTTCGGTTGTCTTGCATTTTTTGATCCCTTCGTAGATTTCGTTCTCGATGAAGATCTTCTCCAGCGAAATGTTGTGCAGCTGGTCGAGCAGTTCCTGGCGCCGGATGTTCAGCTCGAGTTTCAGGAGGTTGACCGTATTCTGCGTATTGACCCGCAGGATCTCCGAAACCCCCATGAACCTTGGCCTGCCGTTTTCGATCACACAGACATTCGGCGAAATGGAGACCTCGCATTCGGTGAAGGCGTAGAGGGCATCCATCGTGGTATCGGGTGAAACGCCGGGTGCAAGGTGAATCAGGATCTCCACGTCGGCCGCGGTGTTGTCGTCTATCTTGCGGATCTTGATCTTGCCCTTGTCGTTGGCGGCAAGGATGGAGTCGATGATGGAACCCGTTGTGGTGCCATAGGGAATCTCGCGGATGACCAGTGTCTTTTTATCCTCCAGGATGATTTTCGCCCGGAGGCGGATCTTGCCGCCTCGAAGCCCGTCGTTGTAACGTGAAACATCGGCCATCCCGCCGGTTAGAAAATCGGGAAAAAGTTCAAAATCTTTCCCTTCAAGTATCCGGATCGAAGCTTCGATGAGCTCGTTGAAGTTATGCGGCAATATTTTGGATGCAAGCCCCACGGCGATCCCTTCGCCGCCCTGGGCGAGCAGCAGCGGGAATTTGGCCGGCAGGGTGACCGGCTCCTTGTTGCGGCCGTCATACGACAGCTGCCAACCGGTGGTTTTAGGGTTGAACAGCACTTCGTGGGCGAATTTCGAAGGTCGCGCCTCGATGTACCTGGGTGCCGCCGCGCTGTCGCCCGTAAGGATGTTGCCCCAGTTTCCCTGGCAGTCGATCAGCAGGTCTTTCTGACCCAGCTGGACGAGCGCATCGCCGATGGAGGCATCGCCGTGGGGGTGGTATTTCATCGTGTGGCCGATGATGTTGGCCACCTTGTTGTAACGACCGTCGTCGAGCTCCTTCATGGCGTGCAGGATGCGCCGCTGCACCGGCTTCAGCCCGTCGGTGATCTCCGGCACCGCCCGCTCAAGAATGACATACGAGGCATAATCGAGGAACCAGTTCTGGTACATCTGCGAAAGATGCACCGTCTCCTTCAGCGTTCCCGATTCAAGTTCGGGATTATCCCCGTTTGTAGTTTCTTCAGTGGACATTTTGAGCTAATTATTCAATGCTGGAATACCTGAATGCAGGAATGCAGGAATAATTAAAAAAGATTTCAGGTTTCGTAACAATTGACAAATGTTTTGAAAATGTTTTTTTATTTACCTATTTATGCATTCCTGCATTCACATATTATTTTTTCCGTGTTTCTGCATTCCTGCATTCTGCATTCACGTATTCTTTTTATTTGACCAGTTTCGATATCGCCTTAAAGGTCTCCCCGCCGGAGTATCGGAGCAACTCGAACAGGATGGCTTCATAAGTGGTGATGGTCGCCCCCTCCCTGCGCATGCGTTCGAGTGCCATCAACTTGTCATTCGGCTTCCGCGACGAGATGCAGTCCTCCACCACCACGGGGTGATAGCCGTTGTGCAGGAGGTCGATAACGGTCTGCAGCACGCAGACATGGCTTTCGATGCCGGTGATGATGACCGTGTCGCGGCCCGAAGAGGCCAGCTCCATCATGAACCGCGATTCGTCGCAGCAGCTGAAGGAGGATTTTTCAATCCGTCCGATCCCTCCCAGGGTTGCGGCAATTCCGGGCATGGTGGGGCCCAGCCCCTTTACATACTGTTCAGTAACAATCACCGGCACGCCGAGATGCTGCATTCCCTGGATCAGCAACGGAACATTCCGCGAGAGTTTTTCATGCTCCCAGATGGCCGGGAATATTCTTTCCTGGAAGTCGATGACTACCAGCACCGATTTTTCTGTTTCGATTCGCATGGGAATTGGAGTTTCGGTTCAACATTGCTTTGTGAACCGGGAAACAAAATTAAGATTTCCTTCGAATGGAGCTGCAGTTGTTAAAAACTTAATAATATCCCTGCAATTTCACGCAATTGAAAACAGAATAAACCAGCAAGGCTATTCCCCGGGGAAATTTCAAACGATGGCCTTGGCATTAATTCGGCTCTTCTGCGACTACCGGTGCCGCCTTTTTCCGGATGGCGATGTTGATCCCGACCTGCACGGAAGAGTTGTTCGTGGAATGGTAAAATATAAGCCCCGGCACATTGTCCGAAATGGCGTAAAGCTGGATGGGACCTGCATTGATGCTCAGACCCGCCCCCACGTTGGTGAACTGGTGGTTGAAAAGGTTGTACGAAATCATCAGCCCCAACAGACACGGGATCCGGTAGCAATAGGAAACCGACATGGCGGGAAAGAAGTGATGATCCCACGAGATGCCGTTGAAGAGCAGGCCGAAGGTGTGGTGTTCATTGAGCGACCAGGTACCGCCCAGGTTGTACCGTACCGGCAGCCAGGTGGTGTATTTCACCCCTCTTACCGAATCGATCTTCACAAGGGCGAGGATGCTGTCGGATAGTTTTTTCCCGAAACTGTTCATGTTGTCGAACATGTCGACGAAGTCGTTCAGGGTCAGTCCGTCAAAGGCGAACTCCTTTCCCGGGTTCTTGCTCACAAAGGTCATCGTCCGCGATTTCCATGTGATAAAGCCGATATCCAGCACACTTGCGCTCACCCCCAGGTGTTTGTTGACCTGGTAGCTCGCCCCGAGGTCGACCCCCATGCCGTTGTTCCCGGGAAAGACCAGGGAGGAGACCCGCTGGTTCGTGTAATGCTGGATGTCGTCGACACCCGAGGTGCGCAGTTCAAAATCAGACCGCATGTGGATGTTGTAGGTGCTGGTATCGGTGTTCACCTCGAATTGCGATTTCACGGTGGTGGCGTTGAACCGCCCAGAAAGATATTTTAACCTGGCGCCCCAGGTGAGCTTCCCTTTCAGCGCAAAGCCCGAGAACGAGGCGGCCCACTCGTCGTATGCGAGGATGTTCAGCGCCGGGGCGATGTTTACGGTTTGTCCGAAGAACTGCGGCGAGGCATTGCCATACCAAAGCAGGTTGCAAAGGTTCACCGGGATCGCGATGTGCTGCGACATGCGCTCCCGCACGCTGAAACCCAGAAAAAACTTTCCGTGCGCCACCTGCGTTCCGAACGAAATGACCTCCACGTCGGTGTAGAGCCTCAACTGGTTGTTTTTTGCGATTTTTGAAAGAAAATTATCGATCCTGAAGGTCACCGAATCGTAAGCATCGCGTTCGATGATGTCTTTATAGGTAAAGGGGTTGGCATAGGCCGACTTCAGTCCGGAGAGGATCGGGATGCCGATATAGAATTTCTGCTGCGGGATGAAAGAGGGGTTCTGGAAGATCCGCTGCGGGATTTCGGGCATGTTGTAAACCGAGAGGTCATGCTGGGCGAACAGGCTTATGGTTCCGAGGCAGCAGAAAAAGGTGACGATCGCGTAGCAAACAGCAGTTAATTTCATGTTCGTCCGTATTATCAGCGTTAGTTGCCGGTCCCCACCGATTTGCGGATCCTGGCCCTGGCAGTGAAATTCAGTTTTAGCTTCTGATCGGCCCTGAGCTTGACATTGATGGTGCCCTCATCGGCCGAATGGAGGACTGCCAGGACAATGATCTTTTTAACCCCCTTAAGATTCTGTAGCCTGGGCGACGGTAAAACGATGGAGGTGTCCTTCACCCCGAACTGGCCCGGGTAAGGCAGATGCGTGGCGGGATCGACCGGCGCCTCCTTGATAAAAACGCGGTCGGTGCCCGTGAGGGAATCCTTTTTGTTGAATGCCGCATCGGTGAAATAGACCTGCATCAGCGTGGTGAGGGGCAGCCCGTTGACGATGTTCAGCCTGAATTCGAGCCGTTCGAAATCTTCTGGATGGTCGAGGGCAAGGTTGAAGGTATCCTGCATGGTCAGGTGATCGAAATGGCCGTAAAGCGGCAGCTTGACGCGGAGATTGGCATGGAAGGAGCTGGTATCGGAAAAAAAGTTCACCGGCGAAACATCGGGGTTGATCCTCGCATGAACCTTGAATACGACATTGTCGGGCTTCAGGTTGTAAAAATCGTCCATGGCATTGCCGGTGTTGGCGTTGTTGTATTCAACGGTTTTCACCATTGGCTGCGAAGCATTGATAAGAGGACTCGGCACCGAAATGATCCCTCCGTTGCCCAGCCGGTTGGCAATGTCGAGCATGCTGCCCGAGGCGTTGTTGATCGCCAGCAGCTTCTCAATCGTGATCTCGGTGGGGACTCCGATGGAGTTGACGATGGTGACCGATACCTGGGGATCGACAAAATGAACATCGCCCTGAACGTAGGCATTGTTGAAAACCTTCACCCTTACGGTATCCTCCAGCTGTGAGAAGGTCTGGTGGCCCAGGAAACCTTCGAACCATCCAACGCTTGTAACGGTAACCAGGAAACCCGCGCTGATCATGTCGCCGGCAACCGGGGTCGGGGATTTTTTCAGCAGCCCGTTTACCTGGATCGTCAGGGTGTTGGGCGATGTTGACAGGTCGAGCCACAGGCCCGAGATGTCGACGTCGGTCTGGGTCTGACCCGAAACAAACGACCCGGTTGTGAACGAAAATGGCACCCCGTTCTTTGTGGCATTGAGGATGGTGAAGGTCAGGTACCCGGCATTGTTGAAGGTGTAATTGGTCGTCAGCCGGATGGTCCCCTCTTTGACCAGCAGCTGGTCCACCCTGATTTCAGGGTTGTTGCCGGTGATGGTCTGGGTGAAGGTCTGGGTGGGGATGGTAAAATCGCCGTTCTGCAATGAATTCTGCTCTTCCTGGGTCACCTGGGTTGACCACGACAGGTTGAGGGGTGCCAGCTTGATGAGGTCGTTGGGCCGGATCCTGAATGCATTGTTGTTGTAATAATAGAGGATCGAGATGTCGCCGTTCTCATCGATGGAGACGTTATTGTCGCTGCCCGAGGTAACCAGCGCCTTTTTCAGGGTGATGTTGTCGTTGACGAGCGGAACCACGATGTCGGGGTTCCAGACTGCATTTTTGATCTTGCTGAAGTCAAAATCCTTCTGACAAGCGGTAAACAAGAACGTCATGATGACGACCGCCACCGGGAGGAAGAGGAGCATCCCGGCCGGAACGGGAGTGTAAAACATTGAATGTCTGAGCTCCCGCCAATTATTCTTACGTTTGTTCATGGGCTGTTATTTCAGGGTAACGAACCTTACAACCAAACAAAGATACGCAACGGGATCGGATAATCCTGCGATCGTAATTCAATTTGAGGTTTTTTTCATGTAAAAGCATTCTATAATCACCAGTGTAAAAAAATATCATCATTTTGCCTAAACTGATTCGCTAAATCAGAAAAGTTAAGCGTTGATTTTTAACCCATGTAAATTTTCTTTGTAAGGGTGCGACGTTACATTGAAAAATATTTTTACGTGTTGGCGTCGAAAAAAGGCAAAAATCATCTACCTTTACGAAAGCCTGCCTCCAGGCGATCACCAATGGCTGCCGGCAGCATATTTTCCACGGAAAACGAATCCTGGATGACCCTATCATTCAGCAATGTTTACAATCATGAAAACACACATGACCACACGGGTTGCATCAAGGATCGCCTTTGCTGCGATGATGCTCCATTTTTGTTTTTTCTCCATGACTCTTACCGCCCAGACCACCAAAACCATCGGGCCGGGGGGGGTAACTATGCCACCATCAAGGCTGCTTTTGATGCGATCAATTCCGGGGCTGTTACCGGGAGCATCACCCTGCAGATCACCGGCAGCATCACCGAAACCGCGACAGCCGTATTGAATGCCAGCGGCACGGGCAGCGCAAACTACAGCGGGGTTAGCCTGTACCCGACCGGTTCTGGTTATACCATCAGCGGGAATCTTGCAGCCCCGCTGCTCAACCTGAACGGCTCGCACAATGTCGTCATCGACGGCAGGGTAAACGCAACCGGCAATACCAGGGACCTTGCCATCATCAACTCCAGTACCTCCGGCACCTCCAACACCTCGACCATCACCCTGAACAATTCGGCCCAGGGCAACACGATTAAATTTGCAATCATCAAAGGCGGGGCGACCGGGATTTACAGCGGGGTAATCCTGTTCAACCAGTCGTCTTCAGGAACCGGCAACAGCAGCAACCTGGTCGACAACTGCAACCTGACCGGTCTCGGTGTCGCAGGCAGGCCCTATTACGTGATCTATTCCTATGGTTCTTCAGGTCATGAAAACAGGAACAATACCCTTTCAAACAACAATATTTTTGATTTCCTGTCACCCACCCTCTCCTCTTCTTACGGGATCAACATCAATGTCAATTCTACCGACTGGACCATCACCGGCAACAGCCTGTATGAAACCACCACCTTCATCCCGGCCGGGAATTATTCCTTTTTCGGCATCAAAATCGCCAATACCAGCGGGAACAATTTTATCATCACCAACAACTATATCGGGGGCATTGCGCCCCTTTGCGGAGGAACTCCGTGGACTGTAAACGCCAACGTTGCCTACCGTTTTTATTGCATTCACATCGATGCGGGAACCACAACGCCAACATCCATCCAGAACAATATCATCAGGAACTTTTCCTGCCTGGGGGGAAGTGATATTCCCTGGATGGGAATAGACCTCAATTCGGGCAGTGTCAATGTTGGTACGGCGACCGGGAACACCATCGGCGATCCGAACAGCACCGGTTCCATTACCCTGTCGGCACCGGTGGCCTCCGCCTCGGCCAGTGTTAGCCTCGGTGAAGTTTTGAACACCATCGTGATCAACAACGGCGGAAGCGGTTACACCTCGGCACCCACCGTTACCCTGAGCGGTAATGGTTCCGGTGCCACAGCGGTTGCCACCATCAGCGGCGGTTCGGTGAACAGTGTGACCGTGAACGACGAAGGATCAGGATATACCTACCCCCCAACCGTCTCCTTCAACAGTTCCAGTTCAGCATCCACCTCGTATGGTATTTACGCAATCAGCAGTGGTGCAGTGAATATATCCAACAACAAGGTCGGGTCGGTTACCACGACCGGGACAACAAGCTACTCCCACGGGTTTTTCGCGATCAGCAGGCAGTCGGCAGCCGGGGCAACGACCATCAGCAACAACCTCATCGGCAGTAACACCACTGCCGGCAGCATCCAGGCCTCCAGTGCCTCGACTTCATCCACGGCCCAGAATGTTTACGGCATTTTCAGCCTGGGAACCGGGGCGGTGGCTATAACCGGCAATGTGATCTCCAACATGTTCAATGCCTATGCCTACCAGTATTCGACGAACGGGCAGATCGGGGGGATCAATGTCAATGCAGGGGTCAATACGATCCAGAACAACACCGTCACCGCCTTGTCGTCGGCATCCCCCAGCAATGATCCGAATGGCAATGCAGCCGTCGTAGGCATTGCGCAAAAAAGCACGGCAGCAGGGCAGGTCGTTTCGGGGAACACGATATCCAACCTCGCATGCACCTACACGGGGACACGACCATCGAGCGTGATCGGCATCTATTATGCCGGCGGGACAACCACGCCAAACCTTGTTTCGGGTAATTTCATTTACGGGTTCTCTGTATTGTCAACCGCGCCATCAACAACGCCGGCCATCCTGTGTGGCATCAAATTATCCTCGGGCAGCACCACCGCCGCAAACAACATCATCAGCCTCGGCACCGGGATCACAACCGGATGCAACATCAGCGGGATCTATGAAAACGGCGTGGCCGGGAACAACAACAATCTCTGGTTCAATACGGTCTTTGTCGGGGGAACCGTTTCTTCGGGGGCAGGGGCGTCAACCTATGCCCTTTTCAACAATGCCAACACCAACACGCGCGATTTCAGAAACAACATCCTTGACAATGTGCGCGCCGGCGGGGGCTCCAGCGCTTTTCATTATGCGGCAGCCCTTGCAGGGACCGCAAACCTCACCATCGATTTCAACGAATATAATGTACCCGTTTCCGGTACGTTGGGAAAGGTGGGACTGGTAAACAAAAGCAACCTGGCCGCCTGGAAACTTGCCACGGGCCAGGATGCCTCCAGTGTAAGCGCCGATCCAGCCTTTGCTGTTGCGGGTGGCACGGTTGCCAACAATTATTTCCCCGCAACTTTCCTCCCGGGGGTTTCCGGGACTGGGATCACCACCGATTACAATGCCGTGGCAAGAGGGGCCACACCCGCCATGGGTGCGCTGGAAAACAACAGCTATACCTGGCAGGGAAATACCAGCAGCGATTTCGGAACTCCTTCGAACTGGACCAACGGGGTGGTGCCGCTCAGTGGCTCTGATATTTATTTCAACAGCACACCTGCCAACAATTGCATCCTTGACCAGAACAGGATTGTCGGGAATGTCACCAATGCGTCGACAAAACAGCTTATAACGGGTGGGAAACAACTCACAGTGAACGGAAGCCTCACCTTCTCGGGCGGGGCCCAGGTTGATGCCACTGCTGCCGGATCTGTCGTGGAGTTTGGCGGTACGACAATGCAGTCGATCCCTCCCGGTTGCTTTTTGGACAACACGGTGGATGCGCTTACCCTGAACAATGTCAACGGTTTGACCCTCAACGGGGATTTGACGATTAACCAGGCGCTGACCCTTTCGAACGGTTCGCTGACCGTAGGAGCCCATTCCATAACGCTGAACGGTGCCATCAACAGCGCATCGGGCACCCTGAACGGAGGGAGTTCGACCAATGTCACCTTCGGGGGATCCGGCCCGGCCACCACCCTGCCGGCCATCACGCTCAACAACCTGACCCTGAACCGGGCAGGAGGGATCAGCCTTGGTGGAAATGTAACGGTGTCAGGGATACTTACCCTTTCCGCCGGGAGCCTGGTGACCGGTGCAAACACCCTCACACTTTCGGGAAGCGCCCCGGTACGCAGCGCCGGCTCCATCGATGCAGGAAATGCTGGTGCCACCCTGGTTTTTGCCAACCCGGGAGCCGTTACCATCCCGGCATCCCTGTTTTCGACGATGGTGAACAACCTCACCCTGGCCGGCGCCGGGGGGATCACGTCAGACGGCGATTTTTCAGTAAATGGCCTCCTGTCGCTCCAGGCCGCCAACCCCTCCTCCACAAAGGGGATTCTCGATATGTGGGACGGTGCTGTCATGAGAACCCTCAGCATGGGGGCAACGGCTTCAACCGCCGGAACCGGCGATGTAACCGGCATTGTCGCACGTTCGTCAATTGCAGCCAACACCCCCTATTCGTTCGGCAACCCGTTCACCACCATCACGATGTCTGCAGGGACCACCCTGCCCTCCTCCATGAGCTGTAAGATCATGCTGACCTCCTCCGACCTGCCCTGGAAACCCAATGCGATCCACCGCTATTATGATTTCATCCAATCGGGTGGCAGCGCGTCGACGGTTGTGACCATCAATCTTCATTACCTCAACAGCGAACTAAACGGGACCACTGCAGGTTCCCTCGACCTGTTTGATTACCACCTGACCAGCATTCCGACGCATGTGGATGATCACGGCCATTCCAATGCAAATGCAACCGACAACTGGGTGGGATTGGCCAACATGAGCCTGACCTATGTTGCCAAAACTGCCTTTGACAGCAAATACTGGACGATCGGCAATGCGACTGCCACCAGTTTTACCTGGATAGGCGCCTCTAACGACTGGACCTCCACGGCGAACTGGACCGGCGGCATCGTCCCTGGTCCGGGAAACCACGCGGTCATCCCCGACGCCGCAACCACAGCCAACTCACCAACCCTGCCGGCAAGCACTACGATCGGTTCGATCCTCATCCAGGCAGGAGGCATTGTAAACGGCGGCACTGGTACTGTTCTGACCCTCGACGGTGCCGCTGGCGCCTGGGAAAACCTGGGGACCTTCAACCCGGGCACCAGTACGGTGGTCTTCACCAATGCGCTGGCCACCATGGCCGATCCCACCAACTTTTACAATGTAACGATTTCAAACGGGGCTTCCCTCACCCTGGGAACCAACAACGTGATGCGGATCGGCGGCACCCTATCCCTGTCGGCGACCGGTGTTTTGATGGCCAGTGGCAACAACAATACGGTGGAGTATAATGGCGCCGGCCAGTCTATTATTTCGCCGAATGGCTCAACGCCTGGTTATTACAACCTCGCCATCAGCGGAACCGGGGCCAAGACCATGCCCGCCACAGACCTGGCGATTGCCGGTAACTTCTCGACAGCAGGCTCATCCGTAACCACGGCCGGGGCTGCGATGACCATCGGCGGCAGCATGAACATCGGGACAGGCTCCGTTTTCAATGCTGGCGGCTTTAACCACACCATCGGGGGGAATTTCGACAACGACGGAACCTTCAACGCATCTGCAGGCAACGCGATGGTCATGAACGGTTCTGTTGCCCAGTCCATCACCGGCGATTCACCAACCCATTTCCAGAACCTCACCATCAACAACATCCAGGGGATCAGCCAGATCACAAATGCCTTCATCGACAACACCCTGTTCCTGACAAACGGGAATGTGATCGTGGGACCCGACACCCTGGGCATCAACGGAACGATCAGCAAAACGGGAGGGCACATCCAGGTCAGCCCGCTCTCCTCGATCAGTTTCGGGGGTTCATCCGCCATCCTCCTTCCCGACAACCTCTTTGCTGCCACACCCTCCATCCTCAACCTGATCCTCAACAGGAACGGTGGAGTAACCCTTGGCAACCAGAACCTTACGATCAACGGCACCATGAATTTGATTGCCGGGACCCTCCACGCAGGGGCCAATACCCTGACCCTTGCCGGGATCGCCCCAACGGTAACCGGCGGGAATCTTGATGCCGGCAACAGCGGCTCCACCCTTGTCCTTTCCAATGCCGGTGCGATGGTACTTCCCGCCACCCTCTTTTCGGGGGCGGTAAACAACCTGAACATCCAGGGAACCGGTGGCGTCACGGCCAGTGGTGACTTCACCCTGCTGGGCGTGCTGAACCTGCAGGGGACCAATCCTTCGGCCACCAAAGGCATGCTCGACCTATGGGATGGCAGCAATTCAAAGACACTGTATATGGGTCCTGCCGCGACAACCACCGGGACCGGGGATGTTACCGGGGTTGTAAACCGCTCTTCTTTTGTGGTAAATACCCCCTATTCCTTTGGGAATCCTTATACGACCATCAACATCATGCCCGGTGGCGTGCTGCCTTCATCCGTGAGTGTAAAGATAAGTTTAACCGCCACCGACAATGCCTGGAAGCCCAATTCAATACACCGCTTTTACGACATTGTGCAGACCGGCGGTACCGAGAATACCAGGGTGATCCTCGACCTTCACTATCTTGACAGCGAACTCAACGGTTCAACAGAAGGCAACATGGACCTGTTCGATTATCACATCAGCGGCAGCCATGCAGTGGATGATCACGGCCACTCCAACGACAATTCCATCAACAACTGGGTGGGCATGGCCAACCTGAGTATAACTTACATAGCACCGCAGACGGGTTTTCCCAGCAAATACTGGACCCTTGGCAACACGAACACCCCAAGTTACACCTGGCTTGGCGCACAGGATTCGGATTGGGGAGATGCTGCAAACTGGACGGGAGGCGTTCCGGGGCCGGGAAATCATGCCGTCATCCCCGACGCCGGGCTTACCGATTATGATCCTTTACTGCCGGCCAGCACGACCATCGGCAGCCTGACCATCCAGGGAGGAGGAATCCTGAACAGCGGTGACGGGAGCGTGCTGACACTGGACGGTGGGGCCGATGCCTGGGACAACATGGGCACCTTCAACGCCGGGAACAGCACGGTTGTTTTTACCAACCCTGCAGCCACCATCTCCGATCCGACCAACTTTTATAATGTGACGATTGCCGACGGCGCGAAGCTGACCCTTGGAACAGACAATATCATGAGAATAGCAGGAACCCTGTCGCTTTCGTCGACCGGCGCCCTGAATGCCGCAACAAACCACAATACTGTTGAATACAATGGCTTAACACAAACCGTGGTGCTGTCCAACGGCGCCGTGTCGGGTTATCACAACCTGGTCCTGAGCGGCAGCGGCAACAAGACCTTGCCGGCCTCGGCCCTGGCGCTGCAGGAAAACCTGACCCTGGCGGGAACTGTTACCGCAACGTGCATGGCACCGGTCACCATTGGCGGTGATCTTACGATCGGGCCGGGCACCTCCTTTACAACAGGTGCCTTCAACCATTCAATCGCCGGTAATTTCAACTGCAATGGCACATTTACAGCATCGCCCGGCAGTACGATCACCTTCAACGGGAGCTCCATCCAGTCCGTCGGGGGGGGCTGTAACGCCAACTTTTTCCGGCCTGGCACTTAATAATTCAAATGGAGGCCTGTTAACAGGCGATGTCGTATTCTCCGGTACGCTGGATCTGCAAAACGGGCTTCTTACAACCGGGGGCAACACGCTGACGGGCGGTGCCGGGGCAGCCATCACCGGGGCAAATGCCGCAAGGTATATCGACGGGAAACTCGCCATGACCTTCAATGCGCCGGGGTCCATTTCATTCCCGGTCGGGAAGGGTGGCAGTTACCGGCCCGTATTGTTCCAGTACACCGGGTTGACGGGGACCAGTATTGTTTCGGCTGAACAGTTCGAAACTCCGCTGACCGGCACCCTGCCGGCCTATACCAGCCTGCTCACCACCGGCCGCCACTGGACCATCACCCAGTCGGGGGGAACCGGTCTTCAGTATTTTGTCACCCTCGATGCCTCCGGCTATACCCCTTCAGGTACCATCGTGATGCTGAAAAAGGATGCCGCCATCGTTTCTTGCCCGGCTGTTGCCGCAGCTTCGCTCTATACCAATGTGGCCGCATTCACCTCCTTCAGCGATTTTGCACTTGGCCAGTTAACCTGCCTGCTGTCGACCGGGCCCGCGCCCAAAGTGGCCGACCTGGTGGTAACGGGTCAACCCGGAGCGGTGATCAGGTGGTATGATGCGGCCAGCGGCGGGAACCTGCTGGCGGGAACAACCCTGCTGGTCAGCCATACCGATTACTGGGCCAGCCAGGAGGTGAACGGGTGCGAGAGCAGCGCCCGGTTCAGGGTTACGGCGATTGTGAACGATTGCTATATCACCGTCGCCACCGGGGCGGCCGGCAGCATTACCGCCACATCCGCCACCTGCGGCGGAATCATCAGCAACAACTGCGGGGGCAACGTAACCGCCAGCGGGGTATGCTGGGCAACGGCCACGGGGCCGATAGCAACCGGCAACCATACAACCGACGGAACCTCCTCGGGAACCTTCACCAGCAGTATCACCGGGTTAACCCCCGGTACAACTTATTACGTGAGGGCCTATGCGACCAACAGCTCTGGAACCGCCTACGGAAATGAAGTTAACTTTACCACACCCTGATATTCAGAAAAGAATAGAAGGTTGACTTACGGAGAATATCGCCTGTTTCGAAACGGCAGGTATACTTTGTTTCCTTAAGATAATGATTGACAAGCGTGGTTTTCCCTGTCAGCCGCGGACCCAGGAGAACCACAGCTTTTCCCGGTTTCAGGAAATCATCTAAATTTTGAATATATCTTTGGATGTAATTTGTCATATTTCAAGGAGTTTGAATCCTCAAGTATAGTAAAATATAAGGAAGTAATAAAAACAGAGAAACTGTGAAATAGCGAAATTAGCGAAACAAAAAAATATCAATACGCAAAACTGATGACTTTTGAGTTACGTTTTGACTTTTGCGTTTGGACCTTTGACCTAATCTTTACAGCACCTCACCCCAAAAGCATTTTGCCTGGACGATGGATACAAAGATACACTCTGATTAAAAATATTCAGCCCCCTGGCCACGGCCCGGTCGGTCCCCGAAGAAGACGAGGTCCAGTACATTGCTCCCGTATCCAGCCCGGATGTGAATGCCCATGTATTGTTCAGGTACAGAAATCCCTTCTGATATGAATGAAATCCATTTACAAGTAAGGAATCCTTGAGATACCCGCCTGCCTGGCCTGCACCTGAATAAAAGGAAAGCAGGATGTTCCATTCGGCAGCGGATGGAATGTGCCAGCCCGGAGGACAAAGGCCTTGGGCGCCGGGAGAAGTTTGGTAGCGCATCAGCTCGTCCCACTGGTAGAAGGAATTACTAATTACTAATGACGAATTACGGGTGTATTTTTCTGATATGCAATTGTCGGTTTGGGGAGTCATATCTGAAATCTGAGATCCGAAATCTAAATTTGAAGCCATCCAGCATTGCGAACCGATTTGAACGGTCGGGTAGACTTTATTATCCCGGATGTCGGTCAGGTTGTTGCCGCAGGTGAACGACGGGTTAGGTTGAACCAGGATGGTTTTAGTTTTGGTTACAAGGCAGGTATATACGTTTGAGTAACCATAGGTGATCGTTTTTAGCCCGGTTCCGGCAACGGAAGGGGTGAAAATCCCGGTGTTTACCCCGGGACCGCTGTACTGGCCACCCAGGGGCAATCCTCCATGCAGACTGAACGGCTGGGCACCCACGATAGTTATTGTGTC
>Ga0073936_10004587_pt1 | contig 19054 bp, 17 predicted proteins | sample AliMusrvi5mmetaG_FD_87041 | JGI IMG/M metagenome (GOLD analysis project Ga0073936, IMG submission 87041) | Freshwater lake bacterial and archeal communities from Alinen Mustajarvi, Finland, to study Microbial Dark Matter (Phase II) - Alinen... | ecosystem: Environmental > Aquatic > Freshwater >... | reverse complement strand
TTTCACGCCGCGCCCGGCTCGCGCGCAACCATAGCTTAGGCCAGGATTGGCTCAAGTCATTTTCCACACTCAGGCTGAATTCCCCGGCGACATCAGGAGTTCGGAATCTCGACGCTGCAGACAGGAATGTCCGCGCCACGAACCCACCAGCAACAGCGTCGCCCCCACCAGCATCCAGCTTGACGGCTCCGGTGCGTCCGTCAGTGCACCGAATGTCAGGTTATCGAAGGGCATAATCCCAAGGTTCCCGTTCGAGTTCTGAATATTTGTGAACCTGAGGGTATGAATCTGCCCGGTGAACGAGATCGAAGTAGGGCCGTAATTAACCCCAGTAGTCGGACTGACCGTCACACTCTGCCCGGCAATGATTGCGTCTGAAAAGTCCAGCGCATCGATCGTCGCGCCATCAAACCAGCCGCCAACATTGTTGTAGCCGTTCAACGTCAGTGTGATGCTCCCCGTATAGGCCGGCAGGTTATTGACGGGATCCACAAACCACAGACTCCCCGGATTGGCGTTCGAATAGAACGGCGTAGCGTAGTTCGGCGCCGAGATGGCCACAACGCTGGTCGCAAACTGACTGGTCGCTTCTATCTGGCTGAACATCACGCCCTGCGCGGCGAACTGGTTGGTGAGGGCAACGGGGCCCGAAATGCTATCGAAATTGATCACGGCGGCCAAGCCCACGGGTGCACTGGCCAGAATGGTGAGTGCGGTCAGTGCCTGCACTGCTTTTGCAATTGCTGTTGAAGCGGTCATAAACTCCTCCAACAGGTATTGCGCAGAATTTGCCGTGATTTTGAAATTATTCTCGCTAAGGCAGCAGTTCCGGCGCCCAGGCAACAACCTCCAGCCGCCTTGAAAACTGCAGGATCGGAGCCATCAACGGCAGAGCAGTCATGGTATTCGTCAGGAATTCACACTCCGCCGGCTGCACAGGCCATGGAACATGATGAATCTGCGTGCGCCAGATGCGATCGTGGCCGTCATCCGCGTAGAGACAGTAGCGTTCCGTGAGCCACTCGTCATGCGATCCCGGTTGCACGCGGAACACTGGCCCCACTGGCCGGTAGCGCGCTGCAAACTCCGCTGGAGGCGCGCCGCGATGCGTGCGCGAACTCCGGTATTCGATCCAATCGCCGTTGGTGGCGAGGCTCATCCGAGCGTCGAAATACGGCAGGTGAAAGAAACGCCGGGCAATTCGGACAGCCACCGGATTGGCCGCATCCAGGCTGAAGAAATACACCCCCGGTTTGCCATCGCGCACCACATATGTCCGGACGTTCAACTCCGGAAATGCAGAGAGCCACGGAACGGCGGGAAGATAACGCGGACGGATGCCGGTCATGCGAAACGGCACCACGCTGATCCAGGCCTGGCCGCCGTAAAGATCCAGGTCCAATGCCGCCGGAACCCGCGCACGCATCTCGTCCACCGGAACCGGCCAGTGCGCAAACAACAGATCATGCCACGCCTGATGCATCACGTAAGGTGCATCAGGCAGCGGCCAGGGGCGATGATCAGTCTCCATCCTCCTACCGTAGCATTCCCACTAGGGGTTCTGAACGGAGACGTTGATCCCTCCATCTACAGCCGCAGGGAACGTCACAACGTCACCACGGTCATTGACGGCACGGATTCCCAACCGGTGAGGGCCATTCCTCAACTGCTTCGTGTTCAAGGTAAACCGGAACCCGATATTCGGGCAGGCATCCGCTTTCGGCAGCGACTCACAGACGTCCGCGCGGGCGAGCGATGGCGTAGTGGAAGAGTAGCTGATGTCATCAACCACAAGTACTGCCGAGGTCACCTTGCGGCCGGGTGAGTAAACGTAGCCGGTAACCGTTGCGGTCCCTGTGAGTATCGCATTGGCGACGGGCGACTCCAGGGTTCCGAGGACAGGAACGGCCGCGCCGTTGCTTACCGTGATATTGACTGGCGAAGCCGGGTAGAACGTAAATCTGCCAAACTGATCGCGGACGCGAATCTGCAGTTTGTGCGGACCGTCCGGCAGCGGCGGAGCCGCCTCCAGCGATGAGATACGTGCCGTAAATCCAACCGTGGGGCAGGTGAACGGCTTCACCTGCAGCGGATTGCAGATGTCGGTCCGGGTAACGCCATACGTTGTTCCCGGGTAGACGAAGCCGTCGATCACGGTATCAACACTCAGGATTCGCAGGGCAGGATCGTAGGCGTAGCCAGTGATAGAGATGCTGCCCTTCACCGTCGCTCCGTCCGCAGGGCTCTCGATGACGGCCACTGGCGTGGAGGACTTGCCGGGATCGACGACGAACGGCATTGGGGTCGACGGGACATCCGTAAACCCGCCGCGGGCGTTGGTCACGCGCACCCACAGCGTATGATTGCCGGGAGCAAGGCCCAGCGCTCCCGTATCCAGAGTTACCGACCAAGCCAACTGCGCTCCGCTGGGCACTGCTCGGCTGCGCTGCACGCCATCGACGAACAAGTCAACGGAACGAATCGAGGTCTGCGAATCGCCGGCCGTCCCGCTCACCGTCAATACATCCTGCACATGGCCGCCCGCAGCGGGCAATTGGATCGTGGCGGTTGGCAACGAAGACTTGTTGAATGGCGGTTCAAACAGGAGCGTAGACCCGTTTTGATAGGTAGGCAGGAAGGTGCTTTGGGTATACGTGTAGTGCCCGTTGGAAAGCCCAGGGAAGGATGGAGCGCACTCTGTCGTCGTCGAGTACGGCCCCTGGAACACGGTGTTCCCGGGACCGTAGAAAAATTGAATGCGCCCGTCGGAAAACAACGTCGCCGCGATGTTCACCGGCACGGGCGTCTGTCCCAAAGGCGTGTACTCTCCTGCCCAGCGGAAGGTCATGGAATCCGATGTGTTGCTAACATAATAGGCCTCGTTTGGCTGAGCGGTCCCCGACATGTTGAATGGAAACCACATCGGAGTAATCGCCGCGTATTGCTTCAGCGCGGTTGCATCGGCGCACGGTGAAGAATCCCAGGGCTGCTCCAAATACAGCATGCCATCCGGGCGAAGAATGATCTGGCTGACCTTCCGGTCATAGAATGGGAACTCAAACGGCAAAGTGAATAGATTGTAGCCCCCAGTGGGGATATAACGCGTTTCCCGCGAAAAAGTAAACGAATTGGGCAACACGGTAACCGAATACGGCAGCATGGCCGGGATGGTGGCCTGCACCAGCTTCCCGCTCCCGCCTGCATCCTGGTCAACATAATAAGCGCTGATAAAATCGCCCGCCACCAGCTCCAGCCGGGTGTTCTGCTTTGCCACGGTGCTGTTGGCGGTGGTGATAGAGCCTACATAGATGGACCCGTGCTGGTGCAGCAGCATATCTTCCAGATCTCCGGAGCTGCCAGTCAGCTGGATGCGGACGGTGGGCTGCGTGTAATTGGAATCCTGCAGGATGATCCGCACCGGCTCTCCCATCACAATGTTCGAATCATAAAAACGGATGGCTCCGGTGGTGGAAGGCATTTCGAACGATGCCGCGACGTGAGTGGTATCGGGTCCGTCGGAATAGGCCAACGCACCCATGCCGCGCTTGGCGAACCCTGTCCAGATCTGCGTCTGACTGGCGCCTTTATAATCGATGCGGTCGGCAAGCAGGATGGCGTCGCGCATATCGATCATCGTTGGCGCGGGGATGGAAAGCTTCATGCCATCCATCACCAGCTGCCGGGCGCGCTTGCGGCCTTCCTTTTCGCCGAACTGCTTGATCAGATTCGCACGAACTTCCCACAACGCCTCGAACCAGATTTCACCGTCGGAGTGGACCTCCGGCTTGTACCAGATATGCCCGATGTCGGCAAACGTGATCGGGTTCACGTCCGGGTTCGTAGAGTAGGGGCGCGTGCGGCCTCCACCGTAGCCCCAGGTCTGGTCGAAGTACTCGGACATCGGGTAGACACCGTCGGTCGGCCCGCCTTCGGGCAACGTATATTCGAGGCCATAGAAATCGCTCCAGGCCTCACCCATCGACCGCCCCTGGAAGTTCGTGTACACCTGGCGCACCAGCCGGTTGCTCACCCCATGTGTGTACTCGTGAACCATGACGCTCGCATCCAGGCTGCCATCGGTGAAGAAATCGCCGAGCGCCCCAACGGCGCCGCTTACAAACATCGCCACCTCCGGCTGGTCGCCATCGTCTGCAGTGCGCACGCTGAAGAATGCATTTTCAAACTGCCCGGAACCTACTGACTGGGCTCCGTAATGCGCATAGGCGTATAGCGGATCGCCGCCAACGCCGCCACGGTTGAAGTTATTGGCCTGGAAGTTTCCGGCTTGCTCATCGAACCCGTATTGGTAGTGGAGGTCATGGGCGAGGTTCATCCAGTAGAACAGGTTGGTGGTAGCGGCATCCGGGAAGGCCAGCGGCTGGTAGCCTGATCCCAACTGAAGCGGGAAGCTGAAATCGCCATCGGCGCTGACCGTTGGGATTGGGCGGATGAACGGAGTGGCCGCCAGGTTTTCGCCGGCCACCACGTTGTTGCCCGCAGTGACGGTTCCATCGGTCCAACCGAGCGGAGACGCGATGGGGTCACCTTTGAAGGACTTCAACACGCGCTGCACAACAGGCGGGGCGGATGACAGTCTTACACCGGGAGTGGTATTCGGCTGCGGACTGCCTTGATCGTAGACCAAGCCCCTGGGAACAGCTGGCGCCGATTGGAAATAGGTGAGGGGCTGGTTATCGAGAATCGCTTGCGACAGATCGTCCACGGTGACGGAGTGGCGGTGAACCTGGTCCGTATCCGCCACAAAGAAGTTCCATGCGGGGCGCAGCTTGCCGCGGGAAAAGTACCATCCAGCGCGGCCTTCCACATCGAGTGGCAGGGGACCGCGGGAGTAACGGACCGTGTTGCGTCCGCGCGGAGCCTCGCTGCTTTCAAATGGTGCAAAGGCGGCTCCTGCACGAGTGTTCACGGCGCTGATGGCTGCGCGGGCGGCGGCAGATGCGCGGACACGCTGCGGCGCCTTGCGCACTGCTTCCGGCGCAGGGAAGAGACTGCCGCCCGCATTGAGGATGCGGTTATCCTGATCGAGATTCACTACCCATTCGGCATTAAAGACGTCGGCGCCTTGAAAGCGCTGCCGGAAGAGGACGTGAGTGACGCCGTTGTTCGCCGAGCGATAGCTCCTGGCGACATAGATGCCCGCCAGATCAGCTGGGGAGAGCGCTAACGACGATGCCGAATCGAGCAGATACTGCCGGGCGATCTCCTCCGCGTTTCCTGATTTGGCGGGTGTAAGACCGCCATTGCTGCTGGCAAAATGGCGGGAATATTCGTGCTGTTCAGCGCGGGCTGGCAGACTGAAAATGAGCACACCGGCGGTAATCAACCCAAAATAAAGACGCATGAATGCCTCCGTATTGACAGCCAATTATTGGCATATTCCCTGTGCGAAGGCAAGTTACGGCGAACTTATCAGTTGGCAGGCTCAGTGCCTAATTCGTACAACCGCAGCATCGACGGACCCGGCCACGGTTCCGGGCGCGGACGGTCGCGATTCGGACCCAGCGTCTCCCATCGCAGCATATACTTCCCGTGCGGAAATGTCTTCACGCTCATGCCCGGAAAATCGGACTCCGGCTTATTGAGACCCGCGGGCCAAGGGCTCTTGCGCGGCGGCTCTTTGCCCAGCACCTTCATCGTGGCTTCGTCGAAAATAATCCGCCCACTGCCGCTCTTCGGATGGCTGTAGTCAAACGCGAGTTTACCAGCGCCAGCCACGCTTACTCCACCCAGATGGATCTCCGCCTGAATCGAGCCGCCGCCTTCGAAATACCAGCGATAATCCCAATCGGTCAGCGGATAACTCTTCCATTTTCCGTTCTCGACACGCGCGCAATAGGCCTGCGTTTTTCCGTTCTCATCGAACTTGTGATAGGTGACCAGTGGCCGGTTCTTCGAATCCCACGACACGCGCGCGCAGCCATTGATGATGCCGCCTTTTACCGGCACCGCATCCACCACATCGGCAGTTTCCACTTTGATCGGCAGCGATAGCGGCTTGCCCGTGCTCGTTTCCCAGTGCACCATGTCTTTGCTGCGTGCGTAACTCAAGTCGTGATTGGTGGAGCAGTCCGGCGTGTTGCGCCACACCCAGATGAGATGGAAATAACCATCGGGTCCGCGCACCGGTCCGTACGGATAGGCGTTCATGCGCCCCTGGCCATCGGTCAACGGTTGGTCGAGCAGGCGCCGCCACTGGCGGGTCTTCTCGTCATAGACGTTATAGATCTCATTGCCCGAGCCGCTGCGGCCGTCGCGATAGCGGAAGATCAGTTCGTTCGAGGGGCCGCGAAAGAACACCGGATAGGTGCAGCGCTTCTCCTCTTCGCCGGTCATGCGATGCACCGGCTCGAACGACTCGATGTCATATGGCTTGGCCGAGCGGAAGTACACCAGCGGGTTCACATGCATGTTGCCGGAAACGTGCAGGTAGCCGTCCTTATCGATCGCCATCGCGATGTAGTTGTGGCTGTCCCACACCAGATTCGACGCCAGCCGCACCAGCTTGAAGTGCGTGGAATCGAGCGTGCGCATCCCAATGGTCATGCGCCGCTGGTCGTCATAGAACGCGACGAACTGCCGGTTTCCTTCGGTCAGCAACTCAAACCCGACCGGGTGGCCGGACCACACCGGCGAGATATCAATGGCTTTCGGCGCGGCCTGGGCGGCAGCAGCGAACAGGATAAAAAGGCCTGCTAGAAATTTCATCTACCTCATGGTTATCATGGATCGCTTGATATCCGCAATCGAAGCCGCGCCGGCCTGGCGCATCACCAGGTCGAGTTCCTTGCGCAAAATGTCGAGCACGCGCTCCACGCCCGGCTGTCCGAACGCGCTCAAGCCCCACAGATATGGCCTGCCCACGAAGACAGCGCGGGCACCAAGCGCGAGGGCTTTGAAGACATCGGTGCCGCGCCGGATGCCGCCATCGAGAAACACCGGCACGCGGCCGGCCGCGCCCTCCAGCACCTCTGGCAGACATTCGATGGTGCCGCGGCCGCTCTCTTCGGCGCGCCCTCCGTGATTCGAAACGATAATGCCATCGGCGCCGCTGTCCACACACAACACGGCGTCTTCACGAGTGCCGATGCCCTTGATCAGCAGCTTCATGTTCGACAGTTTCTTCACCTTCTGCGCGAACTGCCAGTTCATGCCGGGATTCTGCGTGGTCAGCGTGGCGAGGTCGCCGCCTTCGAACATCGGCTTGCGCACATAGAAGCCTCCGGGCGCGGTGGAGTGGCAGTCGGAGCAGGTGCGCTTGTCGAGCCGCTTCATGCGTTCGAAGGTCTCGGTGTTGCGGCCGGAGTTGGTATCCACGGTGAGCACCATCACGGGGCAACCCGCGGCCTCGGCACGATGGACGATGCGCTGCGTGAGCGCCCACTGGTTGGTGGCGTAGAGTTGATACCATAGCGGACCCTGCATCTCTTTCGCCACGTCTTCCACCGTGGTGTTGGTGGCGGTGGAAAGGATCATCAAAGTGCGGCGGCTCTTTGCGGCGCGCGCAGTCTGAATCTCCGCGCCGGGATGGAAGGCGCGCTGATTGCCGCAGGGCGCGATACCGATGGGCGCGTCCCAGGTGCTGCCGAAGAGCGAGACCTTCATATCGGCATTGGTGATACCGGTAAGACGGCGGGCACGGAGTTGGATGCGGTTATAGGCCTCGCGATTGGCCTTCAAGGTGAGATCGTCGTCGGTGCCTGTGGCCATGTAGCCAAAGTGCGCGGGCGGCAGTTTTTTGTAGGCCGCCAGTTCAAAGTCCATCACGCTGAGCGCGTCCTTCGGATCGGCGATCGGAGCGTCCTGCTGTTGCTGCGCAAACAGCGGGCTCCCCATCAGAAAGTTCAGAAATTGGCGCCTGCTGTTTTCGTGCATAGACCAGATTTTAACTCAATATAGCTCACTCACGTTCTCGGCTCTGCTTGTAGCGTACGCCCGAGAGTCCCCAAGCCGAGCCGAGAACGTGAGTGAGCTATACTGGCTGCTACTTAACCCCAGTGGCCGGTTTCAGCAGCGCCATCACCTCGGGCTTGGCCATATCGGCCTTGGTGATAAGCCGTGCCGGCAGGTCCATGCGCTTCTCCGGCGTTCCGCCATTCAACTTCACGGCCAGGGACTTCACCGCCTCATACCCGATCTTGAACGAATCCTGCACCAGCATCAACGTGATTGTGCCGTCGGCAAGGGCTTCGATGTGCGAGTCGCTGGTGTCGAAGGTGATCAGCTTGACCTTGCCCGAAAGGCCGCGCACTTTAATGGCCTGAATCGCGCCCAGCGAACTCGCCTCTGATGACGCAAACATCGCATCGAGATCCGGGTGGGCGGTCAGCATATTCTCGGCCGCGTCACGAGCCTTGGCGCGGTCGGCCATCCCATACTGCCGCGCCACGATCTTCACGTTTGGAAACTCTTTGGCGATAGTCCCGGTGAACCCCTGTTCGCGCAACATCGTGGACGTGCCGCCGGGCTTGTGCATCACCATCGCCACCGTCCCCTTCCCTCCAATGAACTCCGCGATCTTGCGCGCAGCGGCAACGCCCGCGCCAAAATTGTCAGTCGCGACGAAGGTCACAAAGCCTTCGCCGTTCACGCCGGAATCGAAGACCGAAACCGGGATGCCGGCTTTGATGGCCCGCTCCACCGGCGCGGCCAACGCACGCTCGTCGGTCGCTGAGATGGCGATGGCGCTCAAGTGCTGCGTGACCATGGAATCGACGATCTGGATCTGGCGGGCGTGGTCTGTCTCTTCGTTTGGGCCGTTCCACTGCACCTCCACGCCGAGATCTTTGGCCGCCTGATCCACGCCGGCATGAATGGAGACGAAGAAGAGGTGCGAGGTCGCCTTGGGCACAACTCCAATGACCTTCTTCTGTGATCGATTGCAGGACACGGCCAACAGGCACAGGCCGACGAGAACGACTTTACGCATGGTCGCAGCTTATCACAACAAACCGGGGACAGCCCGCATGTTCACCTGTTTCGAAGCAAGAATTGGTGAACATGCGGGCTGTCCCCGGTTTTCGCGGTTTTCGCGATAAAATAGGAGATTGACCCCATCCTTTGAAGCAATCCTCTTCGATTTCGACGGCGTACTTGTCGATAGCGAACCCGTGCACTATTCCTGCTGGTATGACCTGCTGCGCCGCGTCGGCATCGAACTCACCTGGGAAACCTACCACGCGCGCTTCTCCGGCATTTCGCACCTCGGCCTAATCGAGCAGTTCGCCGCCCTGCGCGACCCCGCGGTTCCCATCGATGACATGTGGGTGATCTATCGCGAAAAGCAGCAGCTCTATAAAGGGAAGTCCGAAGATGGCAACCTGCTGCGAACGGAAATCCGGCAAATGCTGCGCGCACTCAATGGCTATCGCAAAGCCGTGGTCACCTCCAGCGCCCGCGCGGACGTGGAAACGCAGTTGAAGAACGCCGGCGTGCGCGATTGCTTCGAGTTCGTCGTATGCCGTGATGATGTTTCCACGCTGAAACCCTCGCCGGAGTGCTACCTGAAGGCCGCCGAACTGCTCGGCATCAACCATGCGCTGGTACTGGAAGACTCCGAACCGGGCAAAGCAGCGGCGCGGGCGGCCGGTTTTGAAGTGTTGCCCGTTGTAAATTCGAGCGATGTACCGCAGATTCTAACGGAGCGGCTGGGCGTCGCTCTGTTATCCTGATATCATCATGCGGCGGATTCGCCGAGTCTTCTTACTCGTTCTCATCCTGGTTGCGGCGGCTGTAGGCTGGATCTTCTACGAACAGAAGCGCACGCAAACCACGAACAAAACCGCGCCCCCTAAATCAATCCCCCAGGGATTAAGCATGACTGCGCAGAATTGGCAGTGGGCACAGGAGGGCGGCGACAAGCCCAAGGTACACGTCAGCGCGCGCAACTTCAAGCAGGTCGATAATCCGCCCAGCTTCGAACTGGAAGGCGTGGAGCTTAAAATCTTCATGAAAGAGGGCACCGAGTATGATCTCGTCAAGAGCGAGAAAGCAACCTTCAGCCCCAAAGAAGGCAAGCTCTTCTCCGAAGGTGACGTCGAGATCACCATGGCCGTGCCCGTCGACGACAAACCGCAGGGCCGCGTGGTGATGATCCGCTCCTCAGGCGTGACCTTCGACAGCAACGCCGCCAAGGCAACCACTGACCAGCCGACATCGTTCGCGCTCGATACCGGCAGCGGCAAATCGATCGGGGCCGAGTACGATTCCAACTCGCGGGAACTGATTTTGAAAAGCGCCGTGGAGTTGAACTGGAAGGGCAAGGACAAGAACACCAAGCCGATGAAAGTGGAAGCGGGCCACGTGATCTACCGTGAGCGCGATTCACGAGTGTACCTGGAACCGAACGCCAAACTCACCCGCGATACGCTGGTGCTGGAAGCCGGCAAATCGGTAGTGACGCTCGATCACGGCGAGATCAAACTGGTGGAAGCGGAGAACGCGCACGGATCCGACAAGCAGGCCAAACGCGAGATTCAGTATGCGGCGAACTCCCTGACCTTGAATTTCGGCGAAAAGGGCGTCATCGAGAAGATCAACGGCCATGGCAACGGTCACATTCTGGCGATTTCGCCCAGTGGCTCCACCGATGTGAAGACCGATCAGATCCAGATGCTGTTTGATCCGTCTGAGGGCGAGAGCACGCTGAAATCGGCGCTGGCCACCGGCCATAGCGTGATGGAGTCAAAGCCCACGGTGCGGCCGAATGTGCAGACTCCGGCCACACGCATCCTGCGCAGCGAAGTGATCGACGTGAAGATGCGCGAAGGCGGCGACGAGATTGACAAGGTGGAGACACACTCGTCGGGCACCCTGGAATTCCTGCCCAATCGCGCGGGCGACCGCTTCCGGCATCTGGATGGAGACCGGTTCTACATCACCTACGGCGAGCAGAACCGGATGCAGAGCTTCCGCTCGGTGATGGTGAAGACGCGCACGCAAGCGCCGCCTCCGGCCAAGGGTAAGCCGGTGCAGCCCGATGCCATTACTTCCAGCAAGGATCTGCTGGCATCGTTCGATCCAAAGACCGGGCAACTGGCGAAGCTCGAACAGTGGAACGACTTCAAGTACGAAGAGGGCGCGCGCAAAGCTTCGGCAGACAAAGCGATCCTCGAACAGACCACGAATAAGATCACGCTGACCGGCACGGCGCGCATGGTGGACGAGACCGGGTCCACTTCGGCCGACCGCATCCTGCTCGAACAGAACAGCGGCGACATGACGGCGGAAGGCAAGGTCACCTCGACCAGACTGCCCGACAAGACGGACAAGAAAAAGAAGACCAACAACTCCTCCATGCTGGAGCCCGACGAAGCGGTGCAGGCCAAGGCTGATCGCATGCTGGTCCGCGATTCGAATCTGCAGATCGACTACATCGGCAACGCCATCATGTGGCAGGGTTCGAACCGCATCCAGGCCAACGCCATTCACGTCGATCGCGAAGATGAAAAACTGACGGCCAAAGGCTCCGTGGTCAGCACGTTCCTCGATAAACCCAAAGAGGACAAGACCAAGAAGACCGCGGCGAAGAAGCCGGCCCAGGCTATGTTCACCGTGGTGCGCGCTCCGGAGATGACCTACACCGACGAGGACAAGCTCTCCTACTACAAGGGCGGTGTGGAACTGACGCGCCCCAACATGAAGGTAACATCGAAGGAGTTGCGCGCGTTCTTAAAGAAGGACGACAATAGCTCATCGTTGGACAAAGCATATGCAGATGGAGACGCGGTTATCTTTCAGTCATCGCCCGAACGCACCAGGCGCGGCACAGCCGATCACGCTATCTATGAGGTCGCCTTGGACAAGGTGACGTTGGAAGGCGGATCGCCGGTGTTTGTCGATAGCGTCAAGGGCACCACGAAAGGCCAGAAGCTGACGTGGTTCTCCGCCGACGACCGGCTGCTGGTGGACGGCGCCCCTGCAAAACCAGCCGTGAGCGTTATCAAAAGGAAGGGCAAGTAGCCCCCGCATGCGTATTCTGGAAACTCGCGAAATCTCAAAATCCTATCGTGGCCGCACCGTGGTGAATGGCGTCTCTGTCTCCGTGGAGCAGGGCGAAGTGGTCGGCCTGCTGGGCCCCAACGGCGCAGGCAAGACGACTTCGTTCTACATGATCGTGGGACTGATCAGTCCCGACTCCGGCCGCATTCTGCTCGATAAAGAAGAGATCACCTCGCTGCCCATGTATCAGCGGGCGCGCAAGGGCATCAGCTATCTGCCGCAGGAACCCTCGGTGTTTCGCAAACTGACGGTTGAGGACAATCTGATGGCGATTTTGGAGACGCTCTCACTGAACTCCAGGCAGCGTCGCGAACGCATGAACCTGCTGATCGAACAATTGGGCCTCGAAACCGTGCGGCTGAACAAGGGCTACATGCTATCGGGCGGTGAGAGGCGTCGCGTGGAGATCGCGCGGTCGCTGGTGATCAATCCGAATTTACTGCTGCTCGACGAACCGTTCAGCGGCATCGATCCGATTCAGGTGCTGGAGTTGCAGCGGATTATTTTCGACTTGAAACGCTCCGGCATCGGCATCCTGGTCACTGACCACAACGTGCGCGAAACACTCGCGGTGACCGACCGTGCCTACATCATCAACGAAGGAAAAATCTTCCGCGCCGGTTCGCCTGAGGCGTTGGGCAATGATCCGGAAGTGAAGCGGGTATACCTGGGTGAAGGGTTTAACTTCGACCCAGGCATGAGCCGGAGTTAGGCCTTAACGTCGTAGCACGCCAGATTGCCCTGGTTCCGGATATACATCTTGCCGCCGCAAACCACCGGATGCGCCCAGCTCGGCAGGCCCAGGTCTTCAATCTCAAAGCGGCCCTTCTCCTTATACGCATCGGGTGATGCTTCGGCCAGGCCAACCACGTACTTTTCGCCGAGCAGGAACAGCATGCCATCGGCATAGGTGAGCGACCCCTTGCCGACACTGCGCTCGCGCCATTTCACCTTGCCCGTTGAAAACTCCATGCAGGTGAGGATCGCGTTTGAGAAGCCATACAAATAACCATCGACAAGCACAACGCCGCCATGATGGTTCATCATGTCCTTGTTGAAGTAGACCTCTTCCATCTTCACTTCGCCGCCTTCGGCCTTCAACGAAAGTAATCCGCCGCCGGTGCCGTAGGCTGAGGTGTAGTAGATGCGGTTGTCGTTGAAGATCGCCGTGGCGATATTCGCAGTGCGGTTGGCCGCGGCTTCATAGTGCCACATCGGCTTGCCATCAGAGGCGCGCACACCAACTCCTGCTTTTGCCGTTAACGTTGCAATGCACTTCACACCGGCGACAGTCACCGCGATGCACGAGGAGTAGCCGGCAGGATCGCTGAGGCCCTTCGACGTCCAGATGGTTTTGCCCGTTGCTTTGTCCAATGCGACGATGGTCGCATCGGGACCGCCCGGCGTCACGTACAATACCTTGCCATCGACCAGCGGCGATTCGCTCAACAGCCAGTGCGGATTCTTGCCGTTATACTCCTGCAGAATATTCTTTCGCCAAATGAAGTTGCCGTCACCTGCATCCATGCACGCGAGCTCGCCGGTTTCGTTCAGCACATACATCTTGTCGCCATCGATGGTGGGAGTAGCGCGAGGCCCGTCACCACGATCGTTGCCGCCCTTTGTGCTGAGCTTCTTGTTCCAAAGAATCTTGCCATCGGCACGATTGAAGGCATAGACACTACTGTCGCTGCCCTTGCCGGCCTGCAGGTAAATGCGGTTCCCCTTGATGGCGACTGTGCCGTAACCATCGCCCAGATCTTTCAACGACCACAACTTTTTCGGCCCGGCTGGAGGCCATGCTTTTGCGAAGCCGGTCTCTTTCGAAATACCGTTGCGCTCCGGTCCGCGCCACTGCGGCCAGTCCGGTTCGGTAGCGGCCATCGAGGGCAAAGCAGGAGTAAGAAGAAGAGGCAGGAATTGGCGGCGATTCATATGCCTTATCATATCTCTAATCGAGCAGATCCGGTTGCTCGCGAACGATGCGATCGAACAACGGTTGGAACTGAAACCAGCCCGCCAGCGGCGAGCCCAATTGTTGATGTGTGAGCACCGCGTGTTGGCGCGCGATCAGCACCGGACGACCCGCGGCTTCGGCCAGCAACTGCGACTGGCAAGTGCGCTCCATGGTGATGAACCACCACACGGCGGCATCCACAGTTTGGCCCACAGTGAGCAACCCGTGGTTTTGCAGGATCACCCCTTTGTAGTGCCCCAGCGCATCGGCGATGCGGTCGCCTTCGCTGGTGTCATAGACGATGCCGGTGAAGTCCGCGAAGAGTCCGTGGTCGTCATAGAAGGCACAGGAATCCTGCGTCAGTGGATCGAGCAGGCGCGCCAGCGACGACCACGTTTTGCCGTAAAGCGAATGCGCGTGCGCGGCGGCGACGCAGTCGGGCCTTGCAGCGTGCACGCGCGAATGTATCGCGAAGGCCGCTTTGTTCACCGGCCACGAACCTTCCACCACTTCACCCTGGTCATTCACCAGAATGAGATCGGAGGCACGAATGCGCCCAAAGTGCATACCGAACGGATTGACCCAGAAATGATCGGGCCGCTCCGGGTCGCGCGCCGTGATGTGGCCGGCGACACCTTCATCGAAACCGAATTTGGAGAACAGCCGGAAGCCTGCGGCGAGGCGCTGTTTGCGGTGCCGGCGCTCGTCGGCCGGATTGGAGAAGACGGGCGGCTGCATCGCCGGTTGTTGAGTTGTAGAAGTGGTCTCCATTTTGTATATGATTATTATGCTCATGAAAATCATATCTGCAATTCTGCTTCTGTCTTCTATTTCGCTGAGCGCGGCTGAGCCGGCGAAAATCGTATTGGTCGCCGGACGCCCTAGCCACGGACCCGCCGAACACGAATTCAACGCCGGCATGAATATCCTTGTGAAATGCCTGAATCAGAACAAAGGCGTGAACGCCGTTGTTGTGCGTGGCGGCTGGCCTGAGGATGAAAAGATCTTCGACGGCGCAAAGGCCATCGTGTTCTATATGGATGGCGGCGCGGGCCATCCGTTCCTGAAGGGCGACCGTCTCGCCGCGCTCAACAAACTGATGGCGAAGGGCGTAGGCATGGCGCTGATCCACTATGCGGTGGAGATCCCCAAGGAGAATGGCGGCAAAGAGCTGCTGGAGTGGGTGGGCGGCTTCTACGAGCGGCCCTATTCGCTGAACCCGATCAACGATGTGCCAGTGACGCAGGCCGCGCCGAAGCATCCGATCTCACGAGGCTGGAAGAGTTTTTCGGGCAAAGACGAGTGGTATTACAAGATCCGCTTCACCGAAGGCGACAAGCGCGTGACGCCGCTCCTGACCACCATGCTCCCCAAAGACAAACCGGGATTGGAGACCATCGCCTGGGCCACCGAACGCAAGGACGGCGGCCGCGGCTTCGGCTTCACCGGCGCACACTATCATGCGAACTGGGCCAAGCAGGACTTCCGCCAGATGGTGGTTAACGCGCTGCTCTGGACGGCCAAGGTCAACGTGCCGAAGAACGGCGCAAAGTGCGTAGTGACGCAGGAAGAGCTGACCACCGGTTTAGACCCCAAGCCGGCCCGCAAGAAGTAGCGTGGCCAGGCGGGAATGAGTGTCCGCGCTACGAGCCTACTCTATTCACGGTTGCGGCGGAGGATCTGGCCTGCGTTTTCTGCCGTGAACTTGCCGTTGTCGATGGCGAGGCGTCCGTTCACGATCACATAGGGCATGCCTTGTGGGAAGGCGATGGGCTTGGCGAAAGTCGCCGTGTCCTGGATCTTTTCGGGGTCGAAGATCAGGATGTCGGCCGCGGCGCCGGGGCGATGCGGCCGCGGTCGTAGATCATCAACTGATTAGCTGCAAGAGAAGTCATCTTGCGGATGGCGGCTTCAAGCGAGATGATGTGTTCGTCGCGCACGTATTTGGCGAGAATGCGCGGGAAGCTGCCGAAAGCGCGCGGGTGTGCGTTGGTGGCGACGGCGGTGGAGAGGGGCGGCGAATCGGTACAGATGCTGACCCATTCCGTGCGCAGGGCGAGGTGCTTCTGCTCTTCGTTCATACTCTTGGGATTGACGTCGACGTTGCCGGCCTGGACGAGGTCGAAGAACGTGGTCCAATCGTCGGTACCACGCAGCCTGGCGATTTCGGCGATGGATTTGCCTTCGAAGCGTTTGTCCCTGGCTTGCGCGACCAGCACGTTGTCCCAGTTTTTGCCGACGTGGCGGTACCAGTTTTCCCAATCCCTGGTCTCTTCGATTTCGTGACGGAGCGCAGCGCGGACCTTGGGGTCAGGGAGCGTCGCGAGGAATGCCGCGGGGCCGCTGGCAAAGTGACGGGGATGGATGAGGGCGGAGAGGCCGAGTCCGTTGCGGATGTAGGGATAGATGTCGGCGGTGACGTCGATTCCGCGGTCGCGTGCGCTCTGGATGAGGGCGATTGCGTCCTTCATCAGCGGCCAGTTCTCTTCCCCGGCGGCTTTGAGATGGAAGATGTGGACTGGGACGCCACCGGCTTCGCCGATGTGGATGGATTCGCGGATGGCATCGAGCACGGCGTTGCTTTCGTTGCGCATGTGGGTCATGTAGATGCCGCCGTACTTCGAGACGACCTTCGCCATTTCGATCAGCTCTTCGGTGGAGGCATAGACTCCGGGTGGGTAGATTAGGGCGGTGGAGAAGCCGACGGCGCCGTCGCGCATGGCCTGTTCCACCAGCTCGCGCATACGCTGCATTTCGGAGGGTGTGGGCTTGCGGTCTGCTAAGCCGATGACGCGGCTGCGGACCTGCGCGGCGCCGACGTTGTGGACGGTGTTGAGAGGGATGGCTTTCTGTTCCACGGCTCGAAAGTAGTCGCCAAAGGTCTTCCAGCGATCGCTGGGGGCGGTGGACGCGCCTTCGCCGGCGAGGATGGTGGTGATGCCCTGGCGGAGTTTGCTTTCGGCAGAGGAACGGTCATGGAACAGTGGTTCGCTGGAGTTGCCCATCATGTCAATGAAACCGGGGGCGACGATCTGGTCTTTGGCATCGATAGTGCGGGTGGCTTTGCGGGCTTTCAGCGAACCGGTTTCGGCGATGCGGCCATTGCGGATCCCCAGGTCGGCGCGATACCAGGCGTTGCCGGAGCCATCTACGATGCGGCCATTGGTGATGAGGAGATCGAAGTCCTGGGCGTGGAGCGGCAGAACGAAAAGGAGCAGCAGACAGGTTCGGAGCATCGTGACCTGATACTTTATCACGCACTGATGGGAGACATGGGGCGGCCAGTAAAGGCGCGGCGGGTGCGATGTTTTGTGGGAGTTAGTGATTCAGCTACCCACCGCGCGCCTGTCTGACCGTCCTCCGATGACAGGTCTCACTCGCTCCAAAGAAGCGGCGATGATTCAGTTTGGCATTAGTCCACGATTGAAACAATACTCTAGATGCTGTATCTTTCGCCCATAAAACTTCGCCACAGAGTGAGAATTATCACTTGGTGGGCCTACTACACATACGCAGGCAAAACTTATGCGCGGTTTAGCACTATTTCTTATTTGCGGCGGCGTCTGTTGGGGCGGCGGCGTGGGAAGCCGGGTGGAGTACATCGGCGGGACGCTGGAACAATACAAGCAGCATTGCGGGGGGAACATTGTGACCTCGGATGCACGGGAGTTTCAGTTCCGGACGAAGGGGTCGGCGGTGAAGGTACCGTACGACCGGATCAACGTCATCGAATACGGACAGAAGGCCGAACGGCGGTATATGTCGGCGGTGCTGATCTCTCCGGTGCTAATCCTTAGCAAAGCACGGAAGCATTATCTGACAGTAGGCTACACGGACGAACAGGGGAACCAGCAGGCGATGGTGTTTCGGGTAGACAAGAACGACGTCCGGACGGTACTGGCGAGCCTGGAGGCGCGCACGGGACGGAAGGTTCAGTTCCAGGATGACGAGGCGCGAAAGGCAGGCAAGGGATGATCGTGCTTGCGTTGTTGTTGATGCTGGCCGGGGAGACGGACGATCCGGCGCAGCAGTTGCTGCAGGTGCGGCGTGTGTATGTGGACCGGCTGAATGGCGGGGATACCGCGCTGCAGATCCGGGATATGCTGATCGCGGCGCTACAGGGGTCGAAGCTGTTTATCCTGACGGAAAACCAGGAGCGGGCGGATGCGATTCTGCGCGGGTCGGGCGAGGATTTGATCTTTACGGAGACGTTTCAATCTAGCGAGGGGATCAACGCGCATGTGAACGCGAGTACGGGGCGGACAAGCACGGCGACATCGAATTCGACACGGAATTATGAGACGGGTCCGTCGGTGGGGGCTACGTTTGGGGAGAACGATTCGCGGCGGACTGCGGAGCGGAAGCACGAGGCTACGGCATCGGTCAGGCTGGTGAACAAGGACGGGGATGTGATCTGGTCGACGACCCAGGAGAGTACGGGCGGGAAGTTTCGCGGGGCGAGCGCGGATGTGGCGGATAAAGTTTTGAAGAGGCTGCTGGAGGATGTGGACAAGGTGCGGAAGGCTAAGAAGGCTGTGGCGGTGACTCCTTGAGGCAAACGGCGAAGCCATGCAAGATCTGCTATTAATGGAGAAAGGACGCAATGCAAATCCAGCTTGAGATTCCGGAAGACATCGCGCGGCTCCTTGCGGGCACCGAAACGGGTGTATCACGTGCGGCAATGGAAGCGCTCGCGCTGGAAGGCATTCGTTCTGGGAAACTGACTGTATCCCAAGCCAGGGCTCTGCTGGGGATGAGATCCAGGTATGAGATGGATGGCTTCCTTAAGTCTCATGGATTGTATCTGGAATTGTCGATGGATGATATCCGGAACGACAGCGATACCGCTCTCGCATTCTCTCGATGACTGTCGTCGTAGCTGGCGCAATGTGAGGGTGAAGTACTGCTTCTGATCCTAGAAAAAGCAGTTGAACCTAATGAATGATGGCGATGTACTTCCAACGACGGCAGTTGTTGAGGGAAATTGAACCACCCATTGGGTGAGTCATGGGGCGGGGTGGCGTCGCGTGGGGCAAACCGGGGACAGACAGCGAATTTCCGGCCAAATACGCCGGAAAT
>Ga0073936_10004581_pt1 | contig 19075 bp, 14 predicted proteins | sample AliMusrvi5mmetaG_FD_87041 | JGI IMG/M metagenome (GOLD analysis project Ga0073936, IMG submission 87041) | Freshwater lake bacterial and archeal communities from Alinen Mustajarvi, Finland, to study Microbial Dark Matter (Phase II) - Alinen... | ecosystem: Environmental > Aquatic > Freshwater >... | reverse complement strand
CCGTGCATCAGTCTCTCTCGTCTTCTTCACGCGCCAAGGTTACCAAATTCTCGGCCTATGTCCATACTATTTGTGACTTATTAATACTAAACGCTTGCTTGATCAACGATAAACAGTAGGCCATAAAGCCAAACGCGGAAAGGCCCGCAATTGAACCTGCCACAGTTCGAAACGCCCCTACCTCCCGCGGGTTGCTAATGAACCAAATCACCAGAATGAGCTGTAATGCCACACTGGCAATGGTTACGATCACGAGCAGTGCAAAAAGAATCCAGCGCTGTATGTGTGTTAGTCGAGGCATTGTTGTAATAAGACGTTAGTAGTTTATGGGCATGCGCCCAGTCGCAATCGGTGCGGATTCCACAGATCTCCTCCTGAAGTTGGAAATAGTAGGCTTGCGCGGATTCCTCAAGGGCAATTGCTCCCCAGAACGGGCCGAGACAAGCAATCATTTTCTTCTGCAATGGGGCAAGCGGTTCATCCATCATGATGCCTGGCGCCGGTAATGCGCCAGATCGAACATGTTTCCGGCCATTTCGGATAAAATCGAATCCTAGATCATCGAGGCTTATGGAACGATCGATACCTAATGCAGCAGGGTGGTCGACTGCTTTGCTGAGCGTGCTGCGGAAGTGATCAACAGCAAAATCAGGGAAATGCCGAGGCAGATGCGGCTTTTTGAATGCGTTCCCGGGTAACGAGATACATCTTATTTTCTCGACGGTTGCGGAATCAGACCAGCTTTCGAGAAAGCGTCTGACTCCGGGGACGTCAAACTCCCACACTCCCCCGACAAAACATTTTGCCGCAGTCTCCTCTATTATATCCCTTCGAGAGGGGAATTCGCATGCTGGACATCCGCAACAGGCTGGCCTGAAGGCGAGGTCGCGCGCGAACAATTCCGACTCGAATTCTCGGACGAAAAAGAGTGGGCGCGCGATGAGCATTCCGTTGGATGTGCATGAAAGGGGTTTGGACTTGCCCTCAGCCAGTAGAGCATAGGCAGCATCCTTCCCTACGAGATGTCTCCAGAGCAAGCTAATGCTAGTGTCTGAAAGGTGCAGACCACGCGCCACGATATTGGTCCGCACTAAACTACTCTCGCAATGATTCGAAAGAAGCACGTCTGTGACGTGTCGACGAGCGTTTGCACATTTGCGGCACGGGGCCTGCTGGCCGTGAGTGTAGTTGGTAAAATCGGCGGTAAGCTCATGCGCGTTAATGATCTTGAGATCGAAGTCGCGAAACGCTTCTCTGACAGCGGGCACGGATTCTCCATTCCATTGATCAACGTGGAAAACTGTACAGTCGAAATCGAATCCGGTTTTCCCATACCAGAGTTTGAGTGCATGGGTAAGCGCGAAACTGTCTTTGCCGCCTGAAGCGGAGATCCACCACTTTACCGAATTTGGGGCGAATGTTGAAAAAATGAAATGACGGAGATACATATCTACCTTGGAGTAGATTACGTGCTCGACTTGCGACATGGGTAGCGAGGGCATTGCGCTTATGAGGATCTGTCAAATTGATTAGATACAAACGCTGTTACAATATCAATATTTATGGTGGTCTCTGACGCGTCGGACGTATCAATGTCCAGACAAGGAACTGCTATTCGTTTGCGAAAGGTACGATATAGTTCGATCTGTCGGTCGAGCGACTGAATAATAAACATCGGCGCACGATTAGATATTCTTGTGAAAAGCGTTTTTCTCGTAGCATTCAAGAAGACAACTGCCCGGAGTCGTGGTGATGACTTCTCTAGTTCCTGCGAAAGGATTTCCAGTTTCTGATAACTTGAGCGCGTGAGGTGGCCAGACTCGAGGTGTAATCGCAGAAAAACTTCCCGGTCATCAGTGAACCAACGGTCGGCAATTGTGTTAATTCTGTTGACATGTGCAAGGTGGACAAACCGCGTGAGCAAAAAAGAACGCTGTATTTCGGAGCAGTCGGATTGCTCGGCATGCTTAGCTGTCGAATCAAATGCGAAAGGATCGGGCTCCGGTATTATTTTCCATCGGCCGATTCTCGCAACGTGTCGACTCAATGTTGATTTGCCAGCTCCTGTGGGGCCTGAGAATGCGATAACGTCACCATCTCCTGATGTGACCATTTTGTCCATGCGGGGGTTTGCGTGAAGCGCAGTGGCGAAAGCATCTAATGTCGGGAAGTAACTATCCATCCAGAGATGCGAAGGAGAGTATTCACCGCTTGGCGGGTGTCCGATGATTGCGGTACGTTTGCCTAAGCCAACCGCGAGCGCCCAATCGCATGATGCGTCCGTGCCCGCCGGTAGAAGCAAAATTAACAGGTCGCATTCAGCAATTTCAATTCGGTTTTCAGTGACGGCTGCCATCCATTCGGGACGATCCAGATAGGTGCGATAGTCTATGCAGCTTGGATCAAACCTGTCAGTCACGGATTCTGGAGAAATACCCGGGGAGCGGCGTGCTGCGTCATTCGTAAAATCGAAGACGGCATGGCCATTTTTCACAAGAAGATCCGCCAGTTGCCGAACGGTAGCTCGATTCTTCCATGAGCTACTGATGTATATTCTCATGAGGTTTTCTGTCAATGCGGTCCCGTCAGGCGCTTATGAACCGGACCGCTAGGAAAAGGCTTCTGGAGGACCTGCCGACGAGGAATCCAAAGCGCGGAATGAAGAGAGGAAGAAATGTCTTTTTTGACAGACGAGGGGAGGAAATCTGAAAAATCCGGCGGATGCCAGCGACCACTAGGTTCCGGACGGCGGATATCTGAACCGGGAGAGTGCCTGAATTGAGATTCATTGTAGAATTCCTCACCGCTGAGAATACGTATCTGTTACGAGGTGCCAAGGAAATAGTTGGTTTTTTTTGCGGCTTCTTTTTGACGGCCAGAAATAGGGATCTCCGAGCGGTTGATGCCTGTGGTCATCTGCGCATGTTTGAACCAACATTGGGTACTGTAATTTCCTCCCTTCCTTCCCGCCAATCTTTAATAGGAATGGCTGGAGTCTTGTGGGGATCGGTTCCTCCCTCAGATCATGTTGGTCCGTGTATCGGAGAATTTGGCTGGTGAGTCGGCCAGTGATGCGCTGACGCTGGACTAAGCGGATATCGAGATGAGTGCCTAGGCTGATACCGTCGGTGCCGCACAGCTTGGAGTCACCGGCGAGGCCCTCGGCAAGTAAAGAGGCCTCTTGCCCGCACTTCCAGCCGCATCCTCCCCGGAACCCCACGGTAGGAGTTCCGGGGAGAGATTTTCAGCGTCGTTCTGCCCTTGCCGCATTCTGCGCGCATTCAGCATGGCACAGGTGCCGCTGCCTGACCATGCGCAGCGGCTTCCCAGCCCGGCCGCGCGTCGTCGAGCAAACGCTTGGTCACGTCCAGGCCGAAGTACCCGATGAGGAGCGCACAACCCGGCGTCTCCCGCGCATCATGGACGCTCCCCCGCTGGATCGCGGCACAGCCAAATCCGATTTCGTATCCAGAATCTCGTTGCCCCGAAGCAAGTGAGGTGCATTGGCTCGCCGCTCACCGTGCCTTCTTCTGGGTCCCGGGTTTGGAATCCACGGTCCCGGACGCTGTGCCGGTCATGGGCACCACATTGTCGGCGGGAGTGGCCGGGCGGATGGCGAAAAACTTCTTGGCATCGGCGGCACTCACGAGACTGCGGTAGTGCTTGTTCACCACCCCAACCGAATTCCCGACCTCGTCGGCCACTTGGGGAATGTTGCGAGTGCTGGCGCAACGGTAGGATATGAACGAATGCCGCGCGCCGTTGAAAATTTGCTCAACCTTGGCCAAGGTTAGGAGTTCGCTCACTTCGTCAACCAGTGTTCGCCGCGTCTTGTTGCCGCCTATCCAGGCGAGGCCCTTCCTGCGGGGTTGGGCAAAAAGCCAAGCCTTGCAGGAAGCGAGGAACGGCACCACGCGCGCGCCGGTTTTTCGGTCGGCATTAACGCGGAATTCCGGAGTGTCCGGCGCGAGTCTGGCGAGGTTGACTTCCACTGCTTCGGAAATTCTCAGCCCGGAGAAAAATCCAAGGGCAAGCACGGGCACGAGTGAGGGTTTATGGTCGAGCGCCGTTTGCAAGATCTGGCAGGCATCTTCAGGGGTGTACGCCTTCGGCTCCGAATCTTCGACCGTCTCGGGCTCGATGGCGGAAACCGGGTTGCGGGGGCACCACGCGCGCGCCGGGTCGCTGGCGAATTCAAAAAGGGTGTGAACGGTCGCGCGGTAGTGGTTGCGACTCAGGGGAGACAGGGGAAGCGGGATCGCCAGTTTCTTCGGGTTGCGGCGGCTGCGGAGGCCTGAGAGCCATGATTCAACCATGGGTGTCGAGATGCTGGCGAAGCTCGCACCGGGAAAGCTGTCAGCGAATCGCTTCAAGTGATCGGTGAGGTTGAGCTTTTGGCGCTCCTTGACGCGGGTTTCCTTGTAGGCCAGAAACTCTTCCACCCCCTCGGCAAGCGACTTTTGCAGCAAGCGGGCGCGGAGGTCAGCGGCAGCGGCTGAAATGATGCTTTCGAGCGTTGGAACCTCGGCCCCCTGCCCGCGGATGTCGGCGGCAATGTCGCGGTAAAAGTCATACGCCCGGCGCAGTTCGTTTGGGACGTCCCCATAGCGGACTCCGTGGTTCTTGATCTCCGTGTCGCGCTCCTGAGCAAACTCCCAAGCCCTCTCCTCATTGGCGAATGACTTGATGAGCCGCACCCGCTTCCCGTCGGTCTCGCCATCATAGAGAACGCGATACGGTGCCTTCGGGTGGTTGGTCGAGGTGACTTTGCAGTGCGCTAGATCGGGTCGTTTGGGTTGCTTAGCCATGCGCGCGAAGATGCAAGGACATGCGTTGGATGGCAAGAAAAATCGTTACCTTATCGTTACCCTGTCAATTTACCCTTGTGGTTGCAATGTTTTCGCCAGTCTTGAAAACTGGAGACGCCGCAAGGTGTCCGTGGGTTCGAATCCCACCCCCTCCGCTTGATTTTTTTTGATGGAAACCCCACCGACGGGAAGTACTAGCACCACCATGATGAAAAACACCTTCGTCCTCACCGCGCTTGTTGCCGGAGCCGTCACCGCCCTCACGCCGCGCCCGGCAAGCGCTGAATTTGCCATTCGCGATGGCGACCGCGTCGTGTTGCTGGGCGACAGCATCACCGAGCAACGCCTCTACACCACCTACCTGGAAACCTACACGCTGAGCCGCTTCCCGCAGTGGAACCTCACATTCCGCAACATCGGCTGGGGCGGCGACACGGCACCCGGCGGCCTCAACCGCGCCAAGCGCGACATGCTGCCGCTCAAGCCGACTTTCGTCACCATCGACTTCGGCATGAACGACCACGGCTACAAGGCGTTTCAGGAAGACATTTTCAAAAACTACATCGACCACCAGACGCAGTTGGTGACCCTGCTCAAGGAACAGGGGGCACGCGTCGCGCTGGTGACCCCGCAACCCATCGAAGAGCGCCGCCCCGATCCCGACAAGGATGTCCGCAACCTGTCGCTGCGCAAAATGTCCGACGGCCTGCGCGACGTCGCCGCCAAACAGGGCGTCCTCTTCGTTGACCAGTTCGATCCGTACATGGCGGTGATGGTCAAAGCCCGGCAAACCGATCCGGCCGCCTTCATCGGCGGCGGCGACGCGGTGCATCCAGGCCCGGTCGGCCACACCGTCATGGCCTGGGCCATCTTGAAAGGCCTCGGCGCTACCGCCGCCGTGTCGAGCGCCGAACTGGACGGCGCGGCGGGCAAAGTCACGGCCGCGACCGGTTGCCAGATCACCGAACTGAAGGTGTCCGACGGAGTGGTTCGTTTCACCCGCAAGGATACGACGCTGCCGCTGCCGGTCGATCCGGGTGCCGAGGCGGTGACCAAACTCATTCCCCTGTTGCAGGACCTGAGCCGCTACGAACTCAAGGTCACCGGGCTGAAAGCCCCGAAATACCAACTCCTGATTGACGACCAACCGAGCGCCACGTTCACGGCGCAGGAATTGGCCCAAGCTGCAACCTCACTCTAACAGCCGGACCGGTCACCGCCCAAGCCCGCCAGTTGTTGGCCCTGGTGGTGGAGAAAAACAACGCCTTCTTCAACCGCTGGCGCAACGTCCAGTTGTATTCGCCGCCGGACTGGGCCAAGTCGCCGGCCTTTGAGACCGGCCGTGAGCAGGAACTGGCGAAACTCGACGCGGCAATCGCGCAAACCGAAGGGAAGATCAACGCCGCCCGCCAAACCCAGCCGCACGCGTTTGTCCTGAAACCGGCCGCGCCCTGACCGCGCCACGTCACCGGATCAAAATCGGCTCGTCGAACCCGAGTTCCTTCATGCGCGGCAACTGCGTTTTGGCGTCGCCGACCACCAGCCAGATCATCTTGTCGGCGTCAAGGTACTTCCTCGCGAGCCGGCTGATCTCGTCGCGGCCAATGCCCTTGACGATCCGCTCTCTGCCCTTCACATAATCCGTTTTCCAGCCATACTTGCTGATGTTCTCGAGCATCTTCAGCTTGGCCTCGGCGGTCTCGAATGCCCGCGCATTGCTCTTGATTAGAAATCCTGATCCGTCGCCGCCAACGCCGGATAACCCACCCTGACAACCGACTGCTTCGCATCGGGAACATCATGGAAATATACCCGCGGCCCGGCGGGCGGCTGCAGCGCTTGATAGACTCGGATCCCTACCGGTCTGGCTTTCCAGCGCTTCTCGATGCCTGCCAGCGAACTTGTGACCGCCGCCCGATCCAACGCTCCGACCACGTGCATCCGGCCAAGCGAGGGCGATAGGTTCTTGTCATAGTAGAACTGCGTTTCCTGTCCGGCCTTGATGCGACTCAGATCCCGCTCTGAAATGCCCTCCTTTTCAAACCTGGCAAAGGCTTCGTTGACCGCCGCTGCGACGTCATCAAGGTGCGTGCCGGCAAAAGCCCTGACTGACAACTCGAGGTTTCCGGCTATCTCTGAGGTTTCATTGCCAATGTTGACCTCCGGTGCAAGCTTCTTCTCATCGACCGGGACCCGGTGAAAAGGCGCCCGCTTGCCTCGCGACAGGTACTGCGCCAGGACCTCCAGCGGATAGGAGTCGGGATGATACTGCTCGACCGTCGGCCATGCCATTGTCAGCTCGGGCAGGTTGGCAAAGTCATCTTCATGATAGAACCTGACCGTCGTGCTAACGACTCCCGGCCGTTTGGGTTGCTTGCTCACCGCTTCGCCCCGTTTGATCTCACCGAAGTTCTTTTCGACCCATGTCTTTGCCTGGGCCGGATCGAAATCGCCCGCCACGACGAGCGTCACGTTGTTCGGAACGTACCAGCGGCGGAAGAACTCCCTCACATCATCGAGTTTTGCGTTGTTCAGATCTTCGAGAGAACCGATCACCTGCCAGTTGTACGGATGATCTGCCGGGAACAGGGCCTTGTCGATCACGTACGGAGTATGCCCGTACGGAATGTTGTCGATGCTTTGACGCTTTTCGTTTTTCACCACCTGCTTTTCCTTCGCCAGCACGGGATCGGTAACCGTGTTGATAAACCAGCCGAGCTTGTCGGCCTCGGCCCAGAGCATCTTTTCCAGCGCGTCTTTCGGCACGGTCTGGAGATAATTGGTTCGGTCCCTGCTTGTCGAGCCGTTCGCCCCGGAACCGCCGACGCGGGTGCTCAACCTATCGAGCCCGCCTTTGCCAAGGTTTTCCAATTCGAGAAACTACAGGTGCTCAAACAAGTGGGCAAGCCCCGTTTTCCCGGCCTTTTCACGCGCCGAACCGACGTGTGCGGTCAGTGAAACGGCCACGACCGGATCGGACCGATCGAGATGAAAGACAACCTGCAAGCCATTTGGCAGGGTGAACTTTTCATACTCCACCTTGAAGGTCACCTTGCTCGCGGCTTCCTGCGCGGAATCGGCAAACGAGGAAAACAGCAGGCAGCTCAGAATCAGATAGGTTCTTGCGGAGTTCATGTGGGCATTGCGTGGATCGGTCGCCAAGGGGGTGGTGGCCCTGCGGGAGGGCACATAACTTGCGGCGGAATGGCAAGTTCACGACATCGGGCCAGCCGAGGTTTGACCGACGCGCCGATGCGGGCAGCGGCAGCCATGATCCTCGTGCGGATGGCCCCGACTGTGCCACTAGCGGGTGCCGATGCAGACGAGGTTGCCGAGCGTGCGGATGACAATCCGGCCGCGGCTGATGGCGGGTGAGGCATAACATTCCTCGCCGAGATCATTTTTGGCAAGCCACCACCCGACCACCCGACGGCCATAGCGGGAGTGGAAACGCTCCGTGTTCGATCTGGAAACAAAACGCGGCCCGACTGATCCTCCCCCTGGGAAAACCCATTAACCCGGGAGGCGTACCAGTCCACGGCAGGGCGCAGGCGGATTTCCTCTGGGGGCCGCTGCGGGGGGCAATCGGCTGAAAGACTTGGCCCGCGGGCGGCGTTTCAAGAGGATTCGCACGCAATGAAACGCCCCCTCCGCTCGCTCCTGATCCTCCTCGCTATCGCCGCCGTCGCGCTGGGCGCTTGGCGCTTTTTTTACAAGAAGGCCGCACCGCTGCCGGACCTGCGCACCGAGGCGGTGAAACGCGGCGACGTGCTTTCCACCATCAGCGCCACCGGCACCCTCGAACCGGAGGAAGTTGTCGATATCGGCGCCCAGGTCACCGGCCAGATCCTCACGTTTGGCAACGACACCGCCGGCAAGGCCGTCGATTACGGCTCGCAAGTCGAAGAGGGTGCGCTGCTGGCCAAAATCGACGACTCGCTCTATGCCATCAACAAGAAACAGACCGAGGCCCAACTCCAGCAGGCCGAAAGCGCGGTGCTCTCCGCCGAGGCCGGGTTGCTCCAAAACAAAGCCAAACTCGAACAAGCCCGCGCCCAATTCAACCAAGCCAAAAAAGACTGGGACCGCGCCGAGAAACTTGGCCCAACCGATTCGCTCTCGCGCTCGGCCTACGACACCTACCAGGGGACCTATGATGCTGCCAAAGCCAACGTGACGGCCGCCGAGGCCGCCTGCGAGGTGTCCACCGCCCAAATCGCCACCAGCAAATCCACCGTTACTCAGGCCCAGGCGGCGGTCCAACTGGCCGACCGCAACCTCGACTATTGCACCATCTCCTCGCCGGTCAAGGGCATCGTCATCGACCGGCGGGTGGATGTGGGACAAACCGTGGTGTCTAACATGAGCGCGTCGAGCCTGTTCCTGCTGGCCAAGGATTTGAAGAAGATGGAGGTGTGGGTCGCCGTCAACGAGGCGGACATCGGCAGCATCCACACCGGCCAGGCCATCAGCTTCACCGTGGACACTTTCCCCGGCATGACCTTCCAAGGTAGCGTCAACAAGATCCGCCTCAACGCCACCATGTCGCAGAACGTGGTGACCTACACCGTCGAGATCAACACCGACAATGCCGACGGCACGCTGCTGCCCTATCTAACCGCCAGCGTGAAGTTCCAGATCGACCACCGCCAGGATGTGCTGACCGTGCCCAACGCGGCGTTGCGCTGGCGGCCGGATGACAACCAACTCGCCGCGGGCGCGGAAAATCCTTTCGCCGCAAAGTCCGCCAACAAGGACGCCCCCAAGGGCGGTGGCAAACCGTCGGACAGGAAGAAGACCCGCAGCGGTGTCCTGTGGGTGCGCGACGCGAAGCAGCCTAAGTGCGTCAGGCCGCTCAAGGTGCGCACCGGCATCAGCGACGGGGTGGTCACCGAGGTGATGCCACTCAGCGACGACGTCACGCTCGAAGGAGTGGAAGTGGTGATCGCCGAACTGCGGGAATCCAGCGGCGCGGACTCCACCGAAACGACCAATCCCTTCGCCCCGAAATTCCCCAGCCGCGGGCGCAAATAGGCCGTGGCACCCGCTTGTGAGTGATCTCATGAATCTCATCGAACTGCACGACATCCGCAAGACTTTCTATCTGGGGGAGGTCGTGCTGCCCGTTCTCAAGGGCATCACGCTCAATATCACCAAGGGCGAAATGGTCGCCCTCACCGGCGCCTCGGGTTCCGGCAAGAGCACCCTGATGAACACCCTGGGCTGCCTCGACCGTCCGACTGCAGGCACCTATGCGCTGGACGGCGAGGAGGTTTCCCATTTGTCTAACGACGCCCGCGCGCTGATGCGCAACCACAAGATGGGCTTTGTGTTCCAGAACTTCAATCTGTTGGCCCGCACCAAGGCCCTGGGTCAGGTCATGATGCCCCTGCTTTATGGCGGAACCCATATCTCACAAAGGGAAGCAAAACAGCGCGCCGCAGCCATGTTGGAGCGCGTGGGCCTGGCCGACCGGATGGACCACCAGCCGTCCCAGCTTTCCGGCGGCCAGCAACAGCGCGTGGCGCTGGCCCGCGCCCTGATCAACCATCCGCCGCTGCTGTTAGCCGACGAGCCCACCGGCAATCTTGACACGCAGACCACGCGCGAAGTGCTGGCGCTCTTCAAACAACTCAACGACGAGGATGGCATCACCATTCTCATCGTCACTCACGACCCGAAGGTGGCGGCAAGTTGCAAACGGGTGATCCGCATGGCCGACGGCCTGATCGAAGCGGATGAAATCAACGGGGGAGGTCACTCGTGAAGGCGCTGTTGATTCTGGCCGCCTCCCTCACCGCGTTGCGGCGCAATGTGCTGCGCTCCGCTCTAACAACACTGGGCATTGTCATCGGCGTCGGCGCGGTCATCGCGATGATGGAAATTGGCAACGGGTCTTCGGCATCGATTCAAAAAACCATTGCCAGCATGGGTGCCAACACGCTGATGATTTTTCCCGGAGCGGCGGCCAGCGGCGGGGTGTCCTTCGGTGCCGGCAGCACGATGACCCTCACCCCGGGCGACAGCGATGCGATCCAGCGCGAATGCCCGTCGGTGCGCGCCACCGCCGCAGTGGTGCGCAGCCGCAATGCCCCGCTCATCGCCGGCAATAAAAACTGGGTGCCTGGCGAAATCGACGGCACCACCCCCGATTTTCTCGACGTGCGGGACTGGCCGGTCGTCAAGGGCGCGGCCTTCGATGAGCGGGACGTGCGCAACGCCGCGCGCGTCTGCCTGATCGGCCAGACGGTGGTCCGCGAGTTGTTCCAAGGGCAAGAGCCGGTGGGTCAGGAGTTGCGCCTGCAAAACGTCGCGCTGCGGGTGGTCGGCGTGCTCGACAAAAAGGGTGCGAGCATGATGGGCCGCGACCAGGATGACATCCTGATTGCGCCGTGGACCACGATCAAGTTCCGGGTGTCGGGCACCAGCACCGCCAACACCGCCGCCGCGGCGACGGCCGCCGGTACCGCCCCCACCACCGCGCGCGGCGATCTCTATCCGGGCTCGGCGCAGGGGCTGTTTGCCGCCCGTTCGGCCACCCAAACCAAGAACAGTCCGATGCCCGTGCGCATGATCACCGTGGATCAAATCATCGTGTCGGCCGCCAGCGCCGCGGAAACCAAGGATGCCACCGACGAAATCACCGTCTTGCTGCACGATCGCCACCACATCACCGAGGCCGATGTGGACGATTTCAACATCCGCGACATGGCCGAGATCACCAATGTGCTGACCTCCACCACGAAGTTGATGACCAAGCTGTTGCTCGTGGTGGCGATGATCTCGCTGGTGGTCGGCGGGGTAGGCATCATGAACATCATGCTCGTGTCGGTGACCGAGCGCACCAAGGAAATCGGCCTGCGCATGGCGGTGGGCGCACGCGGCACCGACATCCTGCGCCAGTTCCTCGCCGAGTCGGTGATGTTATGTCTGGCGGGCGGGGCGATGGGCATCGGGCTCGGTCGCGGCACTTCCTATCTGGTTTCAAAAATCCTGCACTGGCCTACGCTGCCCTCGCTCGGCGCGATCATCGCCTCGGTGCTGGTGTCCGCCTCGGTGGGTATCATCTTCGGTTTCTATCCCGCCTGGAAAGCCTCGCGTCTCGATCCGATCGAAGCCCTCCGTTATGAATGATCTCCTCCGGTTATGATATCTCCCAAATCCCTATATGTATTGCTTGGGCTTGTCTTCGTCAGTTGCGCGGTGGGCCCCGATTTCAAGACTCCTAACAGCGACGTGCCCGCGGCCTGGAGTTTCGGCAAGAGCCGGCCCGCGGCCACCCCCGCCAATCCCGCCGACCTTGTGCGCTGGTGGCGTAAGTTTCACGATGCCAAACTCAACTCGCTGGTCGAACAAGCCATCAATGCCAACCTCGATGTGAAAATCGCCGTGTCCCGCCTCAACCAGGCGCGCGCCGCACGCCAGGGGGCCGCCGCCCCGTTCTGGCCCTGGCTCAATGCCACGGGCGGCGAAACGCAATCCCAGGTCGGCGGCTCGGGACCGGGCACGGGCAGTGCCTCGAGTTATCACGGCGCGCTGACTGCCGCCTGGGAGCTGGATCTGTTCGGCGGCAACCGTCGCAACCTCGAGTCCGCCACCGCCCGCCAGGCCGCCGCCGCCGCCGACCTCGATGGCACCCGCTTGAGCATGGCGGCCGAGGTCGCCCTAACATACTGCCAGCTCCGTTCGATCCAGGACCAGATCGTCGTGGCGCATCGCAATTTGCTTACCCAACAACACAGCGCGGAAATCACCCATGAGCGCCGCGGCGCCGGCTTCGCCAGTGATCTCGATGTGGTCAATTCCGACGCCCTTGTCTCCAGCACCCAGGCCCAAATCCCAAGTTTGGAAACCGCCGAGAAAAGTTCCGCCCACGCCATTGCCGTGCTGCTCGGGCGGCCGCCCGCGGATTTGGTAGGTATGCTAACCGTTTCCGGGCCGGTGCCCACCGCCTCGGCTTCCGTGCCCACCGGCATTCCCTCCGACCTGTTGCGGCGGCGTCCGGACATTCGCAGCGCCGAGGCCAATGCGCACGCCGCCACCGCCAACATCGGCGTGGCCGTGGCCGACCTGTTTCCCAACTTCTCGCTCAACGGTTCGCTGAGCCAACAAAGCGCCAAACTCTCCGATTGGCTGTCGCCGGCGGCGCGGGTGAGTTCCTATGGTCCGTCGTTCAACTGGGCCTTGTTCCAAGGTGGCAGCATTCAGGCCAACATCCGCGTGCAGCAGGCGTTGCGAGACCAATCCGTGCTCACCTATCGCAAAACCGTGCTGACCGCCTTGCAGGAGGTTGAGGACGCGATGGTCAGCGAGTCGAACGAATACAAGCGCCGTGCGTCGCTGGTCGAAGCGGTGACCGCCAACCGCCGCGCGGTGGACCTCTCCACCAAACTTTACACCGCCGGCCAGACCGATTTCATCAATGTGCTCAATGCCCAGCGCTTGCTGTTGCAAAGCGAAAGCGAGCTGACTCTCAGCAATCTCGCGCTAGCCACCGATCTCATTTCCCTCTACAAGGCCCTCGGCGGCGGGTGGTGAGCCAGGAGCACAGCCGTCCCGGTTGAGATTGCGGTCCTCTATCAGTGATCCGGGCATCCTCTCCGGATCTCGGGTGCGGTGAGTTTCCCTAAGACACGACTGTTCGTCGGCGGGTTTCAGGATGTTCAAACCGGGACCGCATCAACGACTGAAATAAAATTAAGGTTTTCTTGACAATCGGCGGGATTTCGGTGAATTTCGGCCGTGGCCAAGAAAATAACCCCCGTCAAAGATAGACTGTCCAAGACTCAAATCCTGGATCAGATAGCCGAATGCACCGAACTGACCCGCAAGCAAGTGGGCGCGGTTCTGGACTGTCTCACCGATGTCATCGAAGCGCATGTGAGCAAGCGCGGAGTTGGCGAATTCGTCCTGCCCGGCGTGTTGAAAATCAGCACGGTGCGCAAGCCGGCGACCAAGGCGCGCAAGGGCATCAATCCCTTCACCAAGGAGGAAGTGATGTTCAAAGCCAAGCCCGCCTCCACGGTCGTGAAGGTGCGCCCGCTCAAGAAGCTCAAGGACATGACGCTCTAACCTGAGGCGTCGGCGGCGGTTTGCAGCGCCGTTTGTGAGTCTTTCACCATGGCCTTCCCGGTTCGCCGGTAAGGCCATAGGTGGTTGTGAGTGCCACGCTATGGAGCGCGGGCTTTAGCCCGCCTGTTTGGGTTGCGTCCTCAGACCAAAAAATGGAAACCGGAAAAGGTTGAAGCGACAGTGCAAACCACGGATTTCGGATTTGAACGGATTTCACAGAGAATGCGGCTGAGATCTATCAGACTCCTGACTCACCCAACAGGTGAATGTTCCAAATTTCCGAACTCTTTCAAAATCCGTGCAATCCGTGCAATCCGTGCAATCCGTGTAATCCGTGGTTTCTATTTTCAGTTGTTGGCTAAACGTCACGAACTTGCCGCGCCTGTGCGGGACGGTCACGGCGCAGAGCCCGCAGGACGGCGGGTGGCGTCGCGGTAGGCGGCCGGCGGCATGCCGCACGGCGGTGCGGAATTGGCGGGTGAAGGACGACTGCTCGGAATAGCCGCAGCACCGGGCGATTTCGGCCACCGGGGTGTTGCTGCGGGTGAACAGGTCGGCGGCGTGGCCGATGCGGGTCTTGCGGATGAACTGCGCGGTGCTGAGGCGGAACGTGCGGCGCATCCGGCGGTCGAGCTGCGGGGCCGACAGATGGGCGATGCGGGCGAACTCGGCCGGGTGCAATGGCTCATCGAGATGCTGCTGGATGTGCGTGACGATTTTGGCCAATCCGGCGAACTCGATGTCTTCATCACGCGGGCTGCACAGGTCGCGTGAAATCGACGCCAAGCCGATGATGTTGCCGGCGGCATCGTGCAGCGGCAGCTTGGTGGCAAGGTACCAAGACGGGCGTCGTATATTGATGATTATGACAACCACGACGACAGCGGAGACGGGAACGGACGCGCAACTGGCGCAACAGGCGGTGGCGCTGGCTGCCACCTGGCTGCGCGCGGCAAAGGCGCAGGAAACCGCGGCGGAGCGGCGGCAGGGGAAGACGCTGGCGCGGATGATGAACGACCCGGCGGGCAAGGCGCTGACCTTTGCGCTGGCCGACCAGGTGTTCCGGCCGCCGAGCGTGACGCGCTCGGCGCGGCGCTTCCGCGACTTTGTTAGGGAGTACGGCGTCCCGGCGTATCTGCCGTGGCACGAGCGCTGTGGCATGGCGGCGGCCGCGAACGCCTCGACGTTGCTGCCGTGGCTGGTGATGCCGGTGATCACCGAGACGATGCGGCGGCAGAGCGCGGCGGTGATCCTGCCGGGCGAGGACGAGCGGCTGGTGCCGCACCTGCGCGCGCGCCGCGCCGCAGGCATGCGGATGAACCTCAATCAGTTAGGCGAGGCGATCCTGGGCGAGGGCGAGGCGGTCAAGCGCCTGGACGCCAACCTCCAGCGCCTTGCCAGCCCGGACTGCGATTACCTATCTATCAAACTCTCCGCGGTGTGCAGCCAGATCCACCTGGTCGGCTATGATGAAACCGTGGAGTTGATCAAGGGCCGGCTGCGCACGCTCTATCGGGTCGCGATGGGTTCGAGGGGCAACGGCACGGCGAAGTTCGTCAACCTCGACATGGAGGAGTACCGGGATTTGCCGATGACCTGCGACGCGTTCCGCCAGGTGCTCGACGAGGGGGAGTTCCTCGGTTTGGAAGCGGGGATTGTGCTGCAAGCCTATCTGCCAGACGCATGGCCGGTGCAGCGACAACTCGTCGAGTGGGCGCGGCAGCGGGTGGCGCGAGGCGGCGCGGGCATCAAGATCCGCATCGTCAAGGGGGCCAACCTGGCGATGGAAAAAGTCGATGCCGCCCTCCACGATTGGCCATTGGCACCCTACGCGAGCAAGGAGGAAGTGGATGCCAACTTCAAGCGCATGCTGCACGAAGGCTGCCGGCCGGAAAACGCCACAGTGGTGCGGCTCGGGGTCGCCAGCCACAACCTGTTCGACCTTGCCTACGCCAAGCTGCTGTGCGAACGCGAGGGCGTGGCCGGGCGGGTGGACTTTGAAATGTTAGAGGGGATGGCCAACCAGCAGGCGCGGGTCGTGCACGCCGCGACCGGCGGCCTGTTGCTCTACGCGCCGGTTGTTAGAAAAGCCGAGTTTCACAGCGCGATCGCTTATTTGGTTAGACGGCTCGATGAGAACACCTCGGAGGAGAATTTCCTGCATGACCTGTTCGGGATGGAGCCGGGCGATGCGCAGTGGAGCGCGCAGGCCAAGCGCTTCCAACGGGCATGTGAGCGCAAGGACGAGGTGCATGCCGGACCGTGGCGCACACAAGACCGCAGTCAGGAAAGACATATTGCAGCCGACGTTCACTCCGGATTCCACAATGCGCCGGACACCGATTGGGCCTTGCTCCACAACGTCCGCTGGATCCGCGGGGTGGTCAACGAAATGCGCGAGCGGCCGCAAGTGGTCGTGCCGCTGCAGATCGGCGGTGAATTCCTCGCCGGCGAAAGCGAGGGCATCGGCCGCGATCCGTCGCGACCGGGAGTCACCGCCTACCACCATGCACTGGCGGGTGCCGCGCAAGTCGAACTCGCCTTGCAGGCCGCCGTCGCCGCCCGCGCCGGGTGGGCCGCACGCACCTCCGAGCAACGCGCCGCCATTCTGCGCGAGGCGGCCGCCGTCATTGCCAAGCGCCGCGGTGAGGCGATCGCAACGATGGTGCTGGATGGTGGCAAATCGGTCGCCGAGGCCGACGGCGAAATCAGCGAGGCGATCGACTTCGCCAACTATGCCGCGGCGTGCTTGTTAGAAACGGCGTGGCATGACGGGAGTGAAGCAATCCCGCGCGGCACGGTGGTGGTCACCCCGCCGTGGAATTTCCCGTTCGCGATCCCATGCGGTGGGGTGGTGGCGTCCCTCGCCGCCGGCAACACGGTGATTTTCAAACCGGCGACCGAAACGATTCTAACCGCCTGGGCGTTGGTTCAAATGTTGTGGGACGCCGGCGTGCCCAAGGAGGTGCTGCAGTTCGTGCCGTGCCGCGGCCGCGACATCGGGCGCAGCCTGGTGGCCGATGCGCGGGTCGAGGCGGTGGTTCTAATAGGATCGTACGAGACCGCGCGGGCGTTTGTCGATTGGAAGCCGGAGATGCGGTTGTATGCGGAGACCAGCGGCAAGAATGCGATGGTCATCACGGCCGCGGCCGATCCGGATGCCGCGGTCAGGGACCTGGTGCGCGCGGCCTTCGGGCATGCCGGACAAAAGTGCTCAGCCGCCTCGCTCGCCATCATTGAGGCCGAACTCTATGACCGCCCGGCCTTCCGCAGCCAATTGCGCGATGCCGCGGCATCGCTCAAGGTCGGCCCGGCCTGGGAGTTCGATACCGTCATCACCCCGCTGATCCGTGAGCCGGCCGCCGATTTGTTGCGCGCCCTAACCACCCTCGATTCGGGCGAGGAGTGGTTGCTAGAACCGCGCGTGCTCGACGACAACCCGTGCCTGTGGTCGCCCGGCATCAAGCTCGGCGTGCGGCCGGAGTCATGGTATCGCCACACCGAATGCTTCGGCCCGGTGCTCGGCTTGATCCGCGCCGACTCGCTGGACCACGCGATCCGGATCCAGAACGAGTCGGAGTTCGCTCTAACAGCCGGCTTGCATTCGCTCGACGACGTGGAAATTGCCGAGTGGCGTGAGCGGGTGGAGGCGGGCAATGCATATATCTGTCGCACCATCACCGGGGCGATCGTGCGTCGGCAGCCGTTTGGCGGCTGGAAGCGCTCGTGCTTTGGTCCGGGTGCCAAGTCCGGCGGGCCGAACTACGTGGCGCAGTTCAGTGCATGGCACGATGCCGGCCTGCCGCAACACCGCGTGAAGCCGGGCGGGGCCGTCGCCAACATGTTAGATTCGCTGGTCCGGGTATTGCCCGGTGATGCCGACGCATTGCGGGCGGCGGCGGGCAGTGATGGCTGGTGGTGGTTGGAGGAATTCGGCCGCCCGCATGATCCCACCGCTCTGTTCTGTGAGAGCAACGAGTTTCGTTACTGTGCGTTCCATCGGGCCGTGCTGCGCGTCGGCGAGGGCATGAGCGATCGCGATGTGGCGCGCGTCATGCTGGCCGCGACGGCCGCCCGCGTTTCTTTGGAAATCTCGCTGGGAAAGCCCCGGGTGTGGTTTGACCGGGTGACCGGCCTAACGGTTGGCATTGAGCCCGAGGCGTCGCTGGCCGCGCGTCTGGCCACGCTGCCACGCGCATGGGACGTGGTGGTGCGCGCGCCCGGAGCGGGCGACGTTTTGCGCCGCGCGGTCCATGGCTGCGGCGCGCGCCTGGTGGATCACCCGGTGGTGCTCAACGGCCGCATCGAGTTGTTGCCGTTTCTCCGCGAGCAGTCCGTCAGCGAAACCCTGCATCGCCTCGGCAACGTCCTGCCCAAACCCAGCCAACTGCGCCGCAAGTAGATGCGGCTTCCAGCCGCGCTGCGATGATAGCACGCGCGACTGCGCGGTGGCTGCGGCGTCTCGCCGCAGGCCGTGGTCGCCGCGTCTCGCGGCGAGCATCCATTACCCGTGAAAGAGAAATGAACCGCAGATGAACCGCAGATGAACGCTGATTTCAAAAGGATTGAGCCAAATTCGGATCTAACCTGGCGGGTGAGACAGAGAGGGGTCTTCTTGCGTCTTGCCTGTGGGGTCAATGGAATGCGGAAATCCTCCTCGCATTGGCTCACCATGGGCAACGGGCGAGCCGCCCAATACAGTTCGGTTAGCAGATTGATTGGCAATTGATGGCTCCGGGCAGGATGCCCGGACCACGGTGGCGCGGACATCCTGCCCGCCGCCATTCTTCCTTTCCATTCCAGCGCCGCCTATACGAACAGTATTGGGCGAGCCGCCCGTTCCCCTCTTGACGGCGGGCAGGAGCCCGTGGCTCCTTAACGCTTTCACGGGCTTTCGCGCCGGAGATGACTTGCGGCTGGAAGCCCAACTACCTGCGGGCGCGCCACTTTGGACTGCGCCACTTTGGACTTGGCGGGGACCGCGGCTTGTGCCATGGGTCGGGACATCGATGGGCTTGGACAAGCTTCCTCGCGCAAGCGCAACGATAGGAAAGGCACGGCCATGGCCGATCTAGCAAAACGATTCCCGCAAAACCCGATCTTGCGAGCGGCGGACCCTGCGCCGAGCCAGACGGGCCTGACGGTGGAAGGGGTGCTGAACCCGGGCGCGTTCCGATACCATAACAATGTATTAT
>Ga0073936_10004580_pt1 | contig 19076 bp, 15 predicted proteins | sample AliMusrvi5mmetaG_FD_87041 | JGI IMG/M metagenome (GOLD analysis project Ga0073936, IMG submission 87041) | Freshwater lake bacterial and archeal communities from Alinen Mustajarvi, Finland, to study Microbial Dark Matter (Phase II) - Alinen... | ecosystem: Environmental > Aquatic > Freshwater >... | reverse complement strand
CCATCACGGTGTTGCCTGCCACAAGAGCCGTGACTGCGGCCAAGACGCCAAGGGGATTGGAAGTGCTGCGCATCATGGTGTTGCTTTCGGTTGCTGCTTGAGTCCTGGTCCCAGCCTGGGCGCCGGACCAAAGATGCCTTCGCGGAATCGCTCCAACCCTCCCGCGGGAACGCCGGATTCTTCCTTGGGCTTGATATTTCACCAATCCTAAGAATTTGTCCAGCGCTTTTTCGCGGTGACGGAAGTTCGCGCCGCACCTTGGATAAAAGCCATATCCGGGCTTGGCAAGCTGAGAGTGGATTTTGCGGGAAAAGAATCTCCCGGGTAGGGGGGAAATTGGCACGCGTTTTGCTATCCGGCTGGTGCTGTCGTGGCTCCGGGAGGGTTTCGCGGATGCGGCGGCAGCAGATTCACTTCAAACCACGACCCCCATGATCCACAGACTCAGACTCAACTTGCGTGCCCTAGCGGCGGCGGCGATCGCGATGCTTACCGTTTCAACCGTTGCGCCGGTCAGCGCGCAGGATGCGGCAGCACCGCCCGCGGCACCCGCGGCAGTGGCACCTGCGGCGGGGACTCCCAAAGACGCCAGCCTCGAGCAACGGGTCGGCGACATCGAACAGTATTTCAACAACGTGGCGCCCGGCCCCGCCGCCACGGCGAAACCCGACGAGCAATACAAGTCGAAACTCGCGGGCTTGCCCGGCCCCGGCCACAACGCCTTCATGATGGTGTGTGCCGCGCTGGTGCTGTTCATGACGCTGCCGGGCCTGGCGTTGTTTTATGGCGGACTGGTGCGCAGGAAAAACGTGCTGTCGGTGGTGGCGCAGTGCTTCGGGATCGCGGGCCTGGTGACCATTCTATGGGTTGTATGTGGTTATTCCATGGTCTTCGGCGAGCATCCGGCGGACGGCGCTCCCGCCTGGGCACCCTATCTCGGAAGTCTGAAGTACTGCTTTTTCGAAGGCGTGGACAGTCTGCCTAACACGAACTATTCCGCCTGGGTCAGCCACAACGTGTTTGCGATGTATCAATTGATGTTTGCGATCATCACCCCGGCGTTGATCGTCGGTGCGATCGCGGAACGGATGAAATTCTCCGCCATCATGCTGTTCGTCGGGTTGTGGATGTTTCTGGTGTATTTTCCGCTGGCGCACATGGTTTGGGGCTTCGACGGCCTGATGAACGGGGTCTGGAATGGCAGCGCGAAGATCGCGGCAATTGACTTCGCCGGCGGCACGGTGGTGCACATGTCTTCCGGTTGGAGCGCGCTGGTGCTCTGCCTGATTCTGGGCAAGCGCCGAGGCTTCGGCAGGACCGTGATGGCTCCCCACAGCATGGTGCTGGTCGCCATCGGTACCGGCATGCTGTGGGTCGGCTGGTATGGATTCAACGCGGGATCCGCCTTGGCGGCCGACGTCGTTGCGGCCAATGCCTTCACGACCACCACCGTTGCCACCGCCGTCGCGTGCTTCGTTTGGCCGATGCTGGAATGGATCACCCGCGGCCGGCCTTCCATCCTGGGTTTCTGTTCGGGGGCGGTTGCCGGGTTGGTGGTGGTGACACCCGCTTGCGGTTTCATCACGGTGAAAGGCGCGCTCATTGTCGGCCTGCTTGCCGGCGCGGTGCCCTTGTTCTTCTGCACCACGGTGAAGAAAATGTTTGGCTATGACGACGCGCTGGACACCTTCGGCGTGCACGCCGTGGGTGGCACGCTCGGGGCAATCATCACAGGTTTGCTCGCCACCAACAAGGTCAATGGCAATCTCGCCATCGCCAGCCCGGCGAATTTCGCCACCACCAATGGCCTGGCCAAACTTGTCGCCGATGGCGGACTGGTCGTCGAACAATTGAAAGCGGTGGGGATCACCCTCGTCCTTGCGGTGGTCGGCACCATCGTCATCGCCTTCGTCGTCAAGGCCGTCCTCGGGCTGCGGCCAACCGAGGAAAATGAAGAAGTCGGCCTCGACCTCAGCGACCATGGGGAAGAGGGCTATCACGAACCGGCCTAACGGTTGTTTTGATTGTCTCAGGGTTGCGCCGGGGTGGGAAACCGCCCCGGCGTTTTTGGCTTCAACGGCGGGCAGAATGCCCGCGCCACGGTGGTCCGGGCAATTTGCCCGGAGAGCCTTGGGCATCGCCGGTTCGGTCACGGGGTATACAACCCAAAAGGGAAAACGGGCTTGGTTCGACTGCCAATTTTGCCGCTGATTCCAGTGGTTTCCAACTTCCCTCTCGGGTTCAAGCACGCAGCCGCCCACAACCGTCCATTGCACAAATTGATGGGCGGACAACACCGGCCGCCGGGAGATTGTTAGGTAGCCCGCCCCATTTTCCGTTTGCACGAAGAGCCGGATCGGGTTCCCTTGGGGTCGTGAGACGCGGGATCAACCCAACCCATTGCTGAACGATGAACTGCCTGCTTGTTGACAACTCCAACACCCGCACCAAGTTCGCGCTCGGCAATGCCCACGGCCTGGGCCGGTGGCGTGGCGTGCTGGCCACCGCGGACGTCTCCGCCGCGACGCTGGCCGGGTTGTTGGACGACATCGCCTTCGAGGCGGTCGTGATCGCCTCGGTGGTGCCGATCAAGGCGGAGGTGCTGCGGACCTATCTCGGGGCGCGGGCGCCGGTTCACATGTTGGATCACCGCAGCCCGCTGGGGATGGGGATTGATTACCCCGAGCCCGCCCAGATTGGCGCGGATCGGCTGGCCAACGCCGTGGGCGTGCTGGCTTGCCACGGCGTGCCTGCGGTGGTGATTGATTCCGGGACGGCGGTGACGTTTGACATTGTGTCGGCGGCCCCGGCCTATTGCGGCGGCGTGATTGCGCCGGGCCTGGGCGCGATGACCCGTTATTTGTCGGAGACCACCGCGCTGCTGCCGGAAATCGTGCTGGAGGAGCCGGCCTCGGCGATTGGCAAGACCACGATTCACGCGATGCAGGTGGGCGCGGTTTTCGGCTACCGGGGGTTGGTGCGTGAGATTCTGGCGCGAATTTGTGCCGAACTCGCCGGCCACCCGAAAATCATCGCCACCGGGGGCGACGCGGAACTCATTGCCTGCGGCATCCCGGAAATCGACGCCGTGCATCCCGATTTGACCCTCGAAGGGATCCGGCGGATCGCGCTGGCCGTCTATTCCGCTCACCCCTGAGCGCAGCGTTGTGAGCGCCGGCGAGTCTATTTCCCCGTAGGCGCATTCATTCCCGCCTTGCGGGACGTGAGGGACAAGGCCGCATCTCCCGGTGCCGCCACCATCACTCCTAACGCGTTGTGACCAACGCGCCTACGGAGCGCCGCTACAAGGCGCGAGCGCAAAAAAATCCCGGCAGGGTGCGAAACCCGCCGGGATTGGGGAAACCGATCCGGATTTCAGTAGGTTTGTGCGCGCCCGTACTTGTAGTAGGTCTCGAAGCCGAGTTCCGGCGGGAATTCGGAGAGACCGTCATGCGGGTTCATTTGAACGCGATTGTCTTCGCCACAGCGCTCATAGGGCTGCTTGTAGGTGCCGCGGTAGGTCGGGCAGGTGAAGGTGATGAGTTCATAGAAACCGTATCCCAAGCGGCGCAGGGCGCGGTTGGTGCCATCGACGACACCATACGACCAGCCGGCCTTGCGACCCAATTCATCGTCCTTGCGAACGATTTGTTCCGGGAGTTCCATGAATCCGTAAAGGATGTTGCTCAAGGCGCGTCCGAGCTTGCGGGAAGAGGTGTATTGCGAACCGGGAGGTGCCTGAATGTCTGCTGCGGCAAAGCCGGTGAGAGCAATTAGGGATGTAGCGATGACGACGAGTTTTTTCATGCCGGAGCGAAGGTAAGGGCGGGATGACGGACTTGGCAATGGAATTTTGCGAAATTTTTGTTTTTCAAAGTTCGAAGCTCAATACCCGCAGGATTCCAGGGGTGTTGCGGAGATTTTCCAGCATGCTGAGCGGCGGTTCGGAGTCCACCTCGATGACCGTCACGGCGCGGCTGCGGTCGCTGGTGCGGCTTAGGGCCATGTTGGCGATGTTGACCGCGGCGTTGCCAAGGGCGGTGCCGATGGTGCCGACGATGCCGGGGCGGTCGTCGTTTTCAACAAACAGGAAGCGGCCCCGCGGGTTGGTTTCGACGTAGTGACCGGCGATGTGGACGATGCGCGCGGAACTGCCGAAAAAGGTGCCGGCCACGGTGCAGGATTCCCCGCCCTTGATGGCGGTAACCTCAATCAGTTCGGTGCAGTTGGTGGCCAGCGCGGTGGTGGCTTCGCTGACCTGGATGCCGTGGGTCTTGGCGATGGCGGGGGCATTGACCAGATTGACCTGCGCCTCGGTGTGAGCGCTGGCAAGGTAGCCGGTGAGCACGGTGCGGGTGATCAGTTCGGTGTCAAGTTCGGACACCGGGCCGAGGTAGGAAACGCGGATGACGTCGCACTGCTCGGGCGCGATTTTGAACAGCAACTTGCCCAGCGAGTTGGCGAGATTCAGATAGGGCCCCACGCTCTCCAGCGTGTGACTGTCGAGATTGGGCATGTTCACCGCGTTGCGGATCTCGCCGCTGACCAAAAAGTCCCGAATCTGATAGGCCACCTCGGTGCCGACGTTTTCCTGCGCCTCGGCCGTGGACGCCCCGAGGTGCGGGGTGAAAACGCATTTTTTCGCACCTAACAACGGGAAATCCGCCGCCGGCGGCTCGGTTTCGTAGACATCCAACGCGATGCCGGCGAGGTGGCCGGAATCGAGGAGGGCCTTGGCGGCGGCTTCATCGACGAGGCCGCCCCGCGCGCAGTTGATGACAAGCGCGCCGGGATTCATCAGGGCGATGCGCTCGCTGTTGAGCAGGTGCTTGGTTTCCGCGGTGAGCGGAATGTGCAGCGTCACCACGTCGGCGCCGCGCAGCGCCTCATTGGCGGATTCGGCCAGTTCGACCTTGAGTGATTGGGCGCGGGCCGCGGTGAGGAACGGATCGTAGGCGACGACGATCATGCCAAAGGCCTGGGCACGCTTGGCAAACTCGGTGCCGATGCGGCCCATGCCGATGATGGCGAGCCGTTTGCCGTGCAACTCGATGCCCTCGAACGACTTGCGGTCCCATTTGCCGGCCACCACCGAGGCGTGCGCCTGCGGGATGTTGCGGGCCAGCGACAGCATCAGGGCGAACGCGTGTTCCGCCGTGGAAATGGTGTTGCCGCTGGGGGTGTTCATCACCACCACCCCGTGCTCGGTGGCGCAGGTGCGGTCGATGTTGTCCACCCCCACCCCGGCCCGGCCGATCGCCTTGAGGTTCTTCGCCGCGGCAAACACCGCTGGCGTCACTTTGGTTTGGGAACGAATCACCAGCCCGTGATAATCGCCGATGATGGCGAGCAATTCCTCGGGTTTGAGCCCGGTGTTCACATCCACCGCAATCTCAGGGGTGGAACGCAGCGCCGCCACGCCTTTCTCGGAAATCGGATCGGAAACAAGCACTCGATAGGTTGCCATAGGCGACTAGGCCTAAACCAACATCCCGCCGTTGACAAGAACCAGCGTGAAAAATCCGCCATCAGGGCATCCCGGCCGTCCTGGGGCGGCTGCCGCAGTGGCTGCCGCAGTGGCTGCCGCAGTGGCTGCCGCAGTGGCTGCCGCAGTGGCTGCCGCAGTGGCTGCCGCAGTGGCTGCCGCGTCTCGCGGCAGGCCGTGATGGCGGCGTCCCGCCGCCAGTCTACGGCTCAAGATATCGCGCCTGCCTGGTCAGAACCCATCGGCTGTCACCGCATCCGCAATCCAGCATCCCATGCCTCCGCCCAGCACCTTCCTTGACCTCTGCCGCGCGGCGCTGAAGCCGCGGCCATCGTCTTCAATCCCCGCGCTCCGGAACGAGGAAACACCCGGGTTGCATGAAAGCCCGGCGGCTGCCGGTCCGTAGAAAGCCGGGCCCGATACCATGCAAACTCCTTTCCCCGCATCCACCGCTCGGTTCGCTGAGCTGGCTGATGCAAGACCGATCCTAACAAGTATGATGGTGTTGACGGCAGCGGGCGCGGGCTTGCTTGCGGTGCCATGCCAAGCGGGCGACTGGCCACAATGGTGCGGCAATGACGCGCGCAATTCGGTGTCGGCGGAAACCCGTCTGCCGGCTGATTTCATTCCCAGCCGCACGGCGTCGGATTCCACCACGTCAGCGCCGGCCGCCGCCCAGCCGACCCAACTCAAGTGGAAGGTGCGACTCAACTCCCATGCCTATGGCGGTCCGGTGGTGGCGAACGGGAGAATCTATCTCGCCATCAATGACCATGCGGGCGGCGGGACGGTGATGGGACTGGAAGAGACCACGGGACGGGACTTGTGGCGTCTAACCATTCCGCGGATGGCCACCGAGTGGAAGGATTTCAATTACGACGACCTGAGCCTGGGCGTGTGTTCCACTCCGACGCTGGCGGACGGGCGCTTGTATGTGGTGACCAATCGCGATGAAATGCTCTGTCTCGATCCGGATGGCCAACTGCACAGCGCCGAGCCGGATGTCGTTCACGTGGTTGCGGGATCGGAGCAAGCGCCCATCACGAGCGATTCCGTTGCCGTCGGCATAGTCTGGCGTTACGATATGATCGCGGAGGATCACGTCGCCGCATGGCCGCAGGACGCCGCGGACTGTTCGGTCCTCGTGCATGGCGAGCATGTCTTCGTCTGTCCTTGCAATGGTGTGAACAAATCCCACAAGGTCGTGCCGCATCCCGACGCGCCGAGCCTCATTGTGTTAGATAAGCGCACGGGGCGTCTGCTCGCCCGCGACTTTGAAGGCGTCGGCCACCGGCTGTTCCACGGCGAATGGTCGTCGCCAGCGCTCGGCGAGGTCAACGGCAAGACCCTGGTCTTTTATGGTGGCGGTGACGGCGTGTGTTATGCCTTCGACCCCGTGCCTGCGCCGCCGGCAAACGCCGGTGAGCCTGGCGTTTTGAAGTGCGTCTGGCGCTTCGATGTCAACGCTGCCGCCGGACGGGTCGGTGCCTATCAGAACAATGTGGCCGGGCCCAGCGAGATAATCGCCACGCCGGTGTTTTATCACAACCGGGTCTACGTCGGTGTCGGCCAGGATCCCCGCCACGGCCAGGGTCGCGGCGCCCTTGCGTGCATCGACGCCAGCGGCACCGGCGACATCACCGCGAAAGGCGCGGTTTGGGTCAATCGCGACATTGATCGCAGCCTCACCACAGTGACCATCACGAACGGCATCCTCTACACCGCCGACTTCTCCGGCCGCGTTTTCGCGCTTAACGCCGACACCGGGCATGAGTACTGGCGTCATGACAGCGGCGGCCCGATCTGGAGTACGCCGTTAGTGGCGGACGGCAAGGTCTATGTCGGCACCGACAGCGGCGACCTGTTGACCTTCGCCGCTTCCAAGGAACTAAAGCTTCTCGCGACAACCAAGCTCGATTCGCCCATTTCCGCCTCGCCCATCGCCGCCAACGGCGTGCTCTACGTGATGACCCAGCGCTGGCTCTACGCCGCCGCCACCGGCGCGGATGGCCATTGAGGGACGCGGAGATGTGGAATCCCACTGGGAACCACTTGCTTTTTCATATTTTCAGTGATTTCAGTGGTGCTCACTGCAATCAGTGGTTAAACCAATTGATATCTCAAGGCAAGCTTCGGATTTCGGCTTTAATGTTCCCTCACGAATTCACCGAGCAGCGGGCGGTGGTCCGAGGCCACGGTTTCTAGCAAAACCTCGGCCGGGCACTTGGGGATGAATCCGCGGACGAAAAAGTAGTCGATCTCCGCAGTGGGTTTTCCGGCCGGATAGGTGAGGGACGGGGCGTTCTTGGGTACAGCCGTCCACGCCCGTCCGATGGCAGCGACGGTGGGTGTTTCCGGCGTGCTGTTGAAATCACCGCAGAGGATGATCGGGTTGGGGTTGTTCTTGTAGAGTGTTGTCAGAGTCTCCGCCTGGGCCAGGCGCTTGGCCGCGTTCAGATCCAAATGCACGGAGACAATGCACATCTCCGTGCCATCCACCGACAAGGTTGCTTCGAATGCGATTCTGGGTTCAGCGCTGCTAGGCAGCGGACGGACCTTGTGGGCGGTGATCGGGTGGCGGCTGAGCAGCGCCTGGCCGTAGCCTCCGCCATCATAGTCCATGGCTTTGCCGAAAATCCCGCTCAGTCCGGTCAGCCTCGCCAATTCCGCCGCTTGATCGATGTTGCCGCTGCGGGCGCAGCGGTTGTCAACTTCCTGCAGGGCGACGATGTCAGGCTTCTGCGCGAGAATCACTGCTGCGATCCGGGGAAGATCGAGTTTGCCATCTTCTCCCACGCCGTGACGCACATTCCAACAAACGACGCGCAGCGACTTGGTTTCTGCAGCGGCGGGAACTGCCGCGGCAACCAGGACACAAGCAAGCGGTAGAATGATTCTCACATCGCCCATTACGCGCTTCATCGCCGGACATTTCAGCAAATCACATTGATGAGCATCATTGACATCCCGCCTGCCGAAATGACCGGCGTTACGATTTGGGAGTCGCAGCTTTACTCGCCGTCCTGTCTATCACTTCCCTCCCGCTCAGGGTCTTGACAGCAAGAGTGCTCAGGTCCAATTGGAATTGGCCCCCGTCCTGGTTGGTGATGAGCAACTTGTCGCCGTCGAAACGCAGGCTCGTAATGAAGCAATCCTGGACGTCCGTTTCCATTAGGACATCGTATTTCACGACATAGACCTGCCTGAGCCAGACCACCTTGCCCGTCTTCTCGTTCTTCGCCTGCACGCACCCCATGTGATCGTGGGGAGCGGCAAAGACGATGCCATCCTTGGTGAGAGGAGCGACATCCTTGGGTGCGCTCCGTTTTGCCTCGGCGTTCATCGCCACCATCCCGGTCATGAGGGCAATCATCAGAATTCGCTTTAGGTTCTTCATGGCGAGGTAACGCTAGGGATGAACCGCCGGGAAGTCAAGGACGGAAGAGCCGCCGATAGGCATGCCGCGAGATTGCGCCCTGCAACAGCAAGATTTCGTGCGAATCATCCCTTGGCCCTTGAGCAAAGCAGACATCCATCCTTGAAAATGAGCGGCGCATCGCGGAGATTGTCGCCGCAATCCAGCAACTCCTGAAACCATGAGCGCCTCCGAAATCGCCGAACTTTGCAATGCCCTGCCTCCCGACAAACGCGAGGCGGCTCGCCGTTCCTACCGGCTCTTCGGGGAAAACCCGGCCCACCCTTCGCTCCGCTTCAAAAAACTCGCTGGACACGACTCCATGTGGTCCGTTCGCATCAACGACTCCTTCCGCGCCCTCGCCGAGCGGAACGGCGAACGTGAAGGCGTCGATATTGGCCGGGATGCAACCGTTCTTGAGCAGATTGGCCACACGGCGTGCGACAACTTCGGTTTGCCGGACCCGGCGCAGGCGATGAGCTGGAGGTTGCCCAGCGGGTGATTGATGGCGGTGAGTTGGGAGCGAGTCAGGTTCACGGCTGGGTTGGGTCATTTTGCTGCGCTGGCCGCGCGGCGGGTGCGGTAGGGGGTGGATCGGTCCTTGACGTGGAAGCCGATCTCACGCTTGGGCGGGGCGGGCGGCGGGCTGAGCAGCGGCTGGATTTGCTGCCAGAGGGAGAGCAGGAGGCGGTCGTGCTGGAGGAGGGACTTGTCGATTTCGGCGAGGCGTTTGAGGATGGCGGCGTTGGCGGCGAGTTGTTCGCGCAGTTTGACGAAGGCGCGGACGACAAAGACGCTCATTTTGACGGCGAGCGGGCTGTTGAGCACGGTGGCAGCCATGATGGCGCCGTGTTCGGTGATAACGCGGGGCAGATACTTGATGTTCTGGCCGCGTTTCAAGGTCACAGATTGTGACCTTGAAGACCCAAGCGATTGAGGATCAGAGTTTTGCGAACTTGCGGTCACAGCTTGTGACCGGTTCAACGTCGCCCAATCCTGGTGGTCGAGATGAAAGGCGAAATCCTCTGGAAAGCGCGCGGCGTTGCGCTTGACCGCTTGGTTGAGCGCCTTGGTGGGAACCCCGTAAATCGCGGCAAGATCGGCATCGAGCAGGACCTTCTGACCGCGGATGGTGAGGATCAGCGATTCGAGGCTGCGGGGTTCCTTGACGTCATCGTGGGTGTGGCGGGTGACGTGTTTGGGCTGTTTTGGCTCCTTGGGCGCTTTACCGGGTTGTTTTCAGCGCTTGGCATGTTTGATTTGCTGGTTCACGACCCGATGGCCTGAGGTTCCCCGCCGTTTGGGATTGCAAGGGGATGCGAATCGGATTCTCATCGGGTTGCCAATCCGCAACACGCAAGTCTTGCCCAACCACCGAGGTTCCCATGAGAATTCCGTCAACTTCCATCATTTGCATGCTGTCACTTGCCAGTTTCGCCATTGCGGCGGATCTGTTAGAGATTGCCACCGTCGCCGCGCCGCCGCCGCCGCCCGCCAACGCGCTCACTCCATGGCCGAACCAGATGCCGGCGGCTTGTCCGTTTCCACAATCCGCCACACTAACAGGCGTGGCGTTCACCGGCCGCCATGCCGAATACACCGGAGCGGACACCTGGTATCCCTCGTGGGCCGCGGATGGCAATCTTTATTCGCCGTGGACCGATGGCAACGTCAACGGCCTCGGCTCCAGCTCCGCCGGTGACAACGCCACCACCGGACACGCCACCATCCTCGGCGACGACCCGCTCAAACTCAGCGTCACCGACCAGGGTATCTTCAAGTCCAGTCCGCGCCCGTATGAGGGCCGCTACCCCTGCGGCAGCCTGATGCATGAGGGCGTGTGGTATTACGGCACCTATTGCCTGCATCCGTCCGCCTCGGTGCCGCGGGATGGGAGAACCTATAACTGGCCATGGCTCGGGCCGTTCGTCGGCTTCCGCTTTTCAAAGGATCTGGGCAAGACCTGGACCCAAACGCCATGCACGCCGGAGCACCCGCTCTTCGGCGAACACGCGTTGAACGGCGAGCCGGTCAAGATCGGTGCGCCGCATTTCGTCGATTTCGGCAAGGCCATGCGGCATTCACCCGACGGCAAGGCCTATCTGGTCGCCCAGGGTGCCAGCGACGGCAAGGACCGCCGCTTCGCCTATAACAGTTGGATCACCGCCGACCAAGCCTATTTGACGCGGGTTAGGCCCGGCATCGACAACATGAACGACGTCTCGAAATACGAGTTCTTCGCTGGCAACCAGGCAAATGGCGAGGCCGATTGGACTAACGACTTCAGCAAGATCAAGCCCATTGCCGAATGGCGCGACAACATGGGCTGCGTGACCATGACCTATGATGCTCCGCTCGGGAAATACCTGATGTGCGTGACGGACGGCACCACCACCGTCACCCGCTTCAACACCTATATCTTGGAGTCCGATCACATAACCGGTCCCTGGAAATTGGTGACCTATCTGAAGCATTTCGGCGAGCAGGCCTATTTCGTCAACTTCCCGTCCAAGTTCATCGCGGGCGACGGCCGCTCGCTGTGGTTGTGTTATGCCGGGAATTTCAGCGAAGGCTGCGATGGCATCCACTTCAAGTCCAATCCGCCCGGCAGCCGCTATGGCATGTGCCTGCAAGAGGTGCGCCTGCTGGCCCCGACCGATCCGGTCATTCCACCAAGTCCGCTCACCTCGCCTGACAACATCGCGCCCCAGGCCGTCGTCACGGTCAGTTCCACTCACCCCGACTACTCGCCCGACGGTCTAACCGACGGCGCGGTCGCCGGCTTCCCCGGCGACATCCGTCGCGAGTGGTGCACCAACGGCGAGCGCGATACCGCCACCGTGCGACTGACCTGGCCGGTGGAGCAATCGATCGACCGCGTCTGGCTTTTCGACCGTCCTAACGCCCTTGATCAAGTCCGCTCCGGCATGCTCGTTTTCAGCGACGGCAGCACCATCAAGACCGGCGAGTTGCCCGATGATGCGAGCAAGGGCCTCGATATCAGGTTTGCCGCCAAGCGCGTGAAGTGGTTGGTCTTCATTGTGAATGAAGTGAAGCCCGGCACGCCGAACATCGGATTGTCGGAAATCGCCGTGTTCCGGAGTCGCTAACATTTTGCAGTGGATCTACTCAGGGCCGCTGGCTTCCCGTCCGCGGGGTTTTCAAGCCCTCAAGTTTCGCCAACTAACAGGCGCGTTGGTCGAAACTCCGGAAATCGTTGCTCATTGTCCAATCCGCGACACCGGTTGATCGAATTGCGAGTGCCGGCTGTTCGGGATTGCAGCCAAGCGCAAATCGTGTTCTTTTTGTGCCAGTTCGCCCACGTGAGCCCCGTAAGCCAAGTGATTCCCCGCCCATGAAACCATCCCCCGCGAACCTGACCCGCTGTCTGCCCGTTGCCCTTGGGGTCGGCCTGCTTGCATCCACACCTTGCTTCGCGCAGCAACAACACATCCGTCTGCAAAACGAGCACATCACGGCCGATTTCAATGACTCCGGCGCCGGCATCTGCCGCCTTGCGCTGGCGAACTCGCCCGCGGCGCTCGATCTCGCGAACGAGTCCGCCTCTCTAACAATCGATGGCGAGCGCCTCGCGGTGCAGGGCCTCAAGCTCACGGGCACACAACTGGAAAAGGAAAGCGTCACCTACACATACACCGCCGGCAGCAAACAACTGCAGGTGAGATATGAGATGAAGCCCGCCTGGAATTTTGTTAGCAAGCAACTCATCGTCACGCTGCCCGCCGACAGCGGCAGCCGGGTGAACGACGTGGACGTCTTCCGCGCCGATATCAAGACCCCTGTGGCACATGAGCAAAAAGCCAGCAGCGGCAGCGGCGCGGTGTTTCTCCGCCTCGGCAAGCCCGACGCCAAGCCGCTCCATGGCGCCTTTCTCGCGGTCCAAAATCCGTTCCTGAAATGGGAGCACAAGGGCTCGCAGGTTGCGCTGGGCTATCAACCCGATGTGGAATGGAACGCCACTTTCGGCCCCTTCACCTCCGACCGCGTCTGCATCGGCCTCCATGCCTTGACCGGTCGGGAAATGCCGATGCACAATCTAGCCGAATGGAAGTATTTGCGGGAGCCCGAACACGCCTTCGACGGTCAACCCATGCTCGATCAGGCGGAGTTCGACGCGATGACCCGCTGTGTGAGCGCCTTCGCGCTCTACCGGCCTGAGAAAAGCCTGCGCGTCCACGTGCCGTGGGGCGAGAATGACTCTCAGATAGACATCGCCACCCCCGCCGGCCGCACCGAATGGAAGCGCATTCTGGACCAATGCGCCGCGATCGGCGTCGGCAACACGTTGTTCACTCCGGCTAACAGTGAGTTGGCGCCGCTGAGCGAGAATGCCGACGCCTGGGGCTGGGAGAATTGCCTCTGGCTCGGCCTCGGCCAGAAAATCCGCAAGGGCGAATGGGATATGGCCAAGGATCCGATCCCGCCATCGATCCAGGAAATGCTCGACTATGCCAAGTCCAAGCAGATCAGGCTGGTCGCCTATGCCTATCCGACGCTCGGTTGGAAACAAAACCCCGAATGGACCGCGTGGTGCGGTGGCAAGACCGGCGGTAATGTGGGTGTCGATACCGGCGTGCGCAGTTTCCAAGACTGGTTTGTCGAGCAACTCGTGGCCTTCCAAAAACGCACCGGCATTGCCGGCTACTGCTTCGATCATTGGTGGATCGCCTATGAGCCTAACAAGGATGGCGCGCGCCCGTCCAGCAAGTACGCGCAGTGGAATGGCTGCCGCCGCATCCTCGAGGAACTGCGCCGCCGCATTCCGGATTGCGTCATCGACGGCCGCCAGCAATACCAGCAGTTTGGCGCCTGGACCTGGCTGGGCGGAAGCTACCCGCATCCCACCACCGCCGACGAGCAACCGGGCAGCTTCGAGAATTTTCCCGACCTTCACTTCAGCCGCGTGTCGGGCGACCGCCAACGTTGGGCCGCCTGGCATTACCACATGGAGGAGTTCACGCCATGGGAACTGGTGCCCGGCTACATGACCCACCAGACGCCCCGCAACGATGCCAAGGGCCAATGCGTCCGTGACCGCGGCTTCCAAACGCGGGACTGGGATGTGTTAGGCTGGCGCTATTCGGTCATCTCCTCGATCGCCACCGCGCCCTTCAACCATGTTGTGGATTTGCTCCCGGCCCGCGACGAAACCGAATTCAAACATTTCCTTCCCGCCGAGCAACAGTGGTTGCGCGGGTGGATGGACTGGACCGACGCCAACCGGCCGCTGCTCAAGAAGTTGCGGCCCATCATCGGTCCGCCGGTGTTAGGCCGGATCGACGGCAGCGCCGCCGTTGACGGCGACCACGGCTTCATCTTCCTCTTCAACCCGAACTACAGAGAACTCAGCGCCGGGTTCGCGCTCGACGCCGGTATCGGCCTGACCGCAGGCGACGGCTTCGTGCTCAGGGAAATGTTTCCGCAAGCCGGGCGCCTGTTAGGCAAGGACGGCACCGGCGCGTGGCAGCGCGGCGACACGGTGGAAATTCCGATCAAAGGTCCCGATGCCCGCGTGTTTGAGATCGTTCCGTCTAACAAAATCCCGCTTCCCGCATTGCTCGGTGTTACCGGGACCGCCGCGGTGTCCGGCGGCGAACTCGTCTTGACCAAGGTGTCCGGTCCAGCCGGCCAGGCGCTTGATCTGGGCGTGCTGCTGCCACAGGGTCTAACCATTACCAGAACCACCGTGAACGGCAACCCCGCGGTCTTCAAGCCCGGCAAAGCGGGCGGCGTCGTACCGGTCACCTTCGCCGGTTCACGCATCGAGCACTGCCAGCAAGTCGGCAGCCATGACCGCAACTTCGCGGGCAAGGCGTATCACGCCGATCTAACCGTTCCGCGGCAGGTCTTCGGGCAACTCGCCGCCCGCCGCAAGGCCTGGCCGGTGGACTACACCACGGAGGAACTGCTCGCCACTTGGCGCGGCTCCGACCGCCTCCTGCTCTTCATCCAGATCGCCAATCCTAACGACACCTGGCAGGTCGAACTCAAGATCGACGGACAGGAGGTCGAGGTCAGGAAGGCCTATGGCGACGTTTTTCCCTTGGGCCGCGAACGCACGTTCAGCGGATTCTATGCGGATCTATCGAAATTGCAGGCCGACGCCCCGCACACGGTTGAAGTGGCATTGCCCGACGGCCTCCAGCCCGGCCAGTTCCAGGGATTGTTTCTCGAGAATGTCGAGCCCGAGTTCACGTCGGAACTCGCCCGCTGAATCAGGCGACGCCGTGGGTGATGAAAGGCGGCGGGCTGAATGCCCGCGCCACGGTTAGGTGGTCCGGGCATGTTGCCCGGAATTTCACAGGACCGGGTCAGGATGTCTGAACCTTGCGTGGCCGGTGTTGCGGAGGCTGCACGCCTCCGGCCGCAGTGCACATGGATCGTGACAAAAATGCACATTCGTCAAGTCCTCCCGTTCATTCTTAATTTCGGTTGTCGGGGAGACAATCGAGATTCTTGTTGTGCCAGCCTCTTTCGGCGCGGGCGGCTGCATTGGAACGCGCCGTTGGTAGGGTCGGACGGCCTCGGCCGACCCTGATTGCCCCTGAGGGAGGGATGCCATTGCGTGGGGATGCACGGCGTATTCACGCCGCCCATGCGGGCGGACAAGTGGGCGGCCCGAGGCCGTGCCGCCCTACCGGTGCGATTTTACATCGCCTTTACTTACAAGCGGCCGCGCCGGGTTACACTTCGGTTGTCCAGCCATCGGTTGGGCTCCACGAAATCAACAACAACAACCAAATTGATAGATATTATGAAAACGAAAGACCTGACGACGATAGTGACAGTGGCACTTGCCACCGCCTCCCTCACCATGATGACCTTCTGGTCGGGGGCGCTCAATGCGGGCGACGATGGCGACAAGCCCGCCGCCCAGATCGCCAAGCCCAAGCTGCTGGCCCGCGGCATCGAGATGTCGTTGACGGCGGCGGACGGCCGGACATTCGGAGCGGGCGATGAGCCGGCATTGGAACTCACCGCGGTCAACACCACCGATGAAGCCGCCACCGCGTCGGTGCGCATCGCCATGACCGCATCCTCGCCGAGAGACACGATGTCGCGCGTGCCGCGCATCCCGGCCGCGCTATGGCAGCAGCAACAGCCCTTGGTATTGCAAGCCCACGAAACCAAGGTGATCCATCTCGCCGTGCCCGCCAAGTTGCCAGCTAACAGCATGGTCGCGGTTTCACTTGAGGAAGGCGCCGCGGCCACAGCGGACGCCGCCCGTCCCGAACCGCGGGCGCTGCTGCGCCGCGCCGGAGCGCCGCAGTCCGGCATCGTCGCGCTAAACTTCTCCACTGCCGTTGCCGTGGCGCAGACCGCGGCTGCCAACTAACCGAACCTCACACCATGTTGCGTTGGCAGACAGTTGTGGGTGTCGCGCTCGGAATACTGGCCGGGGCGTTCGCCCTGGCAATCATCGGCGGCGGCGGCGGCACGCGAGCAACGGTGCCGCCATCCGGCGCGATTCTCTCGGAGTGCGACGGCCGCCTCGGCGAGCTGGTGATCCACTATGAACCGTCGGCCAAGGGCGCCGTGATCCCGGTTTACCGCGCATTCCTGAGCGCGCTCGACAGCGACGTGAGCGTGCATGTCGTCTGTCCCAGCCAGGCCGCCTTTAACGAACTGAGGAGTGAGGTCGGCGACGTGAGGTGCCAGCTTGCCGCGATGGTGGTGAATCACCTTCTAACGACATGGTCGCGGGACCGCTGGGTGGCGCTGGCACCCGCCTCCGAGGGTGCCGCGACCACGCTGTTGAGTCCGCGGGGCGAGGCGGCCGACGTCATCTGGCCCGCGCGTGCCGGTGACGAGCGGGTCGGCAACGATCTGGCCGCCGCGCTGGAGCCGGCGCTGCGGGCGCGGCGCAGTGAGTTGTATTTTGATGGCGGCGATTTCCTGGCCGACGGCGAGAATGTGTTTGTCGTGTCGCGCGTCCTGCCGCGCAACATCCAACATACCACCGCCACCCGCGAGGAACTGCTGCGCATCCTCGCCGGCGAGCTCAAGCGCCGCGTGGTTTTGTTAGATGAGGCGCCCGACCACCACGCCGGCATGTTCATGGCAGCCGCGGGCGGGCGCCGGATGCTGGTGGGCGATCCGGGCCTCGGCGGGCAATGCGTGTCTCCAGCGGATGCGGGTGATCCTAACAATCCAGTGGCGGGCGGCTTCATGGACCTGCCCGGCGGCGCCGACTTCACGCCGGAAACGCAGCGCAGGTTCGACGCGGTTGCCGCCCAATGCGCCGCAGAGGGCTATCAGGTGACACGACTCCCCACCGTGATCGCTCGCGATGGCAGAACGTATCTCACCTATACCAATGTGCTGATCGAACACCATGATCGGCAGCGCATCGTCTATCTGCCCTTCTATCAAGGCGTCGAGCGGCTCAATGCCGCCGCCCGGGCGGTTTGGGAGAATCTCGGCTTCGAGGTGCGCCCCATCGATTGCACCAGCGTCTATCGCCACTTCGGCTGCCTGCATTGCCTCGTCAACGTGCTCAAGCGGGAAAACTAGCGCCTAAACATAGCGCTCCGCCTGGCCGGTGGCGGCGAGCACTGCGCGCCACGCGGGGCCGTCGGGGTCCACGCACTTCTTCTGTTGGGTCAGCAGTTCGATGGGCACATGGATGAACCGGTCATGCAGCATGCCCACCACCAGGCCGGTCTTGCCGGCCATGGCGGCATGGGCGGCGTGGCGGGCGAACAAATCGCACAACATCGAGTCCTCGGCATCGGCTGGCACGCTGCGGATGATGTAGTTAGGGTCGAAGTAGCGCAACATCGCCGGGATTTGCACGGCCTTGAAGTGGGCCTCGATTCTCTCGCGCAGGAACAGGCCGATGTCCTTGAGCCTGGCGTTGCCCGAGGCATCGCGGCCCTCGCCCCTCGACTCTATCAAATCCTGGCCGGCCCCCTCGGCCACCACGATCACCGCGTGCCCCCTCGCCACGACGCGTCGCTGCAGGGCTGCTAGAAATCCGCGCTCGCCATCGAGCGCGAAGGGCACTTCGGGGATCAGGCAGAAATTCACATCCTGGCTTGCCACCGTGGCGCCACCGGCGATGAATCCGGCGTGCCGACCCATCAACTTGACCAGCGCAATCCCGTTCAGGACGCTGTGCGACTCGGTGTGGGCGCACTTGAGGATTTTGGCGGCCTCTTCCACGGCGGTGTAGTAGCCGAACGTGCGCGAGACGTATGCCACGTCGTTATCAACCGTCTTGGGAATGCCCACCACGGCTAACGGATGGCCCCGCCGCCGGGCTTCCTGGAACAGCGCGTTGCCACCGAGTTGGGTGCCATCCCCGCCAAGCGTGAAAAGGATGTTCACGCCGCGGCGAATCAGGTTGTCCACCGCCACGCCGGTGTCCACCGGACCGCGCGACGTGCCTAACACGGTGCCGCCTTCCTGATGGATGTCGTCCACGAAATCGCAGCTCATCACCACCGGCTCGGCGCCGCGCGCCGGATCCAGCCCTTGATAGCCTCCGCGGAAGCCTAACACTTCCTTGACGCCATAGCCGTGGTGCAATTCGAGGAAGATCGAGCGGATGACGTTGTTCAAGCCGGGACACAGGCCGCCGCAGGTGACAATGCCGGCCCGCGTTTGGGCGGGGTCGAAGAAAAGTTGCGCACGCGGCCCGGCCAGTTCAAACAGATAGCCCGGATCGGCGCCCACCTCGATTCGCTCCGGTATGCGGATGGCATCATCGACGGTGCCCTTGAGCGGCGAGGGAAAGCACGGCGTGCCGAGAGTGGGGGTGTTCATGGCTGGAGGGGGGCGCGCTGGAATCGGTGGCGGCTGGGGCTGAAACGGTACATGACGCGGCGCTTTGAATCAAGGATAATTCGCGAGGCTGTGCCTCCGATCTGCCATTCATTTCCCAAGAGAATCGTTGATCGCCGACCGTTGATTGTTGCTCTGACCCACACGACGGCGAAGGGTCATTTCAGATCCTCCGCGTGACTGATCGGTGTGGAAAACTCTCCGTGGAAATCTTGCTCGGGCGGATCGCTGGTTGCGCCACAGGACCCCCCGTGGGGACGTGGATCGTCCAAGCTGGAGCGAACTCAAAATCCTTGTCCGGAGCCGAAAAATGGGCTCCAGGACACAAATAAAGCTTGCCTGGAAAGCTGTTAGGGTCAAAAAATTCAT
>Ga0073936_10004577_pt1 | contig 19085 bp, 12 predicted proteins | sample AliMusrvi5mmetaG_FD_87041 | JGI IMG/M metagenome (GOLD analysis project Ga0073936, IMG submission 87041) | Freshwater lake bacterial and archeal communities from Alinen Mustajarvi, Finland, to study Microbial Dark Matter (Phase II) - Alinen... | ecosystem: Environmental > Aquatic > Freshwater >... | reverse complement strand
GTTTCAAATACCCCCGGAAGATTAAGATAAGACTCTTATATAATTACCCTAATATTACCCCTTTAGACATACTTGAGACATAGTTAAGACATACTTGAGACATACTTAAGATATACCTATAGGGTATGTATTAACCCTGTTTCAAGTGCGGACTAATTTTGTAACAATTGTATTTGAATGGACCTTCATACCTAAGTTTTATGATAAATTTAGGAGTGAATTTATTTGGATTTATTTCCAGGTTGGCAGAAAAGAATAAATTGAATATTGTTACGATTTCAATAATTTGCTTACCTGATAGGAATTCTATTTCACCTGTCTGTCTTTCCATGATACTGTTGAAAACAAACCCACCAGAGCAATTAAAACTACATAAAAAGGCATCATAATTTGTACGGGTAAATAATATATAAGCAGTTTTTTTTGGTTCAAAAAACCACTGACATAAAAAAGTAATGGCAAATCGATGATCAGTTTTGAAATTGAAACTAACAGAAAAGGTTGCCATAAGCCGGTAGATAAACCAAAACCTAAACCCATAAGTATCCAAAGATTGGCTAGGAAAACCGATAAAGCTGTCATGATAATTCCAAAATCAGTATACCCCGGACTTTTTGAAACCCAACGCAATCTTTGTTTCAAGAAAGAAGATAAAGTTGGTTGTGATTCAGTAGTTACGATAGCGGCCTGATCTTTTAAAAAAGTGACTTTCCCTACTCCAAATTGTTTGGTGATTTTAAGCATCAGAAAAACATCATCGCCGGATGCATAATTGTCGTTTCCTTTAAACCCACCCACTTCTTCAAATGCTGCTTTCTCATAACAAAAGTTGGCCCCATTGCACATTACGGGCATCCTTCCACCGATGCTTCCTGCTCCCGAACCAATCAAACTCATGAATTCCAGCCCCTGGATTCCAGCAAAGATTCCGTTGCCGATGATTTTTACCGGACCTGAAATACATTTAGTACTGGATTTCTCGTATGCCAGGGAAAATGATTTTATCCATCCTTTTGAAACTATGCAATCTGCATCTGTCACCAGAATCATTTTTCCGTTAGCAATTTTTATACCTTCTGTTATTGCTTTCTTTTTTCCTTCTCCTTTTGCATTCAACAATCGGACAGATAACCCGAGATGATTTTCTATAAATTGATGGACTAATCCTTGTGTATTATCCGTTGAATGATCATTTACAATAATCAGTTCAAAAAGATGGGCAGGGTAATTCTGTAATGCAATAGACTCCAGGCAACGGGTGATCGATGTTTCTTCATTGCGGGCAGCAACAATTACTGAAAAAGTTGTAGAATTAGATACTACCGAATAAGAGGAAAGGTTATTATCCAATGAAAACCATCCAAAAGTAAACCGCATGATCAATTGCACATATAAAAATGCAATAATCATCGCCAGTATCATGATCAGATTACTATTCATCATCTTTGTTTGAATTTTTTTCCTCAATAAAACGAAGTCTGTAAACAAAGAAAGTCCCAATGAGTGCAGGGACTGCAATATTGATGATCCAAATACTGGTAGAAGCTGCAAAAACCCTGAGTTGTAAATCACCAACATGCAATAGGTGACCAGCCATAAGGACTCCAAAAAGGAACACGGATACTGACCCACGAACGCCTAATTCAGACAATGCAATTGTAGGAATAACTGTAGTTACTAAATAGATAACCGGAATCAACATCATGGCATCAGGCAATGTGAGCGGAACTTCAAAAGCACGCAGAAATAGAAAAAACTGAGTGGAAAAAACCAGGTATCTGAGAAGACTCATCAAAAAAACATGAAAAAGTTCAGAGGTTTTGTAGTCAGAGAATATTTCGATATAATGGTTCCAGTGTTTCCATTCAGGTTTAAATACACGTCTGGAAAGTGTAGTAATAAATGAGATATTAAAATAAAGCCCTAAAAAAATGATGTTGGCCAGGATACCTATGACATAAAGCACTCCCAGGATAAGATTGGAGGGAAAGTCGTTGAAGGGATAATATACCGGGAGAAAAAATGCCAGACTGATACATCCAACAACTATTGTAACCAACAATTGACTGACTGAACCTATTACAGTCATGAAGATTCCTTCGACATGTTCTGCTTTTTTAAGGAAAAAGATGCGTCCAAAGAAATCACCCATACGGTTTGGGGTGAAAATACTCACACTTAAACCGGTGAAAACTGCTTTCAGGGAGGTAATTGTTGAAATTTGTTCTTTTCGGGAAATCAGGTATTGCCATTTTTTGGCTTCAATAAAAAGATTTGCAAACATCAGAAGGGATGCTGAAAGAAAGAGAGTGAATTCAGTTTTATTATCCATCATATCACCGACCAGATTCAGGGTCAGATGAATGTCACGTTTATAAAAAATCTGGTAGTAAATATAGGTATAGACTACAAGAACGATGGCAATCCGAATCAGGATGTTGCTAGTTTTACTTAACTTTGGCAATAATTTCATGAGTTTTTTTTCCTAACAAAACCTGTTAATTTGACCACCGAACGCATTATTCTTGGGATAGACCCCGGAACCACCATCATGGGTTATGGATTAATCCAACAGAAAGGAAACGCAATCAGCCTGATATGTCTTGATGTGTTGAAATTGGACAAGATCGAAAACCAACCATTAAAACTAAAGAAAATTTTCGAGACTACACTGAGATTAATTGACAGTTATAAACCCGATGAATTTGCTATCGAGGCTCCTTTCTTCGGAAAGAATGTTCAGAGTATGCTTAAATTGGGAAGGGCCCAGGGAGTGGCAATTGCTGCTGCGCTCTATAGGGATATTCCAGTCTTTGAATATCTGCCCAGAAAAGTGAAACAATCTATTACCGGGAATGGGGCCGCATCAAAAGAACAGGTCTCAGCCATGCTCATGCGTTTGTTGAAGATAGATGAAGCTCCACAGTATTTTGATGCCACAGATGGACTGGCTGTTGCCGTTTGTCACTTCTTTCAAAGAGACACCGGAACATCGGACACAAAATTATCTGGATGGTCGGCTTTTCTGGCCAAGAATCCCAAAAGAGAAATCAAAAAATAGGGAATTACATCATTTTCTGATAGACCTGCCACCAGCGATCGGGAACTTCATCGACACAAGAGATCTGATAGTCGGCAAAAGAGCAAGGGACGATATAATGTCGTTCATACTTTTCCCTGATGTTCTCAGGACAGTTTACCTCCATCCACCAACGGTCACTCTTTTTGCTTTTGTAAAAGATGATGGGTTGTTCGTGTTCCTTGACTGCAACATGATATTTGAAGAAGTCATCGACAATTTTTCCGGGGAATTCATTGTTACGACTTGCAAATCCATCTATAAAATACCAAACCATTTGTGCCGTGAGGTGGGTTGTCTGGCCACGTTGATCGTAACGGGGGTTGGTTTCAAAGAATCCGATTGAAGATAGTTTGTCACTGAATCCGGCATAACGTGCCATCTGACAGGCTTCTTCACCATAAAAACCATTTGGAGTGGCATTGAGATTGCCGGGAGCATCCGACATCCTGATTGCAGATATATCGAACGTAACCATATCCGCATTGCGAATCAAAGGTTCCGTTTCTTCTAATGCCGATTGTGCAACGCCCAAACGTACTGTATCGAAATACAATTTACGCATGAGCGAGATTGCATTCTGATTAACATAATAGGTCTGATAACCAATGTTGCTATAGTTGAAAAGAAAATTGGGTTTGGTAAGTATGATTTTGCTTAAATAGGAACGGGCATTGATTTGGGTTTCTTCCTCTCCAATATCGAAAGTGCTGTCGATGGTAGTGATGTTGATGATCTGTGACATTGCCTCATATGCTTTGTACATGGCAAACGTAAGATCCTGGCTACCTCCAATGATCAGAGGTAGAATGCCTTTTCGCAACAATGTTTCCATTGTATTTGTAAGGGCAAAATAGGTATCCTTGAGGTCGTGGCCTTTTTTGATGTTTCCTAAGTCGGCTATAGGGCAATTCCAACCACCGGAAAATAAACGGTAAAGATATTTCCTGATTTCATCGGGGGCATCTGAACAGCCTTCGTTGTTGATGGCGCCTCTGTCTTCATTGACACCTATCAGGGCTACTTTAACACCTTCCAGATCAGGAAAATCACTGTCCTCGCGGTAGATATCAATAGAATTGCTTAAAAAATGTTTGTCATCGGGAATGATCAATCGACTGACAGGGTCAAAAAAAAGTGATATTTCCATGCTCGCAGCTTTTTACAAGGGAATAGGAATAAAATGTTTTAAAAGATATTTTTCTTCAATCCCGAAGGGATGAAATGATTGTAGAAAAATGAAATATTCCTCTTTTTGGAACCCTGAAGGGTTGAAATTATTATTTGTTATGTTTATAATCATTTCACCCCTTCGGGGTTCTGGTTTTGGTTTATTGTTTGTTTGCTATAATCATTTCATGCCTTCGGCATTTTTTTTTCATACCGTTGGTGTTTTTTTCCCAGACCGTATGCATTTTTTTTTAATGCCGTTAGTATTCTTAACCAAATATACTTAAGATTTACTTGCTCGTTTGAATGGTTTTTTGGCTGGAGATGCCGGAGCCTCTTTGATGATCTGCTGGCAGTCTTCAAAAGTCAGGGTCAACGGATCTTTGCCTTTAGGGATTTTGAAATTATTTTTTCCCTGGGCAATGTATGGACCCCAACGACCATTGAGAACTTTTAGTGTTAAATCTTCAGTAAATTCTTTGATAAGTTTTTCTGAATCTTTCACCCTTTTTTCTTCAATGAGTTCGATGGCACGTTCCGGATTAATTGTAGCCGGATCATCCTCTTTACCCAAAGAATAAAATGCCTTGGCATGACTTACATACGGCCCGAAACGACCGATTGCAACCATCATATCTGAATCTTCAAACTGTCCGATATTCCGTGGGAACTTAAAGAGTTCGATGGCTTCAGCCAATGTAATGGTATCCATGCTCTGCGTCTTCTTCAGACTTGCAAAACGTGGTTTCTCTTCATTCTCAGCTGTCTCGCCAATCTGAACCATAGGACCAAAACGACCTAAACGAACGATGACATTCTTTTGAGTAACTGGATCAAGACCTAAAAATCTTTCGCCTTTCACTTTTTCAGAAGTCTTCAAAGTATCTTCAACCTGCACATGGAAAGGACCATAGAACTCACGAATCACATCGTTCCAGACTTTCAACCCCTGTGCTATATCATCAAATTCCTTCTCAACACTTGCAGTGAAATTGTATTCGAGGATATTACCAAAGTTCTGGACTAAAAACTTGTTGACCAGTCCCCCAATATCGGTAGGGAATAATTTAGATTTTTCGAATCCAGTCTTCTCGTTTTTTACCTCTTCTTTGACCTTATTGTTTTTTAAAGTGATCAGGTTGTACTTGCGAATAACACCATCGCGGTCTTCCTTGACGACATATTCTCGTTTCTGGATAGTAGAAATAGTTGGAACATAAGTAGAAGGACGACCTATCCCTAATTCCTCCAGTTTCTTAACCAGACTAGCTTCTGTATAACGGGGAGGTTGTTGGGTGAAACGTTCGATGGCTTCCATCTGAATCAAGCCCAATTCCTGACCGACTTTGATCGGAGGAAGTACATTTTCTTCTTTTTCTGAAGGTTCATCATCTGTAGATTCCAGGTAAACCTTGAGGAATCCTTCAAACTTGATGATTTCACCTTTGGCTACCAACTTCTCAGGAGTGGTAGATATATTGATAGTAACGTTGGTCTTTTCGAGAATAGCATCAGCCATTTGAGATGCAACCGTACGTTTCCAAATCAGTTCGTAAAGTTTTTGTTGTGAACTGTCACCACTTATAGAAGACTGGTTTAGATAGGTAGGACGAATCGCCTCATGGGCTTCCTGTGCTCCTTTTGACTTGGTGGCATACTGACGGATTTTTACATATTCAGCGCCATACAAGCTGGTAATCTCTTTCTTAGCCATTCCCAATGCCATTTCGGACAGGTTGGTTGAATCGGTACGCATGTATGTGATCTTTCCATCTTCATACAGCTGTTGTGCAACAAGCATGGTTTTAGCTACTGAAAATCCCAGCTTACGACTGGCTTCCTGTTGAAGTGTGGATGTTGTAAAAGGAGCTGCCGGTGATTTCTTACCCGGACTGGTTTCGATATCAGCAATGGAGAATTTGGCACCGATACATTTATTCAGGAAAGTTAAAGCATCAGCTTTTGTGGTGAAACGTTTTGGCAGTTCTGCTGTCATGATTGCAATACGTTCGGCGGTAGTCACTTCAAAACGAGCCATTACCCTATATGCTGCTGTGCTCTTGAACCCTCTTATTTCTTCTTCCCTTTCAACAATTAAACGGACTGCTACACTCTGAACCCGGCCTGCAGAAAGGGATGGTTTCACTTTTCTCCATAATACCGGAGAAAGTTCAAACCCAACCAGTCTGTCCAGGACACGACGGGCCTGTTGAGCGTTTACCAGATTATAGTCAATTTCACGGGGTGTTTCAATGGCATGAAGAATGGCTGGTTTGGTGATTTCATGAAATACAATGCGTTTCACTTTTTTCATATCCAATCCAAGTGACTCTACCAGATGCCAGGAAATGGCTTCTCCTTCACGGTCCTCATCGGATGCTAACCAAACAGTCTCAGCTTCTTTAGAAAGTTTCTTTAATTCTTTAACAATTTTAATCTTGTCAGCACTTACTTCATAAAGAGGCAAAAAATTGTGTTCAATATCAATTCCCAAATCTTTTTTTGATAAGTCACGTACATGCCCAAAACTGCTCTTCACTAAATAATCTTTGCCAAGAAAACCTTCGATGGTCTTGGCCTTAGCAGGTGATTCAACAATAACAAGATTCTTCGTCATAAATACTTAATCTATAATAAACACTTCAAAAGTTTTGCAAAAGTAAAACCATAAATTGATTCGTAGCTTGTCGGATTTCTTATATGATGTTAACAATTCTCATGCTTCGCTGTTCATTTTGTTTAATTTGTGTAATTTTGCACCTGAATTCTGATTGGGGTGGATACCTGATAGATTCATTGTTACACACTTAATTTTGAACGCTCGTGTTGAAAAAAAAATTATATATTGAGACTTATGGTTGCCAAATGAATATTTCAGACAGCGAAATCGTAGGTTCAATCATGGCCGATGCCAATTATGAAGCAACAGACAATATTAAAGAAGCCGATGTCATTTTTGTAAATACCTGTTCTATTCGTGACAATGCAGAACAAAGGGTTCGTGCCCGGTTGCGTGAGTTTAAACACTTGAAAAAGAAGAAACCTGATCTGATTATAGGACTATTGGGATGCATGGCGGAAAGGTTGAAAGATAAACTGCTCATTGAAGAACCTCATGTTACAGTCATTGCCGGACCCGATGCTTACAGGGATTTGCCAAAATTGATGTTAGATGTTGAAGAAGGACAAAAAGCGGTTAATATTTTACTTTCTTCTTCTGAAACGTATGAAGACATAGAACCGATTCGGCTTGATCACAATGGCGTTTCTGCATTTATTTCCATCATGCGTGGTTGCGAAAATTATTGTTCTTATTGTGTAGTTCCCTATACCCGTGGAAAAGAAAGAAGCCGTAATCCTGAGACCATTATTAATGAAGCGGCAGATTTATTTGAAAAGGGATATCGTGAAGTTACTTTGTTGGGTCAGAATGTGAATTCATATCGTTGGGAAAAAGATGAAATCGTTTTCAATTTTGCAGGTTTAATGGAAAAAGTAGCTCAGGTCAGTCCTTTATTGAGGGTTCGATTCGCTACATCCCATCCAAAAGACCTTTCTGATGAGTTAATTGATATGATTGCCCGTTACCCTAATATTTGTAGTGCGATCCATTTGCCTGTGCAGAGTGGTTCAACAAGGATATTGGCAAAGATGAACAGGAAATATGACAGGACCTGGTATCTTGGACGGATTGAAGCAATAAAAAGCAGGATTCCTGATTGCACAATATCAACTGACATAATTGCAGGTTTTTGTTCAGAGGTCGAAGAAGACCATCAGGAGACAATGAGTTTAATGAAAAAAGTCGGTTTTGATCTGGCATATATGTTTAAATATTCAGAGCGTCCCGACACGGCAGCAGCCAAACGTTTTCCCGATGATGTCCCCGAAGATGTCAAAGGAAAACGCTTACAGGAAATCATAGATTTGCAACAACAACTCTCTTTTGAAAGCAATAAACGTGATATAGGAAAAACATTTGAGGTTCTGGTTGAGGGATTTAGCAAACGATCAAAGAAGTTTCTGGTTGGAAGAACCAGCCAGAATAAGGTGGCTGTTTTTGAAGCTCACGATTATGTCCCGGGCGATTATGTTAAAGTTAGGGTCCAGGAATGCACTCCTGCCACACTAATCTCTAAAGTTACTGAAGAGAACGTAGTATCAGAATAGTGAAGAGAATTAAAATGGCTCCGAATTCATTTGTTTTAGATATAACAAATGACTTAGAACAAATTTTATCTCAGTATATGAGGCCTTGTCCCCAAGACCCTCTTTTACCTGTCCGATACCGGACAATTGTTTGTCGATGCAGTATTCTGAAATGAGTGAAATTTTTTCTGGTGAAATAATTTGCTGTATTTCAATCTTTCCTATTTTGACATAATGTGAAAGGTGAGATTCTATGGTTGAAACGGCCATAGCTCTTTCTTTAGCAATGTCTTCAATAGTGTGTCCGATATTGAACAATTCAAGGCTTAAAAGCTTGGAGTTTGGCTTCTCTATTTTAGCATTAAAAGCTGGTTTAGGTATCTCTTCTATTGGTTTATCCTTCCCTTTTTTAGAGGTTTTAGTGTACTCTACTGAAGATTCTCTTGCTATATCGATATTTTTCAAATCTTGATCAGCTAAATAAGCTTTTATAATACCCAAAATCTCATCACCAAACATATTTACCTTCACTTTTCCGAAACCATTGACTTTTTTAAGCTCAATTTTATTCGTCGGTAGTTTTGTGACCAGGTCTACAAGGGACTTTTGTTGAAGAACCATATACATTTCTGTGTTATTTTCTTCAGCTTTATTGTTCCGCCATTTCCTGAGCAAGGAGTATAGTTTAGGATTTGGAAGTGCCGCAGATGAAAATTCTTCGGCGCCTCGTTGAATACGTCGGATATCGGGTTTGTCAATTGACGCTTTAGCTCTTGTATTGAGATAAGTCATCACAGAAAATCCTTTCTGACAGGCTCTTAAGCAAGATATTTTGATGTTTGTTTCCTGAGCTAATTTCTCGATTGCCTCGTAAATGGTCTTGCGGACTTCTTTGTTGTCGGTTTCAAGAGGAGTGTTTTGAAGGATGTTATAAATTATTTCATTGGTTTTATCCAGAAAATAGCTACTCCCTTTCGTAACGCGATCCTGCAATTCGTTATTCATTTCAACATCAGAATGATGAGCAATGAGTTGATTGATCTGATTGGCAAAAGTCTTGGTAAAACTCAGTATTTCTTTTTTAAAGCGATTATCCATCTTAAAATATACCTCACGGAACGCTTCGAGAAGACTGGCTTTATTTTCATTGAGGAGTTTCAATAACGTATTTAGTCTTCGTTCTATGGGTATGAAATCAAAAAGTTCTATCAATAACTTCTGTTGGAAAGCATGTTTTGAAGTCAACAGTGTTTGTTCATCGGGTTGATTTTGTTCGGCTTCTATGTTAAATGCAGTAATACTGGAATCTGTTTTCACACTATTGGGAGAAATAGGAGAATTGAGCACTATCCCTTCGAGGGTCTTACACCGACTCAATGCCACATAAACCTGGCCATGTGCAAACGCTGCATTGGCATCAATGATGGCTCTTTCAAAAGTAAGTCCCTGGCTCTTGTGAATGGTGATGGCCCATGCCAGCTTCAAAGGAAATTGTGTAAATGTCCCAATCACAGATTCTTTGATCTCTTTTGTTGATTCGTCAATGGAGTATTTGTTATTGCTCCATTCCATGGGTTCAACGGTTATGGGAAAAGTATCATCAGGACATTGTACGATGATTTTTTCGTTTTCAAATTTTACAATCTTACCTATTTTCCCATTATAAAATTGTTTTTCAAAGGAGGCATCGTTTTTAACAAACATCACCTGTGCTCCTTTCTTCAGGACCAACTGATTCTCAGTAGGAAAACTATACTCGGGAAAATCACCTGTAACAGTAGCATCGAAACGGTTTTCTTTCCCTGGGAGTTTTTCAAGTTTAGATTCGTTGATGCGATAAGCCAATGCAACATGAGAGGTCAAGGTGATGTATCCTTCCTCAGAATCGGTGGCAAAATCAGGTATATATCTCTTGTTTAATTCATTCAACGTTTCAGCATCTATATGATTATCCCGCACCTTGTTCAGCAGTTTGATGAAAGCCTCATCGTTTTGTCTGTAGATATGTTTCAATTCAATAGGGACATAACTGGTTTTTTGCAAGGCTTTGCTTCCAAAGAAAAACATGGTTGTGTAATAATCGCGTAAGAATTCCCAGTCTTCGTTCTTTACTACGGGAGGAAGTTGTTGAAGGTCACCGATCATCAGTAACTGTACTCCACCAAATGGTTTGTAACGATCTTTATATCTTCGCAAAACTTCATCGATAGCATCTAGCACATCAGCCCTGACCATACTGATTTCATCAATAATCAGCAAATCAAGACTCCTGAATATATTGATTTTATCACGATTAAATTTATTTGCATTTACCTGATTAAATGCATCTTTCAATGTTTCTGAAGATGTCCTTATGTTTGAATCTGCAGGTATATGAGGACCGAAAGGAAGTTGAAAAAAGGAATGGATTGTAACCCCACCGGCATTAATGGCTGCTACCCCTGTTGGTGCAACAACTACCATCCGCTTATTGAGTTTGTCTTTCAAATTCAAAAGGAAAGTGGTCTTACCAGTACCCGCCTTCCCTGTTAGAAAAATATTCTGATCAGTATATTGTACGAAATCGTAAGCTAGTTGTAATTGGGTATTATAAAAGGGTTTCATATTAGGTATGCATTTGCAGTCATGTTAAATCCTTTAAAGAATTTTTTAAAATATCAGAAAACAGATGCGTAATTAATTGATTTCTGCTATTAGTAAAAAATTCTATTTAAACGATACTGTTTTACTGACAATACGGTACAGTAAAATTAATACTTTTGAAACTTAAAATTAAAATAAAATGAACGGTTGCACATAATTTATTGAGACCAGTGATTATATTCTTTACTTTACATCTTTAACTTTGTGTAAACTATATTAACAGATAAATACTTCTAAAATCGTTTTTTATGAAAAGAATCGTTGCGCTTTCATTTGTTTTAATCATCTGTATAACATCTGTTTATTGTCAGAACATTTTAACAGTTACCGGAATAAAATGTGAAGATAAAGCGAACCCGGTAGGAATTGAAAATAAGAGTCCCCACTTGAGTTGGATATTGAAATCGACAGAAAGAAATCAATCACAATTGGCTTACAGGGTTATTGTTTCAGATAATCTGGAATCTCTGAAACTCAATATTGGGAATATATGGGATTCAAAGAAAGTTATTTCGGATAAGTCTATTTTAGTTGAGTATAACGGAAGACCTCTTCAGGCAGCAAGAAAATATTACTGGAAAGTCAAAGTATGGAATAACAAAGACACAGAATCAGATTGGAGCAATGAAGCAACATTCAGTACAGGTCTATACGCTGCGTCAGACTGGAGTAATGCACACTGGATAGGTTATGAAAGACTGAAAGATTCTATGTTATTGGTACCCGGCATTCATGGGAATGGTGATAAGGCCGGGAAGCTTGCACAGCAAAGACCTATAGTACCAATGTTCAGAAAAGAATTCACGGTCAGAAAGAGAGTCGTGAACGCTCAGTTATTTATTACAGGATTAGGCCAGTATGAAGCATTTTTCAATGGAACTAAAATAGGAAATAGTTTTCTTTCTCCGGGCTGGACAGATTATGACAAGACCATATTATACAATGCTTATGATATTACATCTCAAATTAAGTATGGAAAAAATGCAATAGGTGTAATTGTAGGAAATGGGTTTTATAACATAAACCGTGAACGTTATCGCAAGTTGGTGATTACTTATGGCATGCCAAAAATGATTACGAAACTGAAGTTGACTTATGCCGATGGATCTGAAGAAAACATCGTTTCAGGTTCAGACTGGAAGTGCACATCTTCACCCATAACATTCACAAGCATCTATGGTGGTGAAGATTATGATGCACAACTTGAACAAAAAAGATGGAACATGCCCGGATTCAATGATGTAAAATGGACTAATGTAGTTTTAATAGAAGACCCTAAAGGAAAACTCAAAGCTGAGACCGATTATCCAATAAAAGTGATGAATATTTTTCCGGTGAAGAAAATAACAGAATCCGGTCTGGGTAAGTTTCTATATGATTTCGGACAGAATGCATCCGGGATTGTTGAGTTGAAAGTACAAGGTAAGAAGGGGCAGGTCATTAAACTGACTCCAGGTGAGTTGATTGATAAGAATCACATGATCAATCAAAGAGCTTCAGGAAGTCCTTATTATCTGACCTATACATTAAAAGGTGAAGGAATTGAAACATGGAGACCCCGATTCACCTATTATGGATTCAGATACTGTATGGTTGAAGGAGCGGTTCCAGACAAAAACATTTCAACCTCCGGGCTTAAAACAAAAGGATTATCCAGAATAATCGATCTGAAGTTACTACATACTGGTAACTCATCTCCCGAAAACGGTTCTTTCAGTTGTGCTAACGTTCAGCTAGTTAATATGTATAACCTGATAAACTGGGCAATCAAAAGCAATATTCAAAGTGTGGTTACAGATTGTCCTCACCGGGAAAAACTAGGCTGGCTTGAACAGACTTATCTGATGGGAGGATCTATGTTTTATAATTATGACTTGTACCATCTATATGATCAGACGGTTAAAAACATGATGGATGCTCAGACTCCGAATGGTTTGATTCCAGATATCGCCCCTGAATATGTTCATTTTGACAGTGGTTTTCGTGATTCTCCTGAATGGGGAAGCGCAGGAGTCATTCTTCCCTGGATGATTTATGAATGGTATGGTGACAAAGAGGTCATAAAAGCAGCATGGCCTATGATGAAAAAGTATGTGGACTACCTGGGTACAAAAGCAAAAGGTCATATCATTTCACATGGATTGGGCGACTGGTATGACCTCGGACCAAAGTTTCCAGGAGAGGCACAATTGACTCCAAAATCAGTAACGGCGACTGCAATTTATTATTATGATATTGTATTATTGAGCAGAATGGCTGAAGTGATGAATAATAAAGATGAGGTTTTGCAACTAACCAACCTGGCAAACGATGTGAAAAAGGCTTTTAATGATAAGTTCTTTAATAGTAAGACAAATATTTATTCTACAGGAAGTCAGACTGCTATGTCCATGCCACTTTGTGTTGGACTTGTTGAAGAAAACAAAAGGACAGAAGTGCTGAATAACCTTGTAGCATCTATCATTAAATCCGGAAAAGCATTGACAGCAGGTGATGTAGGATTTCATTTTCTTATTAAAGTGCTGGAAGAAGGAGGGGAATCGCAATTAATTTACGACATGAATAATAGAGATGATATTCCGGGATATGGATTTCAGATTAAGAAAGGAGCAACATCATTGACTGAATCATGGGCTGCTTTGGAAGAAGTTTCAAATAACCATCTGATGTTAGGGCATATAATGGAATGGTTTTATACCGGATTGGGTGGAATAAAACAAGACAAGGGATCGGTGGCTTTTAAAAATATCATCATCAGACCTGAAACAGTGAAAGGAGTCCCTGAAGCAAAGACATCATATCTCTCGCCTTATGGTATAATTAAAACTGAGTGGGTGAATACCAGTAAGAATTTTGTTTTAAAAGCAGAGATTCCGGCAAACACTACTGCAACTGTTTACCTTCCAACAACAGATGTAAAATCGGTTACTGAAAATGATAAACCCTTAAATGGTTTAAATGGAATTCTGTTCTTAAGGATTGAAAACAACAAGGCATTATATAAAATCGGATCAGGAGTTTATTCCTTTAAGGTCAAATTTTAATCTTAAAATATAATGAAGAGACACTAATTTGGGTGTCTCTTCATTAGGGAATATTTTATTCAACTAACTCAAAATCCATCTGTTTCCTGGCTAAATCGACACGCATGACTTTGATTTGAACACGGTCACCCAATCTGTAAACCTTGCCTCTGCGCTGGCCAATGACCCTGTAGTTTTCCTGATCCAAGGTATAGGAATCACCTATCAAAGATCTCAACGAAACCATTCCCTCGCATTTAAAGGTATCAATTTCAACATAGATGCCCCATTTACTGACGCCTGAAATGACTCCGGGGAACTCTTTGCCGATTTTATCTAACATATATTCAGCCTGTTTGTACTTGATAGAAGCCCTTTCAGCTTCAGCAGCACGGCGCTCCATATCCGATGAATGCTCACACTTTTCTTCATATTCATGGACAGGAACGGAATGTCCTCCTTCCATATATTTTTCTAAAAGCCTGTGAACCATAAGGTCGGGATAACGACGAATCGGCGAAGTAAAATGGGTATAATATTTAAACGAAAGGCCATAATGCCCAATGTTATGGGTGCTGTATTCAGCCTTAGCCATGGTCCTAACTGCAATAGACTCAATGAGATTCTCCTCTGCCTTTCCGCTAATCAGTTCAAATAGTTTATTCAATGCTGAAGAAAGACCCTTTTGAGATGTAGATTTAATTGGATAACCAAGCTTTCCAACGAACTCTATAAATGTTGACAGCTTAGCAGGATTGGGTTCATCGTGAATACGATAGATAAAAGTCTTAGGAGTTTCTTTCCCATTGACTTTTCCGATATGCTCAGCTACTCTTCGGTTTGCCAGCAACATGAAATCCTCGATCAGCTGGTTTGCCTCTTTCTGTTCTTTGATCCAGGCTTCAATAGGATGGCCTTCTTCGTCGATTTTAAACTTTACTTCGGTGGATCTGAATGCAATAGATCCATGTTTAAACCTTTCGTCCCGCAGACAGGTGGAGAGTTTATTCAATGTCATCAATTCTGACTTATAATCACCTTCACCTCCTTCAATCATGGCCTGAACTTCTTCGTAAGCATAACGCCGGCTTGAATTGATGATAGTTTTACCGATCCATTCTCCGAGTAAATTGGCATGATCATCCATCTCCCAAACTACTGAATAACAGAGTTTGTCTTCCTTGGGTCGAAGTGAACAGACTTTATTTGAAAGCTTTTCAGGCAACATAGGGATTGTACGATCTACCAGATAAATTGAAGTTCCACGGTCATAAGCCTCTGTATCAATTGGAGCTCCGGGTTTGACATAGTAGGATACATCGGCAATATGAACACCCACTTCCCAATGTCCGTTGTCCAGTTTCTTCACTGAGAGTGCATCGTCAAAATCTTTGGCATCTTCAGGGTCTACAGTACAAGTCCAGATATCTCTGAAATCACGTCTTCTTTTTATTTCTTCTTCAGGTATGGCATCAGGTATTGCTTCAGCTTCTCTTTCAACATTTGCCGGAAAAGCAACGGGGAAGTCATAGGATGCCAGGATACCCTTCATTTCTACATCATTATTTCCGGGACTTCCCAATACGGCGATTACTTCAGCAATTGGATTCATTGAATCGTCCGGCCATTCCACAATAGTAGCAACTACTTTCTGACCATTTTTTCCTTCCTTAAGTTTGTCTCTAGGGATGATAAAATCCATGAGGATATTTGGTTCATCCGGATGGAGATAAGCTACATGTGATGATATTTTCAGGATGCCAACATACTGTTTTCGGAACCGTTCCAGTACCTCCACGATAATACCTTCAGGTTTCTTTCCCCGGCGTTTGGGGAAGAGATTTACCCTAACTTTATCTCCATGGAAGGCATGATAAACATTGTTGGGAGCTATATAAATATCCTCATCGGCATCGGGAACCATGACATAGGCCTTACCGGTTTGTTTCATGTCAACTTTACCCACCACATCAATAGTTGGAACGGCTTCTGTGATTAACTCAGGATTGAGTTTATACTTTCCTCTTTTGACTTCAACTATCGCCTCATTGTTTACGAGCTCTTCCAGAATATTGCTCACCATGATCCGGCTGGGTTTATCAGAAATTCCAAGTTCTGCTGAGACTTGCTTAAAATTAAACCCCCTGTAAGGACTATGAGAAAACACATCTAAAACGGTTCGCATGAAAGGGTTCTTACCAATATTGATTACTTTTTTGGCTACTTGTTTTTTATTATGTTTTGATTTCATGGTATACTATTTTTATATTTTGTGCGATCTCGTAACTTTATACTGTCCCGAATATGGAAAAACAACAGTTCAAATGTCATTAATCCTATTTTATTATGTTATTTATAATCAATCAACGTAGGAATAGCATTGATTAATCCTTTAGTGTAATCCGTTTTAGGATCGGAGTAGACTTCATCGGCTTCACCCTGTTCCAAAATATGACCATCTTTCATAACGATCAAGCGATCTGACATGTATTTTACAACATTTAAATCGTGAGAGATAAAGATATAGGTGAAACCAAGATCTTTTTTTAGTTGATTCAACAAATTTAAAACCTGCGCCTGGACTGAAACATCAAGGGCCGATACAGACTCATCACAAATAATGAATCGGGGTTCAAGAGCCAAAGCCCTTGCGATACAGATCCTTTGACGCTGACCACCTGAGAACTCATGCGGATATCTGTGGAAATGTTCCGGTTTGAGTTGTACTTTTTCAAGCAATTCCATTGCCTTATTCCGCCTGAATTTTTCGTCTCCATATAATCCATGCACATACATTGGTTCAGTGATGGCTGTTCCAACAGTCATTCTAGGGTTTAAGGATGAATAGGGGTCCTGAAAAATAATCTGCATGTGTCGTCGCATCTTTCTGATCTCCTTTGGCTTAAGGCCTGTTATCTCCCGACCTTCAAAATGGATGCTTCCTTCTGAAGGCTCAACCAGACGCAATATAGACCGGCCAAGTGTAGTTTTTCCACAACCCGACTCTCCAACAAGTCCAAGCGTCTCGCCTGGATACACGTCAAAGCTGACATCATCAACTGCTTTGATATAGCCTTTGATCTTTGCCATAAATCCTTTGGAAACCGGAAACCATGTCTTGAGATTCTTTACACGTAATAATGGTTCTTTATGATATAGTTTATCATGCCTTAGTCGTCTTTCTTCATGTGTAATTTCTTTTACGGAAACGACGGTTTCACTTAGTCCTGATACTTTTTTCCTCTCATTTTTTTCATCCCCAATGTTTTCAGAAGATGAAGTCTGCATGAAATCAGCAACACTAAGTAAGCGTTCAGGTCGTTTACCAAGAGGTGGGCGACAAGCCAGTAATCCTTTTGTATAAGGGTGTTGGGGATTATTGAAAATTGTTTCAACCAATCCTTGTTCGACGATATGTCCCTTGTACATAACCACAACTTCATGAGCCAATTGAGCAACTACCCCTAAATCATGGGTAATAAAAATGACCGCCATTCCATATTTCTGTTGCAACTGTCGAATGAGATCCAGAATACTTTTCTGAACAGTTACATCCAATGCCGTTGTTGGTTCATCGGCAATAAGTAAGGCAGGATTGCAGGCAAGCGCCATGGCTATCATGACCCGCTGTTTTTGACCTCCGGACAATTGATGAGGGTAAGAATCATAAATACCGATGGGCCTTGGCAACATTACTTCTTCAAAAAGTCGAATACATTTAAGTCGCGCCTGACTTTTTTTCAACCCGTTATGACGGATAAGTACTTCAGCAACCTGCTTGCCACACCGCATAACTGGATTCAAAGATGTCATCGGTTCCTGAAAAATCATTCCAATCCGGTTACCTCTGATGGCTTCCATCTGCTTTTCTCCCAGACTGAGCAACTGTAGAGACTCCGATCCTTCTTCAGAAAAAATAATGTTTCCGCTTTTAATATGTGAAATTTTATCGGGTAGGAGTCCCATTATAGAGAGTGCCGAAACAGACTTTCCCGATCCTGATTCTCCTACAATGCCAAGGGTTTGTCCTGCTTTAACAGAGAACGAAACATGCTCAACTGCTGTCACGACTGCATCTTCGGTCTGAAATGCAACTGTTAAATCATGTACTTCTAAAATATTCCCTGTCATTAAAACCTTTTTTAATAGTCAAAGATACTCTGAAAAGTGCGATTTTAAACGATTCCAATAGATGAAAAATAAATCTGTAATAAAATTCACTGTAATAAAGAATCAGGATTACCTTTGACAGTAGATGTAATTACTTTGGTCAAATGAAAAGCTTTTTTCAGGATCTTTTCAATCTGTTTTTCCCTCGCTTATGTCAGGCTTGTGGTGATGCATTGGCACCTGCAGATGAAGAGATTTGTCTGAAATGTCTTTTTGAACTTCCCTATACCAATTTTCATCTGGCTCCTGAGAACGAAATGATTCAAGCACTTTGGGGTCGGGTTCCAGTTGAAGGAGCAACAGCTTTTTTTTATTATCGTAAAGGAGGAAGAGTTCAAAATCTTGTCCATCGTTTCAAATATAAGGGTAAACAACAGATTGGGACATATCTAGGCAAATTATATGGACATAAACTGGCAAACCAATTTCCCTATAATGCTATAGATATAATTATTCCTGTCCCATTATACAAAAAGAAAGAGCAGAGAAGGGGTTACAACCAAAGTGAAGTTTTTGCAAATGGGCTTTCTAAAACCATGGGAATACCTGTCGAAACCAATGTGCTTTTTAGAATCCGTTCATCAGAATCCCAAACCCGAAAGACACAGGAAGAACGTTGGGAAAATGTCAAAGAGATTTTCTCTGTATCTAATCCTGAACGAATTGAAGGAAAACACATCCTTTTAGTCGACGATGTGTTCACTACCGGCGCTACTATAGAAGCCAGCGCCGATACATTACGCAAAGCAGCCAATGTCAAAATCTCGGTAGTCACCATCGCATATGCCGGATAATTAGACTTTTGACTCACATTCTCTGTTTAAATATCTTTTCCTGAAATCTCCCGGAAC
>Ga0073936_10004575_pt1 | contig 19089 bp, 14 predicted proteins | sample AliMusrvi5mmetaG_FD_87041 | JGI IMG/M metagenome (GOLD analysis project Ga0073936, IMG submission 87041) | Freshwater lake bacterial and archeal communities from Alinen Mustajarvi, Finland, to study Microbial Dark Matter (Phase II) - Alinen... | ecosystem: Environmental > Aquatic > Freshwater >... | reverse complement strand
GCATCATCATGGCGTGCGGCAGCGTGCGGCCATTTGCGGCAAGGAGTTCCAGGGCGTTGTCCAGCGCCGCGGAATCGCTACCGCCGGGGTCGATCACGGGGAGGAGGCGGTGGATGTCGTCGCTAAACGCCTCACTGGCCAGCGACTGCTCGCGCGCTTGCATCTGGTTGAGGTTGCCGCGCAGGGTGTTGATTTCGCCGTTGTGAGCCAGGTAGCGGAACGGCTGGGCCAAGTCCCACGACGGAAAGGTGTTGGTGCTGTAGCGCTGGTGCACCACAGCCACGGCACTGACGACCTGCGCATGGTTCAGGTCCAGGTAGTACCCGGAGACCTGCCCGCCCATCAGCATCCCCTTGTAGACCACGGTGCGACACGACAGGCTGGACACGTAGAAACCGGACGTAGGCGGCAGCAACGGCTTCACGCGCCGCTGCATCTGCTTGCGCGCGAGGTAGAGGCGGCGCTCCAGAGCCATGCCCGAAAGCCCCGCACCATCCACCAGGGCCTGCATCACCATTGGGCGGCTCTCGAACGCCTGCCGCCCCAGCACCTTCTCGTCTGTGGGCACATCGCGCCAGCCAAGGAAGGAGAGCCCCTCCTCCTTGAATACCGCCACCACCGCGGACATGCAAGTGGCGCGGCAGGTGGCATCACGCGGCATGAAAAACATGCCCACGCCATAGAAACCAGCCGCAGGGAGTTGCACGTTCTGACGAGCCATTTCGGCGCGCAGAAACGCGTCCGGAATCTGGATCAGCAATCCCGCACCATCGCCTGTGAGCTGATCGCCGCCCACTGCGCCACGGTGCAGCAGGTTGCGCAGTACTTCAACACCCTTCGACACGATCTCGTGCGTGCGCCGGCCATCGACATTGACCAGGAATCCAACACCGCAGGCATCACGCTCGAACGATGGGTCATACAATCCCTGCGCCTGCGGGCGCTGCTGAAAATCAGACACATTCATCTGCATACATTCTTTCTGCCATCCGTTGCGCATCATCAAATAGATTAATAACGCACCTCATGTGCCAGATCAGAAATAAATCGACAATTTCGTAATTAGCAGCATTTCACGGTGTTTATGAACGCTGCATACTTATTCCACTTCAATGACACGACAAATATGTATCAATATATTCATTTTCGCGATACGTAATTGTATTATATAACTTGATTCGATGATTTTCACAATTCGTCATCTCGTAAAAGAATGTATTCTGTCAAATTCTAACAGCTATGTAGCAGCATGAGCTGATGTAAAATACTTCAAAATTACTTATCTGTGTTCAGTAGCATTAACAATACATTTATGTTTGACTATATGAATATGATTTCGATATAGCTGTTGCTGCTACAAGAATATCGAATCTGACCTTTACTCTGGAGTGTTGAATCCATGGAAGACAAGACCAGGGCAGCACGAGAGCTTTCGGTTCTTTACAAGGTGTCGAAGGCATTGGTGCATCGGCAGGCTGTTTCCGGTCTGCTGCAGGATGTCCTCGACATTCTGGAGACCGAGATCGGGCTTTCGCGCGGCGCGCTGACGCTGCGCCAGCCTGACAGCGACGTGTTCGTGATCGAAGCCTCGCGAGGGCTCACGACCGAAGAGTGTCAGCGCGGCCAGTACAAGCTGGGCGAAGGCGTCACCGGCACGGTTGCGCAGACCGCCAAGTCCGAAGTGGTTCCGGACATCAGCAAGGATCCGCGATTCCTGAACCGCACGCGCGCACGCACCGGCCAGAACAACGCATTTATCTGTGTGCCGATCATTCATCACGGCCAGGTAATCGGCACCATGAGCATCGACCGCCCGTCATGCGACGACCTCGCGCTGGCGGCTGACCGCGACTTCCTGCTGCTTCTCGCCGGGCTGCTGGCCGAGGCCGTGGCATCCATGCGCGAGACGCTCACCGAGCACGAGGGGCTCGTGGCCGAGAACGAACGCCTGCGCCGCCAGCTCGGCGACCGCTACCAGCCGAGCAACTTGGTGGGGAACGCCCGCTCCATGCGGCAGGTGTACGACCAGATCGCCCAGGTGGCGGACAGCACCGCCACGGTCCTGATCCGCGGCGAATCCGGCACCGGCAAGGAACTCGTGGCCCGCGCCATTCATTTCGGCAGCGCCCGCCGCAACGGCGCGTTTATCGGCGTCAACTGCGCCGCGCTTCCCGAGAACCTGATCGAGAGCGAACTGTTCGGTCACGAAAAAGGGGCCTTCACCGGCGCGCAGCAGCAGCGCAAGGGGCGCTTCGAGCTGGCCAACGGCGGCACGCTTTTTCTCGACGAGATCGGCGACATCTCCCCTGCCGTGCAGATCCGCTTCCTGCGCGTGCTGCAGGAGCGCACCTTCGAGCGCGTCGGCGGCGACCAGCCGATCACCGTCAATGTGCGCATCGTCACCGCCACCAATTGCAACCTCGAGCAGGCCATGAAGGACGGGCGCTTCCGCGAGGACCTCTACTACCGTCTGAACGTCTTCCCCATCTATTTGCCGCCGCTGCGCGAGCGCAAGTCCGACATCCTGCTCCTGGCCGAGCACTTCCTCAAGAAGTACGCCGAGGTCTACGGCAAGAACATCCGCCGCATCTCGACCACGGCCATCAACATGATGATGCAGTACCACTGGCCCGGAAACGTGCGCGAGCTGGAGAACTGCATGGAGCGCGCCGTGCTGACGGCCGCGGACGACGTGATCCACGGCTACACGCTCCCCCCCACCCTGCAGACCAGCGACGCCACGCACACCGCCATCCTGCCGGAGACCGGCGCCAGCCTGGACACGCTGGTCGAAACCTACGAGCGCGAGATCCTCGTCGACGCGCTCAAGAAACACCGCGGCAATGCTGCCGCGGCCGCACGCTTCCTGCAGACCACCGCGCGCATCATGAACTACCGCATCCGGCATCTGGGAATCGATCCCAAGTCGTACAAGTAACCGGCCGGAATCTGGCGTAGGTAAGAAGCGACCTTTTTATCGGGGTCGGGGTCGCTATCGGAATCGCTATCGAAAACAACTGGATCGGTAGAAACACGTTCAGAAACGATCTTGGAGTGGGCGACCCCGATACCGATAGCGACCCCGACTCCGATGTGTTGACTCATTGCACATTAGGCAGCCGCTCGCTTCACAGTGGAAACATTTGACGTCAAATCGGGCGACATGGAATGATGCCGACATGACCGGAAACCCAGACACGCCTTTGCGCCCCCGGTCGAGCCTGTTTCTCTGCAGCGCCACGTGCGTGCTGGTTCTGCTCGTTGCATCGATCGCCATCACAGGCCTCTGGGTGACGCAACCGGTCTGGGTACGATGCGGGCCGCCAATACCGACTGCTGACCCAGTCAGGCTGCAGGCGCATGTGCGTATGCTGTCCGAATCGTTCTTCCCGCGATCCAGCGACGACACGACCAACCTGGCGCGCTGCGCCACTTACATCAGTCAGCAGTTCGCCACTGCCGGCGCACAGGTCTCGACGCAGCAATATCGCGCAGGGACGCAAAAGTTCGACAATGTCATTGGCCGGTTCGGCCCGTCGACCGGCGCCTGCGTAATCGTGGGGGCACACTACGATGCCTGCGGCCGCGAGCCAGCCGCAGACGACAACGCCAGCGGCATCGCCGGCGTGCTGGAACTCGCGCGGTTGCTGGGTCGAGGTCCTGCTCCGGCAACAACCGTGCTGCTGGTGACCTACTGCACAGAGGAACCTCCGTATTTTGCCACGCCCGGCATGGGAAGCTACCAGCACGCCAAGCTGCTAAAGCGAACGGGCGTTGCCGTAAAAGCCATGATCTCAGTAGAAATGATCGGGCGCTTCGACGACCGTTTCATGAGCCAGACCTATCCCGCCCCGCTGCTATATGCAATCTATCCGTCTCGCGGAAATTATGTCTCCGTCATCGGCGACATCACGAGTCGCACCCTGATCCGCAGCGTCAAAACCGGCATGAAACGCGGCACAGATCTGCCCATCTGGTCCGCCTCCCTGCCGCGCCGGATACCCGGAGTCTATTTCTCGGATCACCGCAACTACCGGGAATTCGGTTTTCCGGCGGTGATGGTGACCGACACTGCCATGTACCGAAACCATGATTATCACCAATCCGCTGACACTTGTGACAGGCTCGACTTCATCCGCATGGCCAAAGTGGTGGATGGGCTACTGGAGGCGGTCAGAACGCAATGCAAGGTGAAGTAATACCGCTCATCGTTGAATTCTCTTGTTACAAGTGGTCTGAACGGTCCGCGCACGGCCACCTGCCCAAAAGAGGAAATTCCTAACTCAAGCAGAAGAAGTTCCACGCAACCCTGTTCACTCTCCGCTATCGTGTTGAAATCACGACTATCGCCCGCCGGGCTGGAGTATCCGTGCGTTCGCTTATCCCGCCTGAGACCGGCTGGCAGGTGCCGCAAAACTAAATCCGTTCAGCGAGAAAGAAATGAGACCCTGAGACGGGCACCTGCGCACTGCCACGGAAACCCTTTGACCGTTGTTGCCCGAAACCCCTAGCATGGTGACATACACAGGGGTTGTCACTGCGTGAAGCAGGCTCAATAGCTCTATTTGGTCCTCAAAAATTACACCGAATGAAGACCATTGCAAAGCACAACGCACTCATCGCAGTCTTCGTGCTGTTGAGTCTCGCTGCTTACGTCAAGACGACAGTAGGTGAAGTCGGGCACACAACACTTGACGATGCGTACATGGTTACCCGCTACGCCAAGCATTGGCTCGCCGGGGAAGGCTTCTCATGGAATTCAATCGATGGCCCGGCGTACGGAATCACCAGCCCGGTATACCTGATTGTGATCACTGCGTTTCTGGGTCTGACGGGTTGCTCTGCTGCTATGGCGCTGAGTATCACGTCTTTCGCTGCAGGCCTACTCTCGGCGATGGCACTGGCCTTGCTGGGCTTTTTAGTTCAGGGACGAGAATTGTCGAGGAAGTCATGGCTGCCGTTACTGGCCGTGCCCTCCCTCCTTCTCGTGCAACCATTTCGCTATCACAGTTTGACGGGGATGGAAACGACCTTTTCCCTGCTTTCCAATTCACTTCTCGCGTGCTCAATCGTAATCGCTGCCCGACGGCGCTCCACAGCGGCACTCGTGTTGTGTCTTTTCTCAGGCTTCTTATCTTACGCAACGCGCCCCGACAATGGCCTCTATGCGCTGCTCCTGCCACCGCTCTTCTTTGTCGCCACGAATCGGGCGCTGTGGCGTTATTCCGTCCGGTATGCGGTGTGCTTTGGTCTTCTCGTTGGATTTAGTCTGCTCGTCAACCAGGTCCTGTTCGCTGACTTTGTGCCGCTGCCCTTCTTCGCAAAAGGCAGCGGATTTTATCAAGGCTACGTGGGCGCCACCAAATGGAACGCGATGACAGAAATGATTCTCTTCTACACCGCGGCAATGCCTTGCCTCGTGGTTCTGGCGAGCACAGCCTCCAAAAGGATACTTCCGCAACTTTTCGCCATAGCGGTTGTCGTTATCGCCACATTCGGTTACTACGCCACCGTAACACAAATCATGGGCGGGCAAAGCCGGTACTACTACCCATCGATCGCGTTTCTATTTCTTGCTGCCTTCACGGCAATCTCGAGCTACGCAATCACAACGCCAACCCAGCCCCTATGCATTGCGATCACCTGGCGCCTGCTTGTGGGGCTTGTGATTCTATTACCGGCACTATCTTCGCCCCTTAAGCATTTGGCCACCGACCTGTGGGAGAAATACGTGATCGGCTCTCCCGCTGCCATCCACCATGTCACACAGTATCGGAAAGCCCAGGATCGTCCGTTGCCTCCATTGGGTTGGTCGAATAGTGTCATGGCGGTGAGCGACCTGCTTGAACGCATGCCCCCGGAAATCGTACTTACCGCATCCGAGTACGGTTGGCTTGGTTCACGGTTTTCGCACCTGACCATTATTGACCTCGTCGGCTTGCATGACCGAACCATCGCCCACCACGGATTCTCCGCAGCGTATGTGCTTTCCCGCAAACCTGATTTAATCTGGTTCCCTCACGGGGACTACACATATGCCGTGGCACAAATACTAGATGATGCCGGCTTCCGGCGGGATTACGAATACTACCCCAACGCATATGACTACGGAATTGCACTGCGAAAGAAATCAAAGATTTATGCCGCAATGAAGGCCGAAACGGAAAAGGAATTCTTCCGGATCTACTCAGGGCTCAACATGTCGGACTACCTAGCCGAACCTGTTGCTCTACCCGACAAAGACTAGCGCGCCGCTCCGTTTTGCGATGCCCCTTGTGGGGTTGCGGGGGATTGCGCGCGTGAGCCCTTTTGCGCACCCTGGTGCAAGAAACGAAAAGGCCCCTGGCGTTGACCAAGGGCCTTTTCGTTTTGCGATGTCTCGCGTCCGCGCGCGCCTTATGCCGGCGGCAGGGTGGAGAGCGTCTCCAGCATCTTAAACTTCCGCTTGAAAATCTCCTCGGCCTGGGCCAGCATGCGGTCCGAGGCAACGGGGTCGGATTTCTTGAGAACGTTGAAGCGGTTCTCGGTGAGCGCCGTCTCCTTGAAGGAGATGCTCGGCGCCTTGCAGTCCAGCTTCAGCGGGTTCTGGCCTGCCTCGACTGCCGGATTGAACCGGTAGATCGGGAAGTGGCCGGAATTGACCGCGTTCTTCTGGGCTTCGAGGCCGTTGGCCATGTCGTCGATGCCCCAAGCGATGCAGTGCGAGTAGGCGATGATGATCGCCGGGCCGTCGTACGCCTCAGCTTCAGCAAACGCCTTGACCGTGGCCACGGGGTTGGCGCCCAGCGAGACCTGCGCGACGTAGATGTTGCGATAGGTCATGGAGATCGCGCCGAAGTCCTTTTTCATCTGCGGCTTGCCGCCGGCTGCGAACTTCGCGACCGCGCCGAGCGGCGTGGACTTGGAGGCCTGGCCGCCGGTGTTGGAGTAAACCTCGGTGTCGAGCACGAGCACCTTGACGTTGCGGCCGGTGGCCAGCACGTGGTCGAGTCCGCCGTAGCCGATGTCGTAGGCCCAGCCATCGCCGCCGATCACCCAGACCGACTTGCGCACCAGGTAATCTGCGATCGGCAGGAGCTGGCCGCAGGTGGCGCAGCCGGACGACTTGCCCTTCTCCAGGATCGGCTTGAGTGCTGCCACGCGACCACGCTGCGCCTCAACGCCATCCTGCGTCTTCTGGTCAGCAGCCTTGATCTCCTGCAGGATCTTCTGGAGTTCGGCTTTGTCCTTGCTCTCGGCCAGCGCCTTGTCGACCAGCTCCAGCGCATAGGCGTTGAGCTTGTCGCACGTCAGGCGCATGCCCAGGCCAAACTCGGCGTTGTCCTCGAAGAGCGAGTTGGACCAGGCCGGACCGCGGCCGTCCGCGCGCTGGCAGTACGGCGTGGTCGGCAGGTTGCCGCCGTAGATCGACGAGCACCCCGTGGCATTGGCGATCAGCAGGCGGTCGCCGAAGAGCTGCGTCAGCAGCTTGATGTAGGGCGTCTCGCCGCAGCCAGCGCAGGCGCCGGAGAACTCGAACAGGGGGCGCTTCATCTGGCTCCCCTTGATCGTGGAGACATCCACCAGAGAAGTGTTGAACTCGGGAATCCGGTGGAGGAAGAAATCAAAATTCTTCGCCTCGGATTCGCGGATCGGAGACTGCGGCTCCATGTTGATGGCTTTGCGGCCGGCCACGGCCTTGTTCACGCCGGGGCAGCGCTGCACACAGAGGCCGCAGCCGGTGCAGTCCTCGGGCGCGACCTGCACGGTGAACTTCTTGCCGGCGTATTCCTTGCCCTTGGCGTCCACGCTCTTGAACGTGGCAGGCGCCTGGGCCAGCACGGCGGGGTCGTAGGCCTTCACGCGGATGGAGGCGTGCGGGCAGACCAGCGAGCACTGCGCACACTGGATGCAGACAGCCGGGTCCCAGACCGGGATCTCGGTCGCGATGTTGCGCTTCTCGTACTGCGTGGTGGCGGTCGGCCAGGTGCCGTCCACCGACATGGCGCTGACAGGGATGGCGTCACCCTTCTGCGACATGATCCTGGCCGTGACATTCTTGACGAACGCCGGGGCGTCGGCCGAGACCACGGGCGGCATCTTCAGCTTGCCGGCTGGCTGGGACGGGACCTTTACGGCGCGCACGGCATTGGCTGCGGCGTCGATGGCGTCCCAGTTCTTCTGCACCACGGCGTCGCCCTTCCTGCCGTAGGTCTTCTTGGCAGCCTTCTTGAGGGCGTCGATGGCCTCGGCCTCCGGCAGGATGCCGGAGATCTTGAAGAAGGCCGTCTGCATAAGGGTGTTGATGCGGCCGCCCAGGTGCAGCTCATGGTCGAGCTTGAGCGCGTTGACCACATAGAACTTCAGCTTCTTGGTGATGATCTGCCGCGCGACCTCGTCCGGAATGTGGTTCCAGACATCGTCCGACTCGAACGGCGAGGCCAGCAGGAAGACCGCGCCGTCCTTGGCCTGCGCGAGCATGTCGTACTTCTCGAGGAACGAAAAATTGTGGCACGCCACGAAATCGACCTTGGTGCAGAGGTACGGGCTGCGGATGAACCCCGGACCGAAGCGCAGATGTGAGACGGTCATGGCGCCGGCCTTCTTGGAGTCGTACACGAAGTAGCCCTGCGCGAAGAAGTCAGTGTCGTCGCCGATGATCTTGATGCTGTTCTTGTTGGCGCCAACCGTGCCGTCCGAGCCGAGGCCGTAGAACATGCACTCCTTGCGGCCGGGGTGATCGAGGTGGAAGTCCGGCACGTCGAGGCTGGCCTTGCTGACATCGTCCACGATGCCCACGGAGAAGTGGTTCTTCGGCTTGGCCGCGGCGGCGTTGTCGAAGACCGCCTTGACCATGGCGGGGGTGAACTCCTTGGATCCGAGGCCATAGCGGCCGCCGAAGGTCGTGATCCAGTGGTCGAGCACGGCCAGCTTGTCCTGCATGACCTCGCCGATGGCGGTGCGCACGTCGACGTAGAGCGGCTCGCCGATGGAGCCCGGCTCCTTCGTGCGGTCGAGCACCGTGAGCGTCTTGGTCGTGCGCGGAATGGCCCGCGCGAAAGACTGGGTGTCGAACGGCCGGTAGAGGCGGACCTTGATGACGCCGATCCTGGCGCCCTTGGCCACGAGCTGCTCCACGGTCTCCTGGATCGCGTCCGCGCCGGAGCCCATGATCACCACGACGTGCTCAGCGTCCGGAGCGCCAACATAGTCAAACAGCTTGTAGGCGCGGCCGGTGAGCTTGGAAAATTTGTCCATGCACTTCTGGACAATGGCCGGCGTGGCGGCGTAGAAGTTGTTGACCGTCTCGCGCCCCTGGAAGTAGACGTCCGGGTTCTGGGCCGTGCCGCGCATGGATGGACGATCGGGCGAAAGGCCGCGGGCGCGGTGGGCAGCGACGAGGTTGTCGTCGATCATCGCGCGGATCGTCTCGTTTTCAACCGCGTCGATCTTCTGCACCTCGTGGGAGGTGCGGAAGCCATCGAAAAAGTGGAGGAACGGCACACGCGACTCGAGCGTAGCGGCGTGGGCGATCAGAGCCATGTCCATGACTTCCTGGACGGAGTTCGAGGCCAGCATGGCGAAGCCGGTCTGGCGGCAGGCCATGACATCGCTGTGATCACCGAAGATCGAGAGCGCCTGGCAGGCCAGCGAGCGGGCTGTGACATGGAAGACGGTCGGCGTGAGCTCGCCGGCGATCTTGTACATGTTCGGGATCATTAGCAGGAGGCCCTGCGACGCCGTAAAGGTCGTCACCAGCGAGCCGGTGGTCAGCGCGCCGTGGACCGCGCCGGCGGCGCCGCCCTCGGACTGCAGTTCCATGACCTGCGGCACTGTGCCCCAGAGATTCGGCGCGAGCTTGGCGGACCATTCGTCGGACCATTCGCCCATGGGCGAAGACGGCGTGATCGGATAGATGGCAGCAACCTCGCTGCACGCGTACGCGACGACGGCGGCGGCTTCGTTGCCGTCGACCATGATCTTCTTGGACATGGAACTCTCCTTTGCGGGTCAAACAGGTTGCATAGGCCGCACAGGCCCCAGAAACGGTTCGGGCGGACAGTCGCGAGAACGGCCGCCCGGTTGAAACTACTTTTTCGCCTTCTTGCAGGCGTCCCGGACCTCCGCCAGGTGGCCGGCGCTGCCGAGAATCTGATTCTTGTGCACGATGTACTTGGCATACTCGACAATGAAGACTTTGCCCGGATCGCGCAGGTCGAACTTCTCGGGGAAGTCGCGGAAAAATTCGCGGTGCACGCGGGTCCAGACCAGGCGGCCGTCGGTATCGATGTTGATCTTGCAGACGCCCATCTTGCCGGCCTTGGAGATGTCGGCCTCGCTCACGCCCTTGGCATCCCGCATCTTGCCGCCCGCAGCGTTGATGCGCCGGACCTCTTCGGCCGGGACCGAACTCGAGCCGTGCATGACCAGCGGGAAGCCGGGGCAGAGGCACCCGATCTCCTGGATCACCTCGAAGTGCAGCCCCTGCGTGCCGGAGAACTTGAAGGCGCCGTGGCTGGTGCCGATGGCGCAGGCCAGGCTGTCGCAGCCGGTGAGCTTGATGAACTTCGCGGCGTCGGCGGGGTTCGTCAGCTTGGCATGCGCCTCCTCGACCTTGATGTCCTCTTCCACGCCGCCGAGCTGGCCGAGTTCGGCTTCGACGGACAGCCCCTTGGCGTGGGCCGCGTCCACGACGCGCTTGGTGATCTCGACATTCTTCTCGAAGCTCTCGTGTGAGGCGTCGATCATGACGGAGCTGTAGACGCCGCTGGCAATGCAGTCCATACAAGTGGCCTCATCGCCATGATCCAGGTGGATGGCGAAGACCGCGTCCGGGAATATCTCGTCGGCCGTCTTGAGCATCCCCTCCAGCAGCTTCTTGTGCGTGTAGGAGCGCGCGCCCTTGGAGAGCTGGACGATGAACGGAGCCTGGCTGTCCATGCACCCCTTGAACAGCCCCATGCACTGCTCAAGATTGTTGATGTTGTAAGCGCCGACAGCGTACTTGCCGTAGGCCTGCTTGAAGAGCGTACTGGTCGAAACGATCATGGCGTTTATTCTTCCCTTTACTGCCTCGCACAAAGCCGCCGCACTATGAGAACGACCGGAGTGGCAGACACGTGGATGGATGATAGTGTCCGACCGCCCAGTCGGCAAGCCCAAACCGCTCGGCAGTTCGGCAGCGCGCACAAGAAATGTGGCCACAGAGACCACTGAGCCGAGATGAGCACACAGAGTGTCACTCAGGGGCAGGTCCCTCTATGTTCTCAATCTCCTCTGTGAACTCTGTGTCCACAACGTCCAGCGCTTGCATCACCCCCGTTTCCGGCACCGGTCGCGGTTTGCGTTTGAAATCCGGCCTCTTTCTAGCTATAGTAATTCTTTTTGACCGGCATGAGCCGCCGGATGGTGCGGACGGCGATGGCGCAGTGGGCGCTCCGACTGGGGCCGGACGACGCGTGGAGAGAGACATGAGCCAGCATTCGAGCCTCAAGAGTACGAACAAGATCGTCGCCAAGCGCAATGTTCTGAAGCGTTTTGAGCGCGTGGAAATTCTGAAGAAGCGCGGCCAGTGGAAGGATGGCGACCGCGGCTTCGGTCTGCGCAAGACCAAGCCCGAGGCGTAATCACGCCCCGCGGCTGACCCTTGCCACCGATCATGCGCAGCACGCCCATTATCCTGCTGCCGCTGTTGCTGGCAACTGCGCTGGCTGCGGAGGAAACCCGTGTGCGCGTCACGGCGGACCGCACCACTCTGCGCTATCCCAACGCTGACACAATCGAAGTCGCCGGCGTGGCGGAGTCCGGTCAGGAACTGACTGCGATCGGCCCACTGGAGGGGAACTGGACCCCGATCACGCCGCCGCCCGAGGTCAGCGTCTGGGTCTACGCCGAGCTGGTCCGCAAAGGCGAGGTGCTTCGCGACAAAGCCCAGCTCCGTTCCGGCCCCGGGCTCTCCTACAAGGTTGTCGGCAGCCCGGATCAAGGCATTACCGTGGAAACACGCAGTCGCGTCGGCGACTGGCTGAAGATCGCGCCGCCGCCCGGCTTCCATCTCTGGATCCGCCGCGTGGACATTGCTCCATCGTCATCCGTCCCTGCACCGTTGCGCCCCCTGCCGTCGTCCGTGGCCGGCGGTCTGCTTTCTGCGCTGGTCGACGACACCAACCGCGCCGCCACAGTCGCAGGGGGATCAGAAACCAACAGCATCGTCATTGCCTGCGTCCCGCCGCCGCCGGAACTGGCGGCGCGCGTAAACACGGCCATCGCGCAACAAGGCCGGCTCGTCCGCATCAGCGGCACCCTGCGCCTCACCCTCCCCCACGCGACTGCCACTGCCACGCGCTATCGCATCGCCGGACCCGACCGCACCGGCGGGATCGTAACGTTTTGTCATCTACTGGAGGCCGGTTCCGCTGCGATCAACCCCCTGGAGGTCGGTGCGCAGGTGACAGTGGAAGGTCCGGCCTGGTGGTTGCGGGGCGAATCCGTCCCCGTGGTCCGGGCCGAACACGTGACATTCGAACGGTGACATCATTCAGATCATCGAGACATTGGCTGAGATGCAGCGCTGGGCCCTGGAGCAGCGCGCCACCGGGCGTCGCATCGGCTGTGTCCCGACCATGGGCTGCCTCCACGAGGGGCATCTCTCGCTGGTCCGTTGCGCGCTGACGCGAGCCGACCGCGTGGTGCTGACGCTCTTTGTGAACCCCACCCAGTTCGGGCCCAGCGAAGACTTCAGCCGCTATCCGCGCACCGTCGAGCGCGACATCGAACTCTGCCGCGCGGCCGGCGTGCACGCGGTATTTCTGCCGCAGGCGATCGACATGTACGCCGCCGACCACAGCGTCTACATCACGGAGGAGCGCCTGGGCACCGGGCTTTGCGGCGCCTCGCGGCCCGGCCATTTCCGCGGCGTCTGCACAATCGTGGCCAAGCTTTTCAATCTCGTGCTGCCGCATGTGGCTGTTTTCGGCCAGAAGGACTATCAACAGGCGGCCATCATCCGGCGCCTGGTCCGCGACCTGAACTTCCCGGTCGAGATCGTGGTCGCGCCGATCGTGCGCGAGCCGGATGGTCTGGCCCTGAGTTCCCGCAACCGCTACCTCTCTGCGGACGAGCGCCGGCGCGCGCTGGGGCTGAGCCGCGCGCTGCGGTCCGCGCAAGAGGCGCTCAACGCCGGCCAGACGGACGGCGCGGCGCTCTGCATGAGGCTGCGCGAAGTGCTGACGGCTGACGGCCTGCGGGTGGATTATGTCGCGGCCATCGACCCAGACACGCTCGAGCCGATAGCGCAACTGCGCAAAGGCGTAGTCATCGCCCTCGCCGCGTTCGCCGGTCAGACCCGGCTCATCGACAACGTCGCGCTGGGTTGAATTCTTGAATCCGGTTCGATCTGGAAATCAGGAAATCAGGAAGGCGCGGTCGGCGACCGGACGGTGCAACTCAACCTTGAGGAGACCGCGCAGCGGGCTCCGAATAGGGTGCGGTTGCTGGTTCTGCCTCTTGTCTGTGATGCTTCTTTGTTTCCGTCCTGTTCCTGTAATCAACTCCACGCCGGTGGCCCGCGACAGCTAAAATCGCCGACAGGCAGACGAGGATGATGGCAGCAATCCGGTACGCCTTGCCTCTGATGATCAAACCAGACATGCAGAGCAATCCGGCAAGGATGAACCATCCGCATTCAGCACCGGGATAGAACGAAATCACCTGGCCAAGTCCGAACAGCGCACAGCCCGCCCAGAAGCCGCTGGTCCAAATTGCCTTTCCTTTCATCGTTTTTCGCGTGGCGGAAAATCTCATCAGCGTCGGAGTCGCTATCGGTATCGGGGTCGAAAATTCTGAAATTCGCCGCTTGGAATTTCTTTTGCCGATCAGATTGCTTTCGATACCGAGAGCGCTAGCGACCCCGCAAGACCGTTCTCTCTTGCGATGCGCAGTCTCTGCCTCACAACCACCAGCGGTAGAGCAGGCGCGTTTCGCGCGGGCGGAGGAAGTCGGAGATCGACAGGCCGATGCCGCGGTGCGAACGAAGGAAATTCAGGAACGAGCCCTCCTCCTCGTAGCGCACGACGCTGATCTCCTTCACGTTCAGCAGGCGGGCCATCTCCTTCTCTGAATCCGCACGGTACCCGATGCCGTCGATCAGATGGCGGTCGATCGCCTCGTCGGCCACGAAGATGCGGCCGTCGGCCAGTTTGCGCACCTCCGCCTCGGAAAGCTTGCGGGACTCGGCTACCAGCTTCACGAAGCGGCTATGGAGCGAGTCGATCACCGCCTGCAGCAGGGCGCGCTGCTCGGGCGTGACGTCATGGAACGGGTTCAGGAGGTCCTTGTTGGTGCCGGACTTGAATGTCTCGTCACGGATGCCGATCTTGGCAGCCAGTTCCTTGACGTTGTAGGACTGCATGATCACGCCGATCGAACCGGTGATCGTGGTCGGGTGCGCCAGGATGAGGTCCGACGGCAGCGAGATATAGTAGGCTCCTGAGGCGGCCACGTCGCCCATGAGCGTCACCACCACGCGGCCACGCTGGGCAGCCTTGAAGTCCTGCAGCGCCTTCCAGATGATGTCGCTGGCCGTGATGCCGCCGCCCCCGCTGTCGACCTCCAGCAGTATCCCTTCGACCTCCGAGTCGTGTGTGGCGCGCTGGATCGCGCGCAGCGCGGCTGCCGCCGAGGAGGTGTCCTCGCGCCAGCCCTCCCCCTCGCCCAGCAGGATCATGCCAGTCAGCGGGATCCGCACCACCTTGGTTCCCGTTTCCGCGCCGCTGGACCAGATTTCGCGCAGCGCAGGCACTTCGTCCTCGCCGCCGGTCACGCGTGCGGCATGCGCGAAGCGGTGGCCATGCGTGCCCGCCATCTGCCGGGAGGCCGCAATTGCGACGAACACCGCGCCACCCACAAGCAACAGCATCAGGCCGCCGGCCAGCAATCCCATTGTCAGACAGCCCAAGCGACAGCCGTTCGATTTCGCCCCGTTTTGCTCGCTCATCCGTCGCGCTCCCATTGCTCCAACCGAGTGATGGCGCATTGTCGATTAAATGCGCGCCGCTGGCAACCGGAAACAAGCCACTCCGCCCTTGCCGCTCTTTCTGGGCTCCGGTATTCTCTGCCACAGGGGAAAAACACCCCGCCGTGCGCGGAGCAGCTTTTTGAACACAACGACGTTTTCCTGGTGGTGCATCGCCCGATCGCTGGGCTGGATTTATCTGGCCTTGATGCTGGCCAGCTGGTTTCTTTCGGATTACCTGATTTTCCGGCCGCCGCACGCGAGCTACCACGCCGGAGGACCGTACTACCGCATTCCGGTCACTGCCACGGAATCCATCGGCATGCTGGCGATCACCGGCGCCGCCCCGCGCTACGTGCTGCTCTACGCACACGGTAACGGCGAGGACCTCGGGCCTGATCTACGCAATTATTTGTCGGAATTTTGCGCGCACGGGCTCGATGTCTACGCCTTCGACTACCGCGGCTATGGCATCAGCGACGGCCGACCGGGCACCGCACGCGCGTGCGAGGACGCGGAGGCAGCCTACCAGCACCTGGTCCGCGACCGGAAGATCCCGCCGGAACAGATCATCCTCTACGGGCAGTTGCTCGGCGCCGCGCTGGCGCTGGATCTCGCCGCCCGCCACAAGACCGCCGGGCTGATCGTGGAGAGCGGCTTCATTTCCGCCTTCCGCGTGAAGACCGTCATCCCGATCCTGCCCATCGACAAGTTCCGCAACAATTGCCGCATGCGCGAGGTGCGCTGCCCGGTGCTGGTGATGCACGGCATGCTGGACAATGTCATCCCCTTCTGGCACGGTCAGGAGCTCTACCGCCTGGCACCCAAACCGAAACTCGCGTTCTGGCCGGAACTGGCCGGCCACTGCGACATTCGCTGCCGCTGCGAGGCCGAGTACTGGCGGCGCCTGCAGGAGTTTCTGCGGCTGGTGGATCTGTCGCGTAGCAGCGCGCAATCGTCCGCCAGCGACAAAACGAGCGAGTAAACGGATATGGCTACTGAAACGGTTGACATCGCTACCCTCCTGGGCGTCCTGCGCGAGCGGCACCCGCTGGTCCACAACATCACCAACTACGTGGTGATGAACTCCACGGCCAACACGCTGCTGGCCCTGGGCGCCTCGCCGATCATGGCGCATGCCATTGAGGAGGTCGAGGAACTGGTGGACATCACCGGCGCGCTGGTGCTCAACATCGGCACGCTCTCCAAACCGTGGATCGACGCCATGTTCCACGCCGGCAAACATGCTCTGATTAAGCGCATTCCCGTGGTGCTCGACCCGGTCGGTGCCGGCGCCACGCGCTTCCGCACGCAGACGGCACGTGAGCTTATACAGCACGTACGCCCCGCGATCCTGCGCGGCAATGCATCGGAGATCCTGGCGCTCGGCCCGGAGGGCGCCGGCGGCGCACGCGGCGTGGATGCCCAGCACGGGGTGGCGCTGGCGCGCCAGACTGCGGTGACGCTGGCGCGGACGTTCAACATGACTGTTTCAGTGACCGGGCCCGAGGATTACGTCACCGACGGCCGACGCGAGGCGCGTATCCGCAACGGCCACCCGCTGATGGCGCGCGTCACCGGCACCGGCTGCGCCGTCACCGCAGTCACCGGCGCATTCGCGGCCGTAGAGCCGGACGCCTTCCGGGCCGCAGTCGCCTCGCTGGTGATGTACGGCATGGCCGGCGAGTGGGCCGCACAGCGCGCCCAGTATCCCGGCAGCTACGCCGTGGCGCTGCTCGACGGTCTCAGTGCCCTCATGCCGGACGATGTCCGGAAAGGCGCCAAGGTCGAATTCAGCGCGGCAGAATGAGGAGAAGGCGGTTAGTGAGTCTTGCGAATATGAGGTAGGGACGCCTCTCCGAGGCGTCCCTGGACGGTTCGGAGAACCGTCCCTACCCCTTGCATTCAGCCTGATACGAGGAGAAGGGTGTTAGCTGTTTAGGCTGTGGACTGTTAGGATTCGATCCCGATTCGTTATTGGCCAATGGCCAATGACTAATGACCAATGGCTCTTGTCCCAAACTACTCCCTCTATCTTGTCACCGACGCGGTTCTGGCCGGCGCGCGCGGCGTGGAAGCGGTGGTGCAGGAGGCGGTCGAAGGCGGCGTGACGATCGTGCAGTGGCGCGATAAGGGGGGCTGCCGCGCCGCGCGGCCGCGCATCCGCGCGTTGCGCGAGTGGCTCCGGGCGCGCGGCGTGCCGTTCCTGATCAACGACGATGTGGACCTGGCGCTGGCCTGCGACGCAGACGGCCTGCACGTGGGACAAGGCGACCTGCCCTGCGCGGAGGCGCGCCGCCGGCTGGGTCCGCAGCGGCTGGTCGGCGTATCGGTCTCCACCGTGGCGGAGGCCGCGCAGGCAATGCGCGACGGCGCGGATTATCTGGGCGTGAGCCCGATCTTTTCGACGCCCACCAAACCCGACGCCCCGGCGCCGACCGGCCTGGCCGGCCTGTGCGCCATCCGCGCGGCCGTACGGCTCCCGCTGGTGGCGATTGGCGGCATCCATGCCGGCAACGCTACCGATGTCCTGGCCGCGGGCGCGGACGGCATCGCCGTGGTTTCCGCGATCCTGGCTGCGCCCGATCCCCGCGCCGCTGCACAGGCGCTACGTGTGCTGACAGGCCGGATAAATAAGGGGAAATCGCCGTTTTGATTTGACCCGGAAAATCTTCAATGCCATTATGCTCTTTGTCTGTTGTCTGGGGTGCGTCGCGGCGCGAGCCCAACCCACACGGAAAGACCTGCCATGATCAATCTTGGGTCCCTTGAGTTCCTCGAAGGCAAGCGAGTTTTGATCACCGGCGGCACAGGGTCGCTTGGCCGGCAGCTGACGAAAATCCTGCTGGCCCAGACGACCAGTTCGACGGTCATCGTCTACAGCCGGGATGAATTCAAGCAGTTCCAGATGGAACAGGGATTCACCCCGGACCAGCGGGAACGCATGCGCTTCTTCCTGGGCGACGTGCGGGACGGCGCGCGCCTGAAGCGCGCCATGGAGCGCGTGGACTACGTGATCCACGCCGCCGCGCTCAAGCAGGTTCCGGCCGCGGAGTATAACCCCTTCGAGTTCATTAAGACCAACGTGCTCGGTGCAGAGAACGTTATCAACGCCGCCATCGACAACAACGTGAAGCACGTCGTGGCGCTCAGCACGGACAAGGCCGCCAATCCAATCAACCTGTACGGCGCCACCAAGCTCTGCTCAGACAAGCTGTTCGTCTCCGGCAACAGCTATAGCGGCGAACGGCTGACACGGTTCTCCGTGGTCCGCTACGGCAACGTGGTCGGCAGCCGCGGCAGCGTGGTCCCGTTCTTCCTGGCCAAGCGCAAAGAGGGTGTCCTGCCCATCACTGATCCGCGCATGACCCGGTTCTGGATTACGCTTGAGCAGGGCGCCGCGCTCGTGCTCAACGCGCTCCGCGCGATGAATGGCGGCGAGATCTGGGTGCCGCGCATCCCCAGCATGAAAATCTCGGACCTGGCCCGCCTGATCGCGCCAGAATGCAAGCAGCAGACGATCGGCATCCGGCCAGGCGAGAAACTGCATGAGATCATGATTTCGATCGATGACGGCCGCCAGACGCTTGCGTACAAAGACCATTTTGTCATCCAACCCTCGTTCCCTTGGTGGGACTCGCACGTGCATCCCCAAAAGGGCGGCAAGCCCTGCCCGGACGGCTTCTATTACGGCAGCGACAACAACACCATCTGGCTGGACGACAAAGCCACTTGCCGCTTGATTGCCGGGCTCGATCTTCCGGAAGCGCGAGAATGGGCGGGGGAACGTGTGGGAGTGTGAACGTGGGGGCGTAAGGGCGTGGGAAGATTTGCGCAGACTTTCAGAGAGTTGGATGTCTATCAGGCGTCTTTATTGTTAGCAGTTGACATTCACACCATGCACTCATGATCTCCAAGCCGATCTATTTATTGACCCCATGCAGAAACAGTGCCAATGCAACCGACTTTTGTCATGAGCAACAGGAAGTCCTTCGCAATCGAAATCGGCATCGAAATCGATCGCAACTGCGTTTTCGACCCCGATAGCGATACCGACCCCCGATGCGGTTGTCGCTCTTATTGCGAAGGCTCATTAG
>Ga0073936_10004572_pt1 | contig 19097 bp, 17 predicted proteins | sample AliMusrvi5mmetaG_FD_87041 | JGI IMG/M metagenome (GOLD analysis project Ga0073936, IMG submission 87041) | Freshwater lake bacterial and archeal communities from Alinen Mustajarvi, Finland, to study Microbial Dark Matter (Phase II) - Alinen... | ecosystem: Environmental > Aquatic > Freshwater >... | reverse complement strand
GCTCTCCATTCCCACCGGGGGTGTCGCTGCGCTCTACCCCCGGCTATTCTCTTGCATCCCTACAGGATGCTATTGCCGGACGCCCTCATAGTATTGCCGGACGCCCTCATAGATTGGGGTTTCACTTTATTTCTGGAAAATGGTATAAGGAGAGAGCGCTTGGAACCGGATTTCTGGGATTCTGTGGTTCTCAAGAGGAGCTGGTTTTAGATGCGTTTGCCCTGATAAATGCGCTTTTTGGGGAGGGAATGGAAAGGGTGCCGCATTTTTTGATAACTCTCGGTTGCTTGTAAGGGTTTGCCCCATTATACAAAGCCAGCCATGCAGACCGCCATCACCTCGCTCGGGCCTTGCCAGTTTCCGTCGCCGCTGACACGCAGCAACCAGATCGACGCGTACTTTCGCAGCGACGAGGAGCGCATTCTTTGTGACGACACCCTGGGCGCCTTCCAAACCGCGCGTTGCCAAAATGAGGAGCCGCCAAGCTTTCAAATCGCCGGGCCGCGCTCGAAAATATTCTTTAATCCGCGCAAGGCGACGGCGGGCATCGTCACCTGCGGCGGGCTTTGCCCGGGCCTCAACGATGTGATCCGCGGGTTGGTGATGGTGCTCTACCACAATTACGGCGTGGAAAACATTTACGGCTTCCGCTACGGGTATGAGGGGATGGTGCCGAGTTTCGGGAGGGTGCCGGTGCGGCTTAGCCCGGAGGGGGTTGTCTCCATTCACAAAACGGGCGGGACGATCCTCGGTTCCTCGCGCGGACCGCAGGATGTGAAGGTGATGGTGGATACCCTGGAGGAAATGGGCATCGACATGCTCTTTGTCATCGGCGGCGACGGCAGCATCCGCGGCGCGGGGGAAATTTCCGAGGAAATCCAGCGCCGGGGCCTGAACAAGGCCGTGGTCTGCATCCCCAAGACCATCGACAACGACATCATGTACGTGGACAAATGCTTCGGCTTTGAGACAGCGGTGGCCGAGGCGGGAAAGGTGATTTCCTGCGCGCATGCGGAGGCGATGGGCGCGCTCAACGGCATCGGCCTGGTGAAGTTAATGGGGCGCGATTCGGGTTTCATCGCCTGCCTTGCCACACTGGCCTGCGCGGAGGTGAACTACGTGCTCATTCCCGAGGTTCCTTTCAAGCTGGAGGGCCCCGGCGGGCTCTTTCAGAGCCTGCGCGAACGGCTTGAAAAGCGCAAACACGCGGTGATCGTGGTGGCCGAAGGCGCCGGGAAGGATTTGGTTTCCCAGAATGGCACCGACGCCTCCGGCAACCAGAAGCTCGGGGACATCGGGGTGTTTTTGCGGGATAAAATCACCGCCTATTTCAAGGAGCAAAACATCGAGACCACGCTCAAATACATGGACCCGAGCTACACCATCCGCAGCGTGCCGGCCATGACGCAGGACAACGTTTACTGCTTCCGCCTGGCGCAACACGCGGTGCATGCCGCCATGGCCGGCAAGACCGCCATGCTCATTGGCCGCTGGCACGGGAGCTACGTCCACATGCCCATCGACCTCGTCACTCACGGGCGGCGCAAGGTGGACCCGGCGGGCGAACTCTGGCAGGCCGTCGTGGAAATCACCGGCCAGCCCTTGCGCTTCACGTAGAGCTTGTGGAAAAGCGGGTGGGGATGAGGCGCGTTGCCGCTCGAAAAGGCATCCGGAGAGAGTCTCTTTGCTCCGGTTTTTTTTCCAGGACAGGAATCAGTGTGCAGATGAATTTTCGAGTCAGCTCTTATTTATACAGATAAACCGCGAGAAGGGGAGGCGTGGCGGGTGCGGGTGCGATCCCCGCCGCACATCCTGCAATCAGACGGTATAAATCGTATTACAACTCCAGCGCTTCGCCTGGCACGGGGACGAGGACTTCGCTGCCGGGGAGATCGGCGCTGAGGGTCTGGCGGAACCACTCGATGGCCGCCGGGTCGCCGTGGACAAGCACGATTTTCTTGGGCGCGACCTTGTTGACCCACGCGCGGATGCTTTCCCGCGAGGCGTGGGCGCTGAAGTTGAAAGTGTCCAGCGCGCACTCCAGTTTTTGCGCGGGATGCCGCGCGTCCAGCTGCACGAGATCGCCCTGTTTGGCGGCCCGCAGGCGGCCGCCGGGGGAGTTCGGGTCGGCGTAGCCGATGAAGAAGAGCGAGTTGGCCGGGTCGGTGATGAACTGGGAGGCGAACACGTTGGAAAGCGTGTTCTCCGTCATCATGCCGCTGGTGAGGGCATAGATGCGGCCGGGTTTGATGGGGAGCGTGTTCAGGTCCGCACCGCCCACGACGAACGGCGTGACGGTGTCGAGCAGTTGCAGTTCGCTCTGGAGCCGGGGCCATTGACAGGCGAGCTTGTCGTAAATCTCGGTGAGCTTGGTGCTCAGTCCGCCGATGTAAACCGGCAGACCGCGCGGCAGGATGCCCTGGCGTTGCATGCCGGCGAGCATCGCCAGGAGTTCCTGCGTTTTGCCGAGGGCGAAGACCGGGATGAGCACCGCGCCGCCTCGGGCCAGGGCGTCGCGGATCGCGTTGCCCAGGCGGACCTCCTCGCATGCGCGCGTGAAACCGGGCGGCAGTGGGCTGTCGCCCCGCGTGGTTTCCATGACGAGCACGTCCAGCGGCTCCTCGGGAAACCGGGCGGCGGAGGTGATGGTCTGGTCGTCGAAATTGACGTCGCCGGTGTAAAAGAGGGAGCGGCCTTCGCTGCGGATCATGACGCCCGCTGCGCCGAGGATGTGCCCGGCTTGGTAGAACTCGAAGCTCAGGGGGGATTCTTCGTTGAAGCCGAGGCGCTCTCCCTCCACGCTCCAGCGTTGGCGTAACGGCACGGGCTGCCAGCGTTTGAGGCCCGAGTCCACTTCCCGGTGGGTAAAGAGCGGGTAGGAGGCGACGCCCTGTTCCTCGCGGATGCGCAGCATGACGTTCACCGAGTTGTGGAGCATCACGTCGCTGATCATGCGGGTGGGTTCCGTGGCAAAGAGCGGCGCGCGGGGGTGGCGGCGCATGAGCACGGGGATGGAGCCGACGTGATCCTGGTGGGCGTGGGTGAGCAGGATGGCGTCCACGCTGTCGTCCGGCAGCGCATCCAGGTCCGGGAGCCCGTCAAAGCCTTCCTCGCGCGGGTGCATGCCGCAGTCCAGCACGAGGCGTTTGCCCGCCGTTTCAATGGAATAACAGTTGGCGCCTATTTCGACGCGGCGGGTGTGGTTGGTGAAGCGCATTTAATGGGGATCGAGTTGCCGAAAGAGAACGAGGAAAGCGAGCAGCCCTGCGGGCAGCGTCAGCGGAAACGCCACCTGCCAGGCGGCGCACGCTCCGAGGGAGACAAGCAGGTAAACGGCGAAAAGCCCGATGCACAGGACCGTTGTGCCCAGCCGGGTCATGCGCCTGCAAAACCAGGCGAGGATGAGCGCTTCCAGCAGGAGGATCGCCTCGACCACAAGCCCGGCCGGTTCGACAAAGCGGCCTTGCTGAAGCGTGGCGATGGTCGCCGCGAGCAATTCCCCGCGCGAGCCGTTGCGCCCGTTGGCCAGCCGGAGCGTGCGCGAGGCGGTGTCCGTGCGCGCGAGCAGCGTGAGCGAGTTTTTCAACCGGGCGACAGGGGCGCTGGTACTGTGGCCGGCCTGGGTTTGCTCGGCGGAAAGCGTCAGGTCCCGCAGCGGGAAACGGACCATCGGGATCGTGAAATCCACCGGCATCATCCCGGCTTCATCCACGGGCACGCGGATTTCCTTGCCGAGGGCGATGAAGGAACCGGGGGAGACCATCACCTCCTCTGCCGTCACGCCGAACCAGAGCATGGCCGCCTGCAAGGCAAAGGACGGGACCACCAGCCCGCAGTAGCGGAAAACCAGCGGCACGCGGCGGATGACTTTGGATTCGTCAGGGTGCGGATCGACGAATCCGATGGTGGCTCCCAGGCGGAGCTCCTCGGAGGGTTGAAGCGCGACGAGCGGGTATTCCCGCAAGGCGCTGACGCTGCCCTCGATATGCCGCAGCACCGGCACTTCCTGGAACGGCGGCATCAGGGCCGGATCCTCCGGGAAGCCGAGTTCGCTGGCAAGCAGGAGGGCCGGGGCGCGAAGCTCCTGGTTGTGCAGCATGGTCATCTGCTGGGGATTGGGCTTCTTCCAGGCCAGCACCGGTTCCACGGCGAGGACCGGCGGCTGGAAGGGCAGCGCGGCGAAGAGAAAGAGCGAGTAATCCTCGGGGGTCCAGGGCCACGGTTTGGCGCCGAGTTCCTCGTCGGAAATCTGCACCAGGGCAAGAGGGGCCGTCTCGGACTCCCGGGGCGCATTGGTGCAGAGCCAGCTTGAAAAAGTGGCTTCCACGGAATCAAAGGGGGCGGTGCGCGACTCGCGCATCAAGACGAGGCCGACCACCAAAACCAGAAAAAGGAACTGCAGGGTGCTGCAACGCATTAGTGAGGCGCGAAGGTAGGCTTAAATTTCCCGGCGGGAAAGGAGGAAAAGGCAGGCCCCGTCATTTTGGGCGCGATTCGAAGGCTCCAGCCTCGGAACGAGAGGGAAGAGCTCGCGCAAAGCCGCAAAGGCCGCAAAGCAAGAGATTCCCCTCGTCATCCCCAAGCCCCGGCCTTGTGGCAAGGGGGAAAGGACCGAGGGCACGAAAAGCGCGCCCCGTTCCTCGCTCCCAGGCTCCAGCCTGGGAGCGCACCTGTCCCCCGAGGCTCCAGCCTCGGCCAAGAGCGTAATCCGGTCGGCACGGTTTCGAGGCGGAGCCTCGGAACGAGAGAAAAAGCAGCATCTCGTTCCCAAACTCAATTTGGGAACGCACTTGCGGGCGCAACTCCATTGCGGCGGCGGGGAAACTGCGCTCCGCCTTGCGTCCAAGCCCACTCCCGGCAATAGAGTTGCCGGGACAATGGCGTTCCCAAATGGAATTTGGGAACGAGAAGAACGAGACGCGAAAAGCGCGCCCGTTCCCAAGGGCCGAGCGGCTCACTCAATCCCCCCTTTGCGTCCTTTGCGGTTTTGCGCGAGACCTCTCCGTTTTTCGCTACTCCGGCCCCGAGCGGGGATCGAGCACGTCGCGCAGGGCGTCCCCCAGGAAATTGAGGGCCAGGAGCGTGAGGCTCATGGCGGCGGCGGGGAAGGCGAGCAGCCACCAGTAGCTTTTCACCGGGTTGATGGCCTGCGCACCATCGGCCAGGAGCGAGCCCCAGCTTGCCTGCGGTGCCTGAATGCCGAGGCCCAGGAAGCTCAGGAACGATTCGTCGAGAATGACCGCCGGGACGGTGAGCGTGAGATAGACGATCACCAACCCGACGAGGTTCGGCAGCAGATGGCGCGTGAGGATTTTCCAATGGCTCTGCCCCAGGCTGCGCGCGGCCAAAACGAATTGCTGCCCCTTGAGCGCCAGCACCTGCCCGCGCACGATGCGCGCCATGGTGAGCCATTCGATGAGCCCGAGCGAGAGGATCAGGATGACGATGCGCGAGTAGCTCACCAGACCGGGCGTTCCGGCGGCGGCGAGCCACGTTTTCATGCGGGAATCGAAAGCGTTGATGGCGATGAGCAGGATGATGAGGCGCGGGACGGCGTAGAGGATTTCCACCAGGCGCATCATCACGCCATCGGTGCGCCCTCCCGCATAGCCTGAGACCAGGCCATACGCCGTGCCGATGAAAAAGGCGATGAGCGCGCCGGCGATGCCCACGGCGAGCGAGACGCGCGCACCGGTCAGGACGCGGTAGAGCATGTCCTGCCCGTGGATGTCTGTGCCGAAGGGGTGCGCCTGGGAGGGAGCGGCAAACTGGTCCGCGCTCACCTCGCTGAACGAGGCGGGCAGCAGCATCGGCCCAAAGACGGCGGCCAACACCACCACCGCAAGGATGATGAGCGACCAGCGCGTCGCGCCGCCCTTCTCCAGAAGACGCTGCCAGGCTGTTTTGTTATCCGCGGTTTGCATGGGCCAAGAGAAAATTTCCCTCCTGAGTTTTCCTGAGTTCCAGATTTTCCGAAATTTCAGCCATAGGCTTTGATGCGGCGGTCCAGCCACGGGTAGGCGATGTCCACCAGGAGGTTCAAGACGACGAGCAGGGCGCAATAGACAACCACCACGCCTTCGAGCAGGAAACCGTCGCGATTCTGGATCGAGTTGACGAAAAAGCCGCCCGCACCGGGGATGTTGAAGATGGTTTCGATGACGATGGAGCCGGTGAGCAGGTTGGCGGCGAGCGGGCCGAGGAAGGAGACCACGGGCAGCAGGGCGACTTTCGCGGCGTGCTGGGAGACGACCCGCCACTCCGCGAGCCCCTTGGCGCGCGCGGTGCGGATGAAATCCTGCCCGAGCACCTCCAGCATGCTCGTGCGGGTGAGCCGGGAGATGTAAGCCACGTATGGCCCGGCGAGCGTGAGCGCCGGGAGCAGCAGGCTCGCGGGACTGCCCAAGCCGCCTACCGGCAGCCAGCCGAGCCAGAGCGCAAAAATCAAAATCAGCAGCGGACCGGTGACAAACGTGGGGATGGAAATGGCCAGCAGCGCCGCGAACATCGCCCCGGTTTCCCCCGCCTTGCCCCGGCGCGTGGCCGCCCAGCCTCCCAACGCCACGCCGCCCACCGTGGCGATGCAAAACGCCGCCGCGCCCAGCGCCGCCGAGACCGGGAGCGTCTGCGCGAGAAGCTCGTTCACCGTCCGGTTGCGGTAGCGGGTCGAGGGCCCGAGGTCGCCGTGCAGCAGCCGCCCCAGGTAGGCGGTGTATTGTTCCCAGGCGGTGCCGTCGTAGTGGAACCGCACCTCCAGGGCGTGCCTGGCCGGCGGCAGCAACTCGCGTTCCCGGTCAAAGGGACCACCGGGCGCGGAGCGCATCAGGAAAAACGTGATCGACACGACGCTGAAGAGGACAAACAGCATCGAGGCGAACCGGCGAAGGGCAAAGGCGAACATGAGGAATGCGGCACTGTAACGTATCCCGGAAAAAACTCACGCAAAGACGCAAAGTCGCAAAGGGGGGGCGACGGGGAAGATTCACACGGAACTCACGAGGAACGAACGGCAGAAGCGGATCAGGAACTCAGGAAATTTTTCCGTCTCTTATTGACTTGCCGCGTTCCTGCCGCGCTAATGGGGTGCCATCCCATGAAAGACGTCTATACGCTCGAAGATTTGCGGCATTGGGACACCGCCACCGCCGGGGAAGTCCCTCCCATCCGGCTCGCGGTTTTTGGCGACCCGGCGGCCCATTCCCGCTCGCCCCAGATGCACAACCCCGCGCTGGAGGCTTGTGGCATCCCGGCCCGCTACTGCCGCCTGCACATCCGGCCCGAAGAATTGGGCGAAGCCCTGCGGTTGCTGCCCCGGGCGGGGTTCCTCGGCACGAACGTCACCATCCCGCACAAGACGGCGGTCATGGAACATCTTGACCGCGTGGACGAACACGCCCGCAAGATCGGCGCGCTCAACACCGTCGTCGTGGAAGGCGAATGCCTCATCGGGTTCAACACCGACGGCCCGGGGCTCCTGCGCGCCATCCGGGCGGAGTTTAGCGTCGATCTGCGCGACCTCCGCGTGCTGGTGCTGGGAGCGGGCGGCGGCGCGGGCCGGGCCATCGCCGTCCAATGCGCGCTGGAGAACTGCGTGCGGCTGGCGCTGGTGAACCGGACCTTTGACAAAGCGCGCCAGCTCGCCGTGGAACTCGAGCCGTATTTCAAGGGCCCGCGCGTGTTCGGCCCGGTGCCCCGGCTGGAAGCCGTGCCGTGGGAGGAAGCGGACCTCGCGCTCCAGATCGCCAACACGGACCTCATCATCAACGCCACTTCCTGCGGGATGAAACGGACCGATCCCTCCGTGCTGCCCCCCTCCCTGCTCCAGGCGAACCTGATGGTCTATGACACCATCTACACCGCCCAGCGCACGCCGCTGCTGGAAAACGCCGAAGCCATCGGCGCGCGCGTGGCCAACGGCCGCTCCATGCTGCTCTACCAGGGCGCGCTCGCCTTCGAGATATGGTTCAACCGCCCCGCCCCCCTCGAAGTAATGCGGGCCGGGTTGGGGTAGGCGGCTTTGCGAGCAGCGGGGCCGGGAATGTTTAGACAGTCTCAAATGGCGGAGCTTGCCATGTCTGGATGCCCTCTTTGGCTGGAGGGCGGGATTCAAAGTGGGTGAGGAATGGAGTGAAAGCTTTGTCGCGTCTCGTTCCCAAACTCCATTTGGGAACGCACTTGCGGGCGCAACTCCATTGCGGCGGTGGGGAAACGTCGCTCCACCTCGCGTCCACGCCCACTCCCGGCAATAGAGTTGCCGGGACATTGGCGTTCCCAAACTCCATTTGGGAACGAGACGCGTTGACTCACCCACTTTGAATCACACCCTTGGCTGGAAGCCGATCACCCCCGAGCTTGCCAAGCTGCCTGGGGGGAGCTAAGAGTGGAGGTTCCATATGAGCACACCACAGGTCACCCTCTACGACACCACCCTGCGCGACGGCACCCAGGGCACCGGCATTTCGTTTAGTGTCCTGGACAAGATTCGCGTGGCGGAAAAGCTCGACGGCTTTGGCATCCACATCATCGAGGGCGGCTGGCCGGGGTCCAACCCGAAGGACGCCGAGTTCTTTCAGGAGGCCCGCAAGCGCACCTGGAAACACGCCAGGATCGCCGCGTTCGGCAGCACCCGCAGGGGGAATCTAAAGGTGGAGGACGATCCACAGGTGCGCGCGCTGCTCGATGCCGGGACCCCCGTGGTCACGCTCGTGGGCAAAAGCTGGATCCTGCACGTCCGCGAGGTGCTCAATGTCGCGCCGGAGGAAAACCGCGCGATGATCCGCGACACGGTCGCCTATTTCAAGGCTGCGGGCCGCGAGGTCTGCTACGACGCCGAACATTTCTTTGACGGCTACAAGGAAGACCCGGACTACGCCGTGAGCACGCTGCTGGCCGCCGTGGAGGGCGGGGTCGATCTCCCGGTGCTCTGCGACACCAACGGCGGCACGCTGCCCGAGGAGGTGGAGCGCATCACCCGCGACGTCATCGCCCGCATCGGCATGCCCGTGGGCATCCACACGCACAACGACTGTGGCCTGGGCGTGGCCAACGCGCTCGCCGCCGTGCGCGCCGGGGCGGTGCAAATCCAGGGGACCATCAACGGCTACGGCGAACGCGTGGGCAACTGCAATCTCACCACCGTCATCCCCACTTTGCAGATCAAGATGGGCATCCCCGTGGTTCCCGACCTCACGCGCCTGCGCGAGCTCTCGCTTTTTGTGGATGAACTCGCCAACTGCCAGCACGACATCCGCGCGCCCTACGTCGGCTCCACGGCGTTCGCGCACAAGGGCGGCATCCACGTCAACGCCGTGCAGAAGCTCGCCCGCAGTTACGAGCACATCCGGCCCGAGGAAGTGGGCAACCGGCAGAACATCCTCGTCTCCGAGCTTTCCGGCCAGAGCAATGTGCTCCTGAAGGCGGAATCACTCGGCCTCAAGCTGGAAAAAGGCTCGCCCGAGGTGACGGCGATCCTGCTGGAAATCAAACGGCGCGAGGCGCTGGGCTACGAATTTGAAGCCGCCGACGGCTCGCTCGACCTGCTCATCCGCAAAACGCTCCAGCATCACCAACCGCTTTTCGAGTTGCTCGAATACCATTGCACGTTCCGCCGCTCCGGCGACAACGCCTGCGACACCTGCGAGGCCACGGTGAAACTGCTCATCAACGGCGAGCGCGTCTATACCGTGGACGAAGGCGACGGCCCCGTGAACGCGCTCGACGCCGCGCTCCGCAAGGCGCTGCGCCCGACCTACCCGCGGATTGACGAGATCAAGCTCGAAGACTACAAGGTGCGCATCCTGGACAGCAAACAGGGCACCGCCGCGCGCACCCGCGTGCTCATCGTCTCCACCGACGGCAAAGCCGACTGGGGCACCGTGGGCGTCTCGGACAACGTGATCGAAGCCAGCTGGCTCGCGCTGGTGGACGCCATCGAGTTCAAGCTCATCTCAGGGGGTTAGCCGCCGACGTTTCTTTACGCGAGTGGGTGAGCGTGCCCCTTCTAAGGGGAGCGCGGGCATCTTGCCCGCATACGTCGGCATCCTGCCGACGACTCTCCAGAGCGATGCCTCTTTCCTACGGACCCACCGGCAAGATGCCGGCGGGGGCGGGCAAGATGCCCGCGCTCCCCCACCGAGAGGCGCTTTCGCGCCATCCTGCCGACGACTCTCCAGAGCGTTGGCCTTTTCCTACGGAGCCCACCGGCAAGATGCCGGCGGGAGCGGGCAAGATGCCCGCGCTCCCCTCTGAGAGGCGCTTTCGCGCCATCCTGCCGACGACTCACCCACTTTGCCCTGTTTTTTTTACCACTTACAGAAGGGGGCTTGCGTTTTTGCGGCGACCAGCTTAAGCAAGTTGCTCATGAAAAAAATCGAGGCGATCATCAAACCGTTTAAGATGGAAGACGTCAAAGAAGCCCTGGCCGAAGTCGGCGTCGAGGGCATGACAGTGACCGAAGTCAAAGGGTTCGGGCGCCAGAAGGGGCACACCGAGATTTATCGCGGCAGCGAGTACACCGTGGACTTCCTCCCCAAGGTGAAGATCGAGCTCGTCCTGAGCGATGACCGGGTGGAACGGGCCGTGGCCGCCATCGTGCGCGCCGCAAAGACCGGCAAGATCGGGGACGGCAAGGTCTTTGTTTCGGCGGTCGAGGACGCCATCCGCATCCGCACGGACGAACACGGCGAAGACGCGGTGTAGCGCCAAGGCCCCTGTATCTCCGTTCGGCCCCCTCTGTTTTCTGATTCCTCCACTGCTTCACTTCCCATGACGGCTTTTCTTGTTGTTGTTCTCCTCGGAATCATAGAGGGGCTCACCGAATTCATTCCTGTCTCTTCCACCGGCCACCTGCTGCTGGCGCAGCAATGGCTCCCCGCCCAAAGCGAGCTTTTCAACATCGTCATTCAATGCGGGGCGATGCTGGCGCTCCTGCCCATCTTTTCCAAAAAACTGCGGGAAATGGCGTTCGGCCTGAAAGAACCGGAAAACCGCGATTTGCTGATCAAGCTCGCCGTTGCATTCGTCATCACCGGCGCGGGCGGGCTGTCGCTCAAAAAACTCGGCTTTGTGCTGCCGCATGACCCAATACCGATTGCCTGGGCAACTTTCATTGGCGGTTTCGTCATTCTGGGCATCGAGCGCTGGATTAAAGGCCGGGAGCTTCCCGACCGCATCACTTGGAATCTTGCCATCGCCTTTGGGGTGGCGCAGTTGATCGCCGCAGCTTTTCCCGGTTCCTCCCGCTCGGGCACCACGATCATGATGGCACTGGCCATCGGCCTTAACCGCCCCCGCGCCACGGAGTTCTCCTTCCTGCTGGGCATCCCCACCATGTTCGCCGCCGGCCTTTTTGAGATTCACCACGAACTCAAGCACGCAGAGGTGGGCGCACCGCATGAAAGCTGGGGGCTGATCTTGCTCGGGACCCTCGTCTCCGCGGTGGTTGCCTTTGTGGTCGTCAAATGGCTGATCCGCTTCGTGCAAAACCACACCTTTACCGGGTTCGCCGCCTACCGGATTCTGATGGGTGCGGCAATGCTCTGGTATTTCTGGCCGCACAAGGCGTAGCCAGCCTGAATCCGCGGACTACCGCGCAAACGGATCCATCAGCAGCGGTTCGCCGCAGTACATGCACTTGACGCTGTTCTTGGCGACAATGCGCTGGCATTTTGGGCACGGTTCGGGAGGAGTGGTGGCCACGCGCCCGTCGAGTTTGCCATCCCGAAGGTCAATCTGAACGATCTGCCGCAGCAACTCCTTGTCCTCCAGCCCGTTCTTTTCCTTGAGGATCGTCCAGAGCGCCTCGGTGATCATCAGCAGCCGCTCCACTTTGATTTGGAGCTGGGCAATCTCCGAAGCGCCGAGGGACGTGCTGGGTCGGGAGGGGGTGGCATCGGGAAAAGAGGAACCGCCGGGAAACATGGAAGGGATGTCTGGGAACATGCGCGGGAGGATAGCCTTTTTGCCCACAAAAAACAGCATTTTTCCCGTTTCAACTCTGCGCGCATCTGCGACCACCCCCTCCTTATTGCGACAAGTCTCGATTTTGTTTTAGAATAATTCTTGATCTCAATAGGCTTTTCCCGGATATTGACCGCAGTCCACTTCACTCATGCAAGCGCACCCTGAAACTTCCGACGACGCGATCACGCGCAGCGGGATCCGGCTCACCCCCCAGCGGCGCTACGTCTATGAGGCGCTCATGGAAAAGCGCGATCACCCCACCGCCTTGGAGGTGTTCCTGCGCGCCAAGAGCCAGATGCCCTCCATTTCGCTGGCCACGGTTTACAACTGCCTGGAAACGCTCACCGAGAGCGGGCTCATCCGGCAGGTCAACTGCGACCGGGACTCCTCCCGCTACTGCGCGAACCTCGTGCCGCACGGCCATTTCTTTTGCAAGGATTGCGGCGCGGTGTTCGACGTCCCCCTCAAACCCTCTCTCGAATCGACGTGGGAAGTGCCCCTCGGCACGTTCGTTTCCCACGCGGAAATCACCTTGCGCGGGCTCTGTTCCGCGTGCGCCCAGAAATCATCGCCCAACCCATCCACACTATGAAGTCACTCGTTATCAAGGACCTGCACGTCAACATCGGCGACCGCGAAATCATCCAAGGCCTGAGCCTGACCATCGAACCCGGCAAAGTCCACGCCATCATGGGGCCGAACGGCTCGGGCAAAAGCACGCTTTCCAAGGTGATCGCCGGGCACCCGGATTACACGGTGACGGGCGGCGAGGTGCTCATGGACGGCGAGAACATCCTCGGCATGGAACCCGACGAGCGGGCGCGCAAGGGGATATTCCTCGCGTTCCAATACCCGATGGAGGTGCCGGGCGTGACGATCGCCAACTTCCTGCGCGCCGCCGTGCAGGCGCGGCTGCCGGAGGGCGAGGAGCTTGAAGCTACCGAGTATTACTATCGCCTTTATGAGAAAATGGACCTGCTGGAGATAAACCGCGCGTTCACCTCGCGTTCGGTCAATGAGGGGTTCTCCGGCGGCGAAAAGAAACGCTGTGAGATTTTGCAGATGGCGATGCTGGAACCCAAATACGCCATCCTCGACGAGACCGATTCCGGCCTGGACATCGACGCGCTCAAGATCGTCTCCCACGGCGTGAACGTCCTGCGCGGCCCGGAGCGCGGCATCCTGCTCATCACCCATTACCAGCGGCTGCTCGACTACATCGTGCCGGATTACGTGCACGTGATGGTGGAGGGCAAGATCGTCATGAGCGGCCCGAAGGAACTCGCGCTCGAGCTCGAAGCCAAGGGCTACGACTGGGTGAAGGACGAGGAACCCGCTGCTGTTTAAGGAGGACACCACTATGTCAGAACCCAAAGGAGACCTCGACCTGGACCGGAGCATCGGCGATTTCTCGTATCCCGAGCACCACGCCTTTGACGCCGGCTACGGCCTCACACGCGACACGGTCAACTACATCGCCGACGTGAAAGGCGAGCCGGACTGGATTCGCGAATTCCGCCTCAGGGCGCTCGACGTTTTCGAAAGCAAGCCGATGCCGACGCATTGGGCGACGAAGGATTTGGAGACGCTCGAATTCGACAAAATCCGCTATTACCTCGCGCACGGCCAGCGGCCCACGCGCTCTTGGGACGACGTGCCCGAGGACATGAAGCAGACCTTCGAGCGGCTCGGCATCCCGGAGCAGGAACGCAAGTTTCTGGCGGGCGTGGAGGCGCAGTTTGACAGCGAGGCCGTCTATTCCAACATCCAGAAGGCCATCGGCGAACAGGGCGTCATCTTCACCGGTTCCACCGATGCCCTCATCAAGCACCCGGAGATTTTTCGCAAATGGTTCGGGAAGGTGATCCCCACCGGGGATAACAAATTCAGCGCGCTCAATTCCGCAGTGTTCAGCGGCGGCTCCTTCATCTACGTGCCGCCGGGCGTGAAGGTGAAGCACCCGTTGCAGGCCTACTTCCGGATCAACGCCGAGAACTTCGGGCAGTTCGAGCGCACGCTCATCATCGCCGACGAAGGCTCGGAGCTGATGTATATGGAAGGCTGCACCGCGCCGAAGTTCGAGACGGCCACGCTGCACTCGGCGGTGGTCGAGTTGGTGGCAATGCGGGGCGCCAAGATTCAATACGTCACCGTGCAGAACTGGAGCAGCAACGTGTTCAACCTCGTCACCAAGCGGGGCATCGCCCACGAAGAGGCCGAGATCAAGTGGATCGACTGCAACATCGGCTCGCGGCTCACCATGAAATATCCGGGTGTGGTCCTCAAGGGCCGCAAGGCGCGCGGCGAGGTGGTCTCCATCGCGCTCGCCAGCAACGGCCAGCACCAGGACACCGGCGCGAAGATGATCCACGCCGCCGACGAGACGACCAGCAACATCATCTCGAAATCCATCTCAGCCGGAACCGGTCGCGCCACCTACCGCGGACTTGTCCATGTGCCCAAGCACCTCAAGGGTTGCAAGAACAATACCGAGTGTGACGCGCTGCTCATCAACACCGACAGCCGCACGGACACTTACCCGGCCATCACCGTGCGCGGCACCGGCAACGCCGTGCAGCACGAGGCGAGCGTGAGCCAGATCAGCGCCGAGCAGATCTTCTACATGCAGCAACGCGGCCTCACCGAAGGCCAGGCGATGAGCCTCTCCGTCAACGGCTTTGTCAACGACCTCGTCCGCCAGTTCCCCATGGAATACTCCGTGGAACTCAAACGCCTCATCGACCTCGAAATGGAGGGCTCTGTGGGGTAGACGGTCCTGATTGGTCCCATGCGTCCCATTGGTCCTATGGGACGAATGAGACAGATGAGACAGATGGGACAGATGGGACAGATGGGACAGATGGGACAAATGAAACACGCCCAATAGTTTTTTCGCACCAGTATGAGCACACTTTTATTCACCGACCCGTCCGCGAGAGCCGAAGCGCGGCGCATTTTTGAATCCCTGCCGATGCCAGGGCGCACGGACGAGGCGTGGCGGTTTTCCAACTACATGGCGCTGGACCTGACGCCGTTTTCTCAATCGCCTGCCGCCTTTGATGGCGACCGCGACCGTCTGCTCAAGCGCTCCGGCGGTTTGGCGGAATCCGCCGGCAAGATGGTGTTCGCCAACGACACGTTGATCGCCCGCGAAATCCTCGCGGAAACGCTCGCGCAAAAGGGCGTCATCTGGAAGCCGCTGGAAGTGGCGGCAGCGGAGCACCCCGATCTGTTCCGGAAGCATTTCATGGCACACGGCGCGCCGCTCGGCAGCGCGAAGTTCGCGGCGCTGCACGCGGCCTCGGTGAAGACCGGCACCTTCCTCTACGTCCCGCGCGGCGTGGAGATCGACCTCCCCATCGAAGTCTTCCACTGGCTCTCGGGCGCAGGCAACAGCACATTCCCTCATACCCTGCTCATCGCCGAGGAACAGAGCAAGGTCACGCTCGTCGATTGCTTCCTGGGCGCGGAACCCGATGCCGCCGGGCTGGCCATCGGCTTCAACGACCTCTACGTGGGCGCCGGGGCGCAGCTCAACTACGTCTGCGTGCAGAACTGGAGCCGCCAGACGCTCGCTTTCCAGATCAACAACACCGTGGTGGGCCGCGACGCCCGCGCCAAGAGCCTCAACGTCAACCTCGGCGGCCGCTACGCGCGCACCGAGAGCGCCAGCCGGCTCGTCGGCGAGGGCGCCCGCAGCGACATGCTCGCGGTCACCGTGGCCGAGGGTGACCAGGAGTTCGACCAGCGCACGTTCCAGGATCACCTCGCGCCCGGCGCATACAGCGATCTGCTTTACAAGAACGCGCTCGACGACCGCGCGCGGACGATCTTCGCCGGGATGATCAAGGTGGAACCCGGCGCGCACCGCACCGACGCCTACCAGAAAGTGCGCAACCTGCTGCTGAGCGACGATGCCGAAGCCAACTCCATGCCCGGCCTGGAGATCCTCGCCGACGACGTGCGCTGCTCGCACGGCGCCACGAGCGGCCAGATCGAGGCGGAAGAGCTCTTCTACCTGCTCGCCCGAGGCATCTCCAAGCCCGTCGCGCAAAGGCTCATCGTGCAAGGCTTCCTCCAGGAAGCCATTGACCGCCTCGGCAACACAGCCATCGCCGCGAAGCTTGGGGAGATGGTCGCCGCGAAGTTTGCAAGATAGGCCGCGATACAACCGCGCTTCGGTTTGATGCCGATACTCTCAGTGACGCGACTTTCGAGGAAATCTCATTGGAGAAGACCAAAAAAGCCGCGTCACTTTTGCTTCTCCGCGTTCGTGGCGGGTGGCTGCTCGCCAGTTACCTCGACCTCGCCGCCGCCGATCACATGCGCGCCGCCGCCCTGGCGAAGGTGGACGCCGGGGGATTCGTGAAGGGAGTATGTGCTGCGGCGGAGTTCGACTCCCCGGGCATTTCTGCGGAAGGTCAGGCTTTTTTTCTGATGATGGAAGCCTCCCACTCCAGGCTTGTGGGTTCGGAACAGAAAGAGTGAAGGGAGCCGTTTCCCGGACACGGTGTTTGATGGGGTGTGCGTCAAATGTCATTGATCCTGCCGCGGGCTCTCGTATAACAACAGCGATCCCGTAAGCGCCTGCGCCCTTCCATGAAACTTCCCTGCCTCCTGCTTGTGCCACTGCTCTCTCTCGCGTGCTCTCTTTATGCCGCACCATCTGTTTCGGCACCGATTGATGTGGACCGCGTCATGAAGGTGGCTGCGCGCAAGCTCGCTGCCTTTGATGCCTCGCAGGAAAGCAAGACGGCCTATCCCACCGACGCAAAAGGGGCAAAATGGCGCACCATTCCTCCTACCGACTGGGTCTCGGGCTTCTATCCCGGCACGCTTTGGTATCTTTACGAATACGCGCGCGAGGCGAAATGGCCCAATGCTGAGGCGTGGCGGGCACGTGCAGAAGCATGGACTGCGGGGCTTGAAAGCCAGCAGTTCAACGATAAACACCACGACACCGGCTTTGTGATGTTCGACAGCTACGGCAACGGCTATCGAATCGCTGAGAACCCTGCTTACCTGCCGATCATCAACCGTACCGCCCAATCCCTTGCCTCCCGCTACCGCAAGGAAACCGGCATGATCCGTTCCTGGGGCAAGAAAGACGATATGAACCGGTTCACCGTCATCATTGACAACATGATGAACCTGGAATTGCTCATGTGGGCCTCTGCCCACGGCGGCTCGGAAGAGCTGCGCAAAATCGCCATCAGCCACGCCGACCGCGCCATGAAGCTCTTCTTCCGCCCCGATGGCAGCACCTACCATGTGGTGGAGCTCAACCCGGAAAACGGCGAAGTGGTGCGCAAGCGCACCCAGCAAGGCAAGGGCGATGAGACTGCCTGGTCACGCGGCCAAACGTGGGCTATTTACGGCTTTGCCTACATGTATGAAGCTACGGGCGAGCGCCGCTATCTCGACACCTCCCTCAAGGCTGCCGATTATTATCTCTCCAAACTGCCCGAGGATTTCGTGCCTCCTGCGGATTTTGACAGCGACCTCAAGGGGCTCGAATTCAAGGATAGCAGCGCCGCCGCCATTGCGGCCTCGGCATTCCTGCGCCTCCACCGCTTGGTGGAAACGCCTGAACTCAAAAAGAAATACTTGGATGCTGCCACAGCCACGCTTCGCGCCCTTACTGCGGCCCCATATTTTTCAAGCAGTGATGACAAGGCGAGCCTGTTGGTCTATTCGTCTCGCTGGTACATTGCCGACCCCAATCACGAAGCCACCAACACCAGCTTGATCTGGAGCGACTATTACCTGCTCGAAGCCTTGCTCCGCTACCAGGCGATCAATTCTGGCACCAAGCGGTGACGCGCCCTCCCTGTGGAAGCCACGGAGTGACAACGGTTTCCGCGGTCATTGCCCGGTCTTGGACTCAAGGCAATGCGCTGGACCATCTCCAGAGCCTTCCAAGATTCGAGCGGTTTAAATTTCATTCTTTACACGCTGCTCGGCGGCGCGGGCCGTCGCGCGGCGTTGCAAGCTTGGGCAAAGTTTGGGGAGCCGTTTGAACGTGTTGCTTATTTCGGATTCTTCCATACGCCCGGGATGAGCGTCAGGGTGGGGTGCCCAGGGATTCCTTTCTCCCCGCGTTGGAGCATGCCTGCAAGCAATTCCACGGCGGTCCGGCCGATCTCTTCTTCCCTTTGAAGGATTCCTGCGGCTTTGTCGCCCGCTCCCAGACTGATCCCGGCAAAGTAAAACGAGGGGCGCTTTTTGCCGGAGCCAACCCCCATCCAACGAAGAAGCGCCCCCGGATCGCGGTTTTCTGAAATAATAGCATCGGGCTGTTCCTGTTCCAGCCAGTCTGCAAACCGGCGGGTGTCTCCCGACGGGATAATCAACGGAGCCACCTGCTCAACTCCTGCATAGGCGTTATGCCACAATATGGCCGAAGTAATGTTGTGCCGTGATCGCTCCTCCATGTCGGAAGAGAGGACGAGGCCAATCCGGCGGAAGCCAAGTTCTTTTAAACGACCGCACATCAGCAGGGTGCTGCTAAAACCGTCGGGAAGTATGGTATGGAAGTGTGGTGAAAGCACCGAATGGCTGGTGGCAACCACCGACATTGAGCGCCAGTCCACCAGAGGATCCAGGGTGATGGGTTCTTTCATGGGCAACAAAACGAGCCCCTCGATCCCCCGGCTCCGCAGCACCTTGTTCAAAGAGCCCGGTCGATCCAGGTAACGCGGCAGTTCGATGTGATCAAAACCGAAACCAAGTTCGACCGCGCGTTCCCGTGCCGCTCGTGCAATGTTCTCGCTGTATAGGTTTGTCTGCTGCCGTGTCATGGTGGTCACAGAGGCAATGACCGCTTGCAGACGCTTGGGACGGCGTGTTCTCAAATGGTGCATCAAGGTGGCGATTTGCGGATCGGGCGTGTACCCCTGCAACGTTGCCAACTGCTGAATTCGTTCCCGAGTTGCCATTGAAATTCTGGGATGGTTACGAAGGGCCAGAGAGACGGTCATCGGACTGACTCCAGCCTCGGCGGCCAATGAACGCAAGGAGGGCATGGCATTTGAAGGCATGGTTTACCGTAAACCAAATTTCCCATTGCTTCCAGCGCTTTTGAGCGGAATAGTTTATTTAAGAATAAAACAATCCTTCCCCGCCCTCCCTTACTC
>Ga0073936_10004570_pt1 | contig 19103 bp, 14 predicted proteins | sample AliMusrvi5mmetaG_FD_87041 | JGI IMG/M metagenome (GOLD analysis project Ga0073936, IMG submission 87041) | Freshwater lake bacterial and archeal communities from Alinen Mustajarvi, Finland, to study Microbial Dark Matter (Phase II) - Alinen... | ecosystem: Environmental > Aquatic > Freshwater >... | reverse complement strand
GTTTTATAGCATTTTTTTTAGAAGGAAGATAGGGTTCAAGCGTTCCGGCTTGGAACAATTAATAATGACTTTAGAGAAACCTATTGATTTGTTTGCCTGATATAAAGAAAGTGACTGCCGACTGAAGACTGGAGACTGCCGACTGCCAACTTAGAACATCTTCTCCCTTTTTACAAGATATGGCAGCAGCACCTGAGAAAATCCCTCGTTGATATCAGCTTCCACGAAGTCGATGTGATACTGGCCACAGCGCTGTTTGAGCTCGGCGTTGTACTTGCCGATGGCTTCAACATATTGCTCCCTGACCTTGGCAGGGTAGACTTTCAGGTCCTGGCCGCTTTCAAGGTCAATGAAACGGTAAGGACGGTTGTCGAAATTGAAATCGATCTCCTTTTTTTTATCCACAACATGAAAAAGGACTACTTCATGTTTGTTATGCCGAAGGTGCTGCAGTGATGAGAAAAGTTCTTCAAGGCTGGCTGAATTGTCCATCATATCGCTGAGGATGATCACAAGCGAGCGCTTGTGGATCTGTTCGGCGAGCAGGTGGATCGCTTCGGCAGTAGACGTTTTTTTCTGCTGTTCAGTGGGGATGGGTGTAAGCAGGCGCTCCAACTCGCTGTAGAGATACTTGTGATGGACAGAACTGGATTTTGACTGCGTATGTAATTCAACAGTATCCGAAAAGATGCTGATTCCTGCTGCATCCCGCTGCCTCCGTAAAAGATAGATCAGCGCTGCCGCCACATAAACGGAAAATGCGATCTTATTGGGATGCTCCGGTGTAGGGTGGTCCATTACCGGGTAATACATCGAAGAGGAATTATCAATGAAGATCTGGCACCGCAGGTTGGTCTCCTCCTCATACCGTTTCACATAAAGGCGGTCTGTCTTGCCATAGAGTTTCCAGTCAATATTCTTGACGGATTCCCCCGGGTTATACTGTCGATGCTCAGCAAACTCCACCGAAAATCCATGAAAAGGACTTTTATGCAAACCAGTAATGAACCCTTCCACCACCTGGCGGGCGAGAAACTCAAGCCATCCGTAGGGCTGTAGAAGGGACTGATCAAGGGCTGGAGACATGGTGCAGAAAATAGAGGATAGAGGATAGAGGATGGAGGATCGATAAAAGTGAATTAAATCCGTCATCCGTCATCCGACATCCGGGATCCGGTTTCGTTTAGAGATTCTTCTCTACAAGATTTTTGTAATTCGACTTGGGAACAGCACCGACCTGTTTGTCGACCACTTCACCGTTCTTGATAAAGAGTACTGTGGGAATGTTGCGAACCTTGTACTTTGCAGTAACGGCCGGATTTTCATCCACATTCACCTCGCCGACCACGATCCGGCCTTCATATTCTGTTGCCAGTTCATGAACGATAGGAGAAACCATGCGGCAGGGGCCGCACCATTCGGCGGAAAAATCAACTACGGCAAGTTTGTCTGATTTGATCACCTTTTCTTCAAAAGTAGCATCTGTTAATTTCTCGAACATAATATTTTGTATTAGTTGGTTTCGCGGTACAAATTTAACAATTTAAATATGAAGGAATGCCATAAATTACTTAACTTATTTTAAAACTGAGTTCCGGTATTTTTCCCACCTCGAGAGCAAACTCCTTGATATCGACCCTGAATTTTCTTGAAGGGAGGTCGATTGAAAGGCGCTCATCTTCATCACGTACCTGGATCCTGAGCGGGGCTTTCCCTTTATGCTTTTTTGCCAGTTGGGCGATGTTCGCAACAAACTCCCTGGTGATATCCGAGTTGGAGGTCATCAGCATGATCGATTTCGCATTCTTCTCCAGGGCATCCTCAAGAAGGATCATGGAGATGATCTTTACAACCAGCTGGTCAGCGGCATCGTAACGGCTGTCGACCCTTGCTTTGATGAAAACAAAGGTGCCAGGTTTCAGCAGGTGGCCAAGTTTCAGGAATTCTTCTGAGAAGAGGCTCATTGAAATTGAGTCAAAATGGTCTTCAACTGTAAAAAACCCATATTGCTTGCCGCTTTTCCCGATTTTTATGGAAGATTCAGACACCATCCCGGCAAAGGTAAATTCCCTTCCTTTAAACAGCTTCATATCGGCTTTTACTTCACTGATAGTTACATTGCAAAGACTGTCCATCTCCAGCCGGAAATTATCGAGGGGATGTCCGGTCATGTAAAATCCGATGATATCCTTTTCATGCTTAAGCTGTTCAATGTTTGACCAGGGTTCACACTGCGGGATCTCGATCTGAGGGAGCATTACAGAATCTTCACCGCCAAAGAGTGAATGTTGCTGCGCGCTTTTCCTGACCTGGATATCGTTTGCATATTTCAGCAGTTTCTCAAGAAATATCGATTCGTCGCCATTCTGATGGTGAAAATATTGTGCACGGTGTGTTTCAGGAAAACAGTCGAAGGCCCCGGCCTTTGCAAGTGATTCCATGGAACGCTTGTTCACGGCCCGGAGGTCGATCCGTTTAACAAACTCAATGATGTCGGCATAAGTTCCGGCTTTTTCGCGTTCATCGATGATGCTTTGTGCGGCCGCTTCTCCTACATTTTTAATACCAGCCATGCCAAAACGGATCTCCCCTTTCTTGTTCACCACAAACTGCAGGTCACTCTCGTTTATATCCGGCCCCAGCACCTTTAGGTTCATGCGCTTGCACTCCTCAGTAAAATTGGTGATCTCCTTGATGTCGGTCATGTTGCGGCTGAGCACGGCGGCCATAAATTCGGCGGGGTAATGGGCTTTCAGGTAAGCCATGCGATAGGCCACATAGGCATAGCAGGCGGAGTGAGATTTATTAAAGGCATATTTTGCAAAGGCTTCCCAGTCGGTCCAGATTTTATCTACCGTCTCCTCTTTGATACCATTGTTCTTGCAGCCTTCAAAGAATTTCGGTTTAAGTTTGACCATCATGGCCTCAATCTTCTTTCCCATGGCCTTCCGGAGTGAATCGGCCTCACTCTTAGTGAACCCGGCCAGTTCCTGTGAAAGAAGCATCACCTGTTCCTGGTACACTGTGATCCCATAGGTGTCTTTCAGGTATTTTTCCATTGAAGGAACATCGTATTCGATCTTCTCCCGTCCATGCTTACGGTTAATAAACCGTGGGATGTATTCCATCGGGCCCGGGCGGTACAGGGCATTCATGGCAATAAGATCCTCAATGCGGTTGGGTTTGAGGTCCTTCAGGTGTTTTTTCATCCCGTCCGACTCAAACTGGAAGATGCCGGTAGTGCGTCCCTGGCTGAAAAGCTGGTAGGTCAGCGGATCTTCGAAGGGAATGGTCTCGATATCAACCTCCACACCTTTCGATATTTTGATATTCCGGATTGTATCCTTAATGATAGCCAGTGTTTTCAGCCCCAGGAAGTCCATCTTCAGCATACCCACCTTTTCTATATGTTCCCCATCGAACTGGGTTACCAGGAGAGGCGAATCTTTTGAAAAGGTCAGCGGAATATGTTCGATCAGGCTGTTCTTACCGATTATGATCCCGCAGGCATGCAGTCCGGTGTGCCTCACCGATCCTTCAAGGATCTCGGCAAAACGCAGGGTTGAGGCAATGAGGGGGTTCGGTGAGCGTCTTGCTGCCTCAAGTTCGGGTACCTCCTTATAGGCCTGGGCCAGTGTGATCTTGGGTTTATCCGGCACCAGTTTGGCAAGTTTGTCGGCTTCAGGCAAAGGCAGTTTCTGTACACGCGCAATATCCCGGATAGCCATCTTGGCAGCCATTGTTCCGAAAGTGATGATCTGGGCAACCTTATCGGTACCGTATTTATCCACAACCCACTTCAGCACCTTTTCACGCCCGTCCTCATCGAAATCGATATCGATATCCGGCATGGATACACGGTCGAGGTTCAGGAAACGTTCAAACAGCAGATCGTATTTAAGGGGGTCAATATCTGTAATGTGTGTGCAGAAGGCAACGACTGATCCCGCAGCGGATCCGCGGCCCGGACCTACCGAGACACCCATATTACGGGCGGCATTCAAAAAATCCTGTACGATCAGGAAGTAGCCCGGATACCCCATCCGCTTGATAGTCTGTAATTCAAACTCAATCCTTTCCTTAATCACTTCTGTGATCTCAGGATAACGCCAGGCAGCTCCTTTATAGGTGAGGTGACGCAGGTACTCATCGGCATCCGTGTAATCATCCGGAAGCGGGAAGTCCGGCATGATAGGATCGCGGTCAAGTTTATAATCCTCTATCTTGTTGAGGATCTCCATCGAAGTATCCAGCGCTTCAGGAATATCCCGGAACAGCTCCTGCATCTGAGTCCTGGTTTTGAACCACTCCTGTCCTGTATAGCGAAGGCGGGTGGGGTCATCAAGGTCCTTTCCGGTGTTCAGACACAACAAGCGGTCGTGGGCATCGGCATCCTCTTCGTTCAGAAAATGAACGTCGTTTGTGGCCAGCAGTTTCACGCCTGTCCGCTTTGAAAGTTCGATCATTCCAAGGTTTACCTTTTGCTGCCTGATAAAAACAGATGTATCCCGGGTCGGATCAGTTGCTTCGTGCCGCATGACTTCGAGGTAAAAATCCTCTCCGAAAAGTTCCTTATACCAAAGTATGATCGTTTCAGCTTTTTCGAGGTCATCAGCAGCAACTGCCCTTGCCACTTCTCCTGCAAGGCATGCGGAAGAGGCGATCAGTCCTTCATGGTATTGCGCCAAAAGCTCCTTGTCAATGCGCGGCTTATAATAATGCCCTTCAATAAAGGCGCAGGAGATCAGCCGGATCAGGTTGTTATACCCCGTCTGGTTCTTTGCAAGAAGGATCAGGTGATCCCCTTTGCGGTCGACAGGTTCGGATTTGTCTTTCCGGCTGCGGCGGGCCACATAGGTTTCGCAGCCCAGGATTGCCTTAAACCCGGGATATTTTGTTGCTGCATCATAAAACACCTTGGCCCCGAAGAGATTCCCGTGATCCGTGACGGCAACGCCCGGCATCCCGTCCTTCACTGCTTTTGCAATGAGATCCGGGATCTTGCAGGCTCCGTCTAGGATGGAGTACTGCGAATGGACATGAAGGTGCACAAAATCAACCATGTTGGATTCTCCTGGAAATGTTTTATTTACTTTGTGTGAATGATGATCCCGGGAAGGATGTTTTTTCCGATAAACGGATTGTAAAATTAACGAAAATCGTCCTTCCTTTTTCGTTGTTGATAACTATTCATCCTTAGAAAACGGAACCTTTTATAGGCTTTGTAGTTAGTAATAACTGATTTTTGTTTTCAACAATTAAAAAGTCGGACATCGCATTTCGCACATCGGACATTAGAGGATAGATGATGGAGGATGGAAAGTGCAGGGTGGAAACGGTGAAATGGTTGGTTAAAAAAAACTTTGCGATATTTGTCAAAACAAACTCCCGGAATTTCCGGGATGGGATAAACGTATTATTAAATATGGCTGGAAATCAACCGAAGAAAAAAACACCTGTCCAAAAGCAGGATCTCAAACAGAAAAAGAGAGCGCCGAAGGAGTCCCCTCTGAGCTTTTTGGTCCCCCTGCTCATAATATTGCCTGTTGTTTTCATTGCTTTCTCCCCCATCCTGAAAAACGAGCTGACCAACTGGGATGATCCCGACCTGATCATCAACAACCCCCTCATACGCTCCCTGAGCTATACGAACCTGAAAACGATCTTCACCACCTTTTATTTCGGGAACTACCAGCCGCTGCACCTGTTATCCTATGCCTTGGAATACCACTTCTGGCAACTGAACCCTGCAGGTTACCATGCTGTCAGCCTTGTCCTTTTTTTAATGATCACGACACTGGTATACTGGTTCATTTTTATCCTCTCCAAAAAGAATAAAAGCATCGCGATCCTCGCCACCCTTCTCTTTGCCGTCAACGCTATGCGCGTGGAATCGGTCGCATGGGCAGCCGAACGGAAAGATATGCTCTATGCGCTTTTTTATGTTGCAGGCCTGATCGCTTATGTGAAATACATTATCAACTGGGATAACCCCAAAGCAGGACTCAGGATTCGCTATTTTCTCTATGCATTCCTCTTGTTTATTCTGTCAGTGTTCTCAAAGGTGATGGCAGTTTCATTTGTCGGGGCCATGGTAATGCTCGATTATTTTTATGCCAGGAAAATCAGTTTCCGGATGATCATCGAAAAGATTCCGTTCATCCTTGTCAGTTTTGCCGTGGGTATCGCCCAGGTGAAAGCTACGGTGGAAACCAACACCATCGATACCAGTAACCGTTTTACAATGATCGACCGACTGCTGATCGTCTGCCGGAATTTTATGTTCTATTTCTACAAGATGATCGCGCCATTCAACCTTTCAACCTTCCACCCTTACCCCACGAAAGCACACGGGGCACCCTGGCCTCCTGAATTTTACTTCGCCTCCATCTTTGTATTACTCCTTGCAGGATTGCTGGTCTGGTCTTTCCGAAAAACGAGAATCATTGTTTTTGCGGTGGGATTCATGTTAATGGCCCTTGCCCTTGTACTGCAGTATATCGCAATCGGGCCGGCCATGTTCAACGAACGCTATTCCCTCATCCCGGCTGTTGCATTTTCTTTTGCCCTCGCATCCGGCATCGTATACCTTGCAGGGAAATTCCCCAAAGAAAAATACCTGACATGGGGAGCGACAGGGGCTTACCTGCTGCTGATGTTTTACCTCACCTTTGCCCGCTGTGGTGTCTGGAAAACCAGCCTGACCCTGTGGGACGACGTACTGAGTCAGTATCCGAGGGTGGGCACTGCGCTGAATAACCGCGGAAAATATTACGGCAAGGACCTGGGCGATATCAACCGGGCAAAGGAAGATTTGTCGGCCGCAATCCGGTTCGAGCCTGATTATCCGAATTCATACAGCAACCGGGGAATCGTTTACTGCATGCAGGGCAAGTTCGATTCGGCTATCGGCGATTTCAATACCGCGATCCGCCTGCCGGGAAATCACTATGATGCCTTCCTCAACCGTGCTATCGCCTATGCACAGACCAACCACCCTGACCTGGCCATGAAAGATTTTAATGTAGTGATCCGGATGGCGCCAGGCAAACCGGAAGGGATCATGAACCGGGGTATCCTTTACCTCCGTGCCAATGAGCCTCAAAAAGCACTCGACGACTTTAACACAGTTATCAGTATGGATCACGAGAACCCGGAATATTACCAGCACCGGGCGCGGGCTCTTGTGAACCTCGGTAAATACCCGGATGCATGGAACGACCTGCAAACCTGCATTAACGCAGGCGGGAAGCCTGACCCCGCTTTTACCGAGCAGGTGAGAAAGGCTGCCGGCAGGTAAGAACAGTCGGAATTTTATCATTGAACAGGAAAGAAGATGACAACCTTTTGATAATTCAAAAATTATCCCGACATTTGCACCCCTGTTTAAAAAACATTTGACAATTTACTTAAATCATTAATTGTTTACATTTTATGCCAACAAAAATCAGATTGCAAAGAAGAGGTAAAAAAGGTCAACCTTTTTACCACATTGTTATTGCGGATGGTCGTGCACCACGTGACGGAAAGTTCATCGAAAAGATTGGCACCTACAACCCACTGAGCAGACCCGCTGACATTGATCTCAATTTTGACAAAGCCCTCGACTGGCTGCAGAAAGGCGCTACGCCTACTGACACTGTCAAAGCTATTTTCTCTTACAAAGGCATCCTTTACAAAGCCCACTTGATGAAGGGCGTAAAGAAAGGTGCTATGACGGAAGAACAGGCTGAAATTAAATTCCAGGCCTGGCTTACTGAAAAGAACGCCAAGATCGCTGCCAGTGTAAAGGATATGGAACTCGGCAAAAAAGAAGCCCGCAAAAAACAGCTGGCTGATGAAGCGAAGGTTAACGAAGCAAAAGCAAGCGCCATTGCCAAGAAACTGGCAAAGGCAGCTGAAGCCGAAGCAAAGGCAGAAGCACATGCTGAAGCCGAAGAAACTGTGGCTGAAGAAGCAGTGGTTGAAGAAGCAGTGGTTGAAGAAACTGTTGCTGAAGTTACCGCTTCTGAACCGGAAGCCGTTGTTGAAGAAACAGCTCCTGTTGCTGAACCGGAAGCCGCACCTGCTGAAGAAGCCGCTGCTCCTGAAGCACCTGCTGCTGAGGAAGAACCAAAACAGGAATAGCATATACCCTCTTTTGTTCCTATGAACGAAGATGATTTTTATTACCTGGGCAGGATCCTGAAATCATACGGTAGTAAAGGTCAATTGCTTGTTTTCCTGGATGTGGATCATCCTGAACGTTACAAAAAACTGGAATCCGTTTACGTCGCTGTCGACCATGAACGGATTCCTTTTTTTATCCGCTCCATCGAACTGAAACAAAAAAAGCAGGCGGTCCTGCAATTCGAGGATTTCCTGACCGCCGACGACGTCGAAGTATTTATCGGCAGGGAACTCTACCTCCCCCTCACCCAGCTTCCTGTATTAAAAGGAAAACAATTCTATTACCATGAAGTGGAGGGCTTTACCGTGATCGATGAAGAACATGGGAATATCGGCTCCCTGGTCTCCATCCTCGACCTTCCCCAGCAATCACTGCTCCAGGTGATGAACGAAAAAAAAGAGATCCTCATACCCCTCAACGATGAGGTTTTACTGAAGGTCGACCGGAAGAAGCGGGAAATGCACATTCGTGCTCCGGAAGGCCTTATTCAGATCTACCTTTAATCCCCATGCCTTTTCATTTCAGGCAATTCAGCGTGGAAGATACACAGAGTTCCATGCGCACCGGCACGGACGCAGTATTGCTTGGCGCATGGACCGATCCCGGTCTTGCTATGTCCATCCTGGATATCGGTACCGGCAGCGGACTCATTGCCATGATGCTGGCCCAGAAATGCGAGGCAGTGATCGATGCCATTGATCCTGATGTTCCATCCTATGAACAATGTAAGTGCAATTTTCGAAATTGTCCCTGGAGCCACAGGTTGACAGCTATCCTGGGACGCATCCAGAACTACCGGGATAAAAAATACCAGCTCATCGTTTCCAATCCGCCATACTTCCGGAATTCACTTCGGGCATCCAGAGCCGGAAGATCAAATGCCCGACATAATGATGAACTCACCTTTGAAGAACTGCTGGAAGCTGCAGAGCAACTGCTGACACCCGATGGGAAGTTCACGGTCATCCTCCCTGCATCAGAGTTAAAAACGATAACCGGGATTGCTGCACGGCAGCTGCTATTTTGTCACCGGATACTGGAGATCATTCCGAAACCGGGAAGAGAGCCCCTCAGGGTGCTGATGGAGTTCAGGAGAATGCAGGGGAAACATGTAACAGCGGGACAACTGACACTTCGGGATGAGCATAACGCCTTCACCCCGGAATACCGGGAACTGACAAAAGATTATTATCTGGATCTGCCTTAGGGAGATCAAGGAATAAAACTAATTTTGTACCGATAAAACGCTATCATGAAGTTAAGAACCCTGATTCCGGCTGTCATTTTGCTTTTGGCGGTGCCGGCCTTACTTTCAAACCAGCAAAACGGGGGTAAGCCTATGAAAATTGCAGTTTCCAAAGCAACAGAGAACTATGTGAAATGGCTCAAAAAAGGAAGTCCCGACGTGGAAATCATCAACATGTCTGAACTCCCCCTGGATCAGGTGTCAGCAAGACTGAACGAATGTGCCGGGCTTCTGGTTACCGGCGGTGTTGATGTAAACCCCGGGCTTTACGGCAAGCCGGCGGAAGCGGAACGGTGCCTGGACATCGACAATCACCGTGATTCACTCGAACAACTTCTTATCCGCAAAGCGCTGGTGAAAAAAATGCCGGTCGTCGGTATCTGCCGGGGCGAACAGATGATCAACATCACCCTCGGCGGAACACTCTGGATCGATCTGCCTACCGATTACCGCAATACTGCCGGAGAGCAGGATACATCCATCAGGCACCAATGTGCCGATTACCTTAATTGTTTTCATGCCATCCGCATGGATACCAGCAGCATCCTTGGCCGCATCATAGGGAACGAGATCGGGGTTGTAACCACCAACCACCATCAGGCTGTCCAGAAACTGGCGCCAGGGCTGAGGTGCAATGCTACATCCCCTGATGGCCTCACCGAAGGCATCGAATGGGAAAAACCTGCAGGGAAGTCATTCCTTGCCGGCGTCCAATGGCACCCGGAAAGGATGGATACATCCAATGTCTTCTCAGGAAAACTGCTGAAGGAATTCCTGCTGCAATCCGAAAAATACCTGCAAAACCAACAAAAAGCAAAAAAATGAACCTCCACAGCTACTGGCTTCACGGCCTTACCGTCTTCATGGGGTTCTTCGCAATGCTGAACCCCTTTGGTAACCTCCCCGTATTTATAGGGATGGTCAAAGATTTTGACTATAAAACACAAAAGAAAGTCGCCTTTAAATCCGTACTTGTTGCATTTATCATTATTTTGATCTTCAGTGCATTCGGACACATACTCTTCCGTCTTTTCGGGATTACGCTCCCTGCCTTCCAGATTGCCGGCGGCGTGATCGTTTTCATCATGGGATACAACCTTATGAATGCCCATGAATCCACCATGCATTCGCAGGAGCATATCAAGCGCCAGGACATGGAACGACTTGCCGATGACATTGCCATCACGCCGCTTGGCACTCCCCTGCTGGCCGGACCTGGCACAATCTCCTCCGCAATGAACTTCGTGGGTGCTGAAAAATCGGTACTTAATGTCCTCCTGGTCGTAGTCATTTTCGCCATTATGTGCGTGATCACCTACTTCCTCTTTATCTCGGGAAAACGCCTGGCAACCATTATCAACCCGGGCATCCTGAAAGTTGTTACCCGTGTAATGGGACTCATTCTTGCCGTGATCGCTGTCCAGATGCTGATAAACGGCATAGAAGGAACCATCAGCATATTCACGCTTGCCTCAAAACAATAAAATCCATCGCATATAAAATGAGATCCAGCCTCCTCCTTCTTCTGCTCACAGCCCTTCTGCTCAGTTCATGCAATGATAACCGAAAATCCGAACATTGGCCTAACGGGAATATAAAATCGGAGTTCACCCTGAAAGAAGGCAAAATGGATGGGCAGGCAACCTGGTGGTATGAGAACGGGAATAAACAGCTTGAATGCTTTTATAAGGATAGCGTGCTCAATGGTTCAATGATTCGTTATTACCGTGATGGACGGAAAAAGGAGGAATGCAGTTATCTGATGGGGCGAAAAAACGGAAAAATGCTGACCTGGTATGCAGATGGCAAAACAGAATCAGAGACAAACTATTTTAACGATATCGAGCATGGCAAATACGAGCTCTTTTACCCGAATCAGGGCATCAAGGTGGAAGGCCGTTATGTCATGGGGATGATGACCGGGAAATGGCTCTATTATGATCTCAGCGGGTATATTGTCGGTGAAGGAAACTACCTTCACGGGAGCGGAACTTTACGTCATTTTTACTATGACGGGAAGGTACAGGCAGAAGTCACCTTTCAGAATAACCAGAAGGACGGGATCGAGACTACTTATGACGAGAACGGAAAGGTGATAAGCAGAAAAGTATATGTCAGTGGCGACGTTGTCGGTGAGGCAAAATAAGTTCCTGAACCCTGCAGTTATCTTTCCTGGCAGCAGTCCTTTGCTTCTCTGCCATTTTTGCTTATTTTTGGCTGATGCAATCATCCATCCAAATTCTCATTCAATGAAAAAACAGACCCTCCTCAGTGCGGCTATCTGGCTGATAACCTGCGCCTCCTCCGCGCTTTTTGCCCAAGTCCCTGTTCCTCCGAAGTCAGCAGGCACCAACCCGGCAAACGCTGTACATTCGGCACCGGACAAGACTCTCAATAAAAGTGGTTCAGCCCCGGTAAACGCAATAAATTCAGAATCTGATAAGCCTCTCATCAGACATGCTTCTGCATCTGGCACAATATCAGTGGCCGCTGATTATTTCGGGGAATTCCGGGAGGGGCTTTGTGCCTTCAAAAAAGGAGAAAAATGGGGATTTATGGATACACTTGGGGACATTGTACTTGAACCATCACTTGTATTTTCTTCAGATCATTATGATTATCCCTGCTATTCCAATGGCTTGTGCTTTCTGCCAAAAGGAAAGGAAGGAAACGATACATGCCCGGTATTTATCAACCGGATGGGAAAAGAAATGGTCAAAAACCCTTCATACAGGGAGGCATCCCCATTTTGCGATGGATATGCCATAGCCAAAACAATAAGCGGGAAATTCGTTTACATAACCCGGAAAGGGGTCCAGGCTTTCCCATCACTGGTCCAGCAAGCAGGCACCGCTACGCTCAAACCAAACCGGTGCTTCTCCGAAGGACTTTCAGTTTACAGGGACCTGAAGAAGAACCGTTACGGCTTTTTTAACACCAGCGGTACGATCGTGATACCAGCCCAATTTATTGATGCGGAGGATTTTAAAGAAGGGCTTGCCGCAGTTTTGAAAACGACCCAAAAAGGAGAACGTAAATGGGGCTTTATTGATAATACCGGGGCAACAGTGATTGATTTCACTTTCAGCAATAAACCTGGAAACTTCTCAGAGGGATTGTCAAGGATAAAAGATGCGAAAGGGAAAGTCGGATATATCGATAAAACAGGTAAAGTGGTGATCGGAACGCAATACGCCGGAGGGTATGATTTTTCGGACGGAATGGCTTTTGTTTTTATTCCAACGAAGCCCTTTCCTGTAACCATTAATAAAGCTGGTGATATAATCCGCGAGATCCCGGTCAGCAAATTTGAATTAAAAGTGCCGGTGACCAATGGATTTGGTGTATTTTCAGAGGGAGGTGGCCGCTCCTTCGGAACTATTGCATCTGACGGAACAATCATTCTGACATCCTCAAACGTGGACAAAGAAATTATTTACAAATCTATAGGCGAGTTCCACGACGGGCTGTCGAAATGCCAGGCACAAACAGGGAATAAAATGGTTGATGGGTTCATCAATAAGGCTGGTAATTTTGTGATCATCCGGGGGGAATAGCAATTCTAAAGAAAAAGCAATCCAGGAACAGTCCGGGTAGTCAGGCAGACAGTCAAAAATCCTGTTTTTCATTTATTTAGTCCTGGATAACATGAATAAAAATTCCGCAGTTCGTTTGTTTAATCCTTTTAATAGCTTTAATTTTGCATCACTTTTTGCGGCAAAAAACGAGTTACTATATATTCATCCTCTGATTTTTTAATCTTACAAAACTTAATCAAAATGAACTTAGAAAAAATCATGAACGACCTGGAGAAAAAGAATCCGGGTGAAGTGGAGTATCTTCAGGCAGTACGCGAAGTGTTGGAATCCATTGAAGAGATCTACAATGAGAATCCCCAGTTTGAATCCGCAAACATTATTGAGCGTTTGATCGAGCCAGACAGAATCTTTACATTTAAGATCAGCTGGGTTGACGATAACGGCAAAGTTCAGGTTAACCGTGCCTTCCGTGTTCAGTTCAACAACGCAATCGGCCCCTATAAAGGCGGGCTGCGTTTCCACCCGAGCGTTAACCTCAGCATCCTGAAGTTCCTGGGCTTTGAACAGATCTTTAAAAACAGCCTGACGACTCTCCCAATGGGCGGTGCAAAAGGCGGTTCAGATTTTGACCCCAAAGGCAAATCGAATGCAGAGATCATGCGTTTCTGCCAGGCATTTATGATGGAACTCTGGTCAGTAATCGGACCGGAAACTGACGTTCCTGCCGGCGATATCGGTGTTGGCGGCCGTGAGATCGGCTTCCTTTACGGGATGTACAAAAAATTGGCAAAGGAAAATACCGGTGTCCTTACCGGTAAAGGTCTGAACTGGGGCGGCAGCCTCATCCGCCCTGAAGCTACCGGCTTCGGCGCTGTTTATTTTGCCAATGAGATGCTGAAAACAAAAAATGATTCCTTTAAAGATAAGGTCGTTGCCATTTCCGGTTTTGGTAATGTTGCATGGGGTGCAGCCCTGAAAGCTACCGAACTTGGTGGTAAAGTGGTGACCATCTCCGGCCCTGACGGATACATTTACGATCCTGACGGAATTACAGGTGAAAAGATCGAATACCTGCTCGAACTTCGTGCTTCAAACCAGGATATCGTTAAACCTTACTCTTACGAGTTCCCGAATGCACAGTTCCACCAGGGCAAACGCCCATGGGAAGTGAAGTGCGATATCGCATTGCCCTGTGCCACACAGAATGAACTTGGCAAAGTGGATGCGGAAGCCCTTGTAAAGAATGGCGTTATGTGTGTTGCCGAAGGCGCAAACATGCCCAGCACCCCGGAAGCCATAGAGGTATTCCACGAAAACAGGATCATGTTTGCTCCTGGTAAGGCTGTTAATGCCGGTGGTGTTGCCACTTCAGGACTCGAAATGTCACAGAACTCCATGAAACTGAGCTGGCGCATGAAAGAGGTTGATGACCGCCTCCACCAGATCATGGTAAGCATCCACGAATCCTGTATGAAATACGGGAAAGAAAAAGACGGTTATGTCAATTACGTTAAAGGTGCCAACGTGGCCGGCTTCCTGAAAGTTGCCAATGCCATGCTTGACCAGGGCGTCATTTAACAGTTTACCATCAGACGATTTACGACTGAGAGGCGGTTGGGACAATCCTGACCGCCTTTTCATTTTTAAGGCATCTCGCCATTTCACCATTTCGCTGTTTCGCCATTTAATAAAGCCTTATCTTTGCTCCCCGAAAGGCAAACTCACTTTTAACAATTCATGGCATTCGCTCAACCTTTGTTCCTTTTTGCATTGGCAGCGCTGGGTATCCCGGTGATCATCCATCTTTTCAATTTCAGGAGGTATAAAAAGGTCTATTTCACCAATGTCAGTTTTATTGCCGACATCAAACAGGAAAGCCGGAAACGTTCCCAACTGAAGCATCTGCTCATCCTGCTGATGCGGCTTCTCGCAATAGCCTCCCTGGTATTTGCATTTGCACAACCCTACTTCACGTCCGGTAACCAGAAACGGAAACATTCCGGCAAGCAGATGGTGAGCATTTATATTGATAACTCATTCAGCATGGAAGCGCTTTCCACAAATGGCCGCCTGATCGACCAGGCGAAACTCCGGGCGCTTGAGATCCTGAAGACCTGCAACCCCTCGGATCAGTTCCAGTTGCTTACAAACGATTTTGAAGGCCGCCACCAGCGGTTCCTGAACCCGGAGGAGTTTAAAACAATGCTCGAAGAGGTTAAAATATCACCGTCGGTGAGAAAGATCTCCGAAGTGATGCGCAGGCAGGGCGATCTGCTGAACGGCACCAGCGAAACCAACCGTTCTGCTTTTCTTATCTCTGATTTCCAGTCCACAAGTACCGACATAGCAGCATGTAAACCCGATACCACGGTGGCATTTTATTTCATGCCGCTTTCGGCAGAGAAACCGAATAACCTCGAGATCGATTCCGTGTGGTTCGATTCACCAATCCGCCAGCCCGGTCAGCAGGCACGACTTACTGTCAGGATCAGGAACAGCGGTGGCGAATCCCTGGAAAAGGTTCCCCTTAAGCTTACGATCAACAATGAGCAGAAAGCCATAGCCAGTTTTTCAGTTGAACCCGGCGGACAGACTGATATTGTGCTTCCATACACCAATAATAAAGCAGGTATACAATCATGCAGCCTGGAGATTACCGATTTTCCGATCACCTGGGACGACAAATATTACTTTTCTTATACACTGACCTCAGCCATCCCGGTTTTATGCGTGAACGGGGAAAATGAAAACCATTATCTTGACGCATTATTTGGCGATGATTCAACCTTTCATTATAAGAATGCCCCGGTCCGGCAGCTCGATTACTCGTCATTTTCCAGATATTCACTGATCATATTTAACGGGCTGACAGAGATCTCCTCTGGACTTTCACAAGAAATCTCGAGGTTTGTTCGCAACGGAGGAAGCCTGCTGTTCTTCCCTTCACCGAAAGCCGATCCGGCAATTTACAGGCCATTCTTTACCTCCTTTAATCTGCCTCTGTTCACCGCACTCGATACCAGCCGGCAGCAGGTAGCAAATGTAAATACTGAAAGTGCCGTATACGCAGATGTTTTTGAAAAGGACGCAAAGGGGAAGGCCATTCTCCCGGAGAACGCTGATCTTCCCTCTGTATTCAGGCACTTTATCACATCCGGACAGGTACATTCCGAAAACGAAGTCCTTCTGAAACTCCAGAACGGGGGGCCATTCCTGGGAGTCACACGGGTCGACAAAGGCCTTGTTTACCTCTGTACATCAGCCCTTGATGATAAGTGGAATAATTTCCCGAAACACACACTTTTTGTACCCACAGTTTATAAGATCACCCTGCTCAGCCAGCCTTCAGCCCCGCTTTGTTATACTTCAGGTTCCAATGTACCGCTTGAAGTTATTGCTGACACAAACCGGAATCATGAAGTATACAGAATCCGGAAAACAGACAGTGACTTTGAATTTATCCCGGAAACAAAAAATATTGGGATTGCGACCTATCTGTATCCTCATGATCAGATCCCGGATGCAGGGAATTACACCCTCTTCACGGGAAGTCAGCCTATACAGGGATTATCTTTTAATTATAACAGGGCAGAATCTGATCTGGCCTGCCTGACAGCAGCCGAACTGGAGGGACAACTGAAAAAAGCAGGCATCCGCGATTTTGCCGTTTTCCACAGCCAGAAGAAACCGGTTTCACAACAAATCCGGGAGATGAGTCTGGGGACCCCCGCCTGGAAATATTTTATTATTCTGGTATTGCTTTTCATTGCCGCCGAGATCCTTCTGGTCCGGTTGTTAAAGGATTAACGAGATTTTCCTTTCATTTTCGTTCAACATTTTCAAACTGATTATCAGTATCTTATTTGTTAACTGATATTTGTACACATTTTAAATAGCGAATATAATCCGCGTCAAAAAGGCAATACCTAGTCCAAGGCAAAAAACAGAGGGTGTTCACCGGGTTCACTGGCAAATATTTTAATATGTACCTTTGTAACTTCTGCCACGACTCCTCTCCTCCCATACTATCCGGTTATTTTTCATTTGCTTTTTTTTGAATTTCACTTAGAACCATTGAGTCCATACTATAATAATGTTCAACCAAAAACAAAAACAACGAGAATGAAAAAAAGTACCCTCTTTTTGATCCCTGTGGTCGTCGCCCTTTATTTAATGATCTCTGGTTATGGCGGAGGTTCGAACCTAGATTACCCAGGCGGAGCACCTGCAGGTTATACAGGATCACCCGCTGACGGGAAGAACTGTACCAATTGCCATGGAGGCTCCGCATCTACGGTAGCTGGTCAGATAACTTCAAACATTCCGGCTGCAGGGTATACACCAGGAACCACGTATACTATTACAGTTACGGTGAGCGGATCAGGAAATAAGGGGTTCGAAGTCTCTCCTCAAAATGCAGCAGGGACATACCTCGGGACCCTTATTGCCGGAACCAACTCTCATATTACCGGAACCAAATACATCACTCACAGTGCTACGCAAACCGGAACGGCTGTCTGGAATTTCCAGTGGACCGCTCCTGCCCTGGGAACCGGGACCGTTACATTTTACGGTGCCTGTGTTGCCAGCAAGCCAGTGACAAAATTATCTACACTTGTAGTTAATGAAAACTCAGTGCTTCCCTTAGCCGTGACAGCCACCGCTACACCTTCATCAATATTGACGGGACAGTCCTCCCAGTTAAGCATGACAGCAAGTGGCGGCTCCGGGACCTATACCTATTCCTGGACATCCAACCCCGCAGGCTTCACCTCAACCTTGCAGAACCCAACGGTGACCCCAACAGTTACAACGGTTTATACCGCACACGTAAGTGACGGCCCCAACAATGCAACAAATACAACGACTGTAACAGTTACTACTCCGCCACCTTTGTCAGTAAACGCTTCTGCTTTTCCCGCTACCATCACCCTTGGAAACTCATCTCAGCTGAGTGCAATGGTTACAGGCGGATCAGGATCCTATACTTTTTCGTGGACTTCTGTACCCGCAGGATTCACATCCACCTCGCAGAATCCAACCGTTTCCCCGATCGTTACAACCCAGTATAATGTTTCTGTTTTTGACGGCACTTCAACACAAACCGCAAATACAACGGTCACAGTCAATGCTGCCCCGATGACAGTGACTGCTACCGCTGCTCCCAACGTTATCTGTGCAGGACAATCAACCCAGCTTAACGCTGTCGCTTCGGGAGGAACAGGATCTTATACCTATAATTGGACATCAGTCCCTGCAGGATTTACCTCCACACTTCAGAGCCCATCGGTTAGCCCGACCTCAAGCACTGCATATTCTGTTTCTGTTTCTGACGGAACCAGTTCAGCAAATGGTTCGGCGAATGTTACTGTCAACCAGCCTGTAACTGCCAACGCCGGTATCGATACTACATATTGCGTCAACATCACCTCTTTTCAGAATAACGGAACTGGCTCAAATTATGCCTCTGTATTATGGACCACCTCCGGCGACGGCTCTTTCGCTAATGCCAATACACTGACATCCACCTATACCCCGGGCGCCGGCGACCGCACTGCCCTTTCAGTGACGCTGACGCTGACAGCATCCCCACTTTCCCCCTGTTCCGGGAATGTAACTGATACCCGCCATATAGCTTTTGATCCCTGCAGCGGAATCCAATCGCTTGAAAGCGGCCAGCTGTCCGTAAGGACCTTTCCGAACCCCTCACAGGGCATTTTCACTCTTGAAGTAACAAACCTTCAGAATCAGGATATGGAACTTACTATCTCCGATATCCAGGGCAAAGAGGTTTCCCGGGATCATATTTCCGGAAGCCCGGCATTAACAAAACAGGTTGATATGTCCACCTCACCGAAAGGTGTTTATATTTTAAAAGTCCAGGCTGGAAGCCGGATCCATATACAGAAGGTCGTCCTGGAATAGCCCCGGTCCCCTTAAAAAAAATGAAAAGCCGCCCATTTTGAGCGGCTTTTTTTTGGATATATGTATTTATTGTTATATTTGTAACAATGAATTTCCCCCTCAATACCTGGACCGGGAAAAAGAACTCTTAGTAATTTTTAATACAACCTGCAATTTTCAGGTTATATCAAATCTGGTCAATAAAGTGACCCATTTGAACAGGTAAGAAACGTTCTGTAATTAG
>Ga0073936_10004568_pt1 | contig 19109 bp, 18 predicted proteins | sample AliMusrvi5mmetaG_FD_87041 | JGI IMG/M metagenome (GOLD analysis project Ga0073936, IMG submission 87041) | Freshwater lake bacterial and archeal communities from Alinen Mustajarvi, Finland, to study Microbial Dark Matter (Phase II) - Alinen... | ecosystem: Environmental > Aquatic > Freshwater >... | reverse complement strand
GTGAAGTACCGCAGCACGATGTCCACCAGACTCGCTTCGTGAGGGAGCGACATGACGAGGGCGAGCTTGACTGGCGAGTGGACGACGTAGGCCTCGGCGCCTGCCTGCCCGAGACGCCAGGAGTCCTTGCCGGGGACATCGATGTCGAAGCGGTGTGCGTCGTGTTTCACGGCGCCCACGCGCAGGCCAAGAGCGCGGAGCTCGGGGATCAGCTTCTCGAGGAGAGTGGTCTTCCCGCTGCCGCTCTTGCCGACGACGGCGACCAACGCCGGCCGGCGATTGGCGACGTCGTGCGCGTCACGGTCGAGGCGCCGGCGCGCGTCCTCCAGATCGGCCGGCGTGTTGACGCTGAAGAACAGCGCCGGCGAGGTGAACGGCACCTCCGCCACTCGCACCTGGGAGTAGAGGTCCGGGATCCTGTGATTCCCGGCCGCGAGGAGGCGACGGATCGGCGCGAGACACCCCGGACCGTACACGGCATGCAGCGGCTCGACGTGGCCCGCGACCACTGGGAGCGCGACGTCGACGTCGACGTCGACGAAGGCTTCCACGACCTCCTTGATCGCGGCGCGCTCGGCGAACGGCATGTCCGCCGCGAGCACGAAGATGGGCGCATCGTAGTGAGCCAATGCACTCACGATGCCGGCCAGCGGTGATCCCGGGACCTCATCGCAGATGACCTCACAGCCGCTCGGGACCAACTCCGGGTCACTCCCGGCCCGAAGCGAGATCGCTACTACGGGAAAGACCTCTCGGAGGGCGGCGATGCCGCGCTCGACCAAGGTCGCGCCGTCCAGCTCCAGGGTGCGCTTGTCGAAGCCCATGCGGCGACCCTCGCCGCCGGCCAGGAGGACTCCGGCAGCCACGGGCGTACGCGACGTCTTTCCTGAGGTCGTCATGGCTGAGGCATGATACTGCAAGACGAGCCCGACATCGCGGCCGCCTTCATGCGCCGGCCCCCGAGAAGCAGTCCGCGAAGCCCTCGAATCAGCCCGACCGCCGCTGCCGGGGCTTCGAGTGTGGCGGTGAGGAAGCTCATCGCATCGATGGAGCGCACGCCCTACATGGACCAGGCGCGCGTGCGCCCGAGGCAGCCGCCTGCAGCGGGCCTTCGATGGGCTCGCTCACTGACGCACGCTGATCTCGAGTGCCTGACTCACGCCTCGTAGACCTCGATCTCGACCGCCTTGACGGCCACGAAGACAGGACCGCCGTCGTCGAGGTGCAAGGAGGCCACGGCCCCCGGGGTGACCTCGGCGATGATCGGCAGCACGCCGCTCACATGGGCGCGCACGTGATTCCCGATGACGTCGAGGTCCCCGACCGCGCCTTCCCAGACGTTCCTCGGCGAGCCTTCCGGGAAGACGCGGTGAAGGGCGACCGCCCGCGGTGAGATCACGGCGAACACATCGCCCGACTCCGGCACGGGGTCGGCGACGACAAGGTGCCGACCGTTCTCCAGCACGACCGAGCGCTGCTCGGCGCGGCCGCGATACAGGTTCAGGCCGAGCAGGTCGGCCACATATCGAGAGCGCGGGTGCGCGGACAGCTCCTCCGGCGTCCCGGCCTGGACGACGCGCCCGGCCTCCAGGACGACGAGCCGGTCGCCGAGGGTCATCGCCTCTATGGGGTCGTGCGTGATCACGAGGCACATCCCGGGAAATGCGGCAAGGTGCCGGGAGAGGCCGCGGCGCAGCTCGGCGCGGGCGCCGGCATCCATGGCGGCAAGAGGCTCGTCGAGCAGGAGCAGGCGCGGGTCGGTGGCGAGCGCCCGCGCGAGGGCGACGCGCTGCGCCTGCCCGCCCGAGAGCGCCCGCGGCTTCTCGGCGGCGACGTCGACCAGCCCTACGCGCTCGAGCTGCGCGAGAGCGCGCTTCCGCGCCGCGGCGCGCGCGAAGCCGCTCGATCGCGGCCCGAAGGCGACGTTTTCGAGCACGGTCAGGTGCGGGAAGAGCAGATAGTCCTGGAAGACGACGCCGATCGGCCTCTTCTCGGTGGGCATCCGTACGCCGGCAGCCGGGTCGTCGAGGACGACGCCGTCGAGGACGATGCGGCCGCGCTCGAGCGGCACGAGGCCGGCGAGCGCGCGAAGGAAGGTCGTCTTGCCGGCGGCGTTGGGCCCGAGCAGCACGACGACGCCGTTGCTCGCCACCCTGAGTTCGACGTCGAGATCGAGGGTGCCCTTGCGCAGGCCGACGACGGCATCGAGGCTCATGGCCGACTTCCATCTGCAGGTCGCATGGCCGGAGCGCTCATCGTGAGGGGAACCAGCGGCTGCGCAAACCCACGAGCACCGCCAGGGAGATCGCCAGCATCACGAGGCTCAGCGTGATCGCCGCGCCGGTGTTGTTCTCGAGGGCGAGGTACACCGCCAGCGGCATCGTCTGCGTCGTCCCGGGCAGGTTTCCGGCAAACGTGATCGTCGCCCCGAACTCGCCGAGAGCACGTGCCCAACAGAGGGCGCCGCCGGCGGCAAGGGCGGGCGCGATCAGCGGCAGCGTCACCCGGCGGAACGTTGTCCAGGGGCCGGCGCGCAGCGTCGCGGCGGCGTCCTCGTAGCGCCGGTCCATACCGCGGATGCCGGCCTCGACGGTGATGATCAGGAACGGCATCGCGACGAACGTCTCGGCGAGCATGGCCCCGGCGGTCGAGAACGGCAGTGTGATGCCGAAGGCCCGGTCGAGCCACTGGCCGGCGAGGCCATGGCGGCCGAAGGCGAGGAGCAGGGCGACGCCGCCAACGACGGGCGGCAGCACCATGGGCAGAAGCACGAGGGCGCGCACGAGGTTGCGCCCGGGGAAGCGGACGCGCGCGAGCAGCCAGGCGAGCGGGACGCCGAAGAGGAGCGAGAGGCCGAGCGCTCCCAGCGAGCACACGAGCGAGAGGCGCAGCGCGGTGAGCACGCCGGGCGCCGCGAGGTCGCCGGGCAGGTCGCGCCAGGGGGCACGCACAAGGAGGGCGAGGAGCGGAAGCGTCAGGAACGCGACCGCGACAACGGCGAGCGGCAGGAACCCGAAGGGCGCGCCGCCGCCGCCACGGCGCAGGAGTCGGGGCGCGGCGCCTTCCGGCGGCGTCGCCCATGGCGCCGGCTCGGCCCGGGGTCCTGTCTCCAAGGAGTCGCCGGCGACGACGGCGAGTCCCTTGCCCGCCTCGCCCCCGCGCGGCGGAGGTCCCTCCGCGGTCCGCACGACCTCTACCGGGCGCAGCCCTAGGGGGGGCCCGGCGCCGGGCGTCGTCACGGTCCGCTTGGCGGCAGGAAGCCGAAGCCTTGCAGCACCTGCCGGCCCTTGCTGGACACGACCAAGTCCACGAACGCTCGCGCGTCTTGGTCGTTCTTGGTCGCCTTCACGACTGCGATCGGATAGGTGGCGATGAGGTTCAGGGCATCCGGGATGGTGACACCGTCGACCTTGCCGCCCGCCGCCTGGATATCCGTGACGTAGACGATTCCGGCGTCGGCCTCGCCCAGCGAGACCTTCGTCACGACTCCCTTGACGCTGTCCTCCAGGGAGACCGGCTTCACCGTCACGCCAGCCTTGCCGAGGATCGCCTGCGCGTACTTCCCCGCGGGCACCTGCGGAGCGGCGAGCACGACTTTGAGACTGGGGTCGGCAAGATCCTTCAGGCTCGCGATGTGCTCGGGGTTGCCGGGCGGGACCGCGATCTCAAGCTTGTTACACGCGAAGACCTGCTGCGCATCGACCAAGGTCGCGACCTGGTTCATGGTCTTGGTGTCGGCCGTCGCCAGCACGTCGGCCGGGGCGCCTTGCTGAAGCTGGGCCACGAGCTCCTGGCTGCCGGCGAAGTTGAAGGTCACCGTCACTCTCGGGTGGGCGGCCGTGTAGTCGCTGCCCAGCTTGGTGAAGGCGTCGGTCAGCGAGGCAGCGCCGAAGACGATGATCTTGGTCGACGCGCCGGAGCTGCCGTTCGACTGGCTGCCGCAGCCCGCCGCGAGGACCACCATCAGCGCCGCGAGCAGCAGCGCGCAAGCGCAGACAGACCTGAGGTGGGGCCTCCGCAGGTGCGCGCCGTGGACGCGCGGGGTCGAAGCTGCGTTCACTTCCCTGGCTCCTTTCCAAGCACGGGGAGGCCCAGGCGTTTCCACCTCGGGCCCACGACGGCGCGCTAGGCACGCCGCCCCACGGTCTATCCGTGGTACGGCCCTGGGTCCGTAGCGAATGCCGTAGGACGCAGGGCTTGGAGTCGGACTAGCCGTAGGCTAATCGGCAGGCGCCGCGCTGTACAGCGGGCAGGCTTCGCTTGGCGTGAGGAAGAGAACGACGAGGGGGCGCCGCGCCTGAGGCGGTCCCTCGTCCTCTCGGGCAAGTTGCCGGTCGGTTGCCGAATCCGCGGGAAGGCGGCGGCCGGAGTGGCTGCGCGGCGACGCATGCGCTCATCTGGCCCCACGTCTCCCCCGCTCCGCGAGAGCACGGATGCCTGTGGGGTGACCTGACGGTCACGGCCGCAGACCTGAACTTCGACGTGAGCCATTGCGACAGGAGGACGACATGACGGACGACGCCACCGGCATGAAGCGCCTCGGCCACCGACCGCCGACGAGCTCCGAGGAGCCCGACGAGCTCGTGCTCGTCGAGCACGTCTCGGACGGGCGCGTGGCGCTGATCACCCTGAACCGGCCGATCATCGCCGCCGTGGGCGGGCCGGTACTCCTTCTGCGTCGCGAGCAGGACCCGGGATTCGTCGCCGGCCGCCGGGGCCCGCAGTCGCGGCGAGCTCAGGAAGTGGCCAGCTCCGGTGCGAGCACTTCGTAGGCCGCCTGGGCGATCAGCGCCGCCCCGGCCGCGTTCGGGTGCACGCCGTCGTACCAGAAGAGCCTGGGGTGACCCAGCGTGGCAGCGTGGGTGTCGACCAGGCCCAGTGCCTGCTCGCGCGCGAGGTCGCGAACGACGGCACGAATCTGGTCGATGGCCTCCGTGCTCACGGTGTACTTCACCTTGCCCGCCCTACCGTGGCCATAGACCGCCGGCGGCGGCATCACGAAGATGCGCGGCGCCGACGGCAGCGTGCGGTAGTGCTCGACGAGGGTGCGGTAGTCCTCGAGGAAGGGCGCAGGGCCCTTCCAGTTGTTCGCCTTGGAGTCGTTGGTGCCGAGCATGATGAGCACGACGTCGGGAGCGAACTCCCCGCTCCGGCGATACGGCTTGCAGCTGCGGTAGGGGCGGTCACCCGAATCCTGGAGCGTGCGCGAGACCTTCCCGAAGTTGCCCACGACGACACCGTCGCCGAGAAGCCGCTGCAGCCGGGCCGGATAGCAGTCGCGTCTGCGGCGCAGGATGCAGGCTCCCCACGTGATGCTGTCGCCCACGCAAGCGATGCGTACCGCGGTCCCCTCGCCCATCGGCGTCCTCCCTCCAGCCTCTACTGAACGTCAAGGCGCACAGCCCGCTCCCTGACTTCCTTGGGATACCTCGTCTGTCTGTCCATGGCCTCCATCCTCTCAAGGTTTGGAGCCTCCGACAAAGCCGGGGCGGTTCATCGTAGACAGAAAGGGAGAGTCTGTGTCGATGACAAACGCAGACTGTCCAATGGTAGTTCAATGCCTCGGTGAGAAGAGGGGGTAGCGTGGTCACACGACGGGGTCTTCTGAAGGCTCCAGGCGCCGCCACGGTTGGTGCGGCGACAGGGGTCGGTGATGTTCGAGGAGCGAGTGCCACCTCGTCGCCCCGCACCTTCGTCCTGGTGCACGGCGCGTGGCATGGAGGTTGGTGCTGGCGAGGCACAGCGGACATCCTTGCTGCGCACGGTAACCGTGTCTTCGCCCCGAGCCTCACTGGAGTTGGAGATCGTGCGCATCTCTTCTCCAAGGACATCTCCTTGCAGACCCACGTCGAGGACATCCTTGCTCTCGTCGAGGCGGAGGAGTTGAACGATTTCATCCTGGTCGGACACAGCTACGGAGGCTTCGTCATCTCCGGCGTCGCGGACACGCTCCGAGATCGCGTGTCCCGCTATGTCTACCTGGATGCCGGAGTTCCAGCGGACATGTCACCTGGGTCATCTTTCAGCTGGTCGGAATCCAACACCCCGGAGGCCCGCGAAACGCGACTGAAGTTGGTCCGAGAACAAGGCAATGGGGTGGCACTTCCCGCGCCTCCGCCGAGTGCCTTCGCTGTAACTGACCCATCGGAGGTCGCCTGGCTTCAGCGGCGCCTGCGGCCTATGCCACTGCAGACGTACATCGGGACATTTACCTTCAAGCACTCGGGAAGCATCGGGATGGCGCGCACCTATATTGCCGGAAGCAAGCCGCCATATGCTTTCCTCGCGTCTACCTACGAACGCATCAAGGATGACAAGTCCTGGTCGTTCACGACAATAGAGGCCGGCCACGACTCGATGGTGATAGCCCCTGGCGAGTTGGCCTCCCTCTTGATGGAGATTTGAGGCCTCATGCCGTCCAACTGCGTGCTCGGCATCCAACAATGGCATCCAGCCGACCGCGTACGGCGGCGGCTGATGCGCCCCACGTTGGGCGAAGAGGGAATCGGCCGGCTGACGACGCCAGGACCATGTGCTCTGCCGGCGAGAACGTGAACAGGATGCGGCCTGTGTGGCCGACGGAGGCCCAGACGTGCGGAGCCATGCGGGGAGCCAGGGCGACGTCGCCCGGCCGCAGGATGTAGCCGACGATCAACCACAGGCCCCGGAGGGCATCACAAGGCGAGGAGGAACGAAGCCCGACACCGCGAGGATCGCGACCAAGGGCCAGACGATCAGTCAGAGAGGATACCGTGGTCTCACAGATTCAGAAGGACCAAGCAGAGCTATTCCTGCAACTGCATCATGGCCCAGAGATCCTTGTGCTCGCCAATTCATGGGACGTCGGGAGCTCTCGGCTGATAGAAGCCTGCGGGTACAAGACGGTCGCCACGACGAGTATGGGAATAGCCGCGTCTCTGGGACATCCAGACGCTGGAGTCATGCGATTGTCAGAGATGCTTGTTGTCGTCTCGGGGATCGTCAAGGCGGTCAACGTTCCCGTGACCGCCGACATGGAAGCGGGCTACGGCGATACCACCGACGATGTCGTGTCGTCCGTGAAGGCGATGATCGACACGGGCGTCGTCGGGATCAACATCGAAGACAGCATCGCTCTCAGCCCGGTGCTGACCGAAGAGATGGAGTTCTCGGAGAGGATAGCCGCCATTCGTGAGCTCTCCGACGCACAGGGATTGCACCTAGTCATCAATGCACGGACGGATGCGTTCTACACCTCATCCGGTTCGACAAACGAGAAGCTGACGGAATCGATCAGGCGAGGCAACAGCTACGCCGAGGCTGGTGCCGACTGCGTGTTCGTACAGCCGGTCTGGGAGAGAGAGATCATCTCCACGCTGGTGAAGGAGATCAATGCGCCGATCAACATCCTGGCGAATCCCGGCATCGGTGGGGGAACCCCGCCATCCGTGAGCGAACTGCACGAGCTGGGTGTCGCTCGTCTGAGTCTCGGGTCGGGATTGATGAAAGCCACCCTGGCGCTCACGAAGAAGGTGGCTGACGAACTCTCGGGAGAAGGGACCTACAAGACTCTGCAAGAGATGATGACGCCGCTGTCCGAGGCTGCAAAGGCCTACAAGATGGCCATCGGGCTTGACGCATGAAGCTTCCCGAACGCCGCTCTGGCGAGCAGGCCCCGCAACTCCTCGCCGCGCAGCTTTTCCGCCGCGTCCTTCACGATCTCGGCCCTGCCGATGGAGGCCGGCGCGCGGGCGCGCGCCGGCGATGATCGCGGCAGCCTGCTAGAGCGTCTGCGTCGCCGACCGCATCGTGACTGTCAGGACGGCGCGCATCCAGCCGAAGGTCGCCTTGAGGACATCGAAGTCGGGACCCGAGGCGGAGAAAGCCCCCGTGCCCTCGATGAGGAAGCCCGTGCCCGGACCGTTCTCGCCGGGCACCTTGCTGCTCCCCAGCGTCACCAGGACCTCGGGGTTGAAGGCGACGTTGGCCTCGGTCTTGTTCATGTAGCCGGCGGGGATCAGCATGCGACCGTCATCGGTGAGGCGCACGTAGCTGTGCCAGGTGTTCACCATGTGCGGGCCGTCCTGGCCCAGCGTGGCGATCGCGACCACGCCGTCCTTCTTCAGTACCTCTCGCAGCTTCTCGGGAATGTCCATGCGCGTCCTCTCGATGAGTGCCCGGAATGGGCCTGGCTCGGCTCTACGAGCCCGTCGTGCTGCGGCCGCGACGAGACCTGCGGCCGACTCTGCGCCCCTGGAACCAGCCGCTCGATTCGGCGGCGAACTCCGCGGGCGCCTTGCAGTCGAGCTCGCAGACCAGGTCTGCGATAGTCTTCGAGGCGAGGAACTCGCGGAGCGCGCGCTCGGCCTCGGTCATGAAGAGGTCGATGCGGCAGCTCCCCGCCGTGGCCCACTCGGGCGGCGCCTCCCCGAACAGCGTGCAGTTGCGCCGGATCTCGGCGCAGGCGAACAGCTTGCGGTCCGGATCCACGGCGTCCAGGACCTCCATCACGCGGATATCCTCGGCCGCGCGCGCGAGCGCGAACCCTCCGGCGATGCCTTCGGTCCCCACGACCAGCTGCGCGTCCTTCATGCGCGTGAAGACCTTGGCCAGGTACCGCCCGGGGATCTGCTGGAAGCGCGCGAGGTCCACCACGCTGATGGGCGCGTCCGACGTTGCGAGTATGAGCAGGGAGTGCAGCGCGTATTCCGCGCCGGCGCCATAGAGATACGACTTCAAACTATCACCTCACAGGAGATAGTTTACCGCTCCATCGCCCTCCGTCAAGCTCAGCACATCAGGGTCGGGGCCGTGAGAGCCCACAGAACGGTCAGCACCGGCTGGCGAGCGCGACGATGATGAAGCGCACGTAGTGCCTGAGCGTCGTCGCGGGGCGGAGCGCCCGAGCCACCCCTGAGCCTGCTTGACGCCGTACTGCTCGCAGACCCAAGCGCCGAACGAGCCGCGCAGGCCCTTCGCACTGCCTCTCCGAGATCTTCGGGACCTGAGGACTTCAGGAGGTCTCATCGGTCTCCACGTCGACCCCGCGTTACCGGGCGCGTGCCCACGGGTACCAGCACGGCATGGGCAAGGTCGCTTGAGTGCACGCACAGCAGCTCCTCATCGGGGTCACCGGCGCGCTGCTCGGCGTCATCGGCTGGCTGTTCGTGGGCATGTACCTGCAGAGGCGCGAGCATGCCCGCCACGCGCGCGACGCCGGTCGCGCCGTCTACTTCGAGCTCGGCGCGAATCACCTCATCGTGTTCACGGCGCTTGAGTACGGCACCTTCGGGGTGCTCAGCCGCGCGACGTTCGACGCACTCCTGCCGCAGCTGGCGACCTGGCTGCCCGCAGCCGAGCTCCAGGCACTGGCGCTGGCATATCTCGGCCACGGCGCCTATCGGCAGGTCGCCGAGGAGCCGGGCCTCCCCGCCGACGCGCGTCGCGCGGCTCTGTCGGCGCTCAGCGAGACGCACCGCGTGGCCGTGGAACTGCTTCGCCGCCGGGTCTTCTCGCCTGCCGAGATCGGCTCTCTGGCCAAGTACGCCGGCGAGCAGAACGCACGACTCATGAGCACGGCCCAACCGGATGATCCGGGCTCCGCGACGGGGCCGTAAGGAGGTGCAGATTCCATGACCGATGTAGCTGAGAGTGAATCGAGCAACCGGGCTCTCGTGAGCCGCATGCAGGAGGCGATCGGCGCAGGAGACTACGAGAAGCTCCGAGCGCTCGTCCATGCGGACGTGGTGCAGGAGATGCCGCAATCAGGCGAGCGCGTGGTCGGGGTCGACAACCTCATTGCCACGCTCGCCAACCGTCCTGGTCGACCGGCACCAGATTCCGCGCCCGCCCAGCTCATCGGCGAGGAGCCCCGCTACGTCATGACGCCGACGTTCAACCTGGTGCGCGTGGAGGGCACCGGAGACACCTTCACCGTGTACAACCGCACGCGCTATCCGGATGGCTCCGACTGGTATGTGATCTCCGTCGTCACGCTGCGCGACGGCAAGATCGCCAAGCAGGTGGCGTTCTTTGCCCCATGCTTTGCGGCGCCTGAATGGCGAGCGCAATGGGTGGAATCGACGGACTGATCCGGGCCGCGCCGGCAAGGCAGGGCGAGTCAGCGGCGGCGACTTGCGAGCGCGACGCCGTTGTCGAGCGCCGGCTGCGCGTCCTCGGCGGCCTTCTCCTCGCCCCGTCGAGCGCCGCCCGCGGCACCTCGTCAAGCCCGGCCACGGCATTCGCCCGCGCGGCGGTGATGAGATACATGTGGCTGGAGGATGCGGGGAACGACTCAGTCGATCGCCTCGACACCGAGTCGCTTGAGTCGCTCAAGGTTGTCCTTCATGGCCTTGAGCGTTTCGGGGGAGTGCCCCTGCCAATCGGTGAGCTCGCCCGAGACCCGCAGCGGCTCCCGGGAGCGGTAGGACTTGGTCGGATTCCCGGGGAACTTCTTGTCCGTCAGATTGGGGTCGTCCTCGATCGGGCCGGTCGGTTCCACTCTGTAGATTCTCCCGCGACCTTCGCCGAGCGCCAGCTCCGCCCCCCAGGTGGCGGCGTCCAGGGTGCCGGTGACGTAGACGTAGGTTGCTTGCTTCCGCTTGCCGAAGTTGGAGCTGAAGCCGGGCTCGATCAGGTCTCCCGGCTTCAGCTCGGCCTTCGTGCCGTGGTAGAAGCGGTGCACGCCGGTGCCGTGGCACGTGGCACAGGGCTGCTCGTCGATGGCCCCCCGCCCGTGGCAAACGGGGCACGGGTCTGTCACGACGAACGGGCTTGGGTCGGCGGGTGCCATCGGCTCGCTCCTCGTACCGGTCAGTACTCGCCCTTGATCACGAAGTACGAGCCCCTGATCGTCCCGGCCAGTTTGGACTTCTGCCGGGCGAACTTGAACTTCCCTTCCAGCTCCGCCGGCACGTCCATCCCCTCCGAGAGCTTGAAGCCGACGGCCCGCTTCTTGGGGTCGTCGATCGTGTACAGGACGTTGACCTCAAGGCCACTCTCGTAGAAGACGCAGGCCCAGAAGATGTTCTCCACCTGAAAGCGGGACGTCTCCAGGGGCTTGGCGGCAAACTCGATATCACGTTCTTCCTTGAGGATCTTGTTGACGTAGTCCAGCGTGTCCTGACTTTCGCGCGCCGCCGTGACCGTGAACTCATGCTGGTACTTGTTCATGAAGTACCTGGCTTCATTGGCCCGGAGACCGGCAAGCGTGCCTGCCACCGGAGAGGTCTCCAGGCCGACCGTGGAGACGTCTTTGAAATCAACGGGCATGGACACTGTCGTCCTCCTCCTCCCGGTCCCGACGGGGATCCCGGAGTTGCTGACATGACCGCTCCGCATATACCCGCCGCAGCCGTTGGTCATCGTCGGCCGGCATCGGCATAGACGAAGTCGACGATCACGCCGGCCTCGGATCGGCAGGTACGGGTCGGTCTTCTGGCGGGCGACCTTCCCCGCCTCCCGCCCCTCCCTTCGGCACCGGCGGCGTCCCCCCGCAGAGGCATGCCGCCGCGCCGAAGTTCCCCCCAGAGTTGACCCGAGGTTCCGCCCACCGGGTGACGACCGGCGGCCGGCGCGACCGTAGGCTCTCTTCCGGTCAGCGCAATCGAGCGGAAGGGAAGGTGGGGGTCACCATGGGAGGCACATCGAGTTTGGGGGCGAGACTCTCGACGCTCTGGGTCGTGGTCATGTTCAACATGGTCTTCGCGGACATCCTGACCTTCATCAAGCCCGGAGCGCTGCAGGAGATGTGGGCTGGGCAAGCGGGCGTGCACGTCACTCCGGGGCTTCTGCTGGCGTTCGCGATACTGCTGGAGATCCCGGTCGCGATGATCTTCGTGTCTCGCGTCTTGAAGCCGAGCCTCAACCGCTGGGCGAACACCGTCGCCGCGGTGGTCACAACCGCGTTCGTCGTGGGCGGCGGGTCGCTGACTCCTCACTACGTGTTCTTCGCGACCGTGGAGATCGCGTGCATGGCACTGATCGTCTGGTCCGTCTGGACGCAGCGCGACGCAGCGCGAGCATGGAGGCGTGAGCGCGCACGCGTCGTGACGTCGGGCGATCAGCCGAGGACAGAAGGATGAACGCGCTCGTCGAGGGCTACGCCGAAGGCAGAAGCTGGGGGCCTTCGCTGCACTCTACCCGGCGGCCGCCTATCTGGTGGCGGCCGTCGTGGGGCTCATCTGGGCCTTCGGGCTCGTCGCGAGCGGGATGATCTTCAACTCAGGCGCGGCGTGACTACTCGAGGTGACAGGTCACCCAGCCCAAGAACCCGCGGTACGTCCAGTCGTCGTTACCGGACGTGTCGTCGTGGACGGCCTTGAAGAAGCAACTCGGGATCTCGCCGGCCTTGAGGCACTTCCTGATGCAGCGGTCGCAGGTGCTGTGCCTGCAGCCGGGGCTGTTTGGATTGAGAGGGCACTCGAGGTCCGTGCAGGTGCAGAAGTGCTCGTCGCTCATGGATGTCTCCGATGCAGTCCGTAGACGCGGCCGGGGCCGGCGCCCCTGAAGGCGCCGGCCCCGGCCGGTGAACCAAAACGGCCCGCTCGTGCGGGCCGGGACCTGTTACTTGCTCTTGCCGATCTTGAACATCTTGGTGCCGCACTCCGGGCAGATGCCCTGGGTGGCGGGCTTGCCGTTCTTCATCGTGACGGCCTTCTCGTCCTTCATCGTGCGCTTGGTGCGGCACTTGACGCAGTAAGCCTCGGTCGCCATGCAGTCTCCTTTCGGGACACTTGCGGGCCCCGTGCCCGCCCCCCTGATATCGCGGGCAGCATACACCGCGACCGTCCCGCGCGCAATGAGGCTGGGCCGTGCCTGAACCACGCATGGCCTAGGCTCGGGGTGGCGACGCGGCGCTGGACCACCTCACGCACGGGCGCGACCACCGCAGCGCGCTCCCGCCAGGCGCATCGCCAGAAGGCGCGAATGGTCACGAGGCCATCGCCCCAGGCACCGTCCCGGGCGCATCCCGGGCCGGGTCCGGCGGCGCTTGGGAGGCGCGGACGCGCAGGAACCTGCTCCGGAGCGCGGCTGCATCCCCGAGGAGCGCGGAGGCGCGAGGGCTCTGCGTGAGCTCCGCGTGCTCGCGCAGGAGAGCGACCAATTCCGCAACGGCCGCCTCGTCGAGAGGCTCCGCGGCGACTGTCGCGTGCCCGTCCAGCCATGAGAACAGCGGCCCGCCGAGGAAGTACGCCGTGCCGCCGGTCATGCCTGCGCATGGATTGCGCCCGATGGGGCCGAGCACGACGACCACGCCGCCGGTCATGTACTCGCAGCAGTGGTCGCCCACGCCTTCCACGACTGCGCAGGCGGCCGAGTTGCGCACCGCGAAGCGCTCGCCCACACCACCGGCGGCGTAGAGCCTGCCGCCGGTGGCCCCATACAGGCAGGTGTTGCCGGCGATGACGCCCGCGTCGGCCGCGGACGGAGCGGCCGGCCGCAGCGCGATGACGCCGCCGGCCATGCCCTTGCCCACGTAGTCGTTCGCTTCTCCCTGGAGGTCGATGGCGACGCCGTCCTGGATGAACGCGCCGAGGCTCTGGCCGGCGGCACCGCGAAGATGCAGCCGCACCTCGCCCTCGAAGCCGTCGGGGTGGCGGCGGGCGATCTCGCCGGCGATGCGCGCGCCCACCGCGCGGTCGGCGTTCGTGACCTCGGCGGTGCGCACGACCCGCCGGCCGAAGGTCACGGCCTCCATCACCCCGGCGTCGGCGAGGAGGCGCGCGTCGAGGCCGGAGGCGCCGCTACGCCCGGCGAGGGCGCCGGGTCCGGAGGAGCCTGCGAGTTCGGAGGCGCCTGCGAACTCAGAGGCACCTGCGGGTTCGGAGGCGTGCGCCGAGGCGCGCCGCAGCAGCGGCCGCGCCGGCGGTCGCTCCAGTCGGCCCCCTTCGAACCAGGCAGCGTCCAGACCGTCGGTCTTTGGCACTTCCAGGGCAGCGGACTCCAGCAGGTCGGTCCGGCCGACGGCCTCCCCCAGCGTCCGGCAGCCGAGCCGCGCGAGGAGCGCCCGCGTCTCGTCGGCTACGAACGCGAAGTAGTTGACGATGTGCGCCGGCTCCCCGGCGAACCGCCGGCGCAGGTGCTCCTGCTGCGTCGCGATGCCGACGGGGCACTTGTTCTGGTGGCAGACGCGAGCCATGACGCAACCGCTGGCGAGCAGGACGCCCGTGCCGAAGGCGAACTCGTCGGCGCCGAGAAGGGCCGCGACGACGACGTCCCTCCCCGTGCGCAGGTCGCCGTCCACACGCAGCCGCACGCGCCGGCGCCACCCCGTCTCCAGGAGCGCCCGGTGCGTCTCCGCGAGGCCGAGCTCCCAGGGGATGCCGGCGTGCTTGATGGAGTTGAGCGACGCAGCGGCCGTGCCGCCTGCCTGCCCGGAGACGTGGATGACGTCGGCGCCGGCCTTGGCGACGCCGGCGGCGATGGTGCCGACGCCGGTGCCGGCCACGAGCTTCACCGAGATCCGGGCGAACGGGTTCACCTGGCGGAGGTCGTAGATGAGCTCGGCCAGGTCCTCGATCGAGTAGATGTCGTGATGCGGGGGCGGCGAGATGAGGGTGACGCCGGGCGTGGAATCGCGCAGCGCGGCGATGTAGGCCGTGACCTTGTCGCCGGGCAGCTCGCCGCCCTCGCCGGGCTTTGCCCCCTGGGCGATCTTGATCTCCAGCTGCTCCGCAGTGGCGAGGTACGCGGTGGTCACGCCGAACCTGCCCGAGGCGACCTGCCTGATCTGCGACGCCGCCTCGTCGCCGTTGCGCAGACCCTTCAGGTGAGGGAACCGCGCCGAGTCGCCGCGTTCGTCGACATCGTCGATCGTGCGACGCCGCGCGGGGTCCTCTCCCCCCTCGCCCGAGTTGGCCATGCCCCCGACGCGATGCATGGCCACGGCGATCGTCTCGTGCGCCTCGCGCGACAGGGCGCCGAGCGACATGCCCCCGGTGCAGAAGCGCCGCATGATGGCCGCCGCCGGCTCGACTTCGTCGGCCGGCACAGGCTCCCCGCCGGCGCGCAGCCGCAGCAGGTCGCGCAGCGCCGTCGGCGGCCGCCCGGCGAGCAGCTCGCTGTAACGCTCGTACAGGTCGGCGCGGCCCTCGACGCATGCCGCGCGCAAGGTCTTGGCCGCCTCGGGGTTGTTCAGGTGATACTCACCGGCACGGCGGTACCTCACGAACCCGAGGTCCTGCAGCGACTCTATCGTCAGCTCCGGGAACGCGTTCTGGTGGACGACGACCGTCTCTTGCGCGAGCTCCTCCACGCTGAGACCGCCGATGCGCGAAGGGGTGCCGGCAAAGCCGAGCTCGATGAGGTCCGGGCCGAGACCGAGAGCCTCGAACAGTTGCGCGCCGTGGTAGCTGGCCAGCAGCGAGATGCCCATCTTCGAGAGGATCTTGAGCAGACCCTGCTCGGCGGAGACACGGTAGCGATGCTGGGCGTCCGCGGCGGAGGACGGGCCGGCCGGCGCCGTCAGCCGGCCCCGCGCCCACAGGTCGCGGACCGTCTCGAACGCGAGATGCGGATGCACCGCCGAGGCGCCGTAGCCGACGAGGCAGGCGAAGTGGTGGACGCTCCAGCACTGCGCCGTCTGGACGACGAGCGAGGCGCGCGAGCGCAGGCCCTCGCGGATGAGGTGGTGGTGGACGGCGCCGGCAGCGAGCGCCGGCGGCACGTGGCTGGTGCCGGGGCTCGCGGGCGGGAAGCGGTCGCTCAGCACGACGACCTCGGCGCCCTTGCGCACCGCTTCGGCCGCCGCGTCGCAAAGCCGCTCGACGGCGTCACGCAGGCCCCACGGGCCCGTGCTCACGTCATAGCGGGTGGAGACGTCTCGCGCCTCCAGCCCGGAGCGGCGCAGCGCGGCCATCTCGGCGTCATTGAGGATCGGCGACGCGAGCTCGATCTGACGTGCGTGCCCAGCCTCCGCCGAGAGCAGGTCGCCGCGCCGGCCCAGCTTCATGGCGAGCGACATGGCGAGCCGCTCGCGCAGCGGGTCGATGGGCGGGTTGGTCACCTGCGCGAAGCGCTCCGTGAAGTAGTCGTAGAGCGTGTGCGGCTGACTCGAAAGGATCGGCAGCGGCGCATCGTTGCCCATGGAGAAGCGCGGCTCGTGCGCCGATAGCGCCATGGGCAGCACGATGAGGTCGACGTCCTCGACCGTGAACCCCGCCGCCGACTGGCGGCGCAGCAGGTCGTCCGCCGAGGCCGCGGCCTCGCCGCCGGCGCCCGCGAACGGGAGCTGCGGCAGCGGCAGCCGCCCCTCGCGCAGCCATTCGGCGTACGGCCGGCGCGCGGCGACGGCCGTCTTGACGGCGGCATCGCGCAGGAGCAGCCCGGCGCGCAGGTCGACGGCGATCATCTGGCCGGGGCCGAGACGCCCGCGTTCGACGATGTCACCGTCCGGCAGCGGCACCGCCCCGGCCTCGGACGCGACCGCGAGCAGGCCGGCGCGGGTGAGCGCGTAGCGCGCCGGCCGCAGCCCGTTGCGGTCGAGGCAGGCGCCGACGGACCGGCCGTCGGCAAAGGCGACCATGGCCGGGCCGTCCCACGCCTCGAGTACTCCCGCGTAGTACTCGTAGAACGCCGCCAGGCGCGGATGGAGCTCTGCCGGGCCGCGCCCCTCGAACGCGGCGGGCAGGGCCATCATCAAGGCCTCGAGCGCGTCACGCCCCGACAGGACGAGCAGCTCGACGAGCTTGTCGAGGGCTCCGGAATCGCTGCCGTCGGCGTGCAGCGGCGGCAGCAGCTCCGCGATCCGCGAGCCCCACGCCGGGGCCTCCAGCGCGGGCTCGCGCGCCGACATCCAGGCGAGGTTGCCGAGCAGCGTGTTGATCTCGCCGTTGTGGGCGAGCAGGCGCATGGGCTGCGCCAGGTTCCAGCGCGGAGCCGTGTTGGTGCTGAAGCGGCGGTGGAAGACCGCGAACGGGCTCACGAACGCGGGATCTTCGAGGTCGCGATAGTACGCCGGCAGCACCGCCGACCTGACCATGCCCTTGTAGACGACCGTGCGCGAGGACAGGGAGCAGACGTAGAGGTCGTCCAGCCGCCTTATGATCGGCTGGCGCGCGAGCGCGCGCCCCACGCGGCGGCGCGCCAGCAGAAGCGCCCGCTCCAGGTCGTCCCCCGAGAGCACGGGCGACGTCGCCACGACCTGCTCCACGACCGGCTCCGTGCCGCGCACGGCGCCGGGCAGGGCCTCCGGACGCACCGGCACGCGGCGCCATCCGACGACCACGAGCCCCTCGTCGCGAAGCGCCTTGTCGACAAGCTGGCGCGAAAGGCGGCGTTTGCCCGGTTCGCGCGGCAGGAAGATCATGCCGACGGCGGTCGCGAAGGGCCGTGGCTCGGCCAGGCGCTGCTCCGCGAGCCACGGCTCCAGGACCTTCCACGGGATCGCGCTGAGCACGCCGGCGCCGTCGCTCGTCTGGCCGTCGGCGCCGACGCCGCCGCGGTGCTCGAGGCGGACGAGGGCGTCGAGCGCGAACTCGACGACGGCCCGGCTCGGATCGCCGGCCGTCGAGGCGACGAAGCCGACGCCGCAGGCGGAGTGCTCGCGGCCGCCGCCGCGAGGTCCTCCGACTGCTTTCATCGTGCTATAAATGTACAACGTGTCCTATTCGCCGCCTGTTGTTTGTACATAGTAGACGAGCGGTCGCACGTGTTCTACTCTGTTGGCGTGCGAGCACTTTCGAGCGGTGCGACCTTCCGTGCCCTCGAGGTTCGAAAAAGGAGCCCGCAGGAAGAAACGCGAGAGCATACGAGCAACCACGCCCCTCTTGGGGGGCGCCGACGGCCTGAAAGGATGACTATGAGCACAGAGCGCCAGGCCACGATCACCAAGCTCGTCAAGGACGAGAACGTGAAGCACATCCAGTTGTGGTTCACGGATATCCTCGGGAACCTCAAGATGGTCGAGGTCCCGGACCGCCAGCTCCACGCGGTGCTGGAGAGCGGGGCGGCCTTCGACGGGTCTTCGATCTCCGGCTATGCCGAGATCGAGGAGTCGGACATCGTGGCGATGCCCGACTGGGACACCTTCAAGATCCTGCCCTGGGCGCAGGGCAGCGAGAAGACGGCCTTCGTCTTCTGCGACATCCTCGACCGCGACTACAAGCCCTTCGAGGGCGACCCCCGCTGGGTGCTGCGGCGCCAGCTGGAGCGGGCCAAGAAGATGGGCCTCGACTTCTACGTGGGCCCGGAGCTCGAATACTTCTACTTCCAGAGCGCCGAGGGCCCGGAGGTCATCGACGAGGGCGGGTACTTCGACGTGCTGCCCGCGGACCTCGGCAACGACCTGCGCAAGCAGACGATGCGCACCCTCGACAAGCTCGGCATCCCCATGGAGGCCAGCCACCACGAGGTCGCGCCGTCGCAGCACGAGATCGACCCGCACTACGACGAGGCGCTCGTGATGGCCGACCGCGTGATGATCTCGCGCCTCATCGTCAAGGAGGTGGCGGCGCACAACGGCGTGCACGCCACCTTCATGCCCAAGCCGATGCACGGCGAGAACGGCAGCGGGATGCACGTGCACCAGTCGCTCTTCCGCGGCGACGACAACGCCTTCTTCAGCGCCACCGACCCCGACCACCTGAGCGACCTCGCCAAGTGCTTCATCGCCGGGCAGCTCAGGCACATGCGCGAGATCTGTGCGCTGCTCAACCAGTACGTCAACAGCTTCAAACGCCTGGTGCCCGGCTACGAGGCGCCGGTGTACATCAGCTGGGCGCATCGCAACCGCACCGCGCTGATCCGCGTACCCCTCTACGTGGCGGGCAAGGAGAGCACGGTGCGCGCGGAACTTCGCAACCCGGACCCGGCCGCCAACCCGTATCTTGCCTTCGCCGTCATGCTGTCGGCCGGCCTCGAGGGCATCGAGCAGGAGTACGAGCTGCCCCCGAGCGTGGAGCCCAACATCTACAAGATGACGGCCGACGAGCGCGAGACCATCGGCCTGGGTTCGCTGCCCAACAACCTCTACGAGGCGATCCAGGCCACCCAGGAGAGCGAGCTCGTGCGCCGCACGCTCGGCGACCACGTCTTCGAGCGCTTCGTGACCAACAAGCTCAACGAGTGGTACGAGTACCGCGAGCAGGTCACCGACTGGGAGATCGACAAGTACTTCTCGCAGCTCTGAG
>Ga0073936_10004567_pt1 | contig 19110 bp, 9 predicted proteins | sample AliMusrvi5mmetaG_FD_87041 | JGI IMG/M metagenome (GOLD analysis project Ga0073936, IMG submission 87041) | Freshwater lake bacterial and archeal communities from Alinen Mustajarvi, Finland, to study Microbial Dark Matter (Phase II) - Alinen... | ecosystem: Environmental > Aquatic > Freshwater >... | reverse complement strand
GGTGAGGAGAAGAGGGGTTGGGTGGGGGAGAGTCCGGCGTTTCGGAGTGGCCTTCCGTTCGGGGGTGACGGGAGGCCTATCCGGAACGCCGGTTCCCCGCCGCATGCTCGCCACAGGACAGCCACGGGCGCCGCTTTGGTCGAAGTGACTTGGTCGAAGGATGTCTCGTGGCAAAAGCGAATTCGAGTCTTAGATCCTGGACGCCTGTGCGTATACAAAAACCTCATGCCGGAAGACTCAACAGCGGGCCGGCGGACGCCGCAGCCAGCACTCCGAGTAAAACCGAGCAGGCATTAAAGGTCGTCGTCATTTATCAAGACCCCTTGACCCGACGCTGGGCTGCGGATTTGTGGGAACGAGTTGTGAAGTTGATTGACGTCGGAGGCATATGCAACCAATCGTGGAATCTAGGCGACCTGTCGTGCGCTTTTGTTTTCGCAGACGCGGTGCGGGCGGCTGCCGAGGCGGATGTGCTGGTGATTTCAGTCCGCGACGCAGGTGATTTACCGCTTTTGCTGCGCGCGTGGATTGGCGGCTGGATGCCGCGGCGTGCCGGTCGCGCGGGCGCATTGGTGGCTCTCATCGGTGTGCCCACAGGGCCGGACCCTCTCTCCGGCCGCGCTTGGGAGTATCTTGGAGCCGTCGCCCGCCAGGCTAGCTTGGATTTCCTGCCGCGAGAGCGCAGGCTGGCAGAGAAGTCTCTCGCCCGCTCGACGCCACCCCGGATCACTCCGGCGACCGACCTCAAGGCGGCCTGGTTCGGCGCCGGGCCCAGCCGCGACACTTATGCACGCTGATACTGGCGGCTGGTCGAATAACCCGCCACGCCCCCGGCGCTCGATTACTTGGCGCTGCGCGCCTGCAGCACGGTGGGCGAACTAACCTGGCCGTTGCGGTTGACTGCTGACAGCGCCACCACTTCCGGCGGGGCTCCACTCCATACGCGTATGGCGTCAGCGGCTGGCAGTATTTCCTTGTTCCATTCCCGCCCCGTTTTGGTTTGAAGAAGCCAGAGCCAGGGCTTGCCTGAGGCGCTCGGAGTCCAGCGGATTTCCAGGCGGGAGCCGGAGCCGCCGCCGGAGACCGTGAGCTTTGGTTTCCCTGGCTGATTGCGGCCCAGTCGGAGCAAGGGCGGCATCAAGGCCGGCTGCGCATAGACTTCCCGTCCCAGGACCGCATCGAAGGCGCTGTTGTGCATGAGGCTCGTTATGTTCCAATGAATATGACCGGTTTCACGGGGCTGAACCCGGGTCATGCGTATCTGCTTGACGATTTCCTGGGGCTGCCAGCCGTGACCGACCTTGGTCGAGGCAATTCCCGGGCAGAGTATCCGGCCCTTGATGTTCTGCGCAGCCCACCAGCGGAGTAGTATTGGGAAGCTCTGGTCCGGCGGATCAATCGCCCAGTAAAGCTGTGGGGCAAAGTAGTCAACCCACCCGCTGGCCAGCCATTTGCGCGAATCCGCGTAGAGCAAAGCATAGGCGTCGAGCCCTTGGATTTGAGGCGGGTTCTTGGGACGCCAAATTCCGAACGGGCTAATCCCGAACTTCACCCCTGGCTTGGCCGCCTTAATTGACGTATAGACCCGCTGGATGAACGTGTTCACGTTTTCGCGCCGCCAGTCATCGCGGCTTAACTTCCGGCCCACGCCGAAGCGGCGCCAGCTTGCGTCATCGGGGAAATCCAACTCCTTACCCGAGGCATCGTGCGCTCTGTAAGGGTAGAAGTAATCGTCGAAGTGGACCCCATCCACATCGTAGCGCTTCACGATGTCCATCACCACGCTGAGTGAGTAGTCCTGCACCTCCTTTTCACCCGGATCCAGCCAGAGGAACTCCCCATACTGCCGAACGAGCTGCGGGCGCAGCTTGCTGATGTGGGTCGGAGCGACGGGCGAGGTGGCCGAGCGCAACCGTGCGCGGTAGGGGTTAAGCCACGCGTGTAATTCCAGGCCCCGTTTGTGCGCTTCCTCGACGGCGAATGCCAGTGGATCATAAAACGGCTCCGGTGGTTTGCCCATTGTGCCGGTGAGATACTCAGACCAGGGCTCGATTCGGGAGGCATAGAGGGCGTCGCACGCAGGCCGGACCTGGAAAATGACGGCGTTTAGCTTGAGCTGTGCGGCCCGATCCAACATGGCTAGCAACTCGGCTTTCTGCTCCTGGGTGGTGAGCGTCTTCCGCGAAGGCCAATCGATGTTTGCGACGGTGGCTATCCAGGCGCCTCGGAATTCGCGCACCGGCTCGGGCGGTATGACCTTGGAGGGTTCGTATTGAATTGCCTGCGAGGCGAGCGTCGAGCCGGGGCGCATCTCGGCACCACCACCAATTCTCCCCCTCACCCCGACCTTCTCCCCCTCGGCGGGGGAGGGGGAGAAGCCCGCGTATTGCCGACGATCCTCCCTCGCCCCCGCCGAGGGGGAGAGGGTCGGGGTGAGGGGGGCGGCGGTGGTGCTGACAACATTCGCCTTCGTGCCGACCAGCGCCAGCACGATTATCTGACAGAGGTTGCCTAATGTCATAAAGTCGCTTCTTCAGGAGCCGATCTTGGAGCATCCGCCTGAGGGTATCGAGGGCAAAAGTCTCCGGCATGGTTCGAGGGGTAAGCCTCGATCCTACCTAAACCGCGAGTTGTCCCGCAGTGGCCGGCAATGCTCCTGAAGTTCCTGATCTTCCGGGCACCCTCTCTAGTCGTCCGCGCTGCGAGTCGGGACGACTCGCGCTCCGGCCGCACAAATCGGTAGAAACTTCCTGCAAAAAGTTGTTGCCAGTCGGGGGTATTTTGGGCTAAAGAAATAGTGTAATTATTAGAGTAGTTTGTGGTGTCTTGGCAGCGGTTAGTAGCACAATTCAAATCTCGGTTCCTCACCAATTAGTTGTGCTCCGACAGCACGGGTGCCCTGTATATTGTGGTTTTTCCGCTTTACTCGATAGGGCGGGTTTGATTGATTTGTGGAAAGATAATGTATCTCAAGAACTTAACTGTTTTAGGCTTCAAGTCCTTTGCCGACAAGACCTCGTTGAACTTTCAACCGGGCGTGACAGCTATCGTCGGCCCCAACGGGTGCGGCAAGTCGAATGTATCGGACGCGATCCGCTGGGTGCTGGGCGAACAGTCAGCCAAGGCCTTACGCGGTGGCGAAATGGCTGATGTGATCTTTAACGGCACCGATGGCCGCAAACCGCTTGGCATGGCCGAGGTTTCCTTAACGATCGGCGGCGTGGACGATGAGCACCTGACGGCGGCGGGCGTCGAGATGGCTTACAACGAGGTAACAGTGACGCGCCGGGTATTCCGGGATGGCGGGAGCGAGTACTTCATCAACAAGACGCCGTGCCGGTTGAAAGACATCCAGCTACTATTCATGGGAACGGGTGTAGGCCGCACCAGCTACAGCATCATGGCCCAGGGTAACATAACCCAAATCCTGTCGAGCAAGCCGGAAGACCGCCGATTGATCTTCGAGGAGGCTGCCGGGATCACGAAGTACAAGTCGCAGAAGAAAGAAGCGCTGCGGAAGCTTGAGTACACGGAACAGAACCTGCTGCGCGTCGCCGACTTGGTCAGGGAAGTGAAGCGCCAGATCGGCTCCCTCCAGCGCCAAGCGGGCAAGGCGCGCCGCTACAAACAACTGGCCGGGGAATTGCAGCATTTGGATACGCAGCTTGCCCGCCACCAATTCGACCAATTGCAGGCTGAGATTACGGATCGGCAGACGACGGCGGATAATCTCCGGAACGAGATTGAGGCCAATTCAGCCAGCGTGTTGTCCGGGGAGGACGAGATTGCTCATCTGCGCGAGCGTTTGACCGAGTTGGAGCATGAGATCAGCACGCAGCAACAGCGCGGGCTGGAGCTGAAAGGCGAGATTGACCGGCACGAGAGCCGCATCCATTTCAACGAGGAACGACTGCGTGAATTCGCCACGCAGAATACGAAGGCGATGGCCGACATGACGCAGGCGGAGGAACGGCGCCGGGCAGCGGAGCAGGATCTCGCTGCGGTCACCGGGCATCTGGCCGCCAGTGGGATTGCGCTCGAAAACCACCGCCAGGCGCTCGCAGCCCGGCAGGATGTGCTGCGGAACGTGGAAGATGAGTTGCGGCAGCGACAGGATAATTTGCGGCAGGCCCAGGCCAATGCGTTTGCCGCCGCGCAGAATCTGACGCGCGTGCGCAATGAGATCACCGCCCTGGATTTGCAGAAACAGGGCAACGTCGTTCGTTTAGAGAAGCTTTCCGCCGAGAAGATTCAGCTCGAAGAAGAGCGGACGCGCCTGGAAGCCCGGCTGAATGAGTTCGTGGAAAATGTGGCGGCAGCCAAGCTCAATGCGCAAACCCAGCGCGGCACCGTCGAGGAACGGCAGAAGCGTCTGCAGACCATCCAGCAGGAGATGGAGCGCGCCGGCCGGGAGCAGGACAAGGTTTTGGAACAACAGGCGGGGATGCGTTCCCGGTTGAATGTGCTGGAACAGTTGCAGGCCTCCCATGAAGGATTCAGCGCGGGCCCGCTCACTGTCCTCAAGCAGTCACGGCACGTGCTAGGCTCGCTGGCGGACCGGATTCGCGTGCCCGATCAATACGTGACCGCGATCGAGACTGCCTTGGGCCAGCACCTGCAACTGGTATTGACTGAGCAACCGGAGTCCGCTCACCAGATCCTGGCTGACCTGAACGCAAAGAAGGCGGGCCGCGCTAGTGTGGCGCCGCTGGCATTTGTCGGAAATGGCAATGCTGACGCTGCCCTTGGCGAGCATGCCGCGGTCGCCGAGCCGGCGACCGATGTCTCGCCGCAGCCGGCTTTGCAAGATTCGTCCATTGAGTTGAATGGGGTACCGCTGCCCGCGATGGCCGTCGTGGAGAGTGAGACTTCGATCCGCCCGCTGGTAGATCGCTTGCTCGGGCGGACGCGGATTGTGCGGAACCTTGACGCGGCCACTGCGGCCTGGCGTGAGACTAAGGGGGCATTCCATTATGTGACCCTGGGCGGCGAAATGCTGAGCGACCTTGGCGTTTATACCGGCGGCTGCGGTAACGGGAACGGCGACGGTAAAGCGCCCGCCTCCATTTTGGGTCGGAAGAATCAGATTGCGGATTTGCAGGCTGCCCTGGACAAGCTGAAGGATCAGGTGGCCGACATCAGCCGGGTAAAAGGTGCCTTGCAAAGCGAGCAGACCGAGCTTCAGGCCGGATTGCACCAGGCGCAGCAGGACCTTCGGGCGCAGGAAGTGGCCATTGCCACGCACGAGGGGGAGCATAACGCGTTGCGGAATTCGCAGCGCTTGCTCCACCAGAAGATTGATACGGTCGTTTATGAAATCCAAAGCCTGGCCGCTCAGGAGCAGGAGGGCTTGCATAAGCGTGGAGGTCTGGACGCGCAGGCCGGCGAGTGTGAAATACGGGAGCAAGACTGCCAATCCCAGGTCACGGAGCTGACCGGTCGGCTGGAGAGCCTGCGCCAGCAGCGCGATACTGCCAACACCGACCTGACCGAAAGCCGGGTGGCATTGGCGGCGGAGGAGCAGATGTGCGCTTCCTTCCAGCAACAGCGGCAGTCGCTCGAGCAGCGCATTCGTGAGCTGACCCAGGTTGTCCAACAGCGGCGCAGCGAGCTTTCTTCCTTCGTTGTCCGCAAGGAGCAGGCGGAGTCGGAGGTCCAGGAATCGCGCGGCTTGATTGAGAGGCTTCAGCATGACCGCGAGCAGGTCAATTCCCAAACCGCCGAATTTGTGGGGCAGAAGCAATCGCAGGACGCGGAGGTGACGTCACGCGAGGAGACATTACGCGAGCAGCGCCGGCGTTTGACTGAGCAGCAGGAACGGCGCGGTGCCATTGACGTTGAGCTGGCGCAAAAGAACATGGCGGTGCAGAACCTGCGCGAGCGGGTCCAGCAGAAATACCACCTGAGCCTCGATAGCATCCGCAGCGAGTGCATCACCATTACCTACGCCGACGAGGGGCCGGCCAGAGTGCACGTGATGACTCCGGAGGAAATGGCGGAGGCTGGCGCGGCGACGGACTGGAACGCCGTCACCCAGCAAGTCCAGAGCTTGCAGGAGCGCATTGACGAAATGGGGCCGGTGAACCTGGTGGCGATCGAAGAGTACGAAGAAACTGAACAGCGTTACCAGTTTCTCAGCAAACAGCATGATGACCTGGTTCAGGCGAAGGCGCAGTTGATGGAAGTCATCAACCGCATCAATGTCCAAACCCGGGAGATGTTCCGGGAAACCTTCGAAAAGATCCGGGACGCCTTCCGGCTCATGTTCACAGAGGTCTTTGGCGGCGGCAAAGCGGACCTGGTGCTGATGGACGAGAATGACCTGCTCGAAAGCGGCATTGATATTGTGGCGCGTCCGCCAGGCAAGCAGTTGCAGACGATATCACTCTTGTCAGGCGGTGAACAGACCATGACGGCCGTGGCGCTGCTTTTCTCGATTTACCAGGTCAAGCCCAGCCCATTCTGCGTGCTGGACGAGTTGGACGCGCCGTTGGACGAGTCCAACATCAATCGGTTTGTGCGGGTGCTGCAGCGTTTCCTGGAGCGCTCGCAATTCATCGTCATCACGCACAACAAGCGCACCATAGGCATGGCGGACGTGCTCTACGGCGTCACGATGCAGGAGCACGGCGTGAGCAGGATCGTCAGCGTCAAGTTCCATAAGGCTAATGACGAGACGACCGACCGAAAGCCGGCTACACTGGAGACCCCGACCGCCATGCCAGACGTGGACAAGGAGGAAGCCGCGACGCACAAGCGGGACGAGACACTCGAAGTCGTGATGGCGAAGTAGGAGGGGGTAGGATGGATGTCGGACCGGTCGGACGGGGGCTGGCCTGCACCATCTGGTCTCGAATACGGGAGCTCCTCTCGATGAACCGGTTGCAGAAGACAATGGTGGCATCATAGACCGCCAGGGCCGCCTGGAAACTGCGGAGCTTGCGGTAGCCGCCATGCTTGGGGAGGAGGCGGTGCAGGTCGTCGGACGGGTCGGACTTGTCTGGTGGATCGGGTGACTTCATGATTTGCGAGGGTGCGGTTTATTGGGCGGCATGAAAGCGCCATGCGAGTATGCTGGAAAGGCCGGGTGCCTTCCTGCCGTATATCGGTTTCCGAACCGAACTGCGCCACCTTCGAGAATTCTCTGCCGAAAACTCAGCTTTCGTCGCATGATGTGGCAGCGCGCTTTTAGGGCTGTTTGGCGGGAAGATCAAGGATATTGTGGGACACATTACCAGGCGCGGATTCGGGCCTGCGGGAGGAATGGCCATTGGATACCTACTAGCTTGCGTATCACCATGGTGTACCTATCGTGTACATATGGTGTACGTATCGTGTTCGTATCTTGTACCTATGGTGTACTGATCGTGTACGTATGGTGTACCTAAGCACCTGATAGGCAGGTGATACGGAGCGACAACCGACCTGATTGGAGATTGCTTCGGGGACATCCGGATTCGGTCTTAGTGGATCGTGGCAAGCGGAATGCGCTACGCCAGGGAAAGAGAGGGCATCGGGATGCAAGAGTGTGGGTTTTGAACCTCCGCTTGACTTGGAGAGCGTTGCGCTTGTCTAATGGCGGCGGCCTTATGCTCGACCAACTGAATCTTCACGTATGAGTTTATTTCTGAATTCCGCAATGTCAGTCCAGGCTTTGGGCTGGAACAGTGTTGTCGCGTTTGTGCTAGGCACTGCCTTGCTGCAAATCCCGATGTCCTCCCAGGCTGCGGCAGAAGAAACGGGTGTGGAAGTGGTTCCAAAGCCGGCGGTTGGCTCGTCAAACCCGTTTTACAAGGGTAATCGCGAGCCGCTGTTGCCCAGCCCACTGATAAAGCTGCCGATAGGCAGTATTACCCCAAAGGGCTGGCTGCGAAATCAGCTCGAACTCGAGGCGCAGGGCATGACAGGGCGCCTGCCGGAGATCTCGAAGTGGTGCAGGTTTGATGGTAATGCATGGTCGGACCCGCAGGGCCAGGGCCACAGCGGGTGGGAGGAATTGCCCTATTGGCTCAAGGGTTACGGCGATCTGGGCTATGTGCTGGGTGACCAGAGCATTATCAAGGGCGCCCGCAAGTGGATTGACGCGGTGCTCGCCAGCCAGCAGCCGGACGGCTGGTTTGGCCCGCGCGCGAATAAGACCGGGCTCGAGGGCAAGCCCGATCTGTGGCCGCACATGGTCATGTGCAACGTGTTGGAGTCATTCTACGAGTTTACGGGCGATGAGCGGGTAATCCCTTTCCTGACTAAGTATTTCAAGTGGCTGAATACCCGCCCCGGCGATAATTTCGGTGCCGGCTACTGGCCGAAGATTCGTTTCGGTGACAATATCGAGAGCATTTATTGGCTCTACGATCACACTGGCGAGCCTTGGCTGCTGGAGTTGGCCAAACGCATCCATCAGAACATGCAGGATTGGACCACCGGCGTTCACGACTGGCATAACGTGAACCTGTCGCAGGGATTCCGGGAGCCGGGGGTATATTACCAGCAGGCTAAGCAGGAGAAATTCCTCAACGCGGCCGAGAATAATTACCAGACGATCTTGGGCCTGTATGGTCAGTTCCCGGGCGGGGGATTTGCCGGGGACGAAAACTGCCGCCCAGGATATACGGACCCGCGGCAGGGGTTTGAGACGTGCGGCATGGTCGAGTCCATGCACAGCTTCGAGATGCTCACGAAGATATCAGGCAACCCGCTCTGGGCCGACCGCTGCGAGGACATGGCGGTCAATTCGCTGCCCGCGTCGCTGACGCCGGACTTGAAGGGTTTGCATTACCTGACCTGCGCCAACCAGGTGCAGCTCGACCAAGGGAACAAGGCGCCGGAGATACAGAATGGCGGGACGATGTTCTCCTATAGTCCGTTCGAGCGCTACCGCTGCTGCCAGCACAACGTGTCGCACGGCTGGCCTTACTATGCGGAGGAGCTTTGGCTGGCGACGGCGGACCGCGGCCTGTGCGCATCGCTTTATGCCGCCAGCGAGGTGACCGCGAAAGTCGGAGCGGGCACTAATGTGAAGGTTGCGGAGGAGACAGACTATCCGTTCAGCGATACGGTTACACTGAAGATGTCGATTGCGCAGCCAGTGAAGTTCCCGCTCTATCTGCGCATCCCGCGTTGGTGCGAGGGTGCCTCGGTGAAGGTCAACGGCGAAGCGGTGCCGTGCGTCGCCAAGCCGCTCACCTACGTGAAGCTCGAGCGCGAGTGGAAGGACGGCGACGCGGTGAGCCTGCGTCTGCCGAGAGAGGTGCGTATCCAGAAATGGGAAAAGAACCAGAATGCAGTGTCGGTGTCTTACGGTGTGCTGACTTTCTCATTAAAGATAGGCGAGCGTTGGCAGCGTTGCGGTGGAACGGATGCCTGGCCTGAGATGGAGGCCTTCCCCACTACGCCCTGGAATTATGGCCTGGTGCTTGACGAGAAGGACCTGGCCAAGTCGTTCGAGGTGGTGAAGAGGGGCGAGGCGCCTTTGGCGGCGCAGCCGTTTACACCGGCTACAGTGCCGATCGAACTTCGGGTTGCGGCAAAGCAGATTCCGGTGTGGAAGCTGGATTCGCTGGGACTGGTGAGCAAACTGCAGCCCAGCCCGGTGAAATCCGACCAGCCAACGGAGACGGTCACTTTGATTCCCATGGGGGCGGCGCGGCTGCGTATTACCTCCTTCCCGGTAATTGGCCAGGGGCCGGACGCGCACACTTGGGTGGCGGCGAAGGCGCTCCCGGTTTCGGCTTCTCACTGCGGGGACAGTGACACACTGGACGCGTTGATTGCTCACAGGCAGCCAAAGAGCTCCAATGATAAGAGCATCCCACGCTTTACCTGGTGGGACCATCGGGGCAGCACAGAGTGGGTGGAGCTTAACTTCGACAAGCCACGGAAGGTCTCGGGGGTAGAGGTTTATTGGTTTGACGATACGGGCGCGGGAAGCTGCCGGGTGCCGCAGTCGTGGAAGGTGCTGTGCAAGCAAGGGGAGGATTGGAAGCCGGCCGAGGGGGCCTCGGGATATGGGACGAAGGCTGACACCTTTAATCGGGCGGCTTTCACGCCCACCGACGTGCTTGGCTTGCGGATCGAGGCGGAGCTTCGACCTGAATTCTCTGGCGGTATCCTCAGTTTGAAGATTATCGAATGAATATGATTCCAAGAGCAACTTTGAATAGCCTGATTGTCGCAAGTCTCTGCTGCGCCCATGCCTGGGCGGCGGCCGATTCCTGGCAGCAGGCCCAAGGCCCATTGAAGACGCGCTGGGCCAAGGATGTCTCCCCAGCCAATGCCCATCCTGAGTACCCGCGGCCGCAGATGGTCCGTCAGGATTGGCTCAACTTGAACGGTCTTTGGGACCTGGGGATCACTGGCAAAGAAGCGGCTCGCGCGACCTTCAAGACCCGGATTCTCGTGCCGTTCCCGATCCAATCTGCCTTGTCCGGCGTGATGCGTTCGGTCAGCGAAAACGAGCGCATCTGGTATCGGCGCACCTTCGAAGTGCCTCGCAAGTGGCATGAGCGAAGATTAATGCTGCACTTCGGTGCGGTGGATTTTGAAGCGACGGTATGGGTAAACGGCAAGGAAATCGGCCAGCACCGAGGGGGCTATGACGCTTTCAGTTTCGACATCACTGATGCGGTCAGTTTATCCGGGGTTAATGAATTGATGGTAAGCGCGTGGGATCCAACCGACGCTGGCACGCAACCCCGTGGGAAACAGGTACGCAAGCCCGAGGGCATTTGGTACACGCCGACCAGCGGCATCTGGCAGACGGTTTGGCTGGAGCCGGTCTGTGCGGCCCACATCACGGACTTGAAGATCACACCGGACGTGGACAAAAGCGCCGTGACGATTCGGCCAATCACGCCGCCGACGCTGGGCGTCTGCATGGTCGAGTTGACGATCCGCGATGGCCGAAAGGTGGTTTACACCGCGTCGGTGAATGCCGGTGGGCAGATCAACATTCCGATCAAGCACGCGCGGCTCTGGTCGCCGGAAGACCCGCATTTATTTAGCGTCGTGGCCAATCTCAAGCTGGGCAACCGCAGTGTTGACAAGGTCGAGAGCTATTTCGGCATGCGTAAGATTTCATTGGGAAAGGACGAGAAGGGCTTCACCCGGCTGATGCTGAACAACAGGCCTTATTTCCAGTTCGGGCCCCTGGACCAGGGGTTCTGGCCCGATGGGCTTTACACCGCGCCCACGGACGAGGCGCTGCGCTACGACATTGAGATGACCAAGAAGCTCGGGTTCAACATGGCACGGAAGCATGTGAAGATTGAGCCCGACCGCTGGTATTACTGGTGCGACAAGCTGGGTCTGCTGGTCTGGCAGGATATGCCGAGCGGCGACAAGTATATTGGAGTTAAAGATCCGGATATTACGCGCAGCCCGGAGTCGGCCAAGGAGTTCGAGCAGGAACTCGCCGCCCTGGTCCAGGGACGGGGAAATCACCCGTGCATCGTAATGTGGGTGCCTTACAACGAAGGCTGGGGCCAGTGGGACACAGCCCGCGTGGTGGAGATGGTCAGGAAGCTCGACCCGACTCGGTTGGTGGACAATACCAGCGGTTGGACGGATCGGGGTGTGGGAGATGTGAACGACATGCACAAGTATCCCGGGCCGGGCTCGCCTGAACCGGAAGCCAACCGGGCGGCTGTGCTCGGCGAATTCGGTGGTCTGGGTTTGCCCGTGCGCGGTCATACGTGGCAGAGCGAAAAGAACTGGGGTTACCGCAGCTTCACTGACGCGGCGGCGCTTACGACTGCATGCGTTGACCTGGTCGCGAAGCTCTTCCCACTCATCGTCCAGAAGGGCTTGTCGGCTGCTGTTTACACACAGACTACGGACGTCGAGATCGAGGTGAACGGCCTGATGACTTACGATCGGGAATTGGTGAAGATGGATCTGAGCAAGGTGGCTGAGGCCAATCGAGGTCAGCGGTGAGATGCTGAACAGAACAGAAAGATTGAAGGCAATTATATGAAGAGAGACCAGACTGGGCTATACATTGCGGCGCCGAGCGGCACGTTGAAGTGGTGGTCGTGCTTCAATCCTGTTCTTCTTTCCTCCATCCTCTTGCTCTGGGGGACGGGACCGGCTGGCGCCGCGCCGATCCCTGACGCCTACTCTGTCCGTGAATTCGGCGCCAAGGGTGACGGGAAGACGGATGACACAGCGGCTTTTCAAAAGGCGCTCGACGCGGCGGGGCAGGGGGGTGGCGGCGTAGTCTATGTACCGCGCGGCAATTACTTCTTCGCCGGCCATCTGAATGTGCCGGACGCGGTTGCTCTGAAGGGAATCTGGGAATCCGTCCCGTCTCACGTGGGATTGCGCGATGGCGGTGCGGCGAAGCCGACGGACGACGGCACCACCTTTCTTGTCACGGAGAGCCGCGGCAAGGAAGATGGGCCGGCTTTCATTACGCTCACCAACAACAGCACCCTCAAAGGCGTCGTTATCTATTATCCTGACCAGGACACCGCTGAAGAGCCGCAGCCTTATCCCTGGGCCATAGCCATGCGCGGAAAGAATCCTGCCGTGCTGGCAGTCGAACTCTTGAACCCTTACAACGGCATCGACGCCGGTCGCAACGAGCGGCACCTTATCCGTGACGTGCACGGCCAGCCGCTGCGGAGGGGTGTCTACGTGGATTCCATCTACGACATAGGGCGGGTCGAGAACGTGCATTTCAATCCTTGGTGGAGCATGAAGCCGCGCCTGTTCCAATGGCAGCAGCAGCATGGAGAGGCGTTCATCTTCGGCCGCAGTGATTGGCAGTACGTCTTCAACACGTTCTGTTTTGGCTACAACATCGGCTACAAGTTCGTTCAGACCAAGGCCGGCGTCTGCAATGGTAACTTCCTGGGCATCGGCGCGGATGATTGTTACACGGCGGTGGTAGTGGAGAACTGCGCGCCGTTCGGGCTCCTGATTTCCAACGGTGAGTTTGTTTCCTTCCACGGCCCGGACCCGACCATGGTGCGCGTGGACGGAACCAACTCCGGCAGCGTGCGGTTTGTGAATTGCGCCTTCTGGGGGCCATGCAACCAGATTGCGAAGATCGCGGGCAGGGGCACGGTGGGATTCAGCGATTGCACGTTCGTGCAGTGGGATAGCAAGGGCGAGGGCCAGTACGCGCTTCAAGTCAGCGGCGGGACAGCGCTGGTCCGCGGCTGCGAGTTTCGGGCTGACAAACCCCAAATTGAGCTGGGCGAAGAGGTGCGCCGCGCGGTGATTTCGGACAATATCATTACTGGCAAAGCACGCATCACGAATAACAGCAAGGCGACGGTGAACATCAGCAACAACGCGAGCGATTAACCTGGAGGACCTATGGACAGAACGGCACGACTCTCTTTGGCAGCACTCTTAACCGGCCTGCTTTTCGGCTGCGCCAGACCAGGGCTGAACGGCGCTACCACAAGCCCCGCCCCCAAACCCGCGCCGGGGGTCTTCTTCGTCGCGACAAACGGAAATGATCATTGGTCCGGTGAACTGCCCGCGCCGAGCCGGAAGGGAACAGACGGCCCGTTCGCGACGCTTCCCCGCGCGCTCAGGGCTGTTCGCGACGCCCGGCAACAGGGCACGGCTGAGTCCCGACAGCCCGCGACCGTCTTTCTCTGTGGCGGCACTTATTTCGTCGAGGCTCCGATTGTGCTGACGCCGGGGGACTCCGATCTCCTTCTCACAGCGTGTCCCGGCACGACTCCGGTCCTGAGTGGCGGCCGGCCCATTACCGGCTGGAAGGAAATCGTCGTGGAAGGCAAGAAGCTTTGGGCTGCCGATGTTCGGGGAGTCCGTGATGGCAAATGGCTATTCCGGGAGCTCTGGGTCAACGACCGGCGGGCCACTCGCGCTCGGCACCCGAACAAGGGCTACCTCAGCATCACCGAACTCCCCGATAAGGCACCCGAATGGACGCAGGGCCAGACGCGATTCCGTTTCCGAGAAGGCGATTTGAAGGCATGGGGTACAGTCACCAACACCGAAGTCGTGGCGATGACGAAGTGGGTTGAGTCTCGCCTGCCGGTTGTCAAGGTGGACGAAAAGGAGCGCATCGTTAACTTCGGCAAGCGCTCGGTCTTCGGGATGGAGGCGGGTGATCTTTACTATGTCGAGGGCGCCTTCGAGTTCCTGGATGAGCCAGGGGAGTGGTATCTCGACCCGGCCAGCGGCATGCTGTACTACCTGCCACTGCTGGGTGAGCGACTCGAGGCGCTGCAAGCTATCGCCCCAGCGCTCCCGCAGGTGTTTCGCGTCGAAGGCTGGCCCGAAGCTGGAAAACTCGTCGAGCGAGTCATCCTGCACGGTCTCACGTTTTCTCACGCCGAATGGTGTTTCCCGACCGGCTTCCAAAGCGGCAAGAACAAGCCGGATATCCAACCTGAGCCTAAGGCCGAGGTCGGCGGGTTCGGCCAGGCGGCGGTCGGCGTGCCCGGCGCTTTCTGGGGCGAAGGCCTCCGCGACTGTGTCTTTGAAGATTGCCGGTTTACGCACCTCGGGGGCTATGGCCTCGAATTGACACGCGGCTGCCAGGCAAACCGCATCTTACGCTGTGAATTCTCGGACCTCGGCGCGGGTGGCCTAAAGATCGGCGAGACCAGCATTCGCACCCTTGCCACCGAGCAAACTAGTAGCAACGAGGTGAGCAATTGCCGCATTTACGACGGCGGCAAGATGTTTCACAGCGCGATAGGCATTTGGATTGGGCAATCCCCCGGCAATAGCCTCACGCATAACCTCATCCATGACTTCTATTACACGGGCATTTCAATCGGGTGGACGTGGGGTTACGGGACCGCGCTCGCATCGAATAACACGGTTGCGTTCAATCACATTCACCACATCGGCGTTAAGTCGAACGGAGACGGCCCGATCCTAAGCGACATGGCTGGCATCTACACGCTGGGCAAGCAGCCGGGCACAACGATCCGCAACAATCTGTGGCACGACATGGCGGGCATCCGCTACGGCGGCTGGGGAATCTACTTCGATGAAGGGAGCAGCGGCATTCTGGCCGAGAACAACGTCGTCTATCGCACTACGCATGGAGGGTTTCATCAGCACTACGGCGAGACCAACGTGGTCCGCAACAACATCTTTGCTTTCGCGCGCGACCAGCAGATTCAACGCTCCCGCAACGAGCCGCACGAGAGCTTTGCCTTCGTTACCAACATCGTCTATTTCGAGACTGGCAATCTGCTGGGAAGCGAGTGGTCTGGTGACGCAAACTACCAGATGGATTGGAATGTCTATTTCGACGCCCGACCGGGCAATATGGCGGACAAGCTGCCCGTGGGGCCTTGCACCTGGCAGAAGTGGCTGGAGCGCGGCCACGACCGGCATTCACTTGTGACTGACCCCCTCTTCGTCGCGCCGCAGCAGAACGATTTTTGGCTCCAGCCCAACTCACCCGCGCTCAAGCTCGGCTTCCACCCGATCGACCTCAGCCACGTCGGTCCGTGAGGCCCTGCTGTTTCTGCTGCACGCACGGCTGCAGGTTGACCTAAACGGAGCGGATTAACCGCAGAAAACGCAGTGCGGCGAAGCCTCAACCGGAAAGGACAGAATCATGGCCGGACAGAATCATTGAGAACTGCCCTCCGGTCTTCCTCTCTGCATGATCCTGTCTGGCCATCATTCTGTCATCAACCCTGGCGGCCGGGCTCGATGCTCAGCAGGTGCTTTGGTGTGCCGGGCAGGAAAGGTGCGGGAGCGATGCTTAGCCAGGCGTTCATCTCGCTTCGGTAGAAGGGTGAGAGGAAATGACCGCTTTGGCCACAGGGCATATTGAACAATCCATTTTCTTCGTGTCCCGGCGAGACAACCATCCGCTCGGAGACGCCGAAGCCCGGAGCATGAACTTTGGGCATATGGGAGTCGCCGGACACGGCGACATTCGGCGTATCGAGCCAGCGTCCCAGCCAGGGAACGGCCTGAGTCAGGGGATGCTGTATCCCAAGGCGATTGCGGACGCCCCAGGTGGCATTGGTCAGAGCGATACCACGCTTTTTGAGCTCCGCGAGCGGTTGGTTTGCGGCTTCCTCCAACAGCCAATCATAAGTGCCGAATTTCGGATTCAGCAGGTGAGACGGCCGGGCAGTCAACATCGCCCAGGCGGCATCCTCATTGCGTATTCTCATTGTGCTGTCGAAGCGAGCCAGCTTCTGATTGACAGGCTCGAAGAGCAATTCCAGCGTCCGGTCGCGGAAGGCGCGGACCAGGCGGTAGCCCTGGGAATCAACCGCCGCTCGCCCACCCCAGGAGGCGACCAGGCGGCTGGCCGTCCGCCAATCGGCGTTGGTGGCCGAGCCGGCGTCCAGCGTCGAGAGCATTAGCTTCTGCCAGGGTTCGAGGAACAGGGCGCGGTCGTCGCGGTAAACCGACCAGAGGGATAGTTCGGAGGGATGGTCCAGCGCCAGCAGGTCATCGCGAATCTGGCGGGCGCGGGCGCCATTATCCGGATCGCAATGGAGCACCGCATATTCAGGGCCGCTGAGGGTCCGGTTGTTGGCGGTCCAGAGCACGCCGTTGGTGGGGTCGAGCAGCCGCGGGTATTTCTCGGGCGGGAGCCATCCCTGCCAGCCGCGCGTTCCGTCCGCCCAGGAACAAGGCGCAACCCCGTCAAACCCGGCTCGGTTCGGCAGCCGCCCCAGCAACGAATAACCGATGTGGCCGGCCCGGTCGCCGACCACCAAGTTGTTCACCGGCGTGCCGGAGAGATTGGCGGCCCGCAGCGCACTCTCGACGTCGCGCGCGTTTTCCACCTCGACCAGGCCCAGGTTGACGGCCTGCGGGTCGTGAATCGTGCAGGCCAGGGCGTAGCGCTTCTGCCCCCTGGTGATGACCGGACCCCAAATCGTCTCGGTTACCTCGACGGCGGCATTAGTCCCATTGCGGACCTGGACGAGTTCGGTGGCGGGTTCCAGTTCGCGCCAGCCCGAGGGGGTGCGATAGCGAAGCGGGTTCGCGGGATCGAATTCCAGTTCGACCAGGTCTGTCACGTCGAGACAGGAAGCGGTGTTGCCCCAGGCGATGTGGCGGTTGCTGCCCGAAACCACCACCGGTGTGCCGGGCAGGGTGACGCCGGTGACATCTTGCGAGCCCAGTTGCGGCTGGTGATAAAGCAAGCGCACACGATACCAGGTATTGGGCACGCGGAGCCCGAGGTGCATATCGTTCGCCACAATCGCCGCGCCGGTTCCGGAACGCCTGCCGTCCACCGCCCAATTGTTGCTGCCGACGATCCCTTCGGCTGCGGCATCCGCGGAACTCTCCGGCCCCGCACCTTGGTCGGCGATTAGGCCGGCGGAGGCGCTTGCCGCCCGCGCCTGGGAGTTCGAGGTTTGAACTGAGAAGTCTTCCGGTCGCGGAATAGATGGGGCTTGCAACTCTGAGCCGTCGAGCGCCGCGTTCCAGCGGGTATCGGGCGAGTCGAAGAAATCCCGCGCGGCGGGTGACATAGCCTGGCGCAGCACCGACTGGTGGTAATCGCCCCAGCCTCCCGTGTCGTGGAGGTCGGCGAACATGGCATAGCCAACCAGCAGCGTATCTTCCGGTTGCCAGTGCTTCGGTGCGGCGCGCAGGGCCAGGTATTCCGGCGGGCGGACCGTCAGGGCGTCGAGCCCCGCATTAACGCCTTCGGCGTAGGCCTTGAGCAGCGTTACCTCTTCCGGTGCGGCTTGTTCCAGCGCCCGTTTGGCCCGGACTCGCGGCCGATGGATCCGCTGCTGGCGGTCATGGTCCAGTGTAGGGGCCCCGAAGAGCTCACTGAGTTCTCCGCTGCCGACTCGGCGGCTGAGGTCCATCTGGAAGAATCGATCCTGGGCGTGCAGGAAGCCCAAGGCCCGCGTGGCATCGAGCCGGTTGGTGGCGTGAATCGTCGGAACGCCGAGGTGATCGCGTTCAATTTGCACCGGGGCATTGAGGCCCGCTAGCGTGCGACGCCCATCAATTTGGGCCAGGCTCGCGCGCAACGCCCACCAGACCGTTCCGCCCGACAACACCAGCAGGAGAGCCAATCCACCAGCTAACACGCTGCCCCATCTCCATACGCTTCGAAGTTTCACGCGCGCACCATATCACAGACTGGCCAGGGCACAACCAAGGGAACGAGGAGGATAAATGGACTGCAAACGTCCTGGTCGCTGTCAATCCGCAGATTCTCCAAGTTGGATTCTATAAACGGGGTTTCCCATGGCCGACGCGTAGAGGCTATGGTTTACTTGGTCCCAGGCATAACAACCGAACCAGTTAGGACTGAAAACGTAATTCCCTTCCTTCGGCTTGAGACTAGCCGCACGCCTCCAGGTCTCGCCCGCGTTGCTCGTCATGAAAACACCGTCGCTGCCGATGACAACCATTGCTCTCTCGTTGTAGCCGAAGAAAGGGCCTTGCCAGATATTGACCGCCGCTCCCTGGGTTTGCCAACTTGCGCCCCTATCTTTGCTGACGAGCAGACCCGCCACGGTCCCCAAATAATGTGCCCCTTGAAAGAAGACCGGAACCCTGGTCTGAGGATTGGCAGAAGAGACTTTGCTCCATGTCACGCCAACGTCCGTACTCCGATGGATGCCGTCGCCATTGCTGTAAACGACGGTCGTAGCGTCCAAGGCGCCGACCATCGAAATTCGGTCACGGTCTTCAGCGAGGCGGATCGCTAACTTTCTCCAGCTAATAGCGCCGTCCGTGGTGACATAGACTTCTCCCGGAGGATTGGTTTCGTGCCTAGCGGCAATAATGGTTCTTGGGACACGCGCTGCCCAATCCACCGAGCCGAAATCCCAGTTGCGTCCAAGAGTGGCGAAACTATTCACCTTGAGTCCATCGGTCGTCCAACCCGCAGAACCATCCAGAGAAAAGCTGGCCATTCGGGTTGGCGCGTTCTGGTCCACTGTGGTTGCCCAGCCGGTTTCGTCTCTGCCCGAGACGGTGTGATCGTCAATCCGCTGCCAGGTCTTGCCCGTGTCCGACGTGCGCCAGAGGCCGCCGCCGACGACCTTGATGGTCGCCTCGCCATTGCGCCGATTCAAAACTATGCCCGAACAGCCCCCGGGCCAGGCTAGCTTGGTGCCACTGTTGGTCAAGCGCTCCAGCAAGGGGCTTGAGACATCAGTCCATGCT
>Ga0073936_10004566_pt1 | contig 19112 bp, 15 predicted proteins | sample AliMusrvi5mmetaG_FD_87041 | JGI IMG/M metagenome (GOLD analysis project Ga0073936, IMG submission 87041) | Freshwater lake bacterial and archeal communities from Alinen Mustajarvi, Finland, to study Microbial Dark Matter (Phase II) - Alinen... | ecosystem: Environmental > Aquatic > Freshwater >... | reverse complement strand
GGATCAAAGTCGGTGGAGTGTCCTTGGGTTTGAGGAAAGTCATCAGTCGGCTGTTCGTCTATCCGTCAGCAATGACGGGCGCCACAGTCTTCGAATGGTCACGCTGCCTTCGATGGTGATGCTTAAGATGGTGGCGTTCTATGAACGTTTGCAGGATCGAAAACGAAAAGACGGGGCCGATATCAGTTTCACGCTGGCAAACTACCTGTTGGTCGGCAATAGGAAACGATTGGAGCAGGGGCATGAGGCGATCATCATGGATGAGGTTGACGGCGATATTCAGCGTGCGGGTGCCGTTTTGCTGGGGCGCGATATTGGCAGGGTGGCTAATCCTGTGACTCGCCTTGAAGTTATAACGCGACTGAAATCCGAGGCGGATAGCGCATCCCGCTGCCCCTTGGCGCGTGAATTGATGCAACGGCTTACCCGTGGAGATTTCCACAGGGCTCGTGATCTATTGCGGGATGTCCTGAATGGAGTGGAGTCCGTCTAAGGATTCCATCATAGGCCCATCGCGATAAAAGGCATTAATGATTTATCGTGACTGAATTCAAAACAACTACGGCCTTCCGGATTTCCGTTGCCGGTGGATGGTATTCAGCTATCCCACAATCTCCCTTTCTCACCCGGACCATCCCGTTCCGTTGTGATTTGTTCTTGGATAATATTGTCAGCGTCAGGATAGATGTTGAAATATTCATTCATGAAATGGAGATGTCCATGGACGACCAATTGAAAAGAGCAAACCGTCGGGCAGCGCAATGCAAAGCAAAAGCACGCGCCTTGCGGCGGTACATTTATCAAGTGGGTAGGTCACTTCAACCGTTGCAGCCTCCTTGCACGGAACGGATGGCTGGTAAACTGGCCCATACCAGGACTCCCTGTTCCTGCCCTCAGTGCGGTAATCCCCGTAAATATAGTAAGGAAAATTCCCTTCTTACCATGGTCGAGAACAGGCAGCTATTGAGGGAAATGTCATGGTAGCAGGAATATCACAGAAGTCGAAGAATCAAAAACTAGGAGTAAAGGAGACTGACAATGGGGGGGGGTAAGTCGCCCCCCGCGCGGGGGCGTGGATTGAAATATCGTGGCGATTGTCCAATTCTCAACCTTCAGGCTTCCCCTTTATGCGGGGACGGTGATCCTCAGAAGGGTTGCGAGTTTTCCGGCGGGCTTGAGCGTATAGCGATCCAGGGCGGCGGGAATGAGGCAGGTGCGGCCACGCTCAACTCGCTCGACTCCCGCTTCGCTCATGACCTGAATATCGTCCCGTCCCGTAAATAGGGCGTGAAAACTGGCGCCGTCATGATGGACGCAGAAGGGGGCCGTGATCTCGATCTTCTCCAGCCGGAAATACGGCGAGACGACCAACTCGGTGACGCGGGTGCCGGGTTTATCAAGGGTTGACCGGGGCGTTGTCTTGACCGGGGCGGGATCGGTCCACCGGATCACCTTGAGCGCCTGCTCCCAGTGTAGCTCGCGGGGCTTGCCGCTTTTATCCACGCGGCCCCAATCATAGACCCGGTAGGTGGTGTTCGAGTTCTGCTGAACCTCAAGGATCATGAGGCCCTCGCAAATGGCGTGGACACGGCCGCCGGGTATGAAAATGGTGTCGCCCGTGGTGACGGGAATCGCCTGAAGGGTGTCTTCGAGCCGGTTCTCATTCCGGGCCTTGAGAAAAGACGTTTCGTCAGTACCTGGCTTGAGGCCTGCGAACACCCGCCCCCCGGAGGGCGCATCAAGAATATGCCATGCCTCGGTCTTGGCCTCGCCAATTCCCTGCGCGGCCTTTTCGTCATCCGGATGGACCTGGATGCTCAGCCGTTCACGGGCATCAATCAGTTTAACCAGTAGCGGGAATGACGATGACCTGATCCCATGGCCGAGTAGTTTCGATCCGAAGCGGGTGACCAGGGCCGCGAGCGATTCGCCCTTCAGGGCACCATTCGCCACATGGCTCATGCCTTCCGGCCGGTCGGAAAGTTCCCATGATTCCGCATAGATGCCATCCGGTTGCCGCCGGTTGAAAAAAGCGGGAATGCGGCTTCCGCCCCAGATGTAGTCCTTGTAAGACGGTTCGAGAATAAAGGGATACTGTGATGATGAGTTCATATCCCATCAGAATAGTGTGAAACGGGACCGCAATCAAGCGCGTCAGGGGGTGGCATAGATTTTTATGGCGCCCTCTGAATAAATAAGTTTTCCCTGAGCCGGGACGGCGCCCTCGCCGTTGACGGTGACGGCATAAACTTTTGTGCCAGTCCCATACCAATCGGTGGTCGTGCCCCGCAGGTCGAGCGCGTCCCTCAAGTAATCAATCCAGCGCCGGGCGTCCCGGGCCGGGTTGCCGCTCCATGCAGGCGGCGGGTGCAGCACCAATTCCGGGTTGTCTCCAGGCTCCACCGAAAAACGGGGGCAGCCGGAAACGTAACCTTGAATCTGGGTCCGGGCCCTGCCCGGCGCCTCAATCCGGAAAGGCCCCTTCGGATCGTAGCGTTCCAGGAACATCGCCGCCCGGTAAACGGAATTGTCCGGTGAATCCTTGGCCTGGTTGATGATGATGGCGATGGCCGCGAGTAGGGTCAAACCGAACAACCAAGGGGCGGGTGCGAACAATCGGCGTCCGATGGGGCGGGACTCCTCAAGCACTCCCAATCCGACGACGGCAGCATAGGTCACGAAGGGAAGGGCGAGCAGAGCGCCGTACATGTCGGGGGTGAAGGACAGGACCAGAGTCGTGAGGCTGGCCGCCAGCATGGCCCTGCCAACCGGTGACTGAAAACGGGCGGGCGCTCCACCAATCCCAAGCATCATCAGCGGTGCAAGCCAACCGAAACGGGTGGCGATTCGATAGATGAGTGTGGCGGGGGCGAATCCTGTTAACGTTAGTCCCGCCGCCAAGGCAGCCGCCAGGAATAGGAGGGGAAGCAGACGGCCCCGGCCCACCGGGAAAAGCGGTGCCAGGATGAGGAGGATGGGGATGAGGATGGCGCCGATGAACCCCGCCTTGTGGGAGAGGGCGAGCAGGATGGACATCGCCAGCACGGCGAGCAAAGCGCGCAAGAGCCGCGCCGGGTGGTGGCCCGCGTCGCGGATGACGCCGGGGAGCCGGAACCAGGCCAGCAGGAATAGGGGCAGGAATGCCAGGAGCATGCCGCGGCCGGTGGCCCAGTAATTGTAACGTGCGAAGACAGGGGCGAAACAATAGAGAAAGGCGAACCACGCGGCCTGGCGGCCGGCCGGGAAAAGATGAAGACCTAGCCGCCAGGCCCCGAAGAGGCCAGTCAGCCCCAGCGCAACCGATGCAAGATAGAATCCCCAGTCCACACCGGTATGGCCCAGTATTTCGATGGTTGCGAGGAGCAGAGGCTGGGCGCTCGGGTAAGAGCGGGGTGTGAAGCCGAAGAGGGAGAGGGGGTGGATAAGCCAGGCGATCCGGCCCTCGACAGCGATGTTTCCGGCCAAATCCTGCCACTTGTAGGTGTCGATGCCGGCAAGATGGGTGACAGGGATGACCAGGATGGTGAACAGGACGGCGGAGCCTGTCAGGAGCCACGGCCATGGCGCCTCGGGCGGGGGGATGGCGCGATGGCGAAGCGCAACCGATGCCCCGCCAATCATCATGGCCGCGATGAGGTGAGCCGCCGAGAGGGAAGTGGCGGTAATGCGGATCCCGGTGAGGTGAAGGAGGACCGGGATGGCCGTGTTCAGCGCTACCATGGCCGGCCCCCATAATGAAACAGTGACTGGCGTTTTGGAGTGAGGCGCCAGGAGGCGCGCCAACATCCACGGCGTGAAGCCCACGGCCAGAAGAAGAGCGCCCAAGTACAGGAGAATCATGGTGGGGATTCCCGAATCAGAGTTTCGAAGTGCTCACTTCCGTAGGCGGCTCGGGTGGTTTGGGTGGGTGGGGTTCCGGCTTGCCCGGCGGGTTTGGCGGCGGTGTGGGTGTTGGTGGAGAAGGGCTTCTCCCATAAATGGAGGAGGGTGGAAGCGAGACAGACCCCCCTGCCCCGGCTAATCCGTTTCCGCCCAGGGGAACGCCCGTCGCCCTGACGTATTCGGGACTTCTCGCATCCGTTGTGACGAGGGGGAATTCGGCGGAAGGCGTGTCAAAGGGGAGCGATTCAAAGGTAAACATGTCAGGCGACAGTTTGGTGGAGGTGAGAGCCGTCTTGAATGAAAGTTTCCCGGCGGAAAACTCACTCTTGAATTCGACCGGCTTCGTGGTGATATCCGAGAATTGGGCGGATTTTAACTTCTGTTCCGGTGTTCCTTTTGCAGTTTCAGGGGCGAGGCCGGGTTTGGATCCGGGCCCGATCACCAGGGTTTGGGCTTGTCCTAAAGTCGCATCAAATGATGCGGCTGCGGACCCTTTTGCCTTTTCCGATTTGGCTGAGGGGATTTCAATCTCGTTGTCCGGGGTGAATATGTCGAGATTCAACATCCTCTGGATGGTCGTCATGTCAAAGGTTTTTCCTGACGGCCTGGCAACGCTGAAATAGGCCGCGATCAACCCGCAAGAGAGCAGGCATAACAGGATGATAAAAATGGTAAACTTATGATCCCCTAATTTCATGGAAGTCCCCAGACTGACAAGCGTCAACTTTCCCTAACCCGTATTATCCTAGAAACCATTACAACGGGCAAGATAGATATCTCGTACTATTGAATTGGGTCGCTGTAACCGCATAAAGTTCTTGCCCGGGATGATTCGAAAGGCATAATAGCGGTCTTTTCCACGCCCCTCCAAGGCGGGCCCGTAGCTCAGTTGGTCAGAGCGGAGGACTCATAATCCTTTGGTCGCAGGTTCGAACCCTGCCGGGCCCACTTTCAAAAACCCCAATAAACACGCGTTTAATTCAATGTTTATGAGTGTATGCTGCCTTTCAGCCTGTCGCAATCTGTCATGACGTGTCATCGTAAATACTAAGGGGGGTTCCCCTTCTCAAGCCACAATAAGCCACAAATCCAGTTTGTTGTGGTGGGTGGGTGAATGGGGCTCCCTCAACTGGCCACCGTCCCGCCGGTCATATTCTTGAAGTAAAGGACCCAAAACCGATAAGTGGCCATCTCGATATGGCCTGCCGCCTGATCGGGTCTTCCCATGCCCTGTACCGAACCGTACACATGTTCGTTTGGGATCACCTCGGCCAGACACGGCGCCGGAGATCCATCCCGTAACCTGCCATGCCTAGGGATCGCTCCCGCCCAAGCCATCAGTTTTCCGGATCCCGTGGCGTCATGCGTAAGGTGTTCGGCTGGTGAACCTGCTGGATCCGTGCCGTGGGCACTCCATGCCGCCGGGCAAGTTCCATGAATGTCATACCTCTCCCGGTGCCCCAGTGGGATGTCTAGGCAAACTGGTAGGGAGGGTGGCCTGTGGACTTAGGTTATAGACGGCTGAATGGTGTTGTAAGTGGGTGATAGCAGAATGACGCACTGGTCACATGTCCCTTTTTGAAGAGTCGGATTTCTTATGCACAGCCCATTATCATAAGCAATTTTACCTATTGATTAGTTTTATCATGTGATGTACAACTTCGCCAAGTTTCGAGGATGTCGGCATCAGCCATGCGTATGGATGTCGCATTGACGATGTCAAGCGGAACGGGTAGAATACTTGACATGGGCGAGAGAATGCCAAATTAAAGGAAGCGCCATATGAACGATTCGGTCAAAGAATTCATCAAAAAAGAGGGCATTTTTTATCACACTCAGTTGGCCCCGGGAGTTGTTTTTGATGAGAAGAACGCTGACAGAGTGGAAGGTGTCATTAAGCGCAACATGGAACGAATGGCTTCGGCGGTTGGTGGCCCTTACGATTTGAAGCTACAGGATATTTTTTGATCATCAAATCGCGTTCTACACCTCTTTCACGATAACGTTGGGGAGGAGTATAATGATTCCGAAAGGGTTCTATGTACTTAACATTCCTCAACAAAGATTTGGCTTCGTTACGATGCTCTGTAGAACGTTCATTAGCAGCTTTGAAGGTACTTGGTTTTAAGGAAGAAAACGAAGCAATTGTTGACGTCCTGGAAGCCTATTTAAAGGCAAATAATATTCGCATTCAATACTGGGACTTAGGTGCTGAAATAGTTGCATTGCATCTTCATGAACCCAATACAGGGCATTTCATCGCGATCAATGAATCTTATTCAAAGATAAATGATGTCCCTGCAAGAAAGATGGCGCTGAAGAAGCTTTTTTGCCATGAGCTTGCGCACATTGTTTTGGCTCATGCTCCGTCGTATATTCTTCCGACCAATCCTACGCCACTCATGCGAAAGCTTCATGCCGCTTTGATGCAATGCGTCAGTAATCAAGCGATCCACGGGAAAACCGAGGATGATGCAGAGATCTTTGCGGGTGCCATTGCTTTTTGGCCACAGCCCAAATTCGTTGAACGGTTTGTCCGGTCGAAAGCTGATTTTCGCACCATTGGTAACCTCTACAAGATGCCTGTTGACTGTGCGGTGAAATGGGCATTGTTGTCCCTTGACGCCTTCCCGATGCACTATCTGAAGTTCAACGAGACCGATCAGGTTGTTGAGGATAGTTATGTGCCGCCGTCTCATTCTATTTTTCCTTGGCAATTTCAGACCGGTGCGGTGATGGATGATTATCGTACTGTGGCTCATAAATGTCGGAAGACTAAACTAGACCAGGTGGGTGCAACCCGTGCCGAAAACCCAGCTAGTGGCGCTGCAACATATATGTGCCACACCTACTATGAGAGAGCTGGAGTGTTTCCGTTACGGAACGATGATAAAATCGTGGTGGCCGGGTTTCAAGAGAACACGTTTAATCTTATCTGCAAGTGGGCAGATGATGCATCCAAATTGCCGATGAGTTAAATGTAAGTTTGCCGGGTGCCGTGGCGGCAGGCGTTGCTGGCGGTGGAGTGACGGTATCTCATGCCCACAACCGCCTTTCCACCCCCTATCTTATGCCCAGGCGGGTTCCCACGGTCATGTCTGAGTGGGTCCATATCATCACACCCGTAGGGGCGAATGTCCCGCATTCCGGCAACGTTATGACGAGGACGGCCTCATAGAAAAGTATTGTCCCGGTCTATCGCTGTAGACTACATTCCGGCCTGTGGCTTGCCCGCAATATGCAGGGGGCAGGCAATGGCATTCTCATTCGTAAAGGATCGGCGCCTATGTTCGAGCAAGCCTTCAAGAATATCGACGATGTCCTGTGGAAAGATGCCGGCTGCACCAGCGAACTGGATTACACCGAACAAACCTCCTGGCTGCTGTTCCTGAAATACCTGGATAGTCTGGAGCAGGACAAGGACATGGAGGCCAAGCTGGGCGGAAAGCGGTACTCCTATCTCCTCGATAAACCCTACCGCTGGGAGTCCTGGGCCGCACCAAAGGATAAAGACGGGAAGCTCGACCATAACGCCGCCCTGTCCGGTGACGACCTTCTGGCCTTCGTCAATCAGAAGCTGTTTCCTTATCTGCATGGGTTCAAGGCCAAGGCGTCCGGCCCCAACACCATCGAATACAAGGTCGGCGAGATCTTCGGGGAGATCAAGAACCGCATCCAGAGCGGCTACAACCTGCGCGAGATCATTGACCACATTGACGAACTCCGCTTCCGATCCCAGACCGAGAAGCATGAGCTATCCCACCTGTACGAAGCCAAGATCAAGAACATGGGCAATGCCGGGCGTAATGGCGGTGAGTATTACACCCCGCGCCCCCTCATCCGCGCCATCGTGCAGGTAGTCCAGCCCAAGGTCGGGGAGCGCATCTATGACGGCGCCGTCGGCTCGGCGGGCTTCTTGTGCGAGGCATTTGACTACCTGACGGCGAAGGGCAAGCTCACCACCAAGGATCTCACCACGCTCCAGACCAGCACCTTCTACGGCAAGGAGAAGAAGTCCCTGGCCTATGTCATCGCCATCATGAACATGATCCTGCATGGGATCGAGGCGCCCAACATCATCCACACCAACACGCTGTCCGAGAACCTGGCCGACATCCAGGAGAAGGATCGCATGGACGTGATCCTGGCCAATCCGCCCTTCGGTGGCAAGGAGCGCAAGGAGGTCCAGCAGAATTTCCCCATCCGCACCGGCGAGACGGCCTTCCTGTTCCTCCAGCACTTCATCAAGATGCTCAAGGCCGGTGGTCGGGCGGGCGTGGTGATCAAGAATACCTTCCTGTCCAATACCGACAACGCCTCCGTGAGCCTGAGGAAACTCCTGCTGGAGTCCTGCAACCTGCACACGGTGCTCGATTGCCCCGGCGGCACGTTCCAGGGCGCTGGCGTGAAGACCGTGGTGCTGTTCTTCGAGAAGGGGAGCAAGACCCGGAAAACCTGGTTCTATCAGTTGGATCCCGGCCGCAACATGGGCAAGACCAACCCGCTCAATGACGCCGACTTGGCCGAGTTCATCACCCTGCAAAAGACCTTGGCCGACTCGCCCAAGTCTTGGAGCGTGGATGCCGAGGGTATTGACCAGGCGACCTTTGACCTTTCCGTCAAGAACCCGAACGGCGGGGAGGACGTGAAGCACCGCAGCCCCAAGGAGATCATGGCCGAGATTGCCGCCCTGGATGCCGAGAGCGCCGAGGTGCTGGGGAAGATCAGGGAGTTGGTGTGAAGAAGGGGTGGCAGACAAAAACGCTGGGCGAAGTTCTCGAAAAGACCGAGACGGTGAACCCACTCCAGTCGCCGAACACGGAGTTTGATTACATCGATGTTTCGAGCGTTTCCAACACAACCTTTGAAATTGAGGAAACTCAACGCCTAAAAGGAAAGGACGCGCCAAGTCGGGCGAGGAAGTTGGTCCGAACGAATGACATCATCTTCGCGACGATTCGTCCAACGCTACAACGAATTGCTGTCGTGCCGGAACATCTCGACAAGCAGGTTTGCAGCACCGGTTATTTCGTTCTCCGGCCAAAGCAAGGTATAGACCACCGTTTCGTTTTCTACTCGCTTTTCACCGAGGACTTCATCGGACAAATGGAAAGCCTCCAAAAAGGTGCGAGCTATCCGGCGGTCACGGATGGTAACGTGCGAGCGCAAGCGATCCCCGTTCCCCCTCTCCCCGAGCAACACCGCATCGTCGCCATCCTCGATGAAGCCTTTGCCGGCATCGCCACCGCCAAAGCAAGCGCCGGAAAAAACCTCCAAAACGCCCGTGCCATCTTTGAAAGTTATCTCCAATCCGTCTTCACTCAGCAGGGAAAGGGGTGGATGGAGAAGCGGCTAGATGCAATAGCTGAGTTTTCGCAGGGAATACAGGTCGGCTTGGCAGACCAATCAAACGCACCCGCCGTGGGCTTGGTTCGTTTTATCCGCATCATCGATTACACCCAAGGAACGGACGATATTCGATATGTTCAAGATCCCGGACGCAGATATTGGGTGGAGAAATCGGATATCGTCATGGTCCGGTATGGTACGCCAGGATTGGTGGGACGAGGAATTGAAGGAGTGATTGCTAACAACCTGTTCAAGATTTCAATTGTCGATGGTTCTTTGACGAATGATTTCTTGGCCCATTTTTTAGGTCAACAAAAAATTCAAAATTACTTGAGCAGCCAAGGCTCATCGACGATGCCCGCTCTGACCTTCACGCAGCTAGGTGCGGTAACAGTTTCATTCCCGAATGACTTTGGAGAGCAAAATGAAATTGTCTCAAAACTCGACTCTCTACGAGAAGTAACCCAACGCCTCGCCCGAATTTACGAGCAGAAGCTCGCGGCGCTGGAGGCATTGAAGAAATCGTTGCTGAACCAGGCGTTTACGGGGGAACTGTGAAACCAAGCACCAGCAGAGAAGCATTTTCTAGGCGACACAGAATAGCCCCAGCTGATGTTCCTATAATGATTCGCGACGAAGCACCACATTGGCTACGTGACTTTATCGTCACTGAAGCCCTATCGTCTGGTATGAGCGTGAGTCAGTTACGAGATACCCTCTGTTCGAGGTTACTCGAATCCCCAAATCCAGATAATTGGAGCGACAGGAACAAAGAAAGAGAAACTCGCGACTTGCTCAATAATGCGGACTGGTTTCTTGTTTATGATTGTATCGAGGATATTGCTGTCTGGCTCCATCGGTATAGTCAGCAATTTGATACATTCTCATTAAAACTGAATGAAGCCTTGATGCGCAAAGGAGTTGGCTGGCAGTTGATAAACACCAGCGTCGAGACTCGTGGCGAAGAAGTCTTTGAGGCTGCGGTACGAACCGCTATTGATCTGGCATCTAAGACGGTGAAGCCAGTCGCTGCAAAAGAACTCCACGAAGCATTACATGATCTTTCTAGACGGCCCGAAGCTGATCTCACTGGGGCAATTCAACATGCGATGGCTGCGCTTGAGTGTGTCGCTCGGGATGTGACTGGTGATGTGAATGCTACGTTAGGGGCATTACTAAAGAAGCACCCTGGCATCTTGCCTCCTGCGTTAGATGATGCTCTTTCAAAAATCTGGGGTTTTGCGTCTGACCGCGCACGCCATCTACGTGAAAATCAACCCCCAGCGATTGAAGAAGCCAATCTCATTGTTGGCCTGGCCGGCACACTGGCCACGTACTTGCTTATGAAACTTTCGACAAACAGACCGACTCGACGATGAACGAAGCCGAGACCAGAGCCGAATACATTGATCCCGCGCTGAAGGCGGCGGGGTGGGGTGTGGTCGAGGGCAGCAAGATCCTGCGCGAATACCGGATCACCCCGGGGCGCATCGAAGGCCACGGCCGACCCAGCAAGCCTGTCATTGCCGACTATGTTCTGGTCTACCGCAACCGTAAACTGGCTGTGGACGAGGCCAAGGCGTGGGATGAGGAACTGACCGAAGGGGTGGGGCAGGCAAAGGACTATGCGGGCAGGATGGCCGTACGCTTTGCCTATGCCACCAACGGCCAGGGCATCTATGGCATCGATATGCAGACCGGCAAGGAAGAGGCCGTGCCGCGCTACCCAACACCGGATGAACTCTGGGACATGACTTTTGCCGACCAGAATGTCTGGCGTAACCGCTTTGCCGCCATTCCGTTCGAAGGCGGATCCCACCCAAACTCCTACTACTATCAGGATATTGCCGTGGAACGGGTAGTGGATGCCATTTCAGGAAACAAGAAGCGGATCCTGCTCACCCTCGCCACCGGCACGGGCAAGACGTTCATCGCCTTTCAGGTTGCTTGGAAACTGTTCAAAAGCCGGTGGAACCTGAGCGGTGAGCCGACCCGCCAGCCCCGCATCCTGTTTCTGGCCGACCGCAACATCCTTGCCAATCAGGGGTATAATAATTTCTCCGCCTACCCCGAGGACGCCATGGTGCGAATATCGCCGGAAGACATCCGGAAGAAGGGCAAAGTCCCCAAGAACGGCAGTATCTTCTTCACCATCTTCCAGACCTTCATGAGCGGTCCGCCCAAGGATGGCAAGCCGTCGCCCTATTTCGGGGAATACCCGCCGGACTTCTTTGACTTCATCATCATTGACGAGTGTCACCGCGGCGGCGCCAACGATGAAAGCAACTGGCGCGGGATCCTGGACTATTTCGCCCCGGCCGTGCAGTTGGGTCTCACTGCCACGCCCAAGCGCAAGGATAACGTGGATACCTACCGCTACTTCGGCGAGCCGGTCTATGTCTACTCGCTCAAGCAGGGCATCAATGACGGGTTCCTCACGCCGTTCAAGGTGAAGCAGATTTCCACCACGCTGGACGAATATGTCTATACGCCGGATGACAAGGTGATTGAGGGCGAGATTGAGGCCGGGAAGCTCTACAAGGAAGAGGACTTCAACAAGATCATCGAGATCAAGGAACGGGAAGCCATCCGGGTGAAGCTGTTCATGGAGCAGATCAACCAGAACGAGAAGACCCTGGTATTCTGCGCCACCCAGGCCCATGCGCTGGCTGTGCGGGACCTGATCAACCAGATGAAAACCAGCAAGGATCCCAATTACTGCCAGCGGGTGACGGCCAATGACGGCGAACTCGGCGAACAATACCTGCGGGATTTCCAGGATAACGAGAAAACCATCCCGACCATCCTGACCACATCCCAGAAGCTGGCCACCGGTGTGGATGCCCGGAATATCCGGAACATCGTCCTCATGCGGCCGATCAACTCCATCATCGAGTTCAAGCAGATCATCGGGCGCGGTACCCGGCTGTATGACGGCAAGGATTACTTCACGATCTACGATTTTGTGAAGGCGCACCACCATTTCAGCGATCCGGAATGGGATGGGGAACCGCTTGAACCGGAAGAGCCCAAGCCCTGCTCGAAATGCGGACAACGCCCCTGTATTTGCACCAAGACGCCCCCGGAGTCTTGTCCGGTGTGCGGGCAAACGCCGTGTGTATGTGAACGCGAGCCCTGTCCGAAGTGTGGCCAGCGGCCCTGTGTGTGTAAGAAGAAGGCCAAGGTGAAGCTGGCCGACGGCAAGGCCCGGACGATCCAGCACATGATGGCGACCAGCTTCTGGCATCCCGACGGCACGCCGATGTCTGCGCAGCAGTTCATGGAGATGCTCTTCGGCAGGCTGCCGGAGTTCTTCAAGAATGAGGCGGAGTTACGCGCCATTTGGAGCGTGCCGGCAACCCGGAGGAAACTCTTGCAAGGGCTGGCGGAGAAGGGTTTCGGTCATGAGCAACTGGCCGAGATGCAGAAGATCATTGATGCCGAGAAGAGCGACCTGTTTGACGTGCTGGCCCATGTCGCCTATGCCCTCCCACCTGTCACCCGCGAGGTAAGGGCCGCCAATGCCAGGGTGTACATCAACACCAAGTTCAGCGCCAAACAGCAGGTGTTTCTGGATTTCGTGCTATCCCATTACGTGACGGTGGGGGTGGAGGAGCTTGATCAGGAGAAACTGGCGCCCTTGTTGCAGCTCAAATATCACAATTCCATCGCCGACGCCGTGGCCGATCTGGGCCGACCGGAAGACATCGGGACGCTCTTCGCCGGGTTCCAGAAGTATTTGTATCAGCAGACTACGGCGGCATGACGGGATTGGCCGGGGTGACGGGTGTATCTCATGCCCAGAACAGACTATCCACCCCCTAAGTCTGGCCACCACGGGCTCCCACGGGCATCATTTCCCAGGTCCATATCAGCATAAGGGGTACCCCCGGAATCGCACTGATCGCTCCTCCTGGTATATCACCACATGCCATGACCTGCTTTGGCCTCCACCTGATCCCTCACATCTGCCGGGAGACTGCCGAAGAACTTGAGCCCGGTCTGCCGTTCGATCTCGGCCACACTGGTCAAATACTGGGTGGGGGGCTCTGTGCCGGTGACTGACTGTGGCATAATGAAGGCCAGGACATGCGGCTTCCCATGCTCCTCCTCGACCAGGATCTTGTAGCAGGCTTCTGGAATCTCCACGCCACATCTCAAATGGCGGGGTTTGGCGCCAAAGACGGGGCCGTCAATAACCCACACCTGACCGCACCTCTGGGCGTACTCCCGGATTTCCGCCTGCTCCAGATGTTCCCACACCCGGCGATTGAGGCTGGGGCTCTGGGGGATGATGTTGCTCATGAGGAAGGTCTCCATCTGGGCCTGTTCGCCATAACACAGCGCAATGGCATAATTCGGGGCCATATGTCCCCGGTCATAGCCGCTCCCCGAATAATCATGCTGGCATATCCTCGCCCTGGTCCGGACATCCACTTGGAAGCCCTGTGGCCGTGGCGGAGCGTGCAGGCTACCCACCTTGAACAACCGGTAGCACACCCACACGGGATCCTTCTTGGCTTCGCAGTACCCTACCAGGTTGCCGGTATTGGTCAGGACAAGGATTGAATCATGGAATGCGGACTGGGGAACTGGAATGCCGCCATAATTGTAGGGGCCACCCCATGACAGAGGGGAAGTTGACGGAGAGTCAGGAGCAGCCCGTGGTTCGGATGTCTCGCCCCCAGGGGTTCGCAGTCCAGGAATCAGGGAGACAGCGGCATAGACAATGGCAATGACCAGACCAATGAGCAGGATCCACAGGAGGATGAGGGACAAACGTCCCGTATTGCCCCGTTGTTTCATAGGGACAAATGTCCCGCATATTGACTAAGGATTCAAGTCCCGATGACCCAGGGAGTTATCAATAGACACGGCGAAGGGCATCAAGCAGCCAGTAGGCGGGGCTGTGGGTAACTCACCAGTCACATCCCCATGGCCGTCATATCATCCAGAATCTCATCATAACCCCGGCGCAGCGCCTGGGCGTGGATCTGCTGGATCCTCTGGGTTGTCACCCCATGCCGCCTTGCCAGTGCCGCGAAGGTCACATCATCACGCCACCCCTGGAGGATGTCCAAGGCCCGTGCCAGTTGGTATGGCCGGGATCCCCGCTGCGAGGGTTCGACTGGCAAAACGGGTTTTGTCATGTCCGGGTGATAGCATGACACCAGCCGGCCGCATAGGGTCATGTGTCCCAAATTCTGATCCTCATAACCGTTGACACCCTCAGGCCTCAGCGGTACGGTTCTGGGTGTGGACAGGGCACCGTGAAGGAGGTTCCCTTCCCAGGAGGATTGAACGACAACGGATAGCTGATTTCACATACATTTTAATGCGTTAACGCGCAGTAATCGTTTCATCTGAAAACCTGCAAGTTTTGATGTTCAGAAACGACACTGGCGAGAACGCGCTCCATTGGGGCGCGGCTCTTTGCCTCGTGTTTCTGAACAGGTGCTTGCAGGTACCTCAGATGAGACCCGAGCTTGGATGTCCGCGCCCCTTCTTTTTTCGGCACCGTGTTAGATAGATCCGGGATAAAAGGAAAAATATGAGTGCAACACTGATTCCATCTGTGCCGTCGGGTTTGACCGGTGGCGAGAAACGAGTTCTTGAGCGTTTGGAGAAATGCTACGAAAACGTGGATGGGGTATTCATCTACATTCAACCCCGGATAAGGAACTTGGAACCAGACTTTGTCGTCATTGACCCCTCACGGGGTATCGCAATTATCGAGGTTAAGGATTGGGGCATAGAACGCATCAAGACAATAACCCGCATGACGGTTACATTCGATGACGGCAACGAAGATCAGAATCCAGCGTTCAAGACAAATCGTTATTACGGTTTGATTGAAGGTGTATTGAAAGCCGATCCAGCCCTTTATGATGAAGCTGGTGTGTTTGTCCCAAAACTTAGTGCGCGATTGGTGATGTCAAGATTGTCTGACAATGCTCTTAAGCAAATCCACGACAATATTAGTCTATTTCCTTGCCAGTCATTTCCATCCAGTGTGGTCGCCAAAATGTCTATACGCGACATTTTTGGAGACAACGCTTGCCAGATGACGCAAGGCCAAGTCACCGCCTGCCGTGCCGCGCTATGCCCGGAAATTAAAATTCGCCGCCACGTCGGGGAAGTCCTCGCAACCATCAAAGCCCTTGATTCCCAACAGGAACAATTCGCGAAAAGACTTCCTCATGGTCATGCTATGGTCACCGGAGTACCTGGTAGTGGAAAAACTGTCATACTGCTTTCTCGAGCCTTGTACCTCGCAAAGGAAAACCCCGACTGGCAGATTTTGATAGTCACGTATAACAAGTCGCTCAGCGCCCGACTCAAGTCTCGTATCCTTGCCATTGCCGATGACTTAGCCTTTATGGGTATTCCTTATCAGAACATCACCATAAAAACATTTCACGCGCTTTGCATGGGCATGACTGGTTTGGCTGTTCCACAAAAACAGGATCAAGCATTCTGGGATGAGACCCTTCCGCAAGCAGCATTGACGAGAGCAGAACCAACGTACGACGCGGTCTTAATTGATGAGTATCAGGATTTTTGTGAGGACTGGTTCCGAGTGTGCGTCAAACTCGCGAAGAAACACATGGTTGACTCCACCGCTGTGGAAACACTGTTTCTCGCTGGCGATAGACTGCAATGCATTTATGATCGTCGCGATTTCTCCATGACCGACGTCGGGATCAATGTGGTTGGCGGACAAAAATCCAAGTTACTCAAACAAACATATCGTACAGGAAAATCCCATATAGCACTGGCATTGGATTATCTAATGACTCACAACAACCTCCGAAGGGAAGTTGAAAGGTTCTATGAGGGTCGGGATGGCATTCTGAATGTTTCCGATGTAGCTGACGAAATTGGATTCCTCTATGGCGATGTAGATGCCATTGTTGAACATATTCGTACACTGACAAGTAAGGGAGGAATTTCTCCGGCAGACATTCTCATCCTCGCTCCCGAGTGGGACGGAGCGCAGCGAATCTTTGACAGGTTGCCCCAAAACCTCAGAGAAGTGGCAAAAGCATCAAAAGATGTTGATGAAGATGCAATGATTTTTACAACATACCATTCAGCTAAAGGTCTTGAGCGTAAAGTCGTCATTCTCGCCGATGTCAACAGCGTAAAGGACCCTCGCCTTGTCTATGTTGGAATGACGAGGGCGTCGGAACGCCTATATATTCATGCATGGGACCAGACATCACCTTCGGTGGCGTCATCACTCGTCGCATTAACCAAGCCAAAGCAAGCCTAATAAATCCACTTAGGGTGGAGGGAGTTCTCATGGATTCCGAAAAGATTGCGACAGACAAGGTCGATAGTTCCAAGCATGAGGAGGGCCGCACATCAGGCGCTGACTCAACCGAGATCAGTGATGAATCAGATGATGTAACAGCAGAAGATATGGCTTATTGGAACGAAGCCTACGCGAAAGCAGATGCCGAGATGCAGGAATGGTGGGAGGCAAATCGGAAAAGTCATGAGGCTGAGGAACAACTACGTGAAGAGTTAGCGGCAAAAGCGCGAACGAAACTGGAGGCAGCATTGGCCGTAGCCTGCGAGAAGGATCCAGATGTTGCGAAACTCAAGGGCTTTGACATTATCTATGTCGATGGCACGGGCACCATATCCATAGGCAAAGACGAGTTAATGGTTGAGCCACAGTTTGTGATCAATACGGAACACATGGCCTTGGTTGTCATTCTCCGGCATGAATGGATGCACCATGAACGTAACCATGGGCCAAGAGGAACGGCTTTCCTTGACGGGCTGAGCAAGACCGAGAACAGGAAAGTGTGGGACTGGGCGTTCAATGCTGGCGCTGACTTGGAAATCAATTCCGAATTGAAGACTGATATTGAACAGGCCGGACTTCAGGATGAAGCGTGCGTTCCGGGGCATGGCACTTATCGTGACTGGCCACCGGGGCTCAAGGCTGAGGACTATGCCAGACGGATTATGGCGACACCTGATCTGAGGGCGAACATGGAACAAATCGCAAAAACGACAGTCAAATGGCGCGACATGTAAGCATCGGTATAGGACGTTGTTTCCTGCTTTTTTCGGAAGAGGGTAGAAAACGGAATCGAGGTTTCTGTGTCTCAAGGTGATGCTCCCGATATTAAGAAAATCTCAGCGTTATACCGTAAAACACTTTCCTATGTCTCACGAGATCCTGAGGTGGCCGTGATGTTGTGTCGAAAGACCGCAGAGAGTATCTGCAAGGTGATTTTCAGAGACAAGGTTAGCGAAAACACCAAGGCCATCATGCTGGACAAACTTCTCGACCAGCTTGGATCTGACGGGCACATTCCCAGGCGCGTCATGAATCATCTTCGGGCAATCCAGGTTTTCGGAAACTATGGCGTCCATGACCAAGATGATGACGAGGACGCTGTAGATTCAGAGAGTTGTGAGCCATGCGTGAAGTGCCTATATGCCGTGTACAAATGGTTCCTCAAAGATTACATGACACTTAACCTGGCAGATTGTGATGCGTTCCTTGCGAATGAAGCACCGCCCAGTGCGTGCCATTCAGAATCGGTACCCCCGCCATTGCAAGCGGCCACCCTTGCGGTTACGGAAGTTGCAAAGAATCTCGGTGTCAGGCCTAATCTACTAATTGCGACTCTCATGAGTCTCAATGTCTTAGTGTCAGTAAACGAGCATATTGAGCGAAAGACCGCTGAGATGATGGCGCAGAAAATGGGCAAGAAACTGACCATATGACGAAGTGCCTGGACACAGGTATCCGCTGGAGACAAATTTATGACCGTTTACTTTGGGGGTGGAGACGAGGACGATCCAAGGTTAGAAGCTATGGCTGCGGAATTTGAAGCGGAGTGTCTCGCTGAGGAAGCAGCCCTGACCGACGAGCAGAAGAAAGCGAGGGATTGGAATTGTGGGGTGGATGCTTACGAAAAACTGGAGAAGGCCTTTCGCGCCGCCTGTGAAAAGGATCCCTCAATGGCCGCAATGGGTGAGCACTGGCATTGGGCACTGGCGATTGACGATACTTCGTTTTCCATCGTGTCAGATGCAAATGCAAAATCAGAGGATAAAACCTTTAACTTCGATCCTGATAGAGTCAGGGAAAAGACGCTGGAACAACTTGAAGTGATTCTTCGGCACGAGTGGGCACATGTGGTTCTTGCTCATGCAGACTGGACTAAAAGGTTTATTGCAGATCGGGATACGAGTGAGACTCCAAAAGTGTGGATCCTTGTGACCAATACCGCCGCAGATCTGGAGATAAACTCCGCGCTATATGCTGACCTGGTATCGGCTGGACTTGGGGACGAAGCGTTTGTGCCTGAGCATGGGATGTGCGAGAACTTTCCACATGGTTTGAAAGCTGATGATTATGCGAGTCTGATCATGGCGTCGCCCGAACTCATGGCCAAGATGAGGGAATTGGCATAAGACTGATTCTTGGTATAAGGGTGAGGTATGGCGAGTGGTACAGAGTTTGTATTCCGGGAAGAAGCGTTGTTCTTGTCCGGCCCTGGGCTGGGGGAATTGCGTTTGCAGTGGCATCCAGTCCCAACGGCAGACCGGCGGCTTGGCGCTGGGAAATGGTTGCCATACCAGCCGGAGTTCCGAGTTCTGGCCCCCGTGGCACCGCCGCCAGTTGCCCGACCTGACGCGGGTGATGACCGGTTACAGGCCAAGCATGAGGCTTTCCAGGCATTCCGGGCAATGATCCCGGACTACATCATCAAGGCCGTGGAGCCGTACACCTGCCACCAATGGCCGCTGATGACGCTTCTGAATGCATCCATCGCTGCTCGTGACCTGGTGAAGGCCAATCCCGCCCTGGCCTATGCCCTCGCGAACAATGAGCATTTACGGACGGGTGT
>Ga0073936_10004565_pt1 | contig 19114 bp, 11 predicted proteins | sample AliMusrvi5mmetaG_FD_87041 | JGI IMG/M metagenome (GOLD analysis project Ga0073936, IMG submission 87041) | Freshwater lake bacterial and archeal communities from Alinen Mustajarvi, Finland, to study Microbial Dark Matter (Phase II) - Alinen... | ecosystem: Environmental > Aquatic > Freshwater >... | reverse complement strand
GACCCCACTACCATGGTCTTCGGGGAATCGGAGACATAGCTATGCTGGCGTTGAGCCTTCCGGCGTGACAACAACACGATCAACATTATCAGAAAAATCAGCAACCCGACAAAGACAACGACAATCAGTATGCCAGGAAATGTTGTCAGTTGTTGCAGCAAAGTGGGTCCGGGCGTCGGCGTTATCGGAAGTGCCAAAGATGCGGGATCAATAGCAACCTGCACATCATAGGTCGTGACAGAGGCAGGATTGCCCTCTTCACCTGCAGCCTTCAGCGTGATCTTTGTAACGCCGGTCAAATCGTTCGTCGCAATGACGAACTGGAATGGCGGTGTCGTCTCCCTGGTCGAGTTACCAGAGACGATGTACTCAACGGCCTTAACGGGCTTTGCCGAGTCAACCTTGGGCTCGATAACGACCGACTTATTCGCCGGCAGCAACTTGGGATTTACGACAGCGCCGTCAATCGTAAAGGTCACCTTTGAGAAAGTCGGCTTAATCGGCGTCGCTGACATAAACGTTGCCTCATCAGAGGCAGTGCTTCCGCCTTGCGACACGCGGATATCGACGGTCTTTGCCTGTCCGTCACCAGGGACGCCCATGTTAAACGACACTTGATACTGCGTGCGCAGGTTCGATTCCATGCGTTTGAATATCTCAAGGACGTTTTGCAATTGCGCTGCCGATTCATACTGGCCGCCAGTTTGTGTCGCCAGCTTGCGGAGATAGTCTTCCTTCAGATCAGGACCCACACCGATTGTGAATACAGGCGTCCGATCCTTGGTTGCCCGCGCATAAGTATCTTCCTCAGTACAGCTCACGCTGCTGACGTCTCTGCCGTCAGTGAGCACGATAACGGCGCGTCGTCCAACGTTCTCCTGCGCAGCCACCATCAGCGCCTTGCATACCGCATCATACAGCGGTGTGTGACCGACAGCACTCAGCTTATTGATCAGGCTGACCATATCGCCGCGCTTCTCACTGGCTGGCGCAAAGCCATATTCTGTTTGCGGGCTTAGCTGGGTATTAACAGCCACCGGGCCTGTGAGCGCAAGCACCCCCAGCCGGTCACTGTTGCTGGCAGCCTGCAGGATGGAGACCGAAGAGTCCTTCAGCGGCTGTAATGCTTCGCCTTGCCTGAGCATTCCAAAATCGACCATGAGGAGAACGCTCGCTTTCAGACTTGGGCTGATCACGCGGTTCACCTGGATATCTGAGAAAGTTTTGCTGCCCGCGACCACCTGGAACGACGTGGCATCCAGGTTCTGCAAAGGCACGCCGGCAGTGTTGACCGGCGTCACGGTGCAAACAATATCTGGATAATTCGAACTATCACAGCCATTCACGACAATCGTGATTCCGCCGCTCTGAGCCACCAGCATCCTTTGCGGGGTAACCAGAATGGTTACAAAGACGATCACAATGAGGGTGCGTATCTGATTGCGCAGACGGCGATACGCACACGCGGGACTTGCGTTGATCATTATCCAATCACCTGGAAACTCAGGGCAATGTTACCAACCTTGATCAAGGCGCCTGGAAGCAATGGATATCGTTCGCTGACGCGCATTTTAACGCCATCAAGGAGTGTGGGGTTGCGATCCTGAATCGATTCGATATAAAACGATCCTCCTTTTTCAGTGATCGCGGCATGGTGACGCGACACGCTGGGCAACGTCTCCAATTCCTCCAGGTCAACTGCCAGCAAGCGGTTATTCCTAGGATCCCGCACATCGCGACGACCCATGATGGCCGGATACCAGCGCAAGTCATACTCCGACAGTGTCCGTTGCTCACTCAGATAAACGCGCGAAAAACGCTTGCTGAATGGCTGGCGCACACCGCGCGTAATCGCATCCAGGATGCCTGTCGACTCAACGATCTTTACCACCTGTAGCGCCGCTCCCTCAGAGACGCTCAGTTGGTCGAGGGCTGAATCAACCGGGAGGGGGGTGCGCGATCCCCGCATCAGCAAGTTGTAACTGCCGTCGAGGTTAAACTTGTCTTTGATTGTCGCGACAAGCGTCGCGACTTGCAAAGTGCCACGCACATTCACCCGCCGCGAACCGATGCTATTCGCCTGTATATCCAGGGTCAGATTGAGTCTGTCCATTTATTTAGCCTCCAGATTCCCAGAGTTTTGCAAATTCTGGGAATCCGCCTTGACACTGTTCGCAGGGGCAGTCTCCGCGCCTTGCGGTTGCCCATTGACACCCGTGACACCTGCGGCTGGTGTATCAGGCACTTCATAGGTAACCGATGCCATCCGCGACATATCTATAGTGGGGATGGCGTCGAAGCTCGGAAGCCCCTTGAGCAGATCTGCCATCAACTGGTCTGGATCAGGCAATTGATCAGAAGGTGTAGGCTGGGCTAACGCATCACCAGGGGCGCCCGCTGCTGCCGTTGTGCCGCCGGCAGCTTGTGTTGTGTCATCACCCTTGATAGCCTGATCCAGGACAGTTGTATCCTTCGCCCAGTAACTCCACTGCGCGCGCTGCGGATAAGCGTCACGAATGGTTTGAATCATCTGGGTTACCTGCATCTCACTATCAGGGCGCCCCTCGGCGCAGGGCACAGCCATCTGGGTCATGGCTGCCGAAACTGCCCTGACCATGAAGCCGCGCCCCGGGGGCAGTTCCTTTGTAACCGAGAATTGGCCGCGAACACCCATGTATCGGACAGCCTCCCAGTCATTGAACACGTAGGCATAGCGCGATCCTTCAACCCGCTTGCGCAGGTCATCCATACCGCTGCGCATCGCATTAATCGTGCCGCTCATGACAATGTGCAGGTTCTTGCCCTTGCCTATCTCGCCAAGTTGTGACATCGGCTGGGTTTTGCGGTTAATCGGCTCAATGTCATCATAGTGATCGATCAAGACAATGATATGACGCTTGTTGTTGTCCTGTGGGTTATACCACTCCGATTTTCCACTTAAGCGAGCGATCACTTCTTCGTCGTACTCCGCGCGCAACCGCCGAACGACTTCATCCATCTCCTTCGAGGTCGAAACAGTTGCTAGAACGTGTGGCAGCTTATCCAGGCGGTTCTCGTTACCCTGCGCATCCGTCGTTCCCATGCCGTAGTTGTAGAAGCGGCGCGATGGATCAGAGGGATCGACCAGGATCAGCCCGACTGTGTCCGGCGGGTAGCTGTATGCAAGCGACAAAACAAGCGCGCGCATGCTGGTTGTCTTGCCAGTGACAGGCGGCCCCATCATCATCCAGTGCGGACCCTTCGCGCCCAATTCGAGCATCATTGGCTCGCGATCGAGATCGTTGATGCCAAGCGGCACACTGATCTTCGGGTCGCCCTGCCCCAAAGCGGGCAACAACGTCGCAATTTCGATCACCTTTGGCAGCGGTTCCACAGGCCGGGGGCGCCTGGACTTGAGTGATGGATCCTTTGACTCCAGTTTCGCCCAGGCCTGAGCCATCGTCTGTGTCAAAATGCGGAAGTAGTCAGTTTGATCGGACGGATCGCCACTCATTGGGATGGCAGTATGAAACTCCAGGGGCATTGGCTTTTCGTCTACTAACCCGACACAGATGCCGCGGCCAGGCGTGTCGTTGATGCGCGGGGCGCCACGCCCGACAATCGACATGTAATCCATGCGTTCCGATTGTGTAAAGGTGACGCGTTGGTTCAGCAAGCTCATCATCTTGCCAGTGATGTCGCCGAGTAATGAAGCAGTCAGAACAAAGTACACGCCGAACGAGCGGCCATCGCGCAGAAGTGACAACAGATCCGGCAGATACTTGTCGTAGGTTTCCTTAAACTCCACTGCGTTGTCGACGACAACCACGATTGCCGGTAGCGGCGCCGACGCGTTGCGGGCATTGTAGTCTTCCATCGAATCGTACGATGCCAACTTCTGCTGCCGATCGTCGATGATATTACGGATCATGCGCATAAAGCGTTCGACGCGCTCTTCTTCGTTCGTCTCGACAATGCCTCCGATATGCGGTAGAGGTCGCAACGCCTTCAAACCACCCCGTCCGAAATCGAGCACATAGATATGCAACTCATCAGGACGGTGACTCGCTGCGAGTGACAAGAGCAACGACTTGACAAAGGTCGTCTTGCCGCGACCGCTTGCGCCGAACACGATGAGCGGGTCGCCAGTCAGGTCGACGTTCATCAGGCGTTGCTCAGCCAGCAAAGTGTTGTCCACGATGCCGACATTTGCGTTCACTGGCAGCGGTTTCGACCAGTCATGCGACTGCCAGATTGGCTCAGCCGCCTGATTATTGTCCATCCACGCAGCGATATCGGGGTTGATGACAATTTGCTTGCCATACTTACCTTTGGCAATATACTCGGCGTTGACTGAGAGGTTCAGCGGGAGTCTATCCGCCAACGGACTCGGCCAGGGCTTGAACTGCTTGGGAATGGACTGCCGTTTGGCCTCAGCCGCCAGCGCGCCAACCAACCAGCCCAGGAGGGAGCGCGGCGCATCAGTTGTTTCGAGCGCGGACAGAATCTCATCGACGTTGTAACGCGGATCTGGTTTTGTTTCATCGTAACCCGCGCCGATATAGGCAACCTGAATTTCACTCAGGTTGCCGCCGCCTACCTGCACATAACCGCGACCAGGAATCGCGGGGAGTGTGGCTGCATCGGGTCGTCCGATCATTTCCTTACTGTCGTCGGCAGTTTCCACTCTCAGGCTGATCTTGTACTTCATGTTCGCCCGCATCTGGTCAGTCACGGCGCCACTGGGTCGCTGGGTTGCCAGAAGCAGCGATACGCCGAACGAGCGACCGAGACGAGTGATGCTCTCGAACTTAGCCTTGTACTCAGGGTTCTGCGTCACCATTTCTGCGAACTCGTCCACAATAATAAACAGGTGTGGGAACGTGTTCGGGAACGGTGAATCCGGTTTGAGCGTAGGGATGACCTTCTTGCGATAATCGACCAGATCCGCAACGCCCGCCCTGGCTAGAATTTCGGAGCGCCGGTTCATCTCAGCGTTGATGGCCGTGAAGATGCGCTCAACGGCATTGCCTTCGAGGTTCGTTGCAAGATCGACGCAGTGCGGCAAACGCCGGAAGGGCTCCACAGTCGGGCCGCCTTTGTAGTCAATCAGCACAAAGTTAACGATGCGCGGATCATACTTAATCGCCATACTGGCGATCAGCGTCTGCAGCATCTCAGATTTACCGGAACCCGTTGTGCCCGCAGCCATGCCATGCACGCCGTCACCGCCGGCTTTGGCATTGAAGATCATGGTGCGGACTTCCTTGCTGCTGATCAGACCGAGCGGCGCGCTCAACCATTCCTGGTTGGCCTGCTGCATACTGCGCGCCCACATCTCCTGAATGCCCAGGTCGCCAATGCGATCCATGCGCTTACCCTTGACGAGCTGCATCATTTCGAGGAAGGTGATTGCCTTGGGTATATCCGCACTGGGGCGTTTTCCGCCCACAGACGCCCAGGCGTCCTCCATGCGCTCCGCTACCTTTGTGAACGCATCCTTCTCGGCGCCCATTACCGGTATGCCGATGTGGAATTCCAGCGGCTGACCCTCGATGTTGATCAGACCGCGACCGGGAATATTGGATAAAGGCAGCGCGCCCTTCCCCACAATATCGCTGTATTGCGATGTGTCAGCCATTGTGAAGGCTAACCGCACCGCGAGCAGGTTGAAGAGTTTGTTAGGCACATCATTGATCTGGTTGGCCGTGATGATAAACGAGATGCCAAACTGCCGACCGTCGCGCACGAGCGCAACTAATTCAACTAACAAAGGTTCATAGTTCTCGCGGAACTCGGCGAAGTTATCGATCACAACCATCACAGAAGGAAACATCATCTCGGGGCTGTCTTTATGCTGCTGGTTAAAATCTTCCAACGAAGCATATTTCGACAGACGCTCCTGACGCTCATTCATCAGGCTGCGCACCATGCGGAACAGCGCGGCCACTCGGTCGGGCTGGCTGGCATCGATGGAGGCGCCGCAGTGAGGCAACCGCGTCACTGCGCGCAACCCGCCACGACCGAAGTCGAGCAGGTACATATTGAGTTCAGCCGGGGAACGTTGCGCAGCCAATGCAAATAACATGGATTTGACAAAGGTGCTCTTGCCGCGTCCGCTGGCGCCGAACACAACGATTGGGTCGCCGCCGCCATCCAGCGTCAAGCGGCGCTGGTTCGAATGGAATGGATCGTCAACCAACCCGATTGTTGCCTTCAGCGGCAACGGCGAATTCCAGTCATGCGGCGTCCACAGATCGTACTTCTGGAAATCGCCAGGGGTCGCCAGTTCAGGACTCGCCCACTTGGCGATGGCAGGATTAAGAACGACTGTGTCGTCCTTCAGTTCGGGCAGATAACTGGCATCAAGCGCCTCGTTGATTGGCAGCTTTTCCGGCAGTGGATCTGGCCATGGCTTGAATTGCTTGGGGATGCCCTGCTTATGCGCTTCAGCCGCCAGTGTGCCCACAAGCCAACCCAGCAGCGATCGCGGCGGATCGTTTTGCTTTTCCAACGCAGCGAGCACTTCTTCAGCAGGATACTCAGGATCGTTGCGGGCCAGGTCGTATGGGGCGCCACTCCATGCCACTTGCACTTCGGTCAGCGTATCGCTCCCAGCCTGGACATAGCCGCGTCCAGCGATCTGCGGCAGGCGCGCGGCATCGGGTTTCTTAAGTAGTTCCTTGCTATCCTCGGCCGTCTCCATGCGCAGGGCAAGGCGATACTTCATGTTAGAGCGCATCTGATCGCTGACGACGCCGGTGGGGCGTTGCGTCGCTAGAAGCAATGAGACACCAAACGAACGACCCAGGCGTGTGATGCTTTCAAACTTGAGTTTGTATTCAGGGTTCTGCGCCACCATCTCGGCAAACTCGTCGACGATGATAAACAGATGTGGGAATGTAGTTGGGAGCGGTGAATCCGGCTTAAGCCCTGGGATAACCTTCTTGCGATACTCAACCAGGTCCGAAACACCAGCCTTTGCAAGAATCTCGGAGCGGCGGTTCATTTCGGCATTGATGGCGATGAAGATACGATCGACCGCATTGCCTTGCAGGTTTGTCGCCATGTCAACACAATGCGGCAACTTGCGGAATGGCTCGATGGTGGGCCCGCCTTTGTAGTCGATCAGGACGAAATTGACGATGCGCGGATCATAGCGGATAGCCATCGCGCTGATCAACGTCTGCAACATTTCAGATTTACCAGAACCCGTAGTGCCGGCAGCCATGCCATGCACGCCATCGGCCTGGGCCTGGAACACCAGCATGCGCAGGTCTTTGCTACTGATCAAACCGAGCCAGGCGCGCAACCATTCCTGATTGGCTGGCTGCATGCTCTTGTTCCACTTGCCTTTGATGTCAAGGTCGCTGATGCGCACCATGGGCTTCTTCTCTGCAAGTTCGAACATCCCCAATAGCGTCAATGAGCGCGGCAACTCGGCGCTGGGTCGCTTACCGCCCAGAGCTGTCCAGACGCGATCCATACGCTGGGCGATCACCTGAAAATTGTCGATCTGATCGCTGGAGGTGGATTCCTCATGGCGGCCGGGCATTCCAATCTGGAACTCCAGCGGCAATGGCTTTTCGCCTTCCTTAATGGAGACAGCAATCAGTCCGCGCCCTGGAACGTTGTCAAAGTTGCGCGAACCCGACCCGACGATCTCAGTATAGATGGAGCGATCGCTCTGGGTCATTGTCAGACGAACCGTAAACAGGCTCAACAACTTACTCGGCACGTCGTTCAGGACAGTTGCAGTGATGACGAAGTACACGCCAAAAGCGTGACCATCTCTGACCAGGCTGATCATCTCGGGGATGAGATGCTCGTAGCTTTCCTTGAATTCGGCGAAGTTGTCAACCACAACCACAATCTCCGGCAACACATTTTCCGGGTTCTTCGCATTGTAGTCGGCGAGTGAATTGAACTGCGCCAGGCGCTCCTGGCGCTCAACCACGAAGCTGCGCAACATGCGCATCAATTGTTCAACGCGAGCTGTTTCACCTGCGTCAATGGAGGCGCCAAGGTGCGGCAGTCCGGTAATCGCCTTCAACCCGCCACGGCCAAAGTCAAACGCATACATGTGCAGAGAGTCGGGCGAGCGCCGTGAAGCCAGCGCCACCAGGAGCGACTTAAGGAAGACTTTCTTACCGTGCCCGGAGCCACGGAACACTACGATTGGTTCGCCGGACACATCGAGGTTGAGGATGCGCTGCTCAGCCTTGTAAGGGTTATCGATCAGACCGATCTCAGCGCGCAACGGCGTCTGGTTCTTCCAGTCGTATGGTTTCCAGAGCGGCTTCTCTTCGGTATTCTCAAACCAGGCTTCCATCGGTTCGTTGATCGTGATCTGCTCATTGATCACCGTGCGTTCGGTGTTAAGAAACTTGGCGTCGACTGGACTGGTAAGCGATAGAAACTCGGGCAGTGGATTGGGCCACGGCTTGGTTTGTAAAGGCACACCGTCGCGCCTGGCGCGAATTGCCGCAACGCCAACGGCCCAATCCAGAACGGTCTTGGGCAACTCGCCAGGTTTCATGCCGAGCGCCTCTGCAACTTCGGAGCCAGTGTAATCTGGCACGTCGCCGGGATTCACAACAGGGACGGACTCCTCGTCCAGCCAGATGACATCTTTCAGTGCGACGTTGCGATCGTCGGTATAGGGGCCGCCGGCCCAGGCAACCTGTACTGGGGTCATTAATTCATTGCCGCTTTGCACGTATCCGCGACCACCGATGTTTGGCAGGAAGGCGGCGTCGGGTGAGCCAAGCAACTCCTTGCTGTCATCCGGCGTTTCCACGCGCAGACAGATGCGGAACTTCATATTGGCGCGCATCTGGTCAGAGACGACGCCCGCGGGACGTTGTGTCGCAAGCAATAGCGACACACCAAAGGCGCGACCCAGGCGTGTGATGCTCTCAAACTGCCGTTTATACTCAGGATTAGCCTGGATCATCTCGGCAAACTCATCGACGATGATAAACAGGTGCGGGAATGTGCGTGGGCGCGGGTCTTCTGGCGACAGCCGTGGGGCAACCTCGGAGCGGTACTTGACCAAATCACTCACACCGCTCTTCGCGAGCAATGTGGAACGTTCCTCCATCACTGCCTGAATAGCGACGAACATGCGCTCGACGGCGCTGCCTTGCAGATTGGTGAGGATATCAACCACATGCGGCAGCTTGCGAAATGGCTCAAACGCCGCGCCACCCTTATAGTCCACGAGCACGAAATTGACAACGCGCGGATCATAGCGAATCGCCATGCCGGCGATCAAGGTCATCAGCAATTCAGATTTGCCAGAACCGGTTGTGCCGGCGATCATGCCATGCACGCCATCACCGCCTTCCTTGGCAGAGAACACCAAAGTGCGCACATCCTTCATGCTGAGCATGCCGATTGGGACGCTGAGCCAATCCTGGTTCTTGGGGACAACGCTACGCGTCCAGTCTTCTTTGTAGGGTAGTTTGTCGACGGTGGCAATCTTGCGTTGCTCGACCACCGACTGCATCTGCAAGAGGGTCACCCCATGCGGCAGGTCAGAACCAAATGGACGCACCAGATCGAGCCGGCGCAGCAGCGACGCAAACTTCTGGCGGGCGTCCATCGCATTCAACTGGTCGGCCTGTCCCAGATAGCGTGGTGTATTCAAGCCGATTTCGGTATAACGAAAAACGATGCGCGCGCCGACAGACGCGACTTCCGTCATGGCCAGACAATCGCCAGGCACCTGCCCAGAGGTGTTTGTCAGGAATATAATGCCTGCCCCCAGTGTCGGGCCGTTCTTTATAATGGTTGCCACGGCAGCTTCAGCAGCAACATCCTTTAAAGGTGAGTTGTCGGGGATATCACCGAGTGTGTCAACCACCACGAGCAGGAATGGCAGTGAAATATCTGAGCCGCCCTTCTTCCCATCCTTTTCCTGGCCATCACGCATGCGGATCTGGCGCTGGTCTAATTCCTTTTTAATCCTGCGCCAAAACGCGCCAACTTTGTCTTTTTCATTGGAGAAGACAAGCTGGTCGTAATCTTTGGGCCGACCGGTATCGTCATCGCCAATGTTGCGCACGAAACAGTGGGGCAACCACTCAGCCCATTCCCAACCGTTGTGCGCGGTTGGGCTGCCAAGCACGAACACGCGCGCTTCCTGGGGTGAATGGAAAGCGGTGAAATGAGCGATCATCGCGTGCGCAGCATCCGCGACGTTCGTCGCGTTGCGGCCATACACGCCAATGGCATGACGGGAGGGAATTGCCACTTCATTTGAGCCAGGCGCAAAATAAGGTCGCAGGGGTATGGTGATCGTGGCGTCGGTCAGCACCCGAGAGTCCTCGGCCAGCCGTTGTGCGTCCTTAAACAGCGAGACACTGCTGCCTTCGGTGGGCGCTGAGGCGCTGTCGCCGATTTTATAAATGACTGTAGATGGGCGGCTGCCTGAACCAAGTCTGACTGCGCAAAAATCAAGGTCTGTAGGACGGCGTTCCCAGATGCGCGGGCCGAAACGGCTGTTTTCCTTGCGCGCCGCAATTGAGATGAGCGTATCAATGTCAGGGTAGTTGTATTGGTAAAAGATGCGCTGGCTGGTGTGCGCCTGGGTCATTTCCTGGCGCATTTGCAGCAACAACTCTGCATAGGCTTTTTCTTTGGCCGCCTGATCCTGCTTATCCTTGGCGCGTTGGTAAAGCGCCAGAGCGATAGAAGCAACGACGGCCAGCGCCATTGGCAACACAAATGCAATGGCGCCTGTGCCTGAGGCAACCAGAAACCCGACGACCGAGATCAACGGCATGAGAGTCGTCAACACTTGTCCGGATGAATTTTGATTTTTCGGATCCGGAGGTTTGGGTATTTCAACTTCACGTATTGGCAGTTCAGGCTGTATTCGCGGAGGTCTATCAATATACTCAATTGCCATTAAATCACACCCTGTAATATGAAAACGCACAATATCCGTTCATTTCTCCATCAGGCAGCAACCTGATGAAACTGAACGGGACGAAAATCCTACAGAACTGTTGACACTGAGACAACGTCACTTAGAATAAGCAGGAACGTTTTCTTTTTCATATGACCCGTTGTATTGAAGTTTAACAGACGATAGCCTTTGTTCGATACTGCAAAACACCCTACTTGAGCAGATGATTTCGGTTGGGACATATGGAAATCACTCTGGACAAAGGAATTGTCACATCTTATGATAGTGGTGTCAAGGATTTGTAAAATGAATAATCGTTACTGTGAGCGGTGTCTGCGGTCGACTCAGGATGGCAATCTGTGGTGCCAGGATCGTGATTGCCCAGCCGAAGCTGGTTTGTCGATTTTTAAATATGGGGACTACCTCGGCGACATGAAAATCGTCAAGCAGATCAGCGTATGGCGCACCGCTGCGCTCTATGAGGCTGAGCGAGGCGGTCAACCGGTATGGGTCAAAATCGCTCATTCTGACCCCGAATGCGAAGAACGGCTCAAGGCAGAATCCGCCTTCCTGCTGCAGTTAGCTCCCTATGCAACAGGCAAGAAAACCTCTGGTTCATCGTTCCGACCAAAACCACGTCCATTGCTCCCTGTGTTAATGCAACCCTACCCGACACCATCGAGCCGTCCCTATGGCGAACTCTCAATCGCCGGGATCCCGCGCGTTTTCAGCGTATTAACACCGCTGAGCGGTTCGCTGCTCAGAGACATCCTTCTGCAAGTGCCACAAGTCTGGCACTACGAAGCCGCCTGGATCATCAGCTCACTGACCACTGCCATGCATCCGTTGTACTCGCGCAACCTGATGCACCTCAGCCTGACGCCTAACATCATCATGCTCGACAAAGATGTGGAAGGCCACTATCGCCCTGCCCTGCTCGATCTCGGTTGGCTGGCTGACGCTAATACAAGCCCGGCAAAACTAAGCACTCTTGTCAACCGTTCCGAACCGGCATACAGTGCGCCGGAGATTTCAGGCGCTCGGTCGGTGTCGGCACTGACGCCTGCCGCGGATGCCTATTCTCTCGGCATGATCTACTACGAAATGCTGGCCGGTAAACCCGGCTACGAGCCGGTAATCCGCCATGACGACGACCTGCGCCAGCTGGTGATGCAGAATCGCGCCCCCCTTGAAATGGGGAGACCCGAACTGGCTGCTGCGGGCGTGGTGCAAATCGTTGAGAAAGCCATTTCTCCGCGCGTTCGCTATGGCAGCGTCGACAACCTCAAGCAAGCCCTCGATGGCGTTTACGGCAAACCATTGCCCGAGAAGCGCCCGGTGCCATTGCGGTTTTACGCCTTGATCGGTCTCATAGGCATGATTCTTTTGATTATCATCGTCCTGGCACTAATCGTCGCCATTCAATCGACGCGCGGGCCATTGCGTTAAACAGGTGCTAAACGCCAAACGCTGATGCTTCATAACCTGAAGCATCAGCTTCCTGCGGAATACCCTCGGCCAACGGAGTGCCCTCCGCATTTTCGACAGACTCTTCCGAAGACTATCTCGCGCCAGCCAGTAACTCACGAGTAAATGCCGTCACCACCTGTGTTAATCCTGCTGTATTTGCAGCAGTGATGGTAAGGTTGCTGCCGCCGCTGGCCTGCGCGATTGACCAGGACTTGCCTTCGTTCGACAACCACATCAGGGTGTATGGCGCCAGATTGGCATGATGTGCTGCGGCTAGAACCGCGCGCCGAGTGGGTAACGCAAAAGCGCGCTCCAACTGGGCCGCGTCGTCCTGCGGCAATCCACCCCGCACAAAAGCGGCGGCCAGGCCATTCACCCTTTCGGGCTTGGTCACCGGCAATGCGGGCACAGTGACAGCCGGCACATTAAACTGGCGCAGAATCGGCGCAACCGAGGGCGCTGTCCCGATCGTCACGCCGCCCCATTTGGACAGAATGCCTTGCGGGATCATGTCGTCGCTATCGAGCAGCTCGAAGGTGCGAATCTGATTGACATCAACCCATGTGCCAACGGCAAAGCCGGGCAGCCAATTGTAAAAAACCACGCGCGAGGCGCCATCAGCCTCAATCAGCGTCAATCCGAAACTGGCGCGCGGGCTGAGCACTGCGCGCGCACACGAGCGCACAACAGGGTTGATCTCAAGTTTTCCTTCTGAATTCAACCGGCCAAGATCACGCGCCAACAGCGCGTCGCGCGCCGCCTGCAACGCGCCCTGCAAGCGCTCCGGCGACATATTCTTGTTCACCGATTCTGCCAGACTGGCAGCGGCATCGGGCTGAACTGTCATAACACTCAACATCCATTCCGCGGGACTAAGACGAAGCAAAATAGGCTGGGCCATTGTTATTCCTCCTGCAATGCGGAGTACCCTCCGCCAAAGGGCTTAACCACTAACTGATTTAAATAGCGGTGATACCGCATTCTTTGCAAACTGGCCGGTAGCAAAACTACCCAGCCCACCGGCTGCGCCACCCTTTTTTGCAAACAACAAACCACCCGCAGACGCACCCACCATTAACACTACCTCCATAATCGGCGCGCCCGCGCCTGCCGCCTTTAGCGATCCACCTAGAACCGCCGCGCCTAGTGAACCGGCAGTGTCGCCGCCACCAAAGACCCCTCCCGAACCAGCAGCGCTTTGCGCGGCATCTTTGGCCACCATCCCTTGCTGGCCGCCAACATCGCCGCTGCCGCCGCCGGCGCCCATGCTGCCGCCTGCGCTTGGGCTCTGATCACCACTACCGCCGCCACCGCCGCCACCGCTGGACTGAGTTTCTGGTTTCGCATCCGTTGCAGGCGCCGAAGCGGCGCCGCTCCCGCTGCCACCACCTGACCCAGAACCGCCACCCGAGGAGCCGCCTCCACCACTGCCGGCGCCTGCGCCTCCGGCGTCGGCTTCTTGCTTATCCCAACTGGCGCTTGCGAGATCGGATTGACCTGCAAGATCAGACTTGACTGCATCCAGAATCTCCTGGCTGGGAAAGTCTGAATCGGAGTCAAAGCTGCTGGCGTCGAAAGCACTGCCACTGCCGGAGGCCAGTAAATCGCGCGCATTATGAATCTCGTCCACGAACTGATCGATCTTGTCGTCGCCTGTTGATAGACCGTCGGCTGATGAACCGCCTGTATCCCCCAGGCCAAGCATCTGACTCAACCACGCGGGCAAGTTGATTGAGATGGCTGTGCCCGCGCCTGCGCCACCACCCGCCGATGCACCTGAACCACCAGCGCCACCGCCTGCTCCGCCGCCGCCCACACCGCCACCGCTTGACGCCGACATCCCATCGACAGTCTTTCCAGCGGCAGCCGCTGCGGCGCCTTTTTGAAATATAGAACTGGCGCTGTTTTCGGTACTCTGCATCAGTTCACGAATTGCATTTGTTACCTGCACAGCCATTTTCAGCGCATTGATGAGACGGCGATAGGCCGGGATAATCCCAGACTCCATTTCGGAATAGAACGCCTGCGCGCCCTGGCCGATCCAGTCTCCACCATGTAATAGCTGCTCTTTCTGCGTCAAATCACGCAGCGAACGCTCTGTAGCCTCCGCCTGCTGTTCAAACAGCTTGGAGATTTTTGAGAGCTGATCGTAATCGGCACGTATTTTGGGCGCCGGCATTGACATACCTCCGGTTGCGCGACTGCGCCGGGCGGGGACAGAAAGTACTTAAGCCGCACCAGGCACGCTATGCAAACCACCAAACAACGGAAAAGGCGCGATAAACGCGCCCCTTCCATTGCTTCCGGTCACCCTACAGGGCCAATTCGCCTTCGAAATAATGCTTGCCCTCAACGTCACCCTTGCGGTGATCGCCGATTGCCTGGGCGAGGTTCTGGCTGAACCACGTGCAAGCCTTGGAGAGCTTCTCGACTTTCTGCTTAATAACGGTAAGGTACTGAGCCAGTGCCGCAGTAGTGCCAAAGCTGAAGATTGCCGTCGCGCGCAGGATATCAATTGCGATTTCGAGCGCTTTACCCACGCCATCGAGCATTTCGGCTGAGGTTTGAAAACCCTTTGAAACGCTGCCGATGATCGAGTAATCCATTTGAACAACTTGTCCGGCCATGCTTATTACTCCTTAAATAATCCTTGTAAAAGGATGCTGATGGTTATATACCGCCAAACACGTCGCCAATCTGGCTTGCCATGCCCTGAACCTTCTGATCAGCCGCGTCAACGGTGCTGGTCACGTCACTCAGGTTGAGGTTGAAACCGGCGATCGCCGCGATCAACTCCGCAATTGCGGGCAACAACTTGGTTACAACTTTCTCTGCGAATGCCTCTGCGTCACCGCCGATCCAGGCCTGTCCAACGATGTTGGGGTAACCCGAGATTGTCGAGTGCACGTTCGAAGTAACGCCGTGGGTCATTTTGATAATCGAGCTGGACTGCTCCACTTTCTCGCGGATAAACTGGAATACTGACATTTCTTAAATCCTCCTCAAGCTAGCGTTAAGCAAAGCGAGACTGCGCCGTCTGAACGCCATCCCGGATCTTCTCAACCGCGCCATCAATGTTCTTGCTCATGTCCTGCATGCTCTGATCGATATCCTTGAGCTTGGGCTGGAGCTTGCTCTTGATTGCCTCGCGGAAAGCATCTCCGCCGGCGCCGGTCAACGCACCGCCCTCCATCTGAGTGGCGATCTGATCCATCACCTTCGTCATTTCCTGGACTTGCTGCGAAGCCTTTTTAAACGAGTCGGACATTGCCTTCATCGACTCGTAATTCATTCTCTGATCCATGACTTTAAACCTCCGTAACACTCAATCTTGAATTAACCAAGCCGCAAGACAATGAGGATTCTGGACGAATGCTCCTCGGTTTCCTGCATGAGTTTGGAAATCTGGCCGACGGTGCGAGCTGCCTCAGCCATCGCATTGCGCAGCTTATTCAAATGGGGAATAACCTGGCTATCCATTTCCTGGTAGAACTGGTTTGCGCCTTGGCCAATCCAGTCGCCGCCATGAAGAGTATCCTTTTTGCTCATCAGGTCGCGGGAGAACTGCTCCACCCGCTCAGCCTCTTTATTAAAAGAGTCCTGAATCTTCTTCAGTTGATCACGATCCGAACGCACTTGTGGTGCTGCCATATTTCCTCCGAATTTTCCTGCCCTTTGGGCAACTATTGATTGACTGAACTCACTGTGCATATACTAACGTTCCCACGCGCCCAAAGTCATGAGTCTCGAAGGAGGAAATCATGGGAAGTTGTTCCCATGACTCATGGGAACGAGGATCAAGCGGACCGATTTTGGGGATTTGCGGGTTTCGGGAGATATGATAGAATTTTATTCCCTTGACGTAAAGGGAATTGTGAGTATAATCACATTTGTAGATGCGGGATGGAGCAGTGGCAGCTCGTCGGGCTCATAACCCGGAGGTCGTAGGTTCGAATCCTACTCCCGCTATATCCCCGAAACATCGATCGTAAGGTTCGGTAAATCGGGCAGACCCGACGGTCTCAGGTTCAGAAAGGCCCATTTTTGGAGGTTTTTCATATGAATCGTAGATCGTCGGGTTTTTTGCTGTCAAAGGCCATCGAAGGCTTCCTTATTTTCAAAGCCGCTGAAGCCGTCAGCAAAAATACAATCATCTCTTACACGCAACACCTGCGCGATTGGGTCAACCACTGCGGTGATGTTGAGGTGGGAAAAATCACATCAGTTGAGTTGTGCGACTACATGGCTTATCTGCGCACTGAGTACAAGCCGCGCCGATTGTGCGGGAACAATGTCGGCCCTCTCGCCCCCAAAACGCTGCGGAATATCTGGGTGACATTCATGGCCTTCTTCACCTGGTTAACTCGAGAGTTTGAACTCGAAAACCCAATGAAGGGTGTCCCAGTCCCCCGCTTTAAGAAAGCTCCAGTCGATGTTTTCACGAAGGAGCAAGTGGAGTTAGTCCTTAAAGCATGTGATCAATGTCGGGAAGCAGAAACTGCTGACAGGCGCAAGTACACGTCCCAACGTGCTTCATCAAAACGAGACCGTGCCATTATTCTTACTCTGCTGGATACCGGTCTGCGAGCTTCTGAACTGTGCTCTCTCAGAGTCGGCGATGTTGACATGAAGAGTGGACGTGTCGAGGTCAAACATGGCATCACCGGCGGCGCAAAGGGCGGTAAAGGGCGCTCCGTATACCTGGGAAAATCCACGCGGCGCGTGGTATGGCGATATCTGGTCGATCGTGAGGACGGTGATCAAGCCGACGCCCCACTCTTCCTGGGCAAGTTCGGGCGCCCACTCAATAAGGATGCACTGCGGCTATTACTCGGACGACTCGGCCAGAAAGCTCATGTGCCAAAATGCCACCCCCATCGCTTTCGGCACACCTTCGCCATCACCTATCTCCGTTCAGGCGGCGACGTGTTCACGCTGCAAGCACTACTGGGTCATGGTTCACTCGACATGGTGCAGCATTACGCCCGAATAGCGGAAGTCGACATCGAGCAGGCACACAATCGCGCCAGCCCAGCAGATAACTGGCGACTTTAGCAAATACCGCATTGGTTCAAGGGCCAGGCTTTCAAACCAATGCAAAGGTCATGCTTGATTTTGAATCAATCGGCGCGCAATCATGAGTAATGCGCTGTTCAGCTCAGGATCGTTCACGTCAGGCAGGTTGATCGCCGCGTATTGCGTATCTCCAGATGGCTTTTGACCAAGACCCGCAATCCGCCGGTCTACCTCATCGCCGACAAGTGGCGCATATATGCCGTCTGTAATGCTGATATCTTCGTGCATCAGATTTTGCGATATTGCCTTGTAATCGGCCATGTTTTTTGCGCGCTGCAACGCATACACCGCATGTCCGTGGCGATACTTATGCGGCGAGAGCGAAGGCAAGCCTGCCCTGGCAGAAAGCAGGCGCAATCGTCTGCCCAACGCAACATGACGATTCAACCCTGGCGCATCGGCGGAAAGTTCCTGGTTACCCCATGAACCCGTGACAGGCGTATACCACATGGCTGTTGGTGGCAATTGCGACGCGATGTAGTCATGCCACGAATTGGCGACTAACAGCAGCTCCGGGATATCAAGGAGATACGTGACGCAACTCTTGCCGTTCTTTGTGCGCACGCCGGCGCCTGGATCCTGTCGAATAGCGCGACCCTGTATGTTTACACAGGAAATAGGCAATGACGTAAAGGCGCTATTACGCGTTCCGGAGAGAAAAAGAAACGCCGCAGCAGCTTGATCACGGTGACCGGCCAAGTCCTGCGATTCGATCGAGAGCGACGTGATCTGTCGAACATAGTCAAGTGAAACATAACTGTGTTCGTGGATGGCAACGGTCTTTTTGGGTGCACTGAGAGTATCGACCCACCCTTCCGGCAGTTGGCGAAACTCGCGCTGGTAGTTTGATTTCAACCACCGAAATAGCCGTTGCGTTGTTGCGATGATCTTCTTCATTGTGACATGCGATAGCGATTGGCCATCGTTTTTATATCGAGATAAGTAGTGAGCAAATGACGGGTCTATGCGATGCACATCAAACAATGGTTTTTCCAGCGCCCATAGCAGTAGATGACGCAAATAAAACCAGTATCGCTGCACCGACTTAGGATCGAGTTGGCGATGGTTCGCAAGATGCGCCAAATATGCCCGCACCCAAATGTAGTTTTGGCGATTAACCATGTTTGGTTCCCCGATAAACAATACCGCCACACTGCGGACACGACCCTTTTATCCGGGTGAGTTTTCCATTGGACACAAGCTGCGGGTTCACAATCTCGACCTTCGCGCGGCATTTCAGGCAGTAGGCTGTTTTTGTATCCTGTGCAGCATGGTTCTTTTGCTTCAACCTGGATTGCCGCATGTTGTTTACCCAATCCCGCACCTCCGTGCCAAAGAACCATAGATGGTTTCTGTCATCTTGTTCGTGTGGGAGTCCGTTATGCGTCCACTCCCGTAAAGACCTTGGTGTGCAACCAAGACAATCAGCCATTTCTTTCGTGGTGTACCGCATGGGTAGTAACCCTGACACCCTCACAATCGTCGCGTGTGGGACAGGTATCATGCGTTTTGCTGACTTATCTGTTTTCATCTCAGTTAACCTTTGACCTGATGGCAACCTCATTAAGCGAATACAGCTATCACGGTAGGCCAAAGGCGCTGGTTTTGAAGGGATTTGCGACAGTTTGTGCGACAAATTGTTTTTGTCAAGCGAAAAAGGTACCAGTTATTAAT
>Ga0073936_10004561_pt1 | contig 19124 bp, 9 predicted proteins | sample AliMusrvi5mmetaG_FD_87041 | JGI IMG/M metagenome (GOLD analysis project Ga0073936, IMG submission 87041) | Freshwater lake bacterial and archeal communities from Alinen Mustajarvi, Finland, to study Microbial Dark Matter (Phase II) - Alinen... | ecosystem: Environmental > Aquatic > Freshwater >... | reverse complement strand
AGCGATGCATCGCTGCCTTCATAAGCCCGGTATATGGCGAAAACGAATTTGACCATGTTCTTGTAGGCTTCGTCCTTCAGACCGAGGTTGAAGGCCACCTTCCGCGCCTGGAAAGCCTGGAGCCCGATCTTCGGATCGATCTCCTCGGTGAAGATCAGTTCCGGGGTCTCTTCAGCCACCGCTTCGATATCCATGCCGCCACGGGGCGAATACATCATGATGGTATGTCCTTTTTGCCGGTTCAGCAGGATGCTCATGTAAATTTCGGAGGGTACGGTGGGACCCGGGTAATAGATGTTCTGTTCAACATAGATCTTGCGAACCAATTTTCCCTCCTTGCTGGTTTGGGGTGTCACCAGGTGCATCCCGATAATCTGGCCGGCATATAACCTGACCTCTTCGACGCTTTTGGCTATTTTCACACCGCCGCCTTTGCCCCTTCCGCCTGCATGAACCTGGGCCTTCACCACGAATTTATCGGTACCGGTAGCCCCCTGGAGGTATTCGGCAGCCTTCACTGCCTCCTCTTCTGTAAATGCCAGCGCTCCTTCAGGTATGGCGACCCCGTAATGTTTCAAAATGGATTTACTCTGATATTCGTGCAGGTTCATGTGGAGGAGATTTGTATTGGTAACGGTTTTCAAAAATAACGGTTTGATTTGGATTTACAAAAAAGAGCGTGCAAAGATTTCAATTTTCTTAACTTTGCCGTTTAAGGCAACGCTATGATCACCGTTCAGAATATCCAAAAATCTTTCGGACCGCTGAAAGTTCTTAAAGGCATCAGTCTTGAAGTTGCCAGGGGAGAGATCATCTCAATCGTCGGTGCCTCAGGTGCGGGCAAATCGACCCTCCTCCACATCATCGGGACCCTTGACAGGGCCGATACCGGTACCGTTGCGTTGAACGGCATACGGATACAGGACCTGTCGGAGCGCAAAATGTCGGATTTCCGCAACAAGCATATCGGTTTCGTCTTCCAGTTCCATCACCTGCTGCCGGAATTCACAGCGCTCGAAAATGTGTGCATCCCCGCTTTCATTGCGAAACAGGGGAAAAAGGAGGCTGAAAAGCGGGCGATTGAACTGCTTGAATTTATGAACCTCGGCAGCCGCATACATCATAAACCGTCGGAGCTTTCGGGCGGGGAACAGCAGCGGGTGGCCGTAGCCAGGGCCCTCATCAACAACCCCTCGGTAATCCTGGCCGACGAACCCTCGGGCAACCTTGACTCCGCCTCGGCAGTTGAACTGCACAAATTGTTTTTCAGACTGAGAGATACCTTCAGCCAGACCTATGTGATCGTAACCCACAACCTTGACCTTGCCGATATGGCCGACCGGAAACTGACCATGAAGGACGGGCTGATCGACCATTAACGGCGAAATAAAATTATTTTGAAAAAAAACCGTTTAGCAGGTATCGGTTTTATTTTTTAAGTTTTTTAAAACATTTACCAGGCTGCGGACAATCCCGGATCGGGTCAGGCAGCATCTCATGACAACAGGCATTTTATGAAACTATCAGGATATACCAGATCTTTTCCCTTATTGACCGTCATCTTGTTTTCAACCGTTGCTTTCGGATTGTTTTACACCTTCCGGGGTGGGGCATTTTCCACTTTCCGGCATACGGAACAGGAATCCTTCGCGCCTGCGGATTCCCTGCAGGGGAAGAAGAAACTGTCGCAGGATTCGCTTTTTGCCGCCCTGCTCATCTCCTCCGACAAAGCGATCACCGAGAAAAAATATGACAAAGGGCTTTCCGACCTGGAGCAGGCCCTGAGGATCAAGCCGGCAAACCTGATGGTGAAGGACAAAATTGTCAAGGTTAAAAGCTTGCTGGCCGGCAACAAACAACAGGACGAAGCCCTGCAGAAGGCGATCGCCTCTGGAGATGCCTATTTTGCCGTCAAAGACTATCTCAATGCCAAATCGGCCTACCAGGTTGCAATTGGTCTCAATGCAAATGACCCGGCGGCAAAGGAAAAGCTCAGGAAAACCATGGAACTGCTTCGTTCGCAAAAGGCCCAGAACACCCTGTTCGACGTGGCCGTTGCGGGTGCCGACAAACTTTTCCAGGAGGGAGATTATGCCAAGGCGCAGCAGGAGTATGAGAATGCCAGCAAACTGTTGCCGGGCGATCCCTACCCTAAAAACAAGATTAACGAGATTATCAAAATACTGGTCGACAAGCAGGTGAAGGACGAAGAGTTTGCCAAAGCCGTTGCGAGCGGGGATAAATTTTACGCTGCCAAAAATTTCCAGTCGTCGCTGCTCGATTTTAAAAAGGCCGCCGTTCTCAAACCGGATGAAAAATACCCGCAGGATAAAATAAAGGAACTCACGGATATCCTGGCAGCCATCAAGGCCAAAGACGACGCCTACCAGAAAGCTGTGGCTCTTGGCGACCAGTTTTTTGCAGGCATTCAATACCCCGACGCAATCAAATCATACAATGAAGCCCTTGTTCTTAAACCCGAACAGGCCTACCCGAAGCAAAAAATAAAAGAGATCGAGGGGATCATGGCCCGGACCCGTGCCGCCCAGGCCGATTACGACAAATATGTTGCCCTTGCCGACAGTTTTTACATTGGCAAAAAATACCTGGATGCGCGGCAGAACTACCTGATGGCCTCCTCGGTGAAGCCGTCGGAGGGTTACCCGAAGGAGATGATGTCGAAGGCCGACAAAATGATGAACGGGCAGGAGGCCCAGATGGCCCGCGAACTGGAAGAACAGTATGCCAGGACCCTGGCGGATGCCGACAAATTGCTGGCCGATCTTTCCTACGAACCGGCAAGGGCGGCCTATTCGAAGGCCTCTAACCTGAAACCGTCTGAAAAATATCCCAAAGATAAAATCCGGCAGATCGACGAGATCCTGGCGAATGCCCTCAGGGACAAAGAGGAACAGTACAAGCTTGCAATTTCAACAGCCGACAAGGCCGTTGTGAACAAAGTGTATGAAACGGCAAAGTCGGAATATGAAAAGGCGCTGGCCATCAAGCCCGCCGAAGGTTACCCGAAACTTAAAATTGCGGAGGTGGAAAAGCTCATCGCCATGGAGGCAAAGCAGAAAGCCGCCGACGCCAGGTATGCCAATACCATCGGCAAAGCCGACAGTTTACTGACCCTGGGACTTTATCCTTCCGCCAGGGCCGAATTCCAGAATGCATTGAAAATGAAGCCAGCGGAAATTTACCCGAAAAACAGGATCTCCGAGATTGACCTCGCCCTCGCCGACCTTGAAAAACAGAAGGCGCTCGACAACCAGTTTAGTGCGCTGATCGTCAAGGCCGAACAAATGCTCGTCACCAAATCATACCTTCCCGCCAAAGCCGAATTCGGCAATGCCCTGAAGTTAAAGCCGCTTGAGGCCTATCCGAAGCAGAAGATGGACGAGATCGACAAGATCCTTGCCGACCTGGCTGCCCAGAAAGCGATAGACGACCGTTACCTGGCCATCATCGCGGGCGCCGACAAACTGCTGGCTTCAAAAAGTTACGATGAGGCCCGCGTGGCCTACCAGAATGCCGTCGGCGTGAAGCCGGCCGAGACCTACCCGAAGGATAAAATTGCCGAAATCGACAGGCTCCTTGCGGATATGGCTGCCCTGCGCAGCCTCGATGAAAACTACAATGCGGTTATTGCCAGGGCCGACCAGCTGCTTGCCGGCAAATCGTACGAACCAGCCAGGACGGAATATACCAGCGCATCGGCCCTTAAACCGGCCGAAAAATACCCAAAGGATAAGATCGCAGAAATCGAAACCATCCTCGCCGCTGCCGCGAAACAAAAGGCCCTCGATACCGACTATGCCGCCACCATCGGCAGGGGCGACAAACTGCTGGCAGATAAATCGTATGAACCTGCCCTGGCGGAGTATCAGGCGGCGCTGAAACTGAAACCGGCAGAGGAATACCCGAAGGGGAAAATCGGGGAAATTGGTGAAATCCTCGCCGGACTTGAAAAACAAAAATCACTGGAAGCCCAGTATGCCGGGCTGATCACGAAGTCCGATAAATTATTTACCGAAAAGTCATACGACCAGGCCAGGGCCGACTTTGTCAACGCCTCCGCGTTGAAACCGCAGGAGAGTTACCCGAAGGAAAAGGTGACGGCCATCGATAAGATCCTTGCAGACCTGGCAGCCGCCAAAGCGCTGGATGACCAGTATGCCGGACTGATTGCAGGGGCGGATAAACTGCTGGCTGCCAAAACCTATGAGCAGGCCCGCACGGAGTACCTGAATGCAGGGAAACTGAAACCCACGGAGAGCTACCCGGCCGAAAAGATTGCCGCCATCGACAAGATCCTGGCCGACCTTGCCGCCGCCAAATCGCTCGACGAAAACTACCTCGCCACCATCGCCAGTGCCGACCGGCATCTTTCGGAAAAAAACTATGAGGCCGCCAAAACCGAATATGCAAAGGCTTCGGGGTTGAAACCGGCTGAGAAGTATCCCCCTTCGAAAATTGCCGAAATTGATGCAACGCTGGCGGCCATCGCGAAACAAAAAGCCACGGACGATGAATATTCCGGGCTGATCGCAAAGGCCGACAAACTGCTGGCCGACAAGTCGTACGAACCGTCCAAGGCGCAATACCAGGCCGCGCTGGTTCTGAAGCCCTCCGAACAGTATCCGAAAGACAAAATCGCCGAAATCGGAAAATCACTCGCAACGCTGGCTTCAATTAAGGAAACCGACGACCGCTATGCCGCCTCGGTGAGCAAGGCCGATCAGCTTCTTGCCCAAAAATCCTATGCCCCGGCGCGCACCGAGTATGAACATGCCGGTTCCATAAAGCCAACGGAGCAATATCCGAAAGACAAAATTGCGGCCATCGAAAAGATTCTTGCCGACCTGGCAGCCGCCAAAGCGCTGGATGAGCAGTATGCCGGAATTATTGCAGGGGCGGATAAACTGCTGGCTGCCAAAACCTATGAGCAGGCCCGCACGGAGTACCTGAATGCAGGGAAACTGAAACCCACGGAGAGCTACCCGGCCGAAAAGGTTGCCGCCATCGATAAAATCCTGGCCGACCTTGCCGCCCAAAAGACCCTCGATGAAAATTACAAAGCCGGAATCGCAAAGGCCGAACAACAGCTGAAACTGAAGGCATACGATGACGCGAAGACCGGATTTGCCAATGCTTCGGCTATGAAACCGGCCGAAGAATACCCTAAAACGAAGATCGCCGAAATCGATTCAATCCTTGCTGCCATCGCACGCCAGAAGGCACTCGACGAGGAGTACCTGGCCACCGTCGCGGCGGCTGATAAACTGCTCGCCGATAAATCATATGACCAGGCAAAAGCCGGGTACCAGAAGGCCGGAGGGTTGAAGCCCGCCGAACAGTACCCCAGGACCAAACTTGCCGAGATTGAAAAGGAAGAGGCCGATCTGGCCCGGGTGAAGGCCATCGGGGAACAGTACCAGGCTGCCATTGCCTCCGCCGACAAGCTTTTTGCCGGCAAGTCGTACGACCAGGCCAGGACGTCCTACCTGGAAGCAGGGAAGATTAAACCCGGCGAACAGTACCCAAAGGACAAGGCAACCGAGATTGCCGCCCTCCTGGCGGCTATCCAGAAACAAAAAGCGCTTGATGACCAATTTAAAGCCGGACTCCAGAAAGCCGACCAACTCCTGGCATCCAAAAGCTACGACCTTGCGAAAACGGAGTACCTGAATGCCGGGAAACTTAAGCCGGATGAGCAGTATCCAAAGGATAAGATCACCGAGATCGACGGGATCCTCGCCGCGCTCAAAGCCCAGGAGGATTCATACCAGGCCTCCGTCCTCAAGGCGGACGGACTCCTCGCCCAGAAACAATACGAAGAGGCACGCACTGAATACAAGAACGCCCAGGAGATCAAACCCCTCTCGGCTTACCCGAAGGAGAAGATCACCGAGATCAACAAGGCGCTCGAGGAGTTGATGGGGAAACAGAAGTTTTATGAAAACCTGGTTGCCAACGGGGACAACTTGTTAAAGGACAAGGATTATGTAAAGGCCAAAGAGGCCTACCAGCAGGCACTTGGGGTATTTCCAGACAAGCCCTACCCGAAGGAGCGGATCACATTGATCACTGCCAGGCTTGACAGCATTTACAGGGCCAATAAATCCTTTTACGACAAGGCCATTGCAGATGCCGACAGGTTTTACAACACCTTTGAGTTTGACAAGGCGGTAGATGCATACACAGATGCGGCCAATTTCCTTCCGATGGAAAATTACCCGAAGGAGATGATCACCAGGATCAGGAAGACCATTGCTGAAAATGCCATTGCCGACGTGCTGAAATCGAATGTGACCATCGCGGCCGGTACCGAAAAACAATTTCCGTTCCCGCCGGTGAACGTGGCCTCCCGGAAAAATAACTTCATCTACATCAAGATTAAAAACCTCTCGGGCAAGCCCTTCAACATCCTGATGCGGTATGGCAAGGATAAGCAGGCAAATGGCGGCGTTGTCATGAAAAATGTCAGCCTCGACGGTAAGGTGAACGAACGGCTTGTCAGCGTGAAGGACCAGGACCTCTGGTCTCGCGAGGATAACAACTGGATCAGCCTTTACCCGCAGGGAGGCGATATCGAGGTCTCCTTTATCCAGGTTTCCAGGGCTAAATAACCCGTTTAGAGCTGGCAACGATGCCAATTCCCTGAAAGGGAAACCATGCTCAGCCACTTGTTTTAACCGGGAGGATTTTGTCGAGCAGGGCTAAAATTTTTGATTTGGTGACAGGTTTCGTCAGGTAATCGGTAAATCCCGCCTGGATGAAATGATCCCTGTTCCCGAACATCGTGAAGCCGGTCAGGAGAAACACGGGAATGTCTTTCACCGCGTGGATTTCGCGGATAAGCCCGATCGCCTGGTCTCCGTCGAGTCCCTTGCCGTGGTTGAGGTCCATCAGAACGGCCCCGTAAGTGTTTTTTTTCAGCATCTCCAGGGCCTTTTTTCCGTCGGTTGCCCATTCCACCTGGTAAGAGTGTTTCAGGTATACGATCAGCAGTTGGGCGTTCACTTCGTCGTCCTCGATCATCAGGATCGTACGCCCCGGATCTTTTATACCGGCAACGACCGGTTTGTTTAATAGAATGTCGTCGGATACCCCTTTTTCATGAAACTGGTCCTGAATATCGGGGTAGGGGACCATTATGTGAAAGACCGATCCTTTCCCCATCTCGCTTTCAACGCGGATGTCACCACCCAGCAGCCGGATCATCTTGACTGCGATTGTCAGTCCCAGTCCCGTTCCTTCAAAATTGCGGTTCCTCCCTTCGCTGACCTGCCGGAACTCGTCGAAGATGATTTTCAGGTGTTCTTCAGAAATGCCGATACCCGAATCAGTAACCTTGATCAGGAGGGTGCGTTGCCCGTCGGGGTTGCTGACTGCTGCATCAATGAATACTTCACCCGAGGGGGTGAATTTAATGGCATTTTCAATGATGTTGCCGAATGCCTGCGTGAAGAAGAGTGCATCCAGGTATCCATCCATGGCGGGGGGGTGCCTCAGTGTGAGATGCAACCCCTTTTCATCGGCCTGGGGGGTGAACCCGCTTACGATCTTGAGCAGATCCCGTTGCAGGTCAAAATGGTCGGACTGGAGTGTTTTCGTTCCCGATTCAAGCTGCGACAACTGCATGATAGAATCGAGTGTTTTCAGCAACCTGCTGCCCGATTTGTTGATAAGGGTGGCCATTTCAACATAATCCTGGTCATTCAGTTCCTTGATCAGTATATCCGAAAAACCCAGGATCCCGTTCAGCGGGGTGCGGATTTCATGGCTCATGTTTTTCAGCAGGGTGGTCTTGAGTTTCGATGACTCTTCTGCTTTTTCCTTGGCTTCAAGCAATTCCTGCTGCAGTTGTTTCTGAACCGTCATGTTCCGGGCGATGCACAGCACCTTGTTTTCATCCACCCTGATAAGCCGGGCTTCGTAATATTTCTGGGAGTTTCCTTCACGGAGGCTGTATTCGAACGACTGGAGCGTTTCGGTTTGCAGGCAGGCTGCGATGGCCTCCATCGTCTTTGCCGCCAGTGCCGGTTCAAAGTAATCCCTGACATTGCGGCCAATGATATTTTCGGGAGTGTCGAATATCTCGCTGGGGTCGGAGGAATGGATCTCTAGATAATTACCGTCGGCGTCGTACAGGAACATCAGGTCGGGGAGCGCTTCAAGGATGGCCCGGTTGCGCTGGTATAGCGCCTGGAATTCCTGCTCCATTAATTTCTGCTTGGTAATGTCGCGGCCGCTGCCAACAGTGCCGATCATGTTCCCGTCTTCATCCATGATCGGGGCTTTCTGTACATCCAGGAAAAGGTATTCACCCTTTACATTGCCGTATTCGTCATACCTGCCAGGGCCCTTTTGCTGCATGGTCCGGTCGTCGGTATCGCTGCAGATCTCCCCGAAGGTATGCCATTCAGGGTCCTCCGGGTGGCTGGTCCGTTCGCGACGCGCAAAAAACATGTCGGTCTTGCCGATTGGTTCTTCCGTATCGATAGCGCCCAGAAGCGTTTCACACATGGCCTTGTTGGTGAAAAGGTAGTGCTTTCGCATATCCTTGGCCCAGAGGAGGTCGGGAATGTTGTCGGCCATCAGCCGGAATACATTGTACATGTATTTGTAACGCGTTCGGCTTTCAATCAGTTCCTGCTCGGCATGGTGGTTTTCGGTTATGTCGTATGAAAGCCCCACAATACCGTAGGGTTTGCCTTCGTGGTCCCTTAGAAGTACCTTCCTGGTGGTGAAGATGCGGCTTTCGCCCTGCACGATAATCTCCTCCTCAAAACCTTCCATGGGTTTCCCCGAGCTGATGAGTTCCCTGTCATTTTCAAGATAAATCCTGGCAACCTTAGCGTCGAGGAAATGAAAATCGGTTTTGCCGATGATCTTGGCAGGCGTTGTGTTCATCTGCCGGCAAAACATCTCATTTGCAGCAATATACTCACCCTCCAGGTTTTTGTAAAAGACCATGGCGGGCATGTTGTTGATAATGGTATCCAAGACCAGTTGAACCCTTGAGGGGGGATTCTTCGGAATACCAGGATCATTTATTGCCATAGCATAATTGGATTACAATTACTTAGGATAAGTAAAATTAGGTGTGGAAAGTTAGGTATTTTTTTTAAATACCGCAGGTTTTACGGAACTCTTTTTAAAATGATAAGGGTTATCTCCGGCAAAATGCCGATCCTCCCGGAATAACCAATGTTCCCAAGCCCCTGGTTCACATAAAGATATTGAGGGGAGGGTGAAGCGGGATTTGAATACAACCCGCACCATTCGCGGTAAGCCCATGCAATCGGGCTCCAGTGGATGTGGAACATGCTGATGCCCACCTGCCCCCCGTGGGTATGTCCCGAAAAGGTAAGACCGATATCCTGGTATTTTTTGCTCACAATGCTGTCCCAGTGAGACGGATCGTGCGAGAGCAGGAGCCGGACGGCCATGTTCTCTGTTCCTTTCTGCGCTTTGTCAACATCGCCGAGCCGCTGGAAACGGTGCGAGGATCCCCAGTTTTCAACACCCAGGATCGCAATGCTGTCATACCCCCGTTTAATGATGTCATGGGTGTTGAGCAGAAGTTTCCAGCCCAGATTACGGTAAAAGCCTTTCAGATCCTCCATGTTCTGCTGCTTTGCGGCTGCAGAGGGCCACGAGGTAATCCCCGTAATCGTGGTTGCCCATGATTGCATAGACACCCAGCGGGGCATGCAGGTTCTTCAGGATCGGCTCAAACCCGCGGCCGTCGGCAGTGCCGTAATTGAACATGTCGCCTGTAAAGAAGATGACATCGGGTTGCAGGTCGTTCATCTCCTTCACAGCCTCCGCCAGTTTCTCCTTCGATCCCCAGCTACCCAGGTGAACATCCGAGAACTGTACGATTCTGAGCCCGACGAAGGAGGGAGGAAGTCCTTTCAGTGCGACCTCCTGGCGGTGAACCTGGAAATCAAACTGCCCGAATAGCGTTCCGGCAACCATCATAATCATCAGGAGCATGCCCAGCAGCCACCCGGACAGGAGGAGGGGACGGTACCTGGGAATGGCATTGAACCCAACCGGTTTGCCGGCAAACAAACCTGCAAGGTACCTGCCTGCCCTGGTCAGATCGGCAAGCAGCAGGGTGATTGCCGGGAATACCTTGACCAGGAAGAGCACCAGCACCAGGTTCTGGACGTACGTCCTGAACGGGAGGTTCCAGTCGAGGAACGACTCGAATGATCCATAAATGATAAGCCCGGCGACCATCGCCATCGGAAGCATGTACAACACCGTCAGGATGGCCCGGACGACAGGTTTCAACCCGCTGATGAGCCGGCGGACCGAAAGCCAGAGGTACCCGTCGAAGAGCAGGAATAAAAAGAAAAAGGAGAGCATTCCGGCATTTTTCGGAAAAAATGCCCGCAACACCATGACAAGCGCTGCAGAAACGAGCACGAAGAGTGCGGCACCCAGTATTTTTTTCATTTATTTTTTACATAGTTCACCAGCCCTTTGGCCGTAAAGATCTCCATCAGCTTCGCGGGAAGGGGGGCAAAGCCGTATTCCTTCGCACCAACGGTGATCAGTCCTTTTTCAAAATTGATATCCACGTGATCGCCCTGGATGTAAGCGTCAACCGCCTCCGGAACAAGAATGATCGGCAGACCCTGGTTTACGGCCGACCGGTAGAAAATGCGGTTCACAGATTTGCAGATTACCGCTTTCACCCCGGCGAATGCCAGCCCCACGGAGGGGTGCTCGCGGGAACTGCCGCAGCCGAAATTCGATCCGGCCATGAGGATATCCCCTGCTTTCACCCTGTCGGAGAAGCTGTTGTCAAATCCTTTGAAAAGATGGGGCATGATCTTGTCGGGTTCAGAACTTTGGACATTATAGGTCAGGTTCCCGGCAAACATCTGGTCGGTGTTGAGGTTGTCGACATCCGCATAATTCCAGGTGCCGTCGCTGAAGCGGTCATCGCCCGCTGCAATATCCACGGTGGCGCTTTGCGGGGCGTGGTATGGGAATTTATCGTTGGCGGTAATGCCCCGCGGATCGGTGATCTCACCCCTGAGGGCGGAAATGGCCACGGAGGCAGGGGAGGCCAGGTAAACGCTGGAGGCGTTGTTTCCCATTCGTCCCTTGAAGTTGCGGTTGGCCGTTGAAATAACCGTATCGCCGTCGGCAGGGATTCCCTGACCGGTGCCCAGGCAGGGACCGCAGGAGGATGACAGCACATTGGCTCCCGATTCCATGAAGATCTCGATCAGTCCCTCCTTCATGGCCTGGAGGAAGATCTCCTTTGAGGCAGGAATGATCTGCAGTTGCATGAACTGCGGAACTTTCTGCCCCTTCAGCACGGCCGCCGCCTCGCGGAGGTCCTGGAGCCTGCCGTTGGTGCAGGTCCCGATGAGGGCCTGCTGGATTTTGGTTCCCTGTACCTCCGACACTGCCTTCACATTATCGACATGATGCGGGGCTGCCACAACCGGGAAAATAGTGGCAAGGTCGATCCTGATCTCTTTCAGGTAGACGGCGTCGGCATCAGCCCATATACCGCCGGTGATCTTCCCGAGATGTTTTTCAAGCACCGCGTCGGCCGGGAAGACCGCATTCTTGGCCCCCATTTCGGAGGCAAGGTTCGAGAGGACCATCCGGTCGGAGACCGTAAGCGTTTTCACCCCTTCGCCATGGTATTCGATGGAGAGGTAGTCGGCGCCGCTGGAGCCGATCATCCCGATGATCCAGAGGGCAAGATCCTTCGCAAAAACCCCTTTGGGGAGGGAGCCCTCCAGGATGATTTTGATCGATTCGGGAACGCGGAACCATGTTTCACCCTGTTTCCAGAGTCCTGCGGTTTCGGTGCGGTCGATGCCGGCTGCAAATGCATTAAAGGCCCCGGCTGTGCTGGTATGGCTGTCGCTGCCCACGATGATCATCCCGGGCCTTGCATAGTTGGCCATCAGCTGGTGACAGATGCCATCGCCTGCGTCATGGAATTTTTTAATGCCGAACTTTTCGACAAATTCACGGATTACATGGTAATCATTGGCGAGTTTCGCGTTGGTGGGAGGTGCGTTGTGGTCAAGGGTGATCAGCAGGGCATCGGGGTTTGCCAGGGCGGTTCCCCCCATTTTTTTAAAAGTACTATAGATGCTGGAGGTATTGTCGTGCGACAGGATGATGTCGGGGCGGGCAAATACGATGCTCCCTTTTTCTGCTCCCAGGATTTTTTCTGCAAATGTTTTACCGCTCATAATCAGTTCATTTAACAATGGATATCAAGTTTTTTAACGATGTCAAAATTAAGAAAAACTCCCGTCATCCGGGGAAAATCATCAGGATGAAAAAAATTTTGTTTAACCAGCAGGAATTCCTAATTTTGCACTCCCGATCGTGCATCGGTTAATCGTTAAATGGCTGGAACAGGAAGGGCGGTGTTGTGCCTGTCCGAAGGAGGGTTCACCCCGCCGGTGTTCACGCCAGGAGCATTAAAAATCAGATCATACCAGCTATTGGAGAGGTGGGTGAGTGGCTGAAACCAACAGTTTGCTAAACTGTCGTACGGGAAACTGTACCGGGGGTTCGAATCCCCCCTTCTCCGCAGAATCATTAGGTACAAAAACAAAAAACCACTGAAAATTAACACATTTCAGTGGTTTTTTCTTTTAAAAAGTTCGGGATAAGGTATTTTGCCCAAAACTATCAGGGCACAGAAGCATGGATTTATATTTAAAATTATAAATCCCTGGCGCATTCGAAGCTGCGGGATATATTGAAGTTTAAGGGGAATTATTCTTTAGCTCAGCCCGTCAGTTGGCTTATCATTGTCAGGATGGGTTAACTGCTGTTTCCATTTCCCGTGTTTTTTCAGACGCAGGGCCCCATAGCCCACACCAAGCGATATCAGGATTCCAAGCCCTCCGTCAATCGGGGCCCCCTGGGGATTGCCACCGCCGCCATGCCCGCCTCCCGGAGGGGGAGGTGGACTGTCCAGCGGTCCATCCGCGATGGCATTAAATATAAACAGGGTTGAAAACAGGAAGACAAGGGTCAGCAATGGTTTTCGTATGGATTTCATATTTCTTTTCTTAATTGGTTATGACTTGAAGAATACCTTCGTTACGGCAATCCTTGTGGCGGTGGTAAGGTGCACTACATAGCAGCCGGTGGGCACGCTGAGCGTTGTTTTATATAAACCGGGAGCGTTGATCTCCTCGTAGAACAAACGCTGGCCGGTCAGGTTGAACACCTCCAGTCGCGCTTTGCCGGGATTTAAGAGGTAGAGGTTGTTTGCGTATGTATAAATGCCATCAATGTTCCTGGATTGTTCGCCGATGCCGGTATGGCCGAAGGATAGCAGGAACCGGCCAGGGTCGTCGCCATCGGTGGCAGTGAAGGCATAGACGGGACTATCGTTCATGTTTTGGGCCCGGTTAAGTTTCAGGTCGGTCAGGTAAACCTGTGCCGCTACATTTTCAATCTGTATTGCATCAATGGAATATCTGGTTCCTGCCGATTTGATAAAATTGAAAGGAATGGTGGCCTGGCTGTCCAAACCAGGCAATACATTGGTCGATAGGTGCTCTTTACCTTTGCAGGAGTAAAACTGGGGCGCATAACCCGGCAGGAATCGTGAATCGTATGCCGGGTCAAAACCAGGACCTGCCTGGCTATCAAACATGACCACACTTTCCTGCATGGTCTGCGCATCCAGGTTGCGCGCAACCAGTCTGATCATGGGGCTCCCCGCCGATTTGTACCATCCCAATGCATTGTGGGTGCGCGCACCCGCAGGTATTATTAGTCCGCCCCCGGTTGCATCCAGTACATTGACCATAAAACCCTGTTCCGACGGGATGATCCCGCCGGGGGCGATATCGGAATAGCTGGCATTTCCTTCGTTCCATATCTTGGCAATGGCTGCTATATTCGACAATGACCAGCCTGCGGTATTCCAGGTAATGGCACTTGTAAATGGGTTCCCTTCAAGGTTCCATCCGGGGGTGACATCCCCGGAATAGTTCCCCGGGCTTGTAAAGGTTAGACCCGACCGGGTGACATTGTTAACATTCAGTGTCCCGGTAAAAGGCTTGGTAACATCGGCCTGGTAAGCGACCAGGTATCCTTTACCCGCTACGAAAGCCGCATCGAATCCAGGTACCCATTGCAGGCCGGGATCTTTGGAGTTGTACCACCAGCCATTTATTTCATCCCATGCATAAAAATCCTGGGCGTTTCCTGGATTGGTGGGCACAAAGGTCGGCTGGATGGCCTGGCTGGCGACGGGAGAGGAGAGGAAGTGCCATCCGTGGTTGGCGTCGGTCCAGTGAGAAATATAGCGTTGCATGGTCGCTGAAATGTTCGTGCTGTTGAAAATCAGGGATCCTGTACCCGTGGCATCGGAATTCAGTACCAGCCCGGTACCGCCGCTGTTATTTGACAGGTTCCCGTTGATTGAGAGTGCCTTTCCCGCAGCGATGGTCAGGATAGCACCGCTTTGTATGGTAAGATCATTGCACATGGCAGGCGTGCCTGGCGCTTCATTGATGACCGGTAAATTAGCCACAGCCGTAATTACAACATCATTAAGTGCCGTCGGCATCCCGGAAGGGCTCCAGTTTCCGGCTGTCGCCCAATCCGAACCTGATGCGCCGGTCCAGTTGGAGACAGTAGTCGTAAGACCATAAGAGAAATAACCGTTGTAGGCCCCGGCCAGGATCTGAGATCCCGTTGTCGTCAGGGTATTTGGGGACCCTGCGGTGTACAGGGTGGTCGGTAAGATGGTGCTGTAGGTTGAAGAACTGCCTGATGCCTGGAAAATGATGCTTGCGCTGGTGATGGCGGCATCCCCGATTCGCAGGTAGGTTCCTGTCAGGTTCGATGATCCAGATGTTACCAGGGCCTCCCACCGGTCAGGGGAAAGCGTTGCAACGCCAGTTCCCCTTGTTCCGCTGTTGGAGGTAAATGCCTCGCATTTAAAGATAACCGCTCCGCCGGATGTGGTGGTCGGATCTGCCCAGACAGGGAGATAAGTGCTGTTTTTCCCGACTGGAAAGAGTGTTGCAGCAGAATAGGTCCCTGTTGCTGTGCGGCTTGCAGCATAGGTCCTTGCGAAGGGACCTGCAATGTAGGCTGTTGCACTTCCACCTGAAAGGGTGCCCGCCGCTGATGCGGTGCCCAGCGAAATTAAATTTGATGCAGAGGTTGTGAAGATCCCGCTCGTCAACGAAAGTGTATTTGCTACTGAAACTGCACTGTTCAGGGTAACGCCGGCCGGGTTGCTGATGGTCAGCTTATAAATATTTGCAGGCAATTCTGCACCCGTAACCTGTGCTGTCGTTCCGTTGTAAACAAATACCAGGTTTCCTGATCCGTAGTTATAGGTCGGGAGGAAGGCTAAAGACCCGTTGCCCCTTGTATAATTGAATGCTGTCGCCCCGCCGCCTCCCAGAACCAGGCTCCCGGTTCCGGACAGTCCCAGGACTCCGCTGGTCAGCGTAAGTGTTCCTGTGAGGGAGGTGGTGTTATTCACTGCCAGCGGTGTATTGAGGCTTACCCCTGCTGCATTGTTGATGATAAGGATCGTGACCGTGGTGGGGAGTTCGCTTCCTGTTGTCTGGGCCGTGGTGCCGCTGTAGGTATAACTTATAGTCCCGGAACCGTAGTTGTTGGTTGGCAGACTGGAAATCGAGCCATCCCCTCTTATATACGTGAATCCGCCCGTTCCTCCTCCTCCCAGGGTAAGGCTTGTCGTGGTCAGTATTCCTTTGGTGAGGGTCAGGGCTCCTGTTGTATTCACTATCCCGCCAATGTCCATCCCCGAAGGAACCATGACCGTTCCCGCAGGGGAGGTGTTATTGATAGTAAGCCTTCCGATAACATTGGAAGTAATTGTACCTGAGTTGGTCAGGCTTTGTGCCCCCCATGAACTGCTGAACACCAGTTCAGAATTCGTACCTGTTGATGTTGCGTCAAATGTACCAGCATTCGTAATATTCCCGGGGTTTGAAACGCTGACCCCCTTCATGACAAGCTGGTTCCCCGAACCGAGGGTAAAGGTTCCGGTGCCATTTATCACCAGGTCGCCGTACACAGTTGTGTTGAAATTTCCAGCCACGATGTTGGTAAGAGAAAGAGAAGGGTTATTGGTAGCATTTACGGTAATTCCGGGTGAACAACCTATCACCCTGAAGGTGGAACTTGCTGCTGTTGCCGTCGTACCGATTTGCAGGATTCCCCCGGTAATGCTTACTCCGGCAACTGTGTTATATGGCCCGCGGTAATCAATAGGGGTTCCATTTAAATTTGGTTTGACCAGAACGATGGAGCCGCCGCTTACATTAAAGACAGTACTTGTTGATGTTCCTGCGTCAAAACATCCGAAAGTCGAATTGTAGAGACCGCTGGTATTCACATTGACAGTTCCCCCGGTTTGTGTGTATAAGATGGTGCTTGTTGACGCACTGATCCCGAAATGTGCAGAGGCGTTGATCACTCCGCCATCAATCAATGTCGTGGAATTTGCGCCAAGATACAATTGATAGTTCCCGGTTCCAATATTAAAGGTGCCGGCCGTCATTTTCAGCAGACCATTGCTGTTTACGATGCCAGCCTGGGCCGAAACGGTAAAATTGGCATTGTTCATCCAGAATCCCCCGGTAGATGGTATGGTATAAACCGCGGATGAAAAGACAGGGAAGGTCAGTGAAGTCGATCCCCCGATTCTCAGGGTTCCGTTGGTAATGTAAAAACATCCCACGGTGGGAGTGACCCCCTGCACGGTCAGGACCCCTCCGTTATAGATAAAGTCCAGGATGGGCGTTGAATTTGTGCCTTTGTTTACATTAACCCCCCTTGACGATGTACTGCCGTCAAGATCAGTTGTCGACCCGGCATTCAGGGTAAACGAATTATTGTTCGTTCCGGTAAACGTGATCCTGGCATAAATGATGGCGGAAAGATAAAGGTCAAGGGATCCGTTGTTTGTGAGATTGCCACCGATGGAGATGTTCCCTGCAACTCCTCCAGCAGCATCCATGTTAACCGTGCCATTTGCGGTTATGGTCATATCCTGGTTGATGGTAAGCGTAAACGATTTTATAGCTAGGATGCCGCTTGTACCTCCACCTATTACGAGGCTGTTGCAGGAGGCGGTGTTGTCAAGTGTTACTGTTGACCCGTCGGTAATGATGACATCATCTGATGCTGATGGGACATTCCCTCCAACCCAGGTTGATCCGGAATTCCAGTTCCCACCGGTGCCGGTTGAGGATATTGCATTGGTGGGAGAATCACCCGCAGTAAGTTTTCCGTTGCCCTGTGCCGTGACAATGAGGGCCATGGCCAGGATAATACTTGTCAATAGAAATGTTCTCATGGGACAGTTTATGGTTTTGGTTTGCTAAGATGCTTATGGATTCAAAAACCAACTTTGGTTTCCGGGCACAATAATTTTCGATAAATTTAGACTGGTTCTGGTAAAACGTCACATCTTCCCTCCCCTACAAAACCTTTTAAAAAGGAACAAAGCCACTCTACAAAACCTTTACGTTTGTTAATATGTTGAATATCAGACTTTTTCTTCCTGTTGCAGCAAAGCAGTTATAGCCAGGCTGCTACCTTCAAGGGTTGCTGTGAAAGAGTAAAATATGGAACAGTCCTGGCCTCCTCGCAGAAATGAGTCGTTCCGCCAGCAGAGATGGATATCCCGGAGGAAAAAACTAATCAGAGATTTTATTCAGATTTGGCAATGCCAGGTTGGGAGAGATGCAAGTATTGCTGCAAACGGCTGGATTCGAAAAATTAATTTATTGAATTGCCACGTGCAATCGCATGGAGTTTTGTGAACAGAAATCCTGAATTTTATTGGTAAAACGCTTTTTGGGTATTCCACTTTAATTATTCAGGTCAAGGTCGACGATAACGATGTGCCGTTCCCTGTCCTTCCCTCTTACCACAACATTGCGTCCCGGGTCATACGACACGCTCTGCCCTCCGTAGATCTGACCCCTCCAGGGACCATGTGAAATCTGGCCGACCAGGTTTGTTCCGATAACCGGGCAATTTATTTTTTTTGCGGCATTTATTACAACCTTTACCAGGTCCTGTCCGTGGGCAGGCCAGTCAGTTTCAACCGCGGCCCAGCCGTATGGGATCAGCAAAAGATCGGGATTCTTCTGTTTCATGTTTTCAACCAGGTTCTCCTGGAACGAATCGGCACAGATCATCACCCCGATCTTTCCAAATTTCGTCTCAGCCACATGAACGTCATCCCCAACCGAATATGGAGGGTCCATCAGGGTCGGAAGAACATTAATCTTCCGGTGCTTCAGAAGGATATCTCCCTGGTCATCAATGAGGATGGCTGAATCAAAAAGCTTGTCGTTCTCCTTCTCATCCAGCCCGGTGCAGATGTACATCCCGTATTTTTTCGCAAGCTGGCAGATGTATTTGCTGTCTTTCCCCGGGATCGGACACGCCCGCCGGAAAGCGTCGGGGTTGACCCAGCCCAGTAGACATGATTCGGGGAATACGATCAATTCAGCCTTTGCCTTCTTTGCCTCAGCGATGGCGTTTTCAATCCTGGCAAGATTGCCCGACAAATCACCATCGATGCAAACGATCTGTGCCATGGCAATTCTTATATGGTTATTTTTCAAAATGTTGCCGGTTGGAGTTAAACAAAACGAATTCAATGACATGAAGGCAGCGATACCCATTGTCAACAGGACAGGCAAACAGTGCTTTTTCATATTACGGTATAAAATTAAATTATTTCCTGGAGGCGGCTTTTTAGTTCGGGTAACACCTCCTGCCCGAACCATGGATTTTTTGCCATCCATATGAAATTTCGCGGGGAAGGGTGCGGCAAAGGGAAGTATTTTGGAAGGTAAGTTATGTAGTTTCGAACGGTTTCCGTCAGCGTGCCCCCGGCCAGTTCGCGGAGGTAATAGTTTTGTGCATAATTACCGATTAACAGGATCATCCTTGCCTCCGTCATCATGGACAGCAGTTTAGGGTGCCACAAAGGAGCGCATTCCGGCCTGGGAGGCAGATCGCCTGTCTTGTTTTTACCGGGATAACAGAACCCCATCGGCATCAGGGCGATGAGTTTTTCATTGTAAAACGTT
>Ga0073936_10004560_pt1 | contig 19124 bp, 15 predicted proteins | sample AliMusrvi5mmetaG_FD_87041 | JGI IMG/M metagenome (GOLD analysis project Ga0073936, IMG submission 87041) | Freshwater lake bacterial and archeal communities from Alinen Mustajarvi, Finland, to study Microbial Dark Matter (Phase II) - Alinen... | ecosystem: Environmental > Aquatic > Freshwater >... | reverse complement strand
TCATGGAGGAATTGACCGCCATGTCGGCCGCACCCCATTGATCAGGCTTCGTGGCCTCTCAGAAGCCACCGGCTGTGAGATCCTCGGAAAGGCGGAGTGGATGAACCCCGGGGGCTCGGTGAAAGATCGTGCCGCGTGGGGGATGATTACTGCTGCTGAAGCCGATGGCCGACTCAAGCCAGGGGCCACAATCATCGAGGGTACTGCAGGGAATACGGGAATAGGCCTAACCGTCATTGGTGCCGCCTGCGGTTACCGCACGGTGATCGTGATCCCTGAAACCCAGTCGCCGGAGAAGCTCCAACTGCTCCGGGCGCTTGGGGCCGAAGTCCTTCCTGTGCCCGAAAAACCTTTCAGTGATCCTAACAACTACAACAAGATTGCCAAGAGGCTGGCCGAGGAAAACAGTTGGTTTTGGGCGAACCAGTTCGACAATACCGCCAATCGGGATGCCCACTTCAAGACGACCGGCCCGGAAATATGGGAGCAGACCGAAGGGCGCGTGGATGCCTTTTGTGCGGCGGTCGGGACTGGAGGCACTTTGGCTGGTACCGGGCTCTTTCTGAAACAGTGCAACCCGAAAATTGCTGTCGTTTGTCCGGATCCTTATGGTGCTGCCATGTGGTCGTGGTTTACTCACGGGCATACCGATGACAACGATGGTGACTCATTTGCGGAGGGGATAGGTCAGTCACGGGTCACCGAGAACTTGAAAGGGTTTGCTGTTGATGCATCTTACAGGATTCCCGATCAGGAAGCCCTTTCTATCATCAACCGCCTCCTTCATGAGGAGGGGATTTTTGTGGGGCTTTCCTCGGGCATCAACGTCGCCGGAGCTCTGCGTTTCGCACGTGAGCGCGGACCAGGTCACACCATCACGACGATCCTTTGCGATACCGGAGCTAAATACCAATCCAAGCTTTATAACCCTGAGTGGCTCGCTGCCAACGGGCTGGATCCCAAAGCTCCTGTGCCAGGATGGGAGTGATGCCGGTGCCCCCGGGTGTTTAGTTTAATAAGTGATTGCCAAAATGAGATAGCAGGGGCTTGGCCTAGAACACTACTTTAGCGGAAGTCCTTGCCACTGCGGTTCCAGGGTGCCTTGGCGAGCACGATGGCCATGCCGCAGATGTCTGTGATGCCAGCGAACACCAAACCGGCACCTACTAAACCGGCAAGAATGAAGAAATTGTGATTCACAAACCATCCGAGGCTGGTGCCAGTCAACACTAACAGACCTGCGCCAATCCTGACCTGACGTTCGATAGAAATGGTTTTGCGTCCGCGCACAACTGGAAGTTGGGCAGCGACCCATGCGTTGGTGCCACCTTCTACCACGCGCAGATCGTTGAGGCCGGCGCGCTCGAGTTGTTCCGCCGCCTTGACGGCGCGGATTCCCGAGGCGCATAGCAGATAAACCGGCCCGCGGTTTGTGCCGCGCGCTTCTTCCACCTTCTGAGGGCTCAGGATGTCGAGTGGGATCAAGACAGCTCCTTGCGCGTGGACTTCGCGGAATTCAGCTGGAGTTCTCACGTCTAGCAGTATGCCTTGGCCGCTAGTCGCGGCGGCAGACGCTTCAGGTGGTGCGATAGTTTGATAGGACATGGGGGTGTTGAGGGATGCGGTGACCTTCTTGTTAGAACTTCCAATCGACGCTGAGGCCGAAGGTATCCTGCTTCATGGCAAGGTCCGTCGAGGAGGAGGGAGATGTTAGCGGCCCGGAACCGTTCACCCTGTGGTAGAACGCATGTGCGTAGAAGGCGTTCAGCTCCCAATTCTCGCGGAACTTCCAGGATGCGCCTGCGGTTACGTGTTGCTGGACAACCCCCGGGGCGAGTATGTTGAAGTAGGTTTGGTCGTTGGAAATGGGCTGGGTGCTGTAGTTGTAGCCGACACGCAAGGTCAGGGCGTCGTTGACCTCATAGGCGACACCGGTCTTGATGGCAGTCACATCTTTCCACCCGAAGCCTGGGCCATTTTTCGAGCCCAGAGGGTTGCCGTTCAATGGGTCCCCTACGGAATTTACTTGATCGTATAAGATGCGTTCCACATCGAAGGCAAAGGTCACTTGTTTGACGGGACGCACAGCGAAGCCTATGGCGAAGTTGGATGGGATGTCAAAGTCTCCTTGTCCGGCAAACAGGCCGGAATAATGATCGAAGCGGCTGGCATAGATTCGGCTTTGATAGGTAGCGCCTACAGTCAGCCAATCGGTGAGCACGCCGGTATAGCCGATCCGGACACCAGCACCGTACGAATTGTCATACCCAGCGTTAGGAACGCCGAACTCTTGCAATCCGCTGGCACTAAACCGTTGGTAGCGAATATTGGGGAAATTCCGAAGGATTGACCTTCGGCAAACTTGTAGGCCAGAGTGGGAGCAATAAAGAGTTGCTCCAAATCGATACCCGCATTGGAAGGCGTCCCGGGGAGAGGGGTATTAAAGAGAGGGGCTGAGTATTCGGTGTTCATTCCGCCATTGCCATACACAGCCAATCCCAGAGCAAGGTCCTGGGTGAGGGAGTATTTGGCACCAATTTCAGGTATAAAGAAATCGGTCTTACCGTTGCCGCCGTAACGAGTGCCATAGAAATTTGAGAAACGGTCAGGGCGGAAATATGTCAGGCCAAAGTCGAATTGATCATCGATGAATGCCTCGCCAGCTGGGTTGGTCGCCGGGGCTAGACCATCTTGAGGAAAGGCCACTCCTGCTCCGCCAATACCTTTGGCCTTCACGCCGTATCCGTAGTCGAAATAGCCGTCGGTCGCATAGGTGGGTGCGGCAGCCAGCACCGCAAGGCCGGCGATGAGAATTTGAGAGGTGAGTCCGTAACGATGCTTGGAATGGAGGGGGCGGTTCATGGTTGCTGGCGGGTGATGAGTTGGTTTGTGAGCGATTGATGGGTCATGATGTCCACAGCACATAGCGCAGACTTGGTTAATCCCTATAAGATAAATAGGGTATAGTCAAGGGGGTTTTAAATTAAAAAAGGACGGCATTTCATCTTGCCTTTTTATCACCTCAAATCAGACTCCACGAGTAGGCTTTATGAGGATTTCAAAGCGTGGGGAGTATGCGATGCGTTCGCTTATCGACTTGGCTATGGCGCATGCTGTGGGCCGGGGGGTAGTGCCATTGAGCGCCTTGGCAGAGTGTCAAAACATCCCCGCGTCCTTTCTGGAACAGATCCTCATGCAACTGAAACGCGAGGGCATTCTCAAAAGCACTCGCGGTAAGTATGGGGGATACGCCCTCGCCAAGCCCGCCAAGGAAATCATCATGGGCGATTTGGTCCGCCTGATCGACGGTCCCTTGGCACCCATCGCCTGTGCCAGTCAGAGCGCCTATGAACCCTGCACCTGCCCCGACGAGGCGCATTGCGGGCTGCGCCTGCTGATGGTGGATGTCCGCCAATCCATCTCAAATGTCATGGACAAATACAGCCTGGAACAAGTCTCCAGCGTGGCTCTCGCCAAACTCCAGGCCGATGGACTGGAACCGAATGTCGTCCATCAGATCCGCCACATGTCACTGGCTGAGCGGGCCAAAAAAATGAGAAAATTCGTCCCCCCGGTGATGGAATCAGATTTCGCCATCTGATCTTGCTGCAATCATACGGCCTGACCTAGTCCCTAGTGGGGATTTTGGCTTCGGCTTCAGCCAGGATGGCCAGAATATTCTCGGCAGAGGTGGCGGATTTGAGTTTTCCTAGAGTGTCGCCTTGCAGGATGCGGGCGAGGCGGGCCAAGCCATGAAGATGTGAGCGAGCATCCGGTGCGCAGAGCAGGAAATAGACCGAGGTGCCCTCATCGTCCTCCGCGCCGAAATCCACTGGCGCTGCGGTGCGCAGAAAACACAGAAACTGCCGCTGAATCACCGATGGAATCGGGCGGCGGGGGTGGCAGAGGGCCACTCCTCCGGGAACAGCGGTGCTGCATAGCGATTCACGATCCACCAGTGAGGCTAACAGGTGATCCTTGTCTAGCAGCAGTCCCGTGGCTTCTGCCAGAGCCGTGAGCGTACGCAGCACGTCGGATTTGGTGGCCAGTTGCGCATCGAGCGCTATACCGTCTATCGGTAGACGTGAGGTGAGACGATCGGTGCGCGTGGTGCGGAAGACACCGTCTGCCAGCAAGGATGTCTCCATGGTGTTTTCCAGTTCCGAGACGCGCACCGTATCCAAGGTTTGGATTTTCTGCTCCAACCAGTCCACCACATCGTTGCGGCGGAATTTCCATTCGCCGTCGATTTCCAATCCGGGGAGATGCTCGCCGCGCACCAGGCCCTCGATGAAGCGTGGTGACCAGCCAAGGTAGGCGGCAAGTTGTCCGATAGTGAGGTATTCGTGTTGCATGATGTTTTCTGGCATGATGGGTTTTATGTTAGTGGTTGTAAATTTGATCGAAGGTGCCGCCATCGGCGAAGTGGGTTTGCTGGGCCTTGGCCCAGCCACCGAATTCTGCGTCGATGGTCACCAGTTGTATAGGCCGGAGACGGCTGGCGTATTTGGCGGCGATTGCCGGGTTGCGCGGCCGGTAATAGTGTTTGCCGATGATTTCCTGACCGGCGTCAGAGTACAGGTATTGGAGATAGGCTTGCGCGATTTGCGTGGTGCCTTTTCTGTCGGTGTTCTTCTCCACTACGGCGACCGAAGGCTCAGCGAGAATACTGATGGAAGGATAGACAATCTCGGTTTTCCCGGGGAATTCCTTGTCTATAAGATACGCCTCATTTTCCCACGACAGAAGGACATCGCCAATGCCACGCTGGGCGAAGGTGGTGGTGGATCCGCGTGCGCCGCTGTCAAGCACTGGCACGTTCTGATAGAGTCGTTTGATGAAGTCCTGCACCTTGACCTCGTCTCCCGCATATTGCCGACGGCCCCAGGCCCAGCCTGCGAGATAACACCAACGTGGTGCTCCACCGGTTTTGGGATTGGGGGTGATCACCTGGACTCCCGGGGACACCAGATCTCCCCAGTCCTTGATGCCCTTTGGGTTCCCCTTGCGGACCACAAAGACAATCGTGGACGTGTAGGGACTGCTGTTATCTGGAAGTTTCTTCTGCCAATCTGCCGGGAGCAGTTTACCCTGAGAATGCAGCATATCCACATCCTGCGAGAGGGCTAAGGTCACCACATCAGCATCCAGTCCATCGAGCACGGAGCGGGCCTGCTTCCCTGACCCGCCGTGAGACTGGTCTATCCTGACGTCTTGTCCGTGCTTGTCCTTCCAGTATTTGATGAATTCCTGATTGAACTCCGCATAAAATTCGCGGGTCGGATCATAGGATACGTTGAGCAAGGTCACGGTGGTGGTCTTGTCTACGGTAGGCGTCTTCCGGCAGGAGATCAAGAAGATGGACACGATTGCCAGGACGGCACACCGTTGCAAGGGCGTGATGTTCATGATCTAGCATTTTTTGTGGGGTCCTTCTTCGTGGGCACCACAATACGTATTTTCTCAGTATTTTCGACAAGAATAACGCGCCCCTCATGAACGGTGATCTGCACCGACCCGAAACGAAGCTTGGCCACCTTCTCGCGGACAATTTCCAACCATTCGATCTTCAAGCCGTCCAGAGCGGTATTTGGAACGGTGTTTGAGTCCATAGATTTCTTGAGAAAATATTTGTTTTTCCAAAGGTGAATAGGATAATCTCGACCAAAAGGTATAATTACCCGCCAGCTTGCCAAGGAAAATCATAAGGCGTGGAATTTTTTCGTATAAAACATTGGTTTTCTGTGGATTACGAAAATGGATTGAAGGGTATTACCTAATTCTTCTGTTCGCAGCTCACCCGAGGTCCTTGGTCGATCCTGTTTTTACGGATTCACGCATGCTCCACTAAAGCATATTCTTCGGTATGTGTTGGTCCGTGGCGAGCGGCCATCAACTGACTAGCGTGGCAAGCCGCGAGGACTGCCATCACTAAGCGACCCAATCATCGGTTCGCTCTTACCCATGGAGTTTTTGCGTCCTACTTTTTCCAGACCCGGAGCAGAGCACAGCCGTGGCGCGGGAGAGTGCGGGTGAGGGTGCCGGTGGCGGGCTTGAGGTCTTGTTGGCTCCAGAGGTCGCGGATGCGGGCCGGACCGGCTATGCCAAGTTTGGAGAGGTCCAGCGTGGCCGGGAGTGGCCCTGCGCCTAGGTTGAACAAGCCGACAGCCCATGACCCATCTGCCATTGGCTTGGCCCAGACTTCGGTGCCGCCAGCCTTGGTGATGCGGGCAGCCTGTTTGCCGAGCTCATCCTGGTTGACTTCGAGTGCCTCATCATTGGTTAGAAGATTGAGGGTGAAATCATCGAGCTGGGTGAGGTCGCAGCCGATGAGTAGCGGCGCGGACAGCAGGCACCACAGCGAGATGTGGGTGTATTGCTCGTTAGGGGTGAGCTTGGTGGGATGCAGTGCCGGACCCCAGCCGACATGACCTACCACCAACATGTCAGGATCGTTCCAGTGTCCGGGCATGGCGTATTTCTCCAAGCCGTTCTGGCCGAAGCCTATGCCGGACATGCTGGCCCATGTGTCGGTGATGTCCCAGGTGGTGCGCCAACTATTACCGCCAACCTGCGCGCCCCACTCACTGACATTGCCCATGCCGTATTGGCAGAGGCTGTAGTAGATATCGCGCTTCTGCTGGTCCAGCGCGTCGCGCATGATGGCGTATGGGATCATCAGCTTGAGCAGCTTGTCATCGGTGACGGCATCTATTGCCGGGACATGATGGACGGGCGCGGCGCGCTTGCCTTCCATCTCTGGCAGATAGGAACACCAGTCGTGTTTCAGATAGTCGAAGCCCCACGCCGCGTAGGTGGCGGCATCCTGCTGCTCGTGGCCGAAGCCGCCTGAGCAACCGCCGCAGGTGAGCGGCCCGGGTGATGAATAGAGACCCGCCTTCAAGCCAAGGGAATGCACATAATCCGTTAGGGACTTCATGTCCGGGAATCGCGGATTGGGCAGGATCTTGCCGTCTGCATCGCGTTCCGGCCCTTGCAGTGTTTTGTCGTCGCTGCCGGGCTTGACCTGCCAGAAGTCATCGATGTTGATATAGGTCCAGCCATGATCGATGAGGCTGCTGGCGGCCATCACGTGGGCCGCATCACGGATGTTCTTGTCGGTGACGGCCCCGGCGAAACAGTTCCAACTGTTCCAGCCCATAGGCGGGGTGAGCGCGATGACATCACCACCCACGATCTTGAGCTTGCGGCTGGCCTTGCCACTGGAGTTGCTGGCTACCACCGTGACGTTCCACTCGCCCTTGGTGGAGAGTGATCCTGTCAGTATGCCGGTCTTGGCATCGAGCGTGATGCCCGGTGGCAGGCTGTCAGTTTGATAGGTGATGGGCTTGGCACCGGTGGCGGTGATGCGGTGGATGAATGGATTTCCCGGGCGGGCTCCGAAGATCAGTGGGCCGGTAAGGCGTGGCTGAGCTCCCGGCTTGGGCGTGAGGATGACCGCTTCCTCAGGAGCAGGGGCAGCGGTAATCAGCGTGGGGACGCTACCGCTGTAAGTGATGCGTGCATCCGCCAAATCGGCATGACCATGATCGACACCGTTTTCGCCACCCAGCACTTGCAAATCAAGGCGGTGAATGCCGGCCAGCGGAATTTTCAAGGGGTGGGCCTCATCGCCACCCTTGAGCAGGCCGCTGCGGGATACCACATGACCATCGCCCCAGACGATAAATTCGACACTGCCCTGGCCACCAGTTTCAGCATCCACGCCCACCTCGGCGCTCAGAGTCTCGGCTTTGCCATCGAGCGCCAAGGAGAAAGTGCTAACTGCGTGAGTCCCAATGCCATCGGCATAAACCTTGGTGCCAATCTTGAGCGGATTTCCATCCACGGATTTTCCCGCATGTGCTTTTCCCCAACCGATTTCGATTTTGGTAAGGTCGAGTTTTGACAGCTGCAATTCGCCCCCGCTTGCAAGCGGGGACCCTGCCTCTTGGAAGTCCCGCCCTTTGGGTGCTTCGTCCGCTCGTGCAATCGGGGACAGGCAGCATGTGGTGAGCATGGCGGCAGAGGATATCAAATGGATTTTCATGGATAGGATGAGGGATTGGAGGTGTCCGGGTCGGAAGCGTGTCACGCAAGATGCGACATGCAGCCCCGGCACATACAGGAGATTTTCACGGGATCTTTCATCTTGGAAGCACAAACGGGGTGCTACTCACGGACGTGGCCCGAGACCTGCAGATCATTTCTTCCAAGTCTGCGACAGCTTGCGACCTACCTTCGCGCAGTCTAGAAGATAGAGATTGATCAGGTTGATCCGACCGATCCTTTCTGCGACAATGGCGCGAAATATTCTGCCGTTGTCGGGCGCTGAGAGCCCAGGGAAGAAGGCGGTAAACTAAATCCATCTCACGCCCGAAGCGCCGCCACGGTGCGTCTGAGGTCGCGCAGCATTCCGCGGGTTTCGTGCTGCCATGCGCGCAGCTTGGACCGTGAGACCTGGACGCAGTCCTGCACAGCACTTTCGAGTTCGTGATAGTTGACGGTCATGCGCTCGACTCGCTCATGAAACAGCTCAGCCATGCCTTGTACGCTGTCAGTCTCATGCGCTTGCAATCTGGCTAGATTTTGTTCCGCCACGATCCTGGCCTGGCGCATTTCCGCAAGCAAGATTTTGCTGTCAGGGACGCGCCTGAGGCCCTCGGCCAGTTTCAGTTTGGAAAGAATCCATATCGTCCACTTGGTGGGGTCCCACTGCCATGCTTTCACACCGTTGCGGTAATCATGCTGAAACTCGTGGTGATAGTTGTGATAGCCCTCGCCGAAGGTGAAGATGGCCATGAGCGCGCTGTCCCGGGCACTGTTTTTGCTGGAATACGGCTGGCTGCCCACCGTGTGGCATAGCGAATTGATGAAGAAGGTGCAGTGCTGGGCCACCACGATGCGGGCCACCCCCGCGATGAGGAAACCACCCAGCGCACCGGTCCACGGGTCGATGCCGTGTGCGCGGTTCCACGCGTAGCCGAGCGCAGTGGGAATCACGACACCCACCACAAAGCCGATCCATTGAACGTAACGATGTTGCCACATGACCCATGGGTCCTGGCGCAGGTCGTTGACGTTATCCATAGGCGGCTCGGGGCGGAGCTTGAACATCAGCCAGCCAATGTGCGCCCAGAAAAACCCCTTGGAGATGTCATAGGGGTCCTCGTCATGATCCACGTGCTTGTGGTGACGGCGGTGGTCGGAAACCCAATCGAGGCATGAGTTTTCAAAGGCACACGCGCCAAACACCAAGGTAAATAAGCGCACTGGTAGCTTGGCCTTGAAGGCTATATGGGAAAACAAGCGGTGATAACCTACCGTGATGCTCAACATCGTGGCCACCAGATAAAAGCCGAACATGCAGAACTGAAACCCGTTCAGCCCCACTCTCAACAGATAGATCGGCACGCCCACCACTGCAGTCAGCGCCGTGCCTATGAGAAACAAGCTGGTAACCCAGTTGACCCGATGAAAAGGAATGCGAAACATGATCTAAGAGGGTATTCTTAATCCCGCTATCCAACCACGTCTGCCGTAGCAAGCATGATCGTCTGCGGTGACCTTTTATCATTACGCCATGCCAACCTGCAGCGCAAGTCCCCATTTCTCTGCCTCATAGCGGGAGCTATCTTGAGAGGGAATGGCCGTGCTTGCAGCACCGCCTCTGAATCCTTTCATGCCTGTTGATCTTAAACATTCAGATCATTTGCTGTCGTCCATTTTTCCAGCCGTGTAGCCTTCCCATTTTGGGGAGGTGAAACCGGTTTTGTCGCCGTGGTAATACACGGTGAAGTTACTGGCGGTGCCATCAAAAGCTTTCTTTCCCATGATAGGAGCATTACCGGTAAAGTAGGCGGTGGTCAGAGCCATACAGTGTTGGAACGCGGTATCCCCGATGCTGGTGACGCTGGAAGGGATCTTGATATGGGTTATGCGGGTGCAGCCATAAAACGCGCCTTTTTCGATGCTGGTGACACTGCCGGGGATGGTGATGCTTTTCAGATTGACGCACGAGTAGAACGCCTCGCTCCCGATGCTGTTTACGCTGCTGGGAATCGTAATACTGTTCAGGTAGGTGCAGTCATAAAACGTGGCATCCTCGATTCTTGTGACGCCGATGGGAATCGCAAAGTTGGTCAGGCCGGTGCATCTGCTAAACGCACCCTTCCCGATGCTGGAGGTTCCGGCCGGGATGGTGACGGTGGTCAGACTCTTGCAGCCAGAGAACGCACCATCACCGATGCTGATGCCGCTGGCTTGGATGGTGATGCTAGTCAGGCGAGTGCAGTCTGCAAACGCATTGTCTCCAATTCTTGTGATGCTGCTAGGTATGGTGATGCTGGTCAGATTCGTCTGACGATGGAACGCATTGCTGCCAATGCTTGTGACCGGCATATTATCGATAGTCGCTGGAATCACATAATCTTCATTCTCCATAAAGAGTGAGATATCAATAATCGTCACCGACTTTCCATCGTCAGTGTAAGTAATAGGCCCGCTCGGGGGCGAACGGTGCGAATAGATCCTCCATAAGACCCCAATCATAAACAGGTAATAGGCAACCCGAATCGATAATTTGAAGTATTTATTATCCCAGAATCTCTTCTTGTCCTCAATCATTGATTGCATATGCATAATGCTAGATTTCACTTGCTCTCGTCCTTGCTTGCAACCTTGTAGCCATGCCAGGTTGGAGAGGTAAAACCGGTTTTTCCTTCGAGGTAATACACGGTGAAATCTCTGGCTGCGTCCTTAAAAACGTCCTCTCCCATTATTGGAGCGGTGCCGGAAAAGTGAACACTGGCCAGACTGGTGCAGAAAGCGAACGCGTATTCTCCAATGCTTGAGATGCCGGCAGGGATGACGACACTGGTCATGCTGGCACAGTTAAAGAATGCGCTACTCCCGATGTTGGCGAGGTTGTTGGGGAGTTTCACGCCAGTCAAATTTGAGCAGCCACAAAACGCCTCTTTCCCGATACTGGTGACGCTGGAAGGGATTGTAATACTGGTCAGGCTAATGCAGGAATTGAATGCAGAATTCCCTATACTGGCGACGCTGGCAGGCAATGTTACGCTACCGGCCTTGCTGCACGGACATGAAATAAGTGTGGTCTGGTTTTTATTAAACAACATTCCGTCAGAACTGCTATAATTAGTATTAGTCGAATCCACAGTGATCTCTGTCAAGCCGGTGCGGGGACTGAATGTACAACTCCCAATACTGGAAACGCTTCCGGGGATTCTGATGGTGGACAGGCCGAAGCAGTCATTGAAGGCACAGTTACCGATGCGGACAACACTGTCTGGGATGGTGACATTGGTTATCCTGCTGCAGGCATGAAACGCAAAATCGCCAATTCTGGTAACACTGGTTGGGATGAAAAATCTACCAGCCTTGCCCCCGGGGCATTTGATGAGCGTGGTTTGTTGCTTGTCAAATAACACTCCGTCTAAACTGCTATATTCGGCATTGGACGTATCTACTGCAATTGCAAGCAGGCTCGTACAGGGCATGAATGCGAAGTCCCAGATGCTTGCGACGCCAGCAGGGATGGTAATACTGGTCAGGCTATTACAACCACCGAACGCGTTTCCCCCAATGCTGGTGACCGGTTTGCCGTTGATGGTTGCTGGAATCTCAACCGCACCAACCGCATCCTTTGGATAGCTTGTAATTGTGATCGATTTCCCTTCATCAGTGTAAGTGAAAAGCCCAAAGGTCTCGGCTGGCAGGGAGTTGGCCATGAAGCACAGAAATGCAATCACCATCCATGCGCGTAATGAAATGTGTTTCATGGTTTTATGCTGATTGATGAAGGGAAGATGTTTTTACCGCTGAGACGCAAAGGTCGCAAAGGAACGCAGAGGAAAATGGATGGATGATTGATGATTGCCGTAGGGTTGATTTTTGATCGTGAGGTTCTTGCATGGATTTCAGATCATTTGCTCTCGTCCTTGTTTACTGCCTTATAGTCTTTCCATGCTGGCTCGTCGAAACCGGTTTTTCCATTGAGGTAATAGACGGTGAAATCTTTGGCGGTGTTTTCAAAAATATTACCTTCTATTTTTGGAGCATTACCAAGAAAATATGCGCTGCTTAGGTTGGTGCAATCTGCTAACGCAAAGCTTTCGATATTTGTGACGCTGGCAGGGATGGTGATGCCGCGCAGGCTGGAGCATTTATAGAACGCGCTGCGCGCTATGCTGGTGACACTGGAGGGGGCGGTAAAGCTACCAACCTTGCCGCTCGGATATTCGATGAGCGTGGTCTGTTCCTTATCGAACAATACTCCATCCAAACTGCTATAGTTGGCATTGCGCGAATCCACTGTGATCGCTGTCAGGCCGGTGCAGGAATCAAATGGCGTTGTCCCAATGCTGCTGATGCTCGCTGGGATGGTCACGCTGGTCAGGCCGGTGCAGGCAGCGAACGCACCTTCTCCGATGTTGGTAACACCTGCGGAGATGGTGATGTTTGTCAGACCAGTGCAGCCACGATACGTATATTCCCTAATGCTCGAGACACAATTGGGGATAGTGATGCCAGTCAAACTGGTGCAGTCAGAGAAGGCACAGAACCCAATACTGGTGATGCAAGATGGGATGGTGATGCTGGTCAACCTGTCGCAAGACCAGAAGGCTCCATCTCCGATGCTGGTGACAGTGTCAGGGATTGTGATGCTGGTCAGGCCGGTGCAGGCAAGGAACGCACGGTCTCCGATGCTGGTGACGCTGGTGGGAATGGTGACGCTAGTGGCTTTGCCTTGCGGGCACAGGATGAGTATGGTCTGGTTCTTGTTGAATAGCAATCCGTCTAAACTGCTATATTTAGCATTCTGTGAATCCACTGTGATCTCAGTCAAGGCAGTGCAATCACAGAAAGCAGTTATCCAGATTTTGGTGACGCCAGCGGGAATATCGACACGGGTCAAGCCGGAGCAGTAGGAGAGCGCAAAGTCTCCTATGTCAGTAACGTTGTTGGGAATTGAAATGCCGGTCAATCCAGAGCAGTTGGAGAACGCATAGTTTCCGATGTAGGTAACGTTGTTGGGGATTGTGATGTCGCTCAGTCTGCTGCAGTTGGAGAATGCCAAATTGCCGATTTTGGTGACGCTGGCAGGAATCGTCACACTACCGGCTTTGCCTGCCGGACATTGGATGAGCGTGGTCTGGTCCTTATTGAAAAGATTCCCATCCAAACTACTAAACTTGGCATTGTGCGCATCCACTGTAATTGACGTCAGGTCGGGGCTGCCAGCGAACGCGCTGGGATAAAAACAACATGTTTGGATTTCGGTGACGCTGGCGGGGATAGTGATGCTGGTCAGGTGAGGGCAGAACTGGAACGCATTTTCACCGATGCAGGTGACCGGTTTGCCGTTGATGGATGCCGGAATCTCAGCAGCCCCAACCGCATCGTATTGATAGAAGATAATCTTGATTGATTGACCGTTGTCCTTGTAGGTGTAAGGTCCGAAAGTCTCGGCTGACGCGCAGTTCACCATGCACCACAAGACGGCGATCACCTGCCATGCGCGTATCGAAATGTGTTTCATGGTATTATGCTGATTGATGATGTGAAGATGTTTTTACCGCGGAGACGCAAAGGGCGCAAAGGAACGCAGAGGAAAATGAATGATGATTGCCCTAGGGTTGATATTGATCGTGAGGTTCTCGCCTGAATTTCAGATCACTTGCTCTCGTCCTTGCATACTACCTTGTAGCTGTTCCATATCAGCGAGGTGAAACCAGTATTGCCACTGATGTAAGACACCGTGAAGTCCCAGCCGGTAACTTCAAAAACACCCACTCCCATTTCTGGGGCGTTCCCGGAAAAGTGAGCGCTTCTCAGGCCGCTGTATGCGAATGCCTTATTGCCGATTTTTGTGACGCTGGCAGGGATGGTGACGTGGGCCAGGCTAGAGCATTCAAAGAATGCAAATCCGTCTATGCTGGTGACGCTAGTGGGAATGGTGACGCTGGTCAGACTGGAGCAGTCAGCGAACGCATACTCCCCGATGCTGGTGACGCTAGTGGGGATAATGACGCTGTTCAAGGCCTTGCAGTTACGGAACGCATGATCCCTGATGCTGGTGAAGCTTGAGGGGATCGTCACAGTGCCGGATTTTTTTTGCGGACATAGGATGAGCGTGGTCTGGTTCTTATCATACAACACCCCGTTCACACTGCTATAGTTGGGATTATTAGCATCCACGTTGATCGCGGTCAGGTTGTTGCAGGAATCGAATGCCCCGTCCCCGATGCTTGTGACGCTGGCCGGGATGCTTATGCTAGTAAGGCTCCAGCAGTCCTCGAACGCGGAGTCCCCTATGCTGGTGACACATGTGGGGATCGTGATGCCGGTCAGTCTATAGCAGCGCTGGAACGCGCCGCGTCCAATACGAGTGACGCCAGCGGGGATGGTGATGCTGGTCATGAAGGTCCCAGCGAACGCGGAGTCCCCTATGCTGGTGACGCTGTTGGGGATGGTGATGCTGGTCATGCGGTTGCAGTCACGGAAAAAAGCGCTGTCCCCGATGCTGGTCACCGGTTTTTTGCGAATGGTCGCAGGTATCTCAACATCTCCAACGGCGCCCCATGTAGAATGGGTAATCGTGATTGATGTCCCGTTGTCAGTGTAATCAAAGTTCTTTTGGAGCCAGCCGATCCGTGGGGAGCCAAGGACCATATAAAATATGGCAAGCCACCACAACGCATTAAATAGATTTTTTATCCAGATTTTCATCTCGTCTGCCTGCCGTAATTCAGGGAGATAATCCTTTTTTCCAGCCCTTCTTACAAGCCAGATTTTGTGGCATGACTGCTAGGCCACCTGCTACAGATATTAGGATTACTTCGCCACCAGAGGCAGCAGCAGACACGAGGCGTGTGCCGCATCGCAGAAAATGCGGTTGGTTTGTTTCTCCTTGGGTCCGGCATCGGTCCATGGCTGGCCGGTGCCGGGGTTCACGTCAAAGCGGGGATAATTCCCGGAGGTGATGGTGGCACGGATGCGGTGGCCCTTATTGAAGATGATGCTGGTGGACCAGCAATCCACTGTGACCTCCTCGACTGCATCCGAAACTAACGGCACGGGCTTTTCGAGTGATTTCCGGTAACGCAGGCGTAGCATGCCCTCCGCCATGAGATAACTTTTCCCGTCGGGATAGACATCACACAAGCGCACGGAAAGATCAGTGTCTGCGGCTGAGGATGCGATGAACACCCTCGCCTTCACGCGGCCGGTCACTTCCACCGGTTCAGTGAGCGGCTCAGTGGTGAAAAGGAGCACATCATTGCGGTTCTCGATTTTGTTCTGGTTCATCGGGCCGCGCGGTATTGTGAGATTGCCGCCACCGATAGAGGGGCAGGGGTTTGCAGGATCGAAAGTATATTCGACGTGCGCGTCTCCGCTTGTAGGTGGCTGGTCGAATGTCAGTTTGTGGTCGGCGCTGAAATAAGCCGCAGTCTCCTTGGCGGGCACCGGCCAGTCGTAGGCATGACGCCATTCGTTACCAGGTGCGTTGGGTGTGCTGGTGTCTCCCATGACATAATAACTCACGGCGGGCTCTTTTTCGACGCCGTTGTTAGTGCCGCGCACCCAATGGTCAAACCAGCGGGCCGCATTGTATTCTGTCGGGACTTTGGTCGCGTTGGGGAAGGTCAGTTCGCCAGCGGGCATCTTGCCAATCCCGTGTGTCCATGGCCCCATGATGAGTTTCTGCGTGCCTCGGGAACCTTCGGCCCCAGAGTGCTGGCGGCCCGTGAACTCGTCTATCGTGCCCTGTGCGAACATATCGAACCAGCCGCCGATGTGCACTGCGGGCACGTTCATCTGTGAGAACTTAAGCGTGGTGTCGAAAGTCCGCCAGTAATCGTCATAAGACGGGTGAGCGCGGATGGTTGCCAGCGCGCTCGGGTCGAACTTGTTTTCCGTGGTCCAGTTTTCCACATCCGCCTTGCGGAGGGCGCCGCCGGTGTAGGAGACGTCTGGATAGAGACTGGCCGCGGCCACGCTGATGTATTGTGCCTTCAGGCCTGCGGGTGCCGCTCCTGCTAATAGGTTTTGGGTGATGCCGCATGCGGAGCCGCCAATTGTGGCGAATCTGCCGTCACACCATGGCTGTTTTTTGAGCCACTCGATGGTGTCCACTCCGTCCTGATGTCCGGCCCAGCCGCATCCAACGAATGGCATGTTCTCCCCCTCGGACTCGAAACGTCCTCGCATATCCTGCACGACCCATGCAGCGCCATTGGACACAAACCCCTCAGCGCCATCCTTGTTCTTCACGCGACCATAGGGTGTGCGGGAGAGCACTACGGGAAACGGCCCGTCACCGGCAGGGAGGTAAAGATCCGTCGCTAGTTTTTTTCCATCGCGCATGGGAATCATCACCGTCTGCACAGCGGCCTGGCCGCCGTCCACAGCCACCTGCATGTTCCAGGCTGCCGCGCTCACTGACTTGTCCGGTGCGGAGGCTAGATCTAACATTCTCTGTATCCGCAATGCCCACTGCCCGCCATAGGTGCTCCTGACGAAGTCCACCGCCCGCGCCTGTTCCCCGGTGTCCAGTACGCCGTTGTGGTCGGCATCGAACTGTGGGAACAAGCCCTGCATTTTGGCCACCACGGGATCATCAATGGCCCGCTTCAGTTCCATCAGCGCATTCACAGAATAATCGGGAATGCGCCCGCTGCGGTCTGGTGGCACATCCAGCAGAAGGTTGCCACCCGCAGCCACGGTCTTGTGGTATAGGCGGCACAACTCACTGGTTGGACGCGGCTTGTCGCCTTCTACCCAGAACCATTCCCTGCCAATGCAGTCACAGTGCTCATAACCGAGGCGGTAATGCTTCCCCTGCCAGACTTGGTCAGGGTTGAACGGGACACTGATAGGAAAGCGTTCGGAGTTGAGCACATCGGTGGGCCAGGATATTCCCTGGGTGCTTTCGATGGTCAGTCCCTGCATGCCCTGTGATTCGGTGCCGAAGTTGAACATGACCACCGTGTCGGGGCGGAGTCGTTTGATTAGATCATAGAGCACGCGGCGTTGTTCGGCACTGGCACTGCGTGGGATATCGATCCAGTAATAGGCGAGGGCCGGGTAACGTTGGATCAATTCCGTGAGTTGGTCCTGCGCCAGTTGGAAGAAATCGTCAGGCAGGCTGCCAGCGGTCCATTGTTTGTCATGTTGGACGGAGTTGTTATGAAAATCCAGCATGCACCAATAGATTCCGGGCATGATTCCGTATTTCCCGCAGGCTTTCACATATTCAGAGATGATGTCGGTGGTATTGCCACTGGTGGCCACATCGTAATCGAACTCCTTGCCACGGAATTTCACCTTGCTGTCCCAGAGGCAGTGGCCGGCCACGTGCTTGGAGGTCAGCACGGTGTATTTCATGCCAGCATCGCGCGCCACCCGTATCCATTGGTCCACATCCGGATGGGCCGGTGCGTAGGTGGTGGAGGGCATGTCACCGGCGTCGATCTCCCGACCGGTGAAAGTGCTCATGCCGAAGTGGATGAACATTCCGTATTTCATCTCCTGCCATGTCTGGAGCGTGTCAGGCTTCGCGTTTTCCGCAGTGCTGGCCGCAGCCAGTGCGAGCCATGCCGTCACAAGGGTGATAGATGATAACAGTCTGCCCATAAGGATCTCCTTTTCTATTAACAATGCCCGGGCGAGTTTTCGCCTGTATCCAATAGGCTCTTACGGAATCACGCCGCCAATATTTTCACCACTGCAAATACGGCGGAAAATGTGAGAGCGGCCAGAGCCGCTCCACCTGCGATGCGGTCGGTAAGAGTGGAGTTGGGCCGATGGGGAGACGGGGATTTCGGGAAGACAATCAAGGCGTATAGCATGCCTGCGATCAGGCCGCCGGTGTGGGCTGCATTGTCAATGAATTGGTAGCCTATCAGGCCGATCACGCCGGTGAGGACTATCCCTGCGAGCAGGCGGCGCCGCGCGCTACGCGGAACGAGGGTTCCATGCAGCGATTCGAAAATCAGCAGGAATCCCAGCCAGCCCATCAGGCCGCCGGAGGCCCCCACGGACGTGGCGGTCACGAAGCGGACTGATGCCTCGCCCCCCACAAAGGCGGAAAAAAGGAACACCATGACCAGATGCGGCCAACGGGCAAACACCTCCAGACGTTTGCCCAGATAGAGCAGGGCCGAGGCATTCATCAGGAAATGGATAGGATTGCCGTGCAGGAACGGGGCTGTTAGCAAGCGCCACCATTCTCCCTGCGCGTATTTCGCCTTCACCAGGCCGGCGGCGGCCAGCGAGTCGGAGGGCAGAAACTGGGCAAGCCCGACCAAAGTGATGAGCACTAACAATACTCGGGTAACGGGTGCTTTCTGGAAGTCCAGCCATGTTTCAAAGCGTAGCACCGGTATGAGGGCTTCCGTGTGGACGTCACTCCAGTTTTCCAATTCCCGGAGGCGTTTGCGCGCCTGGTACCAGGGGATAAAGGCCGCGATCAGGAACACCAGAAGGCTGACGCCGAACCAAGGTGAATTGATAACCGCATGCAAAGCGAAAAGCAGCCTCTCTGGGAGAGGTGTGTCGTGTGGGACATTGGACCATTTCTGGTAGAATATAGGCAGGCCAAGTGCGACTGGCAGAATTCCCAGCCAGCGCAGCTTATCAGACGCGCCCTGAAGATCGTCTGCGGTGCGGCGTTTGCGCGAGGAGAGCACGGCCTCTCCAGCACCTTCCACTTCTTCCGGCAGGATCATGTGCTCGCGTCCTGGCACCCATGCCAGAATCACCGCTGCATCGCTATCCTCGCGGATTGCAGATATTAAAGCCGCAGACGTGTCACACGGATGGAGGTTTTTGCGGGCATCCATCCATCCCCATGCCTCCGGGGCCTTCGGGAATGCGGTATCGCGCGCCCAAATTGGCAGTTGGCTTGATTCCCGCTCTTTGTCTGTCACCCTGAGTCAGCGTCAGGGCTTGCCGGATTTATCTTCGGAAGTTTTTGGGGTCTCTGCCGGAGGTGCGGGAGTGGGGGCTGGAGCAGGGGCGACTTCCGCAGGAGTTGGAGCGGGAGCTGGTTCCGGGGTGATCACCGGGGCAGGAGTAGGAGTAGGCTCGGGAGCGGG
>Ga0073936_10004559_pt1 | contig 19128 bp, 16 predicted proteins | sample AliMusrvi5mmetaG_FD_87041 | JGI IMG/M metagenome (GOLD analysis project Ga0073936, IMG submission 87041) | Freshwater lake bacterial and archeal communities from Alinen Mustajarvi, Finland, to study Microbial Dark Matter (Phase II) - Alinen... | ecosystem: Environmental > Aquatic > Freshwater >... | reverse complement strand
GCTTTGCTTCGCCCCGCCTCCCCCGAGGTCGTGTGGAATTCGTGTGACTGCCCGAGCCTCCCAATTGGGAAGCATGAGGAAACATGAGGAAACTTGGGGAAAGTCTGCGGAGGCGTGCAGGCGTGGAACGGGCGCAATTCTGGCGGTATTCGCGCTAGTATGTTTTTGTAAGTGGTTGTAAATGAAGGACTTAGCGATGGCTCCTCAGGTAGGACTCGAACCTACAACCCTTCGGTTAACAGCCGAATGCTCTACCATTGAGCTACTGAGGAGCAAGCTAACTCCTTTTTTGTAGCCAATTCGGACCGCTCTTGTCAAACTGGCAGGGCGTACTTCAGCATAGTTTGTTTCAAGCCATGGAGTTACATCCCAGTCCAGACAGCCTTCGCGCCGCCCGGCGCGAACGCCGTTGTTGGTATTTTTACGATTTTGCCAACTCCGCTTTCGCCAGCACTGTGGTCACCCTCTTCCTGGGTCCCTGGCTCACGGTTCTAGCGAAGAACGCCGCTGGTGCGGACGGGTTGATCCACCCGCTTGGAATTGCCGTCGATCCGCGCTCCTACTGGAGCTACCTCATCTCGTTGTCTGTAGTCTCGCAAGTAGTCGCGTTGCCCGTCGCCGGGGCTTGGGCGGACCGCACGCCACACAAGAAACGACTCATGGGCCTGCTCGCCTACCTGGGCGCCTTCGCAACCATAGCCATGTACTGGCTGGAGGGCACACGCTATCTCGCCGGCGGCGCTCTTTTCCTGCTGGCCAATCTCACCTTCGGCGCGTCCATCGTCGTCTACAACTCATTCCTGAACGACATCGCTCCCGAGGCTGAACGCGACGCTGTTTCCTCCAAAGGCTGGGGGATCGGCTACCTTGGTGGAGGCCTGCTGTTGGCGCTGAATCTGGCACTGTACTCCGGCGCGGCGAAGTTCGGCATCTCGGAGGGGCTAGCCGTCCGGATCAGTCTCAGTTCGGCCGGCGCGTGGTGGGCTCTCTTCTCTCTCATCCCGCTAGCCGGACTGCGCAATCGTCCGCCGTTGGAACCGGCCACTTCCGGCGCGGCGGGACAAGTCGCGCTGCAACTCTGGCACACCCTGCGAGGCATGGCGCACTATCCCCAGACCCTGCTTTTCCTCGTCGCATACCTTGTCTACAACGATGCAATACAAGCCGTGATCACCCTGGCCGGCCAGTTCGGTTCCGATTACCTGAAGATCCCCATGGGCATGTTGACGCTGGCGATTCTGATGGTGCAATTCGTCGCCTTCGCTGGCTCTTTTCTCTTCAATTGGATAGCGTCGAGCACGGGCGCCAAGAACGCCATCTGCCTGGCGCTGGTGCTGTGGATTCTCCTGATGGTGGCCATGTTCTTCGTCAAGACCACCGCGCATTACTTCATCGCCGCGGCGATTGTCGCGCTGATCATGGGCGGGAGTCAGGCCTTGAGCCGTTCGCTTTACTCGGTCATGATTCCCAAGGGCCGGGAGGCTGAGTATTACAGCCTTTACGAGGTGAGCGACAAGGGGACCAGTTGGCTGGCGCCGCTGCTGTTCGGCCTCACCCTGCAACTTACCGGCAGCTATCAGTACGCGATCCTTTCGATGGTCGTCTTTTTCGTCGCCGGCTTGCTCCTGCTGGTGCGGGTCAACGTACCTCGTGCCGCGGCGGAGGCTGGTAACCGGGTCGAATAGCACCTCGAAGCGACTCACCCGTTTCTCAAGCCCGCCGAGTTCGCCGAGGCGCGAGAATGGTTCGGGATGTCGCGCGGTCCGGTTCGCTTTGAAGTCGCTTCTCTATGCGGCCTTGCTTTGGCCGCTCTCGGGACGATCAGACCGGCTCAGTGTGCCGATCTGCCTGCGGTTGGCAGTATCCTTGTAGCTGCGCCAAGTCCTCCCGACCGGGATTTCGCCCGTACCGTCATCCTGCTTGTCCACAGCGGCCAGGAGGGCGTGGTGGGGCTGATCCTGAATCGACCCAGCGGCTTCCCGATTGCGCATCTGTTCCCTGAGATGAAGTCCACGCCTGCGGGTGCGGCGGCGGCCAGGAATCCGCTCTATTTGGGCGGGTTCGTTGCGCAAGGGGTGCGGGCTGTGCTGCTTTCAGCTTCGCCGCATCAGGGCGCGCGGCCTTTGTTGAGTCGGGTCTGGCTGATTCTGAGCCCCGGGGATGTGGCGGCACTGGCCCGCGCAGGACAGCGCCCAATGGCCTTTCGTGCGTACGCCGGCTATGCGGGTTGGTCGCAAAACCAACTACGGAATGAACTGCTGCTGCGCGACTGGCGGGTCGTGCCAGGCAGTGCCGCGATCATCTTCGATCCACATCCAGAAACGCTGTGGAATCGGCTTTCCGCCGCCAGGCACTAGCGGCTCTCAGGGCTTTGGAAGTCGCTGGTAACTAACGAATGCGACGCGCTTGCCATCAGGCGACCACGAGGGCGCATCGATCGACCCGACTCCGCCGGTGAACGCAGCGAGGACCGCAATCCTCTTGTCGCCGAGGTTCATCGTCCGTAGCAGTACCTGCGTATCGTGCGGCGCGTCGAGGTGCTTGTCATAACTCAAAAAGACGAGTTGCTTTCCATCAGGGGATACGTGCGGATAGAGGTTCGCGTAGCGGTCCTCGGTCACTTGTTCCTGCGCACTGCCATCCGCCTTCATGCGCCATACCTGCGTTGAGCCGGAACGGTTGGAATTGAAGTAAACGAACTCCCCATCGGGCGAAAACTCCGGCGCCTCATTCCTGCCCGGACCTCGGGTCAGTCGGGTCTCCTCGCCGCCGGTAGCGGAGATCGCATAGATGTCCACGCTGGCATCACGCTCAGCAGTGAACGCCAGGCTCTTCCCGTCGGCCGACCACGCCGGTCCCCAGGCGGGCAGGTGCTGAGGGATGCGCCGCGGAGTGACGTCCACCTCTCCAGACAATGGCGCGAGGTAAATCGCAGTCTTGCCTGGTTCTTCCGAGTCGCCCTCCAGGGCGAGTGATTGGCCGTCAGGCGAGAGGGCGTGGTGGCTGTCGCAACGCACTGCCGAACCAGTGAGCAGCACTTGCGTCTGCCCACCGGCCGCGGCGATCCGCTGGATCCGGCCGTCTGCATTGAACATCAACCCCGTGCCATCGCGCGTCCACACGGGTGCTTCGATGCGGCCAGGGGTGACGTACACCGCACGGGCGTCCGTAGAGGCTACGGCTACGGTTTGCAGCGTGCTGTAAAGCAGCATCTGCTCTGAACTCGGCGGTGCGTTGGAACTCAGTTCGACCTTTGAGAACAAGGCCGTCTCGACCGCGTCCTGCTCGTGCGAACAGACGCCGATGCCGATGTAGAAAGGCTCCTGCAGCGGCAGCCGGATCGATCCTCCCGCAAAGCGTAACGGTTGGCCCGCGTCCGCCACAAAGATGTAGATCTGCTGGCCTTGTCTCACGATTCGGAGCCGGTGCGGGGCGATTACGTTCGCCTGCACTTCATGCGTGCTTGCGCCCTTCTCGGTCCGAGCTTGCAGCGAGGTCAGCCCATCCCCGTGCAGCGCCGCGTCGGCATAGGCCGAGTCCGCGTCCAGGCTCTGGCGAATCATCAACACGGCCTTGCGGTGAGCGTTGCCGCCCTGCTTAGGAAACGCAACGTCAGCACTCAAGGTCACATCGCCGGAGACCTTCTTCCAAACGAACCGGAAGGCATCTTTGGCGAACCACATGTTCTCGCCGCTGCCGCGCACTGTGTAGGCGTGTACTGGCGTGTCATAACTGGCGCTGCCGGCGTGCGCCACGGTGCCGACATCGTTGCTGCCATCGAAGATTCCAACCGACACCGGGCCTTGCGCTGGAACAGGCGACAACGAGCAGTAGAGGCCGCACGCCGCGATCAAGAACCGAAGCCATCGAGAGGTCATCATCCTAGTAATCCCATCTGAGTTCGCAAGTCAAATCGGCGCGGAGCGATCGACGTGCTTACCCGTCGCGACGTCGTCCAACCTATCACAGCCCGCAGTGCTCCTCCGGTGCGGGAGGGCGCTATGCTGATGGAACATTGAACCCGGATCGAACCCATTCGCCATCTGCGTCCGCCGGCACTGCAGCAGAGCTTACGCGGCTGTTCCTACGGCTGGGACTTGCCGCATTTGGCGGGCCCGCCGCGCACATTGCCATGCTCAAGGACGAGGTCGTGCGGCGCAGGCGGTGGATGACGGAGGCGGAATTCCTCGACTTGTTGGGCGCTACGAACCTGATCCCCGGACCCAACTCCACGGAAATGGCGATCCACATCGGCTATCGCCGCTACGGCTGGCGCGGTCTGCTGATCGGTGGTCTGTGCTTCATCCTGCCTGCCGCGTTGGTCGTCTGCGGCTTCGCCTGGGCCTATGGAAAGTACGGTGCGCTGCCCGCGGTCGCAGGGCTGCTGTATGCGGTCAAACCGGTCATCATCGCCATCGTCGCCCAGGCCATCTGGGGGTTGCTGAGGTCCGCCGTGAAGACCCGTTCCCTGGCCGTTCTGGGCGCGGCTGCATTGGTGTTGGCGCAGTTGCGGATTGACGCGCTGCTCGTGCTTTTTGGCGCCGGCGTGCTCACTGCCATTCTCCGCTGGGCTGCCGTTCCCCGGCCCGGGGAAACCCGTCCCGCAGCCTCGTCGCTGCTATGGATGGTTCTGATAGCAGGCGCCATGGCCACGTTGCCGGCGCTGGTCGCGCAGTGGCCGGACGGCTCGGCACAATTGCGGTCCGCCGGCCACGGAGTGCCCTTCTCACAGCCGCGCCTGTTTCTGTTCTTCCTGAAAGTCGGATCCGTTCTGTATGGCGGCGGTTACGTGCTGCTGGCTTTTCTGCGCGACGGCCTGGTGACTCACTGGCACTGGCTGACCGGCGCGCAACTGCTGGATGCCACTGCAGTGGGCCAAGTCACTCCGGGGCCGCTGTTCACGACGGCGACGTTCATCGGCTACATGCTCGGCGGCCCGCTGGGAGCCCTGGTTGCTACGGTTGGCATCTTCCTGCCGTCGTTCGTCTTCGTCGCCATCAGCGGGCCGTTTGTGCCGAGTTTAAGGAAGTCGCCGTTGATGGGTGCGTTCCTGGACGGTGTGAATGTGGCAGCGGTGGCCCTGATGGCCTCGGTCACCTGGGAACTCGGCCGCACCGCGCTGATCGACTGGACTACCATCGCACTGGCGCTGGCCAGCGGAGCACTTCTGATTCGCTTCAAGCTGAACTCCGCATGGTTGATTCTGGCCGCGTCGGCCCTCGGAATCCTCTCGGCGGCGCTTCGCCCTTAACTTCAGATCCGGCCCAGGGCGTACCGTACGACTCCAGTCGCGGTAAACTCGGAGGCAATTCCCTGGGCTGAGAGATGACGATGAAAACCTATACACGCTGGGCACTGTGTGCCGCCATCCTGGCACTCCCCGGAACCGGGATCGCGGCCGGTACTGAAACTCGCGATCCCAAGGCAATCGCTATCGCCAAAACCATGATGCAGGCTATGGGCGGCGAAGAAGCATGGACCAAGGCGCACTTCGTTCGCTTCGATTTCCGCGTCACGGTGGACGGCAAAACCGTCCTCGATCGAGCGCACCTGTGGGACAAGACGACGGGACGGTATCGCATCGATAGCACGCTCCGCGACGGTAAGCCTACAGTCACCCTGTTCAACATCAACGATCAGAAAGGAACTGTTTACGCCGGCGGCAAACCGTTGCAAGGGGCCGAGGCCGGGAAAGGCCTGAAGGACGCATACGCCGCGTTCATCAACGACATGTACTGGCTCGCGATGCCTTGGAAATGGCTTGAGACGGGCGTCAATTTGAAATACCTCGGCACGAAGGCTTACCGGGGCAAAAGCTTCGATGTTGTCGAGTTGACCTTCGGGAAAGTCGGGCTCACCCCGGGCGACCGCTACGATGCTTACGTGTCTCCACGGACCCATCTGATGGAGCATTGGGAATACGCGTTGCAGAGCGGAGCCAAGGACTCCTGGGACTGGATCTACACCACCAGCGGCGGCGTGACCCTGGCCCTGGATCACCCGAGTTCCGATCACCAGAAGCGCATCAACATGGGCTCCGTTCGGGTCACCGGAACAATGGACGAACGCTTGTTCACCGACATCACGAAGTCGCTCAAGTAGGCGCGGTTCCGGGAGGTCCGGGGAATCCGTCTGGCCAACACCGTCCCGGCAGGTACCCGCGGACGGATAATGGTTGCGATGTTCCTCGCGCTCCTGCTGCTCTTCGCTTCGGACTCGCCCGCGCCAGCGGTCCCAGCCCACACCGACCGGATCGACGCCAGCGTCGAGTACCAGGTCATCGAGAATTTCGGCGCCTCGGATTGCTGGAGCATGCAGAAACTGGGCGGGTGGTCGCTGAAGAATCGCGAGCGCGTCGCCGACCTCCTGTTCTCGCGCGAGAAAGGCTCCGGCCTCTCCTGCTGGCGCTTTAACGTCGGCGGCGGCATCAATCCCAGGATCACGCACTCCTGGCGAACTGCCGAGACTTTTGAAACCGCTGAAGGGAAGTACGACTGGTCGCGGCAGGCGGGCGGGCGTTGGTTCCTCCAAGCGGCCAAGGCGCGCGGAGTGCCGCAGTTTCTCGCATTCGTCAACAGCCCGCCCGGCCGTATGACCCGCAATGGGCTGACGTTCGCCGATCCGGGCGGCGCCACCACGAATCTAAAGGACGGCTACGAGGGCCAATTCGCTCGCTATCTGGCTGACATCCTGCAGCACTTTCGGGACAGCGGGGAGGGCATCCGTTTCAACTACGTCAGCCCCGTGAACGAACCGCAGTGGGACTGGATCGGCCACTCGCAGGAAGGCTCGCGCTTTTCGAACGACGACATCAAGCGAGTGAGCCGCTCGCTCGCCGCGGAGTTGAAACAGCGCGGGCTCGGCACCGAAATCGCCTTGGTAGAAAGTGGCGGCCTGCCCGACATGTGGCAGGAGAATGCCCGTACGCGAGGCGTCTATCATGCGCTTTACGGCAACTACCTCGACGACCTCGCGGGCGACGAATCGTTCCGCGGGGTGATGGCCGGGCGCATCGGCTATCACGACTACCAGTCGGACCGGCTTGGCACTCAACTGCTGCAGCGCCGCCAGCGCCTCGCCGAGCAGATGAAGAAGTATCCCGGTTGGAAGCTGTGGCAGACCGAGTACTGCGTGATGGAAGGGGCCGAGGGCAAGGGCGGCGGAGGCCGCGACCTGACCATGCGGACCGCACTCGACGTGGCCCGCTTGATCCACGTCGATCTAACCGTCGCCAACGTCTCCGCCTGGCAGTGGTGGACGGCCTTTTCACCGGAAGATTACAAGGACGGGCTGATCTTTACTGACTGGAAGAAACCGGGCGACGAGGAGACCATCTGTCCCGCACGACTGCTGTGGGCGCTGGGCAACTACAGCCGCTTCGTGCGTCCGGGGATGCGTCGCGTGGCGCTGGCTGGACCTAAGCACGACCTGCGCGGCGTGATGGGATCGGCGTACAAGGACGCCGCCGCGAAAACGATCGTCGCCGTGTACGTCAATGTCTCGGCTGAGGCCCAGCGCCTGTCGCTCCAGTTTGATACGGGCCGACCCGCCTGGAAGCTCCGTGATGTGACGCCCTACATCACCTCGGATCGCGAAGGCGACGAGCTGCGCCAAGCTGGTCCGATGCGGAGCGTCAAGGACTACGAATTGCCCGCCCGCAGCGTCGTCACCCTGGTGGCCCGGTTTAAGTAGCAGGCGCCGGGTTCACAACCGCTCACGAAGCCGAGCGCTTGGCCGTCAGCTCCATCGTCTGTCCGCCCACGTCGGCCGACAATTTCATGGTGTCGCCGGAGACCGTTCCCTTGTGAACGACTTTCAACTGATCGGTTTCGACGGTGAATTCCACCTTGTCGCCATCGACCTTGCCCTCGGTGATGGGCAACTCGCCCATGGGGCTGGTGACGGTGCCAGTCAGCTTCGCACCATCCGCCTTAAAGTTGAAGACCAGTTCCATGGACTGGCCGTCGGGCCCCTGCATCGACGCCTTCCAGACGCCCGTGACGTCAGACGCCATCGCCACGACTCCCAGCGCCAGTGCCAGCAGCGCGACCATTACGAATCTCATGCCCTATTCCTCCCGTGATCGTTTGGAGACCCGGACAGGATCGCTCGTGTGCACCGGATCACATCTCCACTTTAGAGGCGTTTGCACCGGGCCGAGGCTTTAGATTTGTTAAGGCCTGGCCTGACTCAGCCGTTCACGTCCACCACGATTCGCCCGCGCACCTGCCCGTCCAGGATCCGCTCCGCCGCGCCGATCGCTTCGCCGAGCCCGATACCCGTCGTCATCGTTTCGAGTTTGCGCGGGTCCAGATCGCTGGCCAGGCGTGTCCATGCCTGCTGGCGCAAGGGCTTCGGCGCCATCACGCTCTCCACGCCGCACAGCGTAACGGCGCGCAGGATAAACGGCGCCATGGTTGCGGGGAAGTCCATGCCCTGAGCGAGTCCACAGGCGGCTACGACACCCCGGTAGCGGGTCTGTGCGCAGGCGTTGACTAGCGTGTGGCTGCCCACCGAATCGACGACGGCCGCCCAGCGTTCCTTTTGCAGCGGCTTGCCGGGCTGCGAAAGCTCGGCACGGTCGATCACCGCTCCCGCCCCAAGGTTTCTCAGGTACTCGCCCTGCTCCAGCTTTCCGGTGGACGCCGTGATGCTGTAGCCCAACTTTGCCAGCACGGCGATGGCGATGCTGCCTACCCCGCCCGACGCGCCGGTAACCAGCACCTCGCCCGCGGCCGGGGTGACGCCCTGGCGTTCCAGCGCCAGCACGCACAGCATGGCCGTGTAGCCCGCCGTGCCGATGCCCATAGCCTGACGTAGGTCGAACGCCTCCGGCACGCGTATCAGCCAATTCCCGTCCACCCTGGCCCGTTGCGCGAGGCCACCCCAACTGGATTCGCCGAGGCCCGCGCCGTTCAGGACCACGCGGTCTCCCGGCGCCCACTCCGGATGCGTGCTGGCCGTCACCACGCCGGCCAGGTCGATGCCCGGCACAATCGGGAACTTGCGCAGAATGGGAGCCCTGCCGGTGAGCGCCAGCCCGTCCTTGTAATTGATGGTGGACCAGGCGACATCGACACTCACGCTGGCCTCGGGCAATTCCGCTTCACCCAGGCGGACGAGCTTCGCCGCCGAGCCGGGTTGATCGACGAGAATGGCGTTGAACACGTCTGTTTCCCTCCTGTATCAGAATGGCACGCGGCGCAGATGGAGCGGCCCGCTCGGAAGCAACAGGCGGGTAAAGATCCAATGACGGGCCGATGACGATTTGATGCGCAGGATCAATAGGATACACCCCCCCTAATAGATTATTCTGTTGACCCCCTACAAGATATTGGGGTAAGGTTGCTGGTGGCCCCAGACAAAAAGCTGCAACAAGGGAATGTCTCGTCCGGGGTGACTTCAAAAAATTCCTGGGAGTGGACCATGGGACAGATCAGTGTCGAAATCGGGGCGCAAACTACGCCCTACCGGCGGAACCTGAAGAAGGAGGAACGCCGCGGGCTTCGCTTCCCGAGGCATTTCACCGCGAGACTCGAAGCGGGGCGCACGCCCTACGACGAGGTGCGCTGGGAGAAGCGCACAGCCTCGATTGGCAACGACAAAGGAGCCCTCATCTTTGAACAGAAAGATATTGAGGTCCCCGCCGACTGGTCCCAGACGGCAACTAATATCGTTGCCAGCAAGTACTTCCATGGCCGCATGGGCCAGCCCGAGCGGGAGTCGAGCGTTGCCCAACTCGTTCACCGTGTTGTAGATACGATCACCGAGTGGGGTATCGACGATCGCTATTTCGCCTCGCTCGAAGACGCCGAGAACTTTCGCAGCGAGTTGGCGCACCTGATGCTGACGCAGAAGGCGTGCTTCAACTCGCCGGTCTGGTTCAACGTCGGCGTGCGGGAAGAGCATCGCGGCTATGGCTGGTACTTCGACGAAACCTCCGACAGCATCAAAAAGCTCGACCGGACCGTCCATCGCCCGCAGTGTTCGGCCTGCTTCATCAACTCGGTCCAGGACACCCTCGAATCCATTCTCGACCTCGCCAAAACCGAGGGCATGTTGTTCAAATGGGGCTCTGGCACCGGCACGAATCTCTCCACTTTGCGGGAGGAAAACGGCCTGCTCTGGGGCGGCGGCCGTGCCAGCGGACCGCTCAGCTTCATGAAGGGCTTTGACGCCTTTGCGGGCGTCATCAAATCGGGCGGCAAGACCCGCCGCGCCGCCAAGATGGTGATCCTCAACGCTGAACACCCCGACGTCGAGCAATTCATCTGGTGCAAGGCCAAGGAAGAGAAGAAGGCCCATGTGCTGGTGGACGCCGGCTACGACCAGTCGCTCGATGGCGAAGCCTACGCCTCGATCTTCTTCCAGAACGCCAACAACAGCGTGCGCGCCACCGACGACTTCATGCAGGCCGTGGTGGACGACCAGGATTGGTGGACGCGATCCGTGGTGTCGGGCGAGCCGATCAAGCGCTACCGCGCCCGCGACCTGATGCGCGCCATTTCCGAGGCCACCTGGATGTGCGGCGATCCGGGCATGCAGTTCGACACGACGGTGAATCGCTGGCACACCTCGAAGGCTTCCGGCCGCATCAATGCGTCCAACCCGTGCTCGGAATACATGTTCCTGGACGACTCCGCCTGCAACCTGGCGTCGTTGAACATGATGAAGTTCGTGACCGGCGGCCAGTTCGACGTGGAAGCCTTCCGGCACGCCGTGGATACCATCATCCTGGCCCAGGAAATCCTGGTGGATAACGCCAGCTACCCGACGGAGAAGATCGCCAAAAACTCGCACGATTTTCGTCCGTTGGGCCTCGGTTTCGCCAACCTGGGCGCACTGCTGATGTCGATGGGCGCGCCCTACGACGGCGATCCCGGCCGTGCCTGGGCGGGTGCCCTGACGGCCATCATGTGCGGCCAGTCCTACCTGACCAGCGCTCGGATAGCGCAGGCCGTGGGACCGTGCCCGGGCTATCCGCCGAACGAGGATTCGTTCCTCGACGTCATGCGTATGCACCGCGACCAGACGGCGGGCATCGACTCCAAACTCGTCCCCCCAGCCGTCCTCGAGACCGCGAAACTGGTGTGGAAGAACACCTGCGAGCACGGCGAGAAATTCGGTTTCCGCAACTCTCAGACCACCGTGATCGCGCCCACCGGCACCATCGGTTTCATGATGGATTGCGACACCACCGGCATCGAGCCGGAACTGGCGCTCGTCAAGTACAAGAAGCTGGTCGGCGGCGGCGTGATCAAGATCGTCAACAACACCGTGCCGCAGGCCCTGATCCGTCTCGGCTACACCGCTCAGCAGGTTGAGTCCATCGTCGCCCACATCGACGCCACGGGTACCATCGAAGGCGCCGCCGGATTGAAACCCGAACATTTGCCGGTATTCGATTGCAGTTTCAAACCCGAAAACGGCACGCGCACCATTCAATACATGGGCCACGTGCGTATGATGGGCGCCGTGCAGCCGTTCATCTCGGGCGCCATCTCGAAGACTATCAACATGCCCGAGGACTCCACGCCTGAAGACGTCTCGAACGCGTATGTCGAGAGTTGGAAACTGGGCCTCAAGGCGGTCGCTATCTATCGCGACGGCTCCAAACGCGTCCAGCCGCTGAACACCGGCAAAGGTGACAAGAAGAACGCTGTAGCCCCCGCCGCCTCGGTTCGAGTGGAGGAGCGGATCGTCTACCGCCCGGTCCGCCGCAAGTTGCCGGACGAGCGGAACGCCATCACCCACAAGTTCTCCATCGCCGGCCACGAGGGCTACATCACGGTCGGACTGTTTGAGGACGGCACCCCGGGCGAAATCTTCGTGACCATGGCCAAAGAGGGCTCGACCATTTCGGGTCTGATGGATTGCTTCGCCACCTCGGTCAGCTACGGTCTGCAGTACGGCGTTCCACTGAAGTTTTTTGTGGACAAGTTCAGCCACGTGCGCTTCGAGCCGGGCGGCTATACGGGTAATCCGCAGATCCCGTTTGCCAAGTCCATCATGGACTACATGTTCCGCTGGCTGGCCCTGAAGTTCGTCGGGCCGGAAGCGGTTCCGGTCGAGCCGTCGGCCGACCCGCAGGCCTTGCAGCGCACCGAAGCGGAACCGCAGCGCAAGCTGCCCTTCGCCGCGGCCATGGACGACGCGCCGCTGTGCACCGAGTGCGGCGGACTGATGACCCGCAATGGTTCCTGCTACAAGTGTGAGAACTGCGGCGGCACCAGCGGCTGCTCCTGAGCCTTGCATTCGCCTACGATGGGCAACCCCAACCGGGGCGCTTTCGACACGTCACCCTCAGACGTGCCGAGGCGCCCCTGTTTTGTTTGCAGGTTTGCGGGAGTTCGTCGCCGGCGGCAGCGAGGATGCAGCAAAATAGACGCGCTCCCGCGCGAAGGACTCCACCGCGCCTTCACCGTTCCAACGACTCTGCCTGCCCGCCCTGATATTCTGGGCAGGCAGAAAGCCCCCACCCAGATGGACCACACCACACAGAAAAGATTCCACTTCCCCGGCAGCGCCGAATTCGTTGTGCGCGACCACTTCGCAGTGGGCTTCGAGCCGGTGAACATCTCGTATCTTGGGGCCAATTTCCGCAGGATCTTCCTCGACCTCGTGGTCGCTCCGCAGCCCTCGGGGTTCTACTCCGCGATGAACCTGACGCAGCGGCTGACAGGGCCGCAGATCGTCGAGCAGTTCGGCGCGGACCATATGGCCGGTCTGCCCGTCGCCTGGCACCTGCTCATGCTGCAGCGAGCCAACGATCCGGGCGCGCTCTACACCAGCGGGTTGACCAACATTCTGGTCCCTCCCGGCTCGAACTACTCGGTCGGAATCTTCTGGTTCCGGGGCGCGTGGAGCATCCGCGCCTACCCCTTCGAAGCGGAGAAACCGCGCGGTTGGTTCGCCGGTAACCAGGTGATCGTGCGCATCGAGTAGCTCTGGGTGGGGCGGCGCCCCAGCGCTCGCCGCAAGAGTCCGCCGTATACTGATGACGGGGCCGGGAGCCTCCGCAACGTGGCAGATCAGACACCGCCCGACAAGAAGGGAATGACGGCCTACGCCAAGGGCGCCGCCTACACGGGGCTCGCTCTCGTCACGCCGATCAGCGGTTGGCTCTGCTACAAGGCCGGTCAGTATCTGGATGCCCGCATGAGCACGTCCTGGGCCGCGCTGGCCGGACTCGTGATCGGCTGCGCGGCCGGTATGTACGAGACCTACCGGGAGGGCCTGCGCATCGAGGGGCTCACAGCCCTGGTTCCCAAGTCCGCTGAAAAAGACGGCAAGAAACCGGAATAGCGCTTGCAGAACGTTGAATACTCAGTGATTGTGCGCCGGATCCGGCGGATTAGCCTGGTGCTGGTCGTGGCTGGCACGATCGGCTTCGCCGCTCAGGGAAATCGAGGAAAAGCCTGGTCGTTCCTGGGCGGTGCGGCCATCTCGAGCCTGAGCTTCTATCTGCTGCACCGGCTGGTTGCCGACCTGGGAGGCGCGCTGGAAGGACAAAAACCGCGCGGGGCGTCTTTTGTTTTACATGCCTTCCGTCTGGTGCTGCTTGGGGGGGCCACGTTTGCTATCGTAAAAGTTTACGGAGCTTCCTCGTCCGCGCTGGTTGTGGGCCTCATCGTTCCCGTCGCCGCAATCACTTTGGAAGCGATCTACGAGTTGATTTATGCACGAAGCTGAGCATGTTCTGTGGTTTACGGCACTTTTGAACCGCTATCTGGCGGGGCCCGCCGAGGCAATTTTAAGACTTGCCGGTTTGAAATTCGAGCCGGGGCAGCCCTGGTCGAATTACATGTCGATGGAAATTCTGGTGATCCTGGTGCTGGTGCTGGCGGCCGCTGGGTTGCGGGCTTCGCTCTCCGTGGAACGCCCCGGTTCGTTCCAGTTGGCGATTGAAGCGGTGTACGAGTTCCTGGCGCAGCAGGCGCATGACATCATCGGTCACGGCAGTTCTAAGAACGTGGCATGGTTCTTCACCATCTTCATCTTCATCCTGTGCTCGAATCTGCTGGGCGTGATCCCCACGTTCGAGTCCCCGACCATGTACTACTACGTCCCGGCGGGCGTCGCGATCTGCACTTTTCTCTACTACAACGGGATGGGCCTCAAAGCGCAGGGTCCGCTGGGGTACATGAAGCACTTCGCTGGTCCGGTGTGGTGGCTGGCGCCGCCCATGTTCGTCCTGGAGATCATCAGCCACTGCATCCGGCCGCTCTCGCTCACCATTCGTCTTTACGCCAACATGTTCGCCGGCGAGCAGGTCACCATGGGCTTCATGGCTCTGGTGCCGTTCGTAATTCCGGTGGTTTTCATGGGACTGCACGTATTCGTGTCGTTCCTGCAGGCTTTCATTTTCACGGTGCTTTCAACCGCTTATGTCGGTAGTGCGGTGGCGCACGAAGAGCACTAAAGAGTGTCCGGGCCAGCAGCGTGAGCCCCCGGCGTCCCAACGCACGGTGCGGAACCACCCACTGCCAGCCATCCAATCCTCCAAAGGAGTCCACGTATGAGAATTCGCACGCTCGCAATCCTGGCGATTCTGTTCATGATCGCCATCCCGATGTTCGCTCAGACCCCCGGCGCCAGCACCGGCGGCGGCTTCGTTTTGCCTGTGGCGTTCGCCATGGCGATCGCGTCCGGCCTGTGCGGCCTGGCGCAGGGCAAGGCCATCGCGGCCTCTGCCGAGGGCATCGCCCGCAACCCCGGCGCAGCCGGCGCCATCCGCATCCTGCTGCTGCTCGGTCTGGCGTTCATCGAGTCTCTGGCGCTGTTCACGTTCGTCAAAGTCGGGTAAGTTCGTCCGATTCCAGTCCCCACGATGGCCCGGCCGAGCGCCGGGCCATCGTGTTTTCGCAAAGCCAGTTCCAACTTCCGCAGTCCGTTCCTACCTTCCGCCAGGGCCTGCCCCGGCGCTGCCAAACGCCTCCCCCCCCCCAAAGTAAACAGTCCTCTTTCAGGCGTGCATTTGCTCAGCGTAAGGAGTACTCTGTCGTCATGATTGCTCGAATCTACCGCGGAACCTCGTCGTTCACGCCTCCCGTCCTGACGATCGATAGCAGTGGAATGGTCTATCCGGGACTGCTTTCGTTCGGCCGGCCGGTGATGAACATTGAAGGCGATCACATTTACAAAGGCGGCTTCACGATCGGAACGCCGCTGGCAACCGTTCGCGGGAAGTACGTCTATCCAGGCGCCTCGGCCAATTCGGCACCCATCGCAACATTGGAAGGTGGGCGGGCCTACAAAGGGCTGAACCCAATTGGCATGCCGCTCGCGACCGTGGAGGGCGGCGGGATGATGGGAGCGGCCGCTGCGGCGGTCTATTTCCTCTTGCTTTAAGCCGCAGATCGACGCAAGGAACGGAGCCGCGACTGTCAGGGAGAGGTGATAGCCAAGCGCTTCGCTACCACCGCTCCCTGACGGTCGCGGCTCCGATGAATTGGTTGCGGCTCCGCTAGAGCTATCACCGGTTCGCTATCGGTGCGACTCGGTGCAGAGCCAAAGGAACGCTTCCAGGATTCGCGCGCGTTGAACATCGTTGACCGACAGCACGTGGTGGAGTCCCCCGGCGTGCGGCTGAAAGGTCGTGTTGCCTGATTTATCCACGCTCACGACTCCGGCTTGCGAGGCCGTCAGATAGCCCTCGTCTGGGCGCACCGCGTAGAGCGCGGCCGTAAGGTCCCAGGTCTCGCGGTCGTAAGGCATCTTCATGTAGAGGCGATAAGCGTCCGCCACCGGGTTCGTCCCGGCTGCGCCGAAATCGCGGACGATGCTCGCAGCTGGGTACTTGATCGTCCTCCCTACTTCAAAGCCGCTCCAGAAGAGGGGCGTCGGCCACTCGCTGGCCAGCTTCTGCGCGGCCGGCACGTCGGTCTTCACGTTGTACTCGGCGCCGCCGTGGGCGAAGTCTCCCGCCATCAGCACCAACCGGCTGACCTTCTTCGCAATCAGCTCGCGGCCGCCCGGCACTTCGAGCAGATGCGCCAGATTCGTGCTGAAGCCGACCTGCACGATCATCACGCTGCCATCGGCCTCGGCCGTCAACACGCGGCGCAGCAGCGCGACGGCATCTTCCGTGCGTTCGCTATAAGCGTAGTGACCGGCTTCGATGGTCTTCTTGAGGTAGCCATCGTCCTTGGTCTGGCCGTTTGCAACCATGCCGACCGGGATCTGCGGGCGACCATAAAAGCGGTTGATGGCCGACGCAAGACGCGGGGCCCACACGTTGTCCTTGGTGATGGTGACGGCCACCAGACGGATGTCGCCGCGGCTCGCGAAGCTGTGCAGCATGGCCAGCGCCAGGCAGTCGTCCACGTCGTTGCCGATGTCGGTGTCGAAGATCACCGGGAGCGGCCGGACCGCTGCCGCAGGCTTCTGCGCGAACGCGGGCCAGAGCAGCGTGGACATCGCGAGCAGGCCGCCGAAGAGGCGGGCAGGCGTTCGAATCAAGCAGTCAATTGGCATAGAGTGTCTCTCATAGCAGATCACCATGCACCGGTTCCCGCAAGCGCGCGGCGCGGGCGTGGACCTATTGCCAGCCGGAATCCGTCTTCGAAGCGTGCGCCTATTGCGTCACGTTGAACTCGTAGATGTTCTCCGAGATGCGCTGGCCCAGCGAGTCCACAATCGAAGCGTGCAGCTGGTAAGCTCCGGGTTCGCCCGCCGTCCACTCCGCCGCGCCGGCGCGGTTCGAGGAGTCCGCGGACATCGGCGCGGGGAATTCGCCGCTGCGCACGGCCTGCCCGCCCGGCGCAATGATGCTCCACCGCAGCTTCGCGCCCGGCAACGGCTCCCACGTGTCGTTCACCGCCCACAGACCGCACGTGAACGCCTCGCCCGTCTTCCATTTGTCGCGGTCGTATTGGAACAGCGCCGCCACCGGAGCGAAGCTGCGGCGCACCGTGTCGTAGACCTTGGTCGGCCTGCGGTCGATGTCGATGGCGGCCATGGTGACCGACGGCCAGATGTCGATGGCGTAGAAGTGCAGCACGCCGCCAGCACCCTCGTGTTTGCGCTCGCGCATGCGCTCCAGGGCGATCTGAAACAGCCGCGCGACGTAAGCCTGCGTTTGAGGAATGTACTCCTGCATGGTCATTTTACCGGGGTCACCCCAGGCCCGCATCGCTTCCGGGATTTGGAGTTTGCGCCAGACCCATTCGTCCGCGTGATCCCGGATCGGCCACTGGTCGCCCATGAACTTGACCAGCGTCTCGTAGTTCGGCAGACAGGTCGCGCCAAGTTCGGACACGAAGCGCTCCTGCATCCCGGTGTACTCCCAGATGCTGCCGTCGTACCAGCCGTGATAGACGTGCGAGTCTCCGAAACGTCCGGTGGAGCGCTGGACAGGGCGCTGCTGCGGGTCCAGCAGGTACAGCCTGGGCGCGAGGTGCTTCGTGATCTCGTGGTAGTTCTCGAAGTCCTCCTCGTCGCTGCTGATCCAGATCGCCACCGACGGATGGTTGCGCACGTAGCGGATGTGGTTGTCGTAAAGCTCCGCCGCACGCTGAGCGAAACCGCGGTCGTGCGGGTACCAGGCTTCCAGGTAGTCCTGCCAGATCAGGATGCCCGCCTCGTCCGCCAAATCGTAGAACTCGGGGTTGCTGAAGTGGCAGTGCAGACGGATCATGTTGACGTTCATCGCGAGCATGAGGCGCACGTCGCGCTCGTACTTCGCGCGATCCATTTCCGACATGTAGATGCTGTCGTAGTAGTTCGTCCCGCGTATGAACACGCGCTTGCGATTCAGGTAGAAATCCCAGCCGATCTTCTCGATTTCGCGAATGCCCACGGCCAGCGAGCGGCCATCCACGGCGCGCCCCGACGCGTCCAGCAGCCGCACGTCCAGCGTGTAAAGATTCGGCTTGCCGTGGTCCCAGGTCCACCAGAGCTGCGGCTTGTCCACCTCGATCACCAGGCGAGAAGGGTCCGCAGTGGCGGGCGCGCGCACCTGATAGCGCTCGCTCGAACTGAAGTTGCGCGGTGACAGCGTGAGTTCCCACACGTAACCGGGCCGCTCCTCGCCCACTGGCAGTTCCGCTTGCACTTGCACGGCGACGTTCGCCCGCGGGCCCTCGAGCGTGGTGTCCACTGCCAGGTCGCGGATCACGCCACTGGGGCTCGCGACAATGCGCACGCCGCGCGTGATTCCCAGCGCCGTGATGTCGTCGGGCTTCTGATCGACCGCGCCGTATGCGCCCTTGATCGTGTACGGGCGGTGCCGCCAGTAATACGAGACGGGCGTCCACACGCGCACCGTGATTTCGTTGGGTTCACCGCTGCGCGCCAGCGCCGTGATGTCATATTCGTAGGGATCGATGTAGCCCTCGTGGCGTCCCACGGAGACGCCGTTTACGAACGTGTCGGCGTAGTAATCCGTGGCGTCGAATTGCAGTCGCAGACGCTGGCCGCGGAAGCTCGCGGGCAGTTCGAACTTGCGCTTGTACCACCACTCTTTCGCGCTGATCCATTCGGCGTCATGCGAGTAAATCTTCGCGGGATCGAGCCACTGCGTATGCGCGGTTCCGGGCACCTGCACCGTGCGCCAACCGGACGCCGGCGGTCCCTCCCCCTTTTCGGCGAAGGCCATTTCCCATGGCCCGTCGAGGCTCAATTCCTCACGCCGAAAGGGGGTCGCCACCGCATGGCGCGCCTCCACTGCCGCCTCGCGAGCAGCCGGCGTCTGAACGTCCACGTGGCCTTCCGGAGCAGGCGTCACTTGCACCAGCACCGGCTGGCGCATCAGGCGGTTCTCTTTGCGCGCTTCGAGCACCGTGTCCGTGCCGGCCCACATCGGAAACGTTACGGCAATCTCGGTCTCGCCCGTGCTCTTTTCGGCGATAAACCGTCGCGTGCCCGCACCACGCCAGCGCAAATCGCCGTCGAGCGCAACCAGGCCCAGCGCTCCGTAATTCTCTTCGCGCTGGTAATACACCATGTGGCCGCCCGGCAGCCTGGGCCAGTTGCGCGGGCCGACATCGTGCGGCAACGGCTCGTCTTCTCCGGGGCCGTTGGGGCCCGCGTATTCCGATCCGTCCAGGCAGCGGTTGAACGGCAGGTACGGCGCTGCCGAGATCGCCGTGAAGCGGAACCCGCGGGCGGCTTTCCAGCGGAACCAGG
>Ga0073936_10004558_pt1 | contig 19129 bp, 15 predicted proteins | sample AliMusrvi5mmetaG_FD_87041 | JGI IMG/M metagenome (GOLD analysis project Ga0073936, IMG submission 87041) | Freshwater lake bacterial and archeal communities from Alinen Mustajarvi, Finland, to study Microbial Dark Matter (Phase II) - Alinen... | ecosystem: Environmental > Aquatic > Freshwater >... | reverse complement strand
GCTATGGCCGCCCTCCGGTTCCGCTACGTTCCACCTACGGCCGGCCATAGCGCTGGAGGCTGGAATGCACTAACAATCAAAACGGACCACCCGGTGGGGGCCGATCAATTATTCCGCCGGCATCGGCGCCGCGCCGCGGCGGCGCGACTTGCGGCGTTGCAGCCTGGTGCTGAAGCGGTCCAGGTAGGAATAGATCACCGGCGTGATGTAGAGGGTGAGCAGCTGCGACAGCAGCAAGCCGCCCGCCACGCACAGGCCCAGCGGGCGGCGCGATTCCGCGCCGGCGCCGCTGCCGAAGGCGATCGGCAGGGTGCCCATCAGCGCCGCCATGGTGGTCATCATGATGGGACGGAAACGCACCACCGCGGCTTCGTAGATCGCCTGTTCGGGCGTGATGCTGGCGTCGCTGCGCTGACGATTCAGCGCGAAATCGATCATCATGATGGCGTTCTTCTTCACGATGCCGATCAGCATGATCATGCCGACAAAGGCATAGAGCGTCAGCGACATGTCTGAGCGGGTGACCCCCGCCAGGAACAGCAGGTGCGCAAACCACAGGGTGAGTAGCCCGCCCACCGCAGCAGACGGCAGGCCCGACAGGATGGTCAGCGGGTGGATGAAGCTTTCATAGAGAATGCCCAGGATGATGTAGACCACCACCATGGCGATGATCAGCAGCCCGCCCATGCCCTTGGTGGACTCCTCGAACGCCGCCGCGGTGCCCTGGAAATTGCCCTGGATGGAGTCCGGCATGCCGATATCGGCGCTGGCCTGGCGGATGCCGTCCACCGCGTCGGACAGCGCCTTGCCCGGCCCCAGGTCGAAGGAGATCGTCACCGCCGGGATCTGGCCGGCATGGTTGACCGATAGCGGCACCGTGGAGGCCTCCATCTTGGTCACGGCGGTCAGCGGCACCAGCTGGCCGCCCGTGCCGGTGATGTAAAGCCGGTCCAGGGCGGACGCATCGCGCTGGAAGCGCGGCGACAGCTCCATGATCACTTCATACTGGTTGGACGAGGTGTTGATCTGGGAAATCTGCTGGCCGCCGAACGCCGAGCCCAGCGCCGTCTCGATCTGGTTGGGCGTGACGCCGAACGCGGCGGCGCGGTCGCGGTCGATCTTGACCTGCACCGAAGGCATCAGCGCGTCATTGTCGGAATTCACTTCCACAAAGCCGGGCGTCTTTTTCAGCTCGTCCATCAGCCGGCCGGCATAATCCTGCAGCTGCACCAGGTCCAAACCCTGAAGGGTGTACTGGTAGGCGGAACGGGCCATGCGCGCGCCCAGGCGGATGGCGGGCGGGTTGGTGACAAAGGCGTTGACGCCGGCGATGCGCGTCAGCTTGGGACGCAACCGCCGGATAATCTCGTCGGGCCCCGATGTGCGCACGGAAAGCGGTTTCAGCGCGATCAGCATCATGCGGGCGGTGTTGGTGCCGGCGCTGCCGTTGGCGCCGTCCATCTGGGCCAGCACGCCTTCCACGTCGGGGTCGGCGGCCACGACCTTCATGACCTGCTGCGTATAGGCCGCCATCTGGCGATAGCTGGTGCCGTTGGCGGCTTGGATGCTGCCCTGCAGGCGGCCCGTATCGTCGGACGGCAGGAAGTCCTGCTTCATGACCACCATCATGAGCACTGCTACCGCAAGGCTGGCGAAGAAGACGCCCAGGATGATGCGGCTGTGCATGATGCTCCAGCGCAGGGTACGGTCGTAAAAGGCCTGCACCGCGTTGAAGCTGTTCTCGCTCCATTCATAGAACTTGTTGTGCTTCTGGCCATGCTCGTCACGCAGGATGCGGGCGCACAGCATGGGCGTGAGTGTGATGGAGATCACACCCGAGAACAGGATCGCCACGATGATGGTGACGGCGAATTCGTGCAGCAGCCGGCCCACGATGCCGCCCATGAAGACGATGGGAATGAACACGGCGGCCAGCGAAATGGTCATGGACAGGATGGTGAAACCGATCTCGCCCGAGCCCTTCATCGCCGCGTCATAGGGCTTTTCGCCCATTTCGATATGGCGGACGATGTTTTCCAGCATCACGATGGCGTCATCGACCACAAAGCCGACCGACAGGGTCAGCGCCATCAGCGAAAGATTGTCCAGGTTGAAGCCGAAGGCCGACATGCCGGCAAAGGTGGCGATGACGGCGATGGGCAGGGCCAGCGACGGGATTATGGTGGCCGACACCCGGCGCAGGAAGACGAAGATCACCCCGATCACCAGCGCGCCGGCGATCAGCAAGGTGGTCTGCACGTCCGCGATCGAGGCGCGGATGAGGTTGCTGCGGTCGAATACCACATTCAGCTTCACAGCCGGCGGCAGGTTGGCCTGGAACTGGGGCAGCACCTTCTTGATCGTGTCGGTGACCTGCACCACGTTGGAGCCGGGCTGGCGGAAAATGGCCAGCACGATGGATTCCTCGCCCTTGTACCAGCTCTTGGCATAGGGATTTTCCAGCCCGTCGATCACCTTGGCCACGTCCTTCAGGCGCACCGGGCTGCCATTCTGGTAGGTGACGATCTGGTTGTTGAATTCTTCGGCGTTGTTCAGCTGGCCGCCGGTATGGATGACGGTGGAGCGGGTCGGGCCGTTCAGCGCGCCGGTGGCGAGATTGACGTTGGCGTTGGCCACGGCGGCGACCAGCTTGTCGATGCCGATCTGGCGGGTGGCCAGCGCGGCCGGATCGGCCTGGATGCGCACGGCATACTTGGCGCTGCCGAACACGCCGACCTGGGCGACGCCTTCAATGGTGGACAGCTGGCGCGCCAGCAATGTCTCGGCATATTCGTCCACTTCCGACGGCTTGAGCGTTTTGGAGCTCATCGCCAGGAACATGATCGGCAGGTCAGCCGGGTTCTGTTTCCGGAATGTGGGGGGCTGGGGCAGGGCCTTGGGCAAATTGCGGGTGGCGGCTGAAATGGCCGACTGAACGTCCTGCGCCGCGCCGTCCAGGCTGCGGTCCAGCGCGAATTGCAGCTGGATCTGGGTCGAGCCCTGGGTGCTGGTCGACGTCATCTGGTCGATGCCGTTGATGGTGGAGAACTGGTTCTCCAAGGGCGATGCGACCGACGAGGCCATGGTGTCGGGATCGGCGCCCGGCAGGGAGGCGAACACCGAGATGGTGGGGAAGTCGATGTTGGGAAGATCGGAAACCGGCAGGCTGGAATAGCCATAGGCGCCGAAGATGACGAGCGCCGCCATGACCAGGGTGGTCATCACGGGACGTTCGATAAAGGGACGCGAGAGATTCATCGGTTAGGCCTTATCAGCCTTCATGGTCCTGGGCGTGCGGCACCTTGCGCCGTCCGCTGGTCAGGGCTCCGGCAGGTTTCTTCTTGGCGCCCGACACCGTGACCTTGGCGCCCGGAATGACGCGCAGCTGGCCGTCCACGATCACCTGGTCGCCCTTTTTCAGCGCACCGGAAACCGCATCATCCACGCCGTCATCGAACAGCACCTTGATCGGCACCTGCTGCGCCGTGCCGTCCTTGACCGCATAGACATACTGTCCGTCCGGACCGGTATTGACCGCTTCACGCGGCACCAAAGTGGCATGCGGGATTTCCGACAGCGCCACCGTCACATCCACCAGTTGGCCCGGCACCAGCGCCATGTCGGCATTGGCATAGGTGGCGCGCAGCTCGATGGTGCCGGTGGTGCCGAGCACGGCGTTGGAAATGAAATTCACCGGCACCTGGATGTCGTTGGCGCCGCCTGCGTCATGCAGGTTGACGGTGATGGTCAGGCCCTTGGTGCGCTGCATTTCCTGGATGCGCGGAAGGTCCGACTGCGGCAGCGACAGCGAGATCTTCACCGGCTGGATTTCGTTCAAGGTCACCAGCGGCACGGCGCTGGTGCTGGCGGTGGAGGCCGCGACCATGTTGCCCGGCTGGACCAGCATCGGGCCGGTCTTGCCGTTCACCGGCGCGCGGATGGTGGTGAATTCCACATTGAGGCGGGCGGCTTCCACCGCGGCCTTGGCTTCCAGATAGGCGGCCTGGGCGTCGTCGAAATCCTGGCCGGCAATGGCGTTCTGCGCCTTCAGCCGCGCATAGCGATCGGCCTTGGCTTTGGCGGTGGCCATCGAGGCCAGTGCGTTGTCATACGTCGCCTGATAGGGGCGCGGATCGATCTGGAAAAGGATGTCGCCGGCCTTCACCATCTGGCCTTCCTTGAAGAAGGCCTTGACCATCTGGCCCTGGATGCGGGCGTTGACCGACACGGTGGAGTTGGCCAGCACGGTGCCGATGGTGCGTTCGATCACCGACATGTTGCGGACATCGACCATGCCCACCTTGACCGGCGCAGCCAGGACGCGGCGCGCCTTGGGCGCGCTGTCATGGGTGAAATACCAGAATCCGCCCAGCGCCAGCGCCAGCGCGACCCCGCCGATCAGATAGATGCGGCCGCGCCCGGCCGGCTCGTCATCCCGATCGTCATCCCGCACCGGCGGGGTGTTGAGCGGAGCGATCTGGACATTCATTGCAACGTTCCTGACACGACAGTTGGGGGAAAACCCCCATTGGTTACAGTATACACTTTACGACCCGCCGCACCTTGCCGGCGAATTGGCTGGCCGTTCCCCGATGCTGGAAAGTCCTTAAGGTCCGCAGCCTGAGCCGCGGGGCCTTGGGATTTTGCCCTTATATTGCCGGTATATAGGGCAAAACCCTCTCAATAGTGTGGCGAAAAATCCCGGCTCAGACCCCGCAAACGCCCGGAAACGCTGAGAAAAGCGGTTAATCATGACACGGCCATGACAGGCGCCCGCGCCGCGATGTTGCTCCGCAGCACCGCCAGCGTCTATACACCCCGCCAATCCCGCGCCCTCTTATTGATTCTGGTCCCATGGAAATCCGCAATATCGCCATCATCGCACACGTCGACCACGGCAAGACAACCTTGGTCGATCAGCTGCTGAAACAGTCCGGTTCCGTCCGCGAGAACCAGCACATGGACGAGCGCGCCATGGACTCCAACGACCAGGAGCGCGAGCGCGGCATCACCATTTTGGCCAAGTGTACCAGCGTCGAATGGCACGGCACCCGCATCAACACGGTGGACACGCCGGGCCATGCCGACTTCGGCGGCGAAGTCGAACGCATCCTGTCCATGGTGGACGGCGTGGTGCTGCTGGTGGACGCGGCCGAGAGCGTCATGCCCCAGACCAAGTTCGTGCTGTCCAAGGCGCTGAAGCTGGGCCTCAAGCCCATCGTGGTCATCAACAAGATCGACCGCCAGGACGCCCAGCCCAAGGAAACCCTGGAATCCATCTTCGACCTGTTCCTGGCCCTGGAAGCCAACGACGACCAGCTGAATTTTCACTATCTTTACGCTTCGGGCCGCAATGGCTGGGCCGTCAAGGAGCTGGAAGACGAGCGCAAGAACCTCGACCCCCTGTTCCAGCTCATTGTGGACGACGTCCCCCCGCCCAAGCCGCAGGCGCTGGCCGGCGAAGAACATCCCTTCAAGATGCTGGTCACCACCCTGGAGGCCGACAACTTCCTGGGCCGCATCCTGACGGGCCGCATTGAATCGGGCGTCATCACCCAAAACCGCAACATCAAGGCGCTGAACCGCGACGGCGAGACCATCGAGAAGACCCGCGTCACCAAGCTGCTGGCCTTCCGCGGCCTGGCCCGCGTGCCGGTCGAGCGCGCCGAGGCCGGTGACATCGTCGCCATTGCCGGCCTGGAAAACGCCACCGTGGCCGACACGCTGTGCGACCTGACCGTCAACGAGCCGATCCCCTCGCACCCGATCGATCCGCCGACCCTGGCCATGACCATCTCGGTCAATGACAGCCCCTATGCCGGCCGCGAAGGCGACAAGGTGCAGTCACGCGTGATCCGCGAACGGTTGCTGCGCGAAGCCGAAGGCAATGTCGCGCTCAAGGTGGCCGAAACCGGCGATGGCGATTTCGAAGTGGCCGGCCGCGGCGAACTGCAGCTGGGCGTGTTGATCGAATCCATGCGCCGCGAAGGCTTCGAGCTTTCGATCTCGCGCCCGCGCGTGCTGTTCAAGACCATCGACGGCGAGAAGATGGAGCCGATCGAGGAAGTCACGGTCGATGTCGACGACGCCTATACCGGCATCGTCATCGAAAAGGTCTCGATGCGCAAAGGCGAGATGACCGACATGCGCCCCACCGGCGCCGGCAAGACCCGCATCGTGTTCCACGCCCCCGCGCGCGGCCTGATCGGTTATCACGGCGAATTCCTCACCGACACGCGCGGCACCGGGGTGATGAACCGCATGTTCCTGGACTATGCCCCGCACAAGGGCAGCGTCGGCGGCCGCACCAATGGCGTCTTGATCTCGACCGAGCAGGGCGAAGCGGTGACCTATGGCCTCTGGTACATCGAGGAACGCGGCAAGCTGTTCATCTCGACCGGCGCCAAGGTCTATGAAGGCATGATCATCGGCCAGAACGCCAAGGACAATGACCTGGACGTCAATCCGCTCAAGTCCAAGCAGCTGACCAACATCCGCACCACCTCCAAGGACGAGGCGGTCAAGCTGACCCCGATCGTGCCGATGACCCTGGAACAGGCGATGGCGTACATCGAAGACGATGAACTGGTCGAAGTGACCCCCCAGAACATCCGCCTGCGCAAGCGCGCTTTGCTGCCTCACCTGCGCAAGCGGGCCAAGCAGTCGATGGACGCCTAGGCACTTACACCTGATTTTCCAACGGGCGCGCCGAAAGGCGCGCCCGTTTTGGTTTTGGCGTGTCTGCGGCCGGTCTTTTGGTTTATCCTTGGCGCGAATAGGGGCCCCGATGAAGCTGTTTGCCGACATGCCGATCCTGCTGTTGCTGGTGATCGCCACCACCCTCGAGGTGACGGGCGACGCCATCATTCGCAAGTCGCTGTTCGAACATCAGGGCCTGGCGCGCATTGGGTTATTCCTGGCGGGCGCGGCCCTGCTGGCCGGCTATGGCACCTTCCTCAACCTGGCGCCGCTGGAATTCGGCAAGGTGGTGGGGCTCTACATCGCCACCCTGTTCGTGGTCTGGCAGGTCATCACCTTCTTTGCCTTCCGCACTCTTCCGACCGTTCCGGTGATGCTGGGCGGCACACTGATCGTCGCGGGCGGGCTAATCGTTTCATTCTGGAAGGCCGCATGATCGTCGACGAAAAAATGATCGCCTTCGCCCACCGCCTGGCGGATGCGTCGGGCGCGGTGATCCGTCCCTTTTTCCGCCAGCGCATCGAGGTGACACACAAGCCCGGTGCGCATGCCTTCGACCCGGTCACTGAAGCCGACCGCGGCGCCGAGCGCGCCATCCGCGCCATCATCGAACGCGACCGGCCGCAGGACGCCATTCTGGGCGAGGAATATGGCGAAAAGCCCGCCGGACTTTCCGCCAACAAATGGCGCTGGGTACTTGATCCCGTGGACGGCACGCGCGCCTTCATCACCGGGCGGCATGAATGGGGCTCACTGATCGCGCTGGAGCATGATGGCGTGCCGGTGCTGGGCATTCTGGATCAGCCCGTACTGGGCGAACGCTTTTTGGGCGTAAACGGGCGCTCGGTGCTGCTGGAAGGCGAAAAGCGCACGCCTTTGCATGTGCGCGAATGTCCCGCGCTGAAGGACGCCATCCTCTGCGCCACCGATCCTTCCGCCTATATGTCGCCGGACGAGCAGGCGGCCTTTACGCGGGTGAAGGCGCAGGCGCGCCTGACCCGCTATCACGGCGACTGCTACATCTTCGCCATGCTGGCGATGGGATTTGTGGATGTGGTGATCGAAGGCCCGCTGCATCGCTGGGACATCGCGGCGATGATTCCGCTGGTCGAAGGCTCCGGCGGCATCATCACCGGCTGGGACGGCGAGCCCTGGCGCGAAGGCGCCCGCACCTTGGCCTGCGGCGACGCCCGTGTGCACAGGCACGCGGTGGCGCTTCTATCCGCCAAGGGCTGATCTGCGTTCCACGAAGCTGCCACAAAGCAGTGGAAACATCGAATTTCCCGCCACTATTCGTCGCGCAATGCGGGCAGTTCTGCACACTGTTGCCGCAATTTGCCTTTGTTCCCTGGCCGGGAAACTCTGCCGCTCAATTCACGTTGTCTTACCGAAGCTAATCATTCCCTTTGGAGGACAGCATGTCTCTGCGCGACTTTAACTCGCCTTCCGATGACCCGATCGCCCTGCACAACAGCCCGCAGGGCAATGGCGGTGGCCTCGGCAACTTCCACACCACCAACCCGGAAGACCGCGAACCCAGCAACACGCCCAAGATCGTGGGCGCGCTGGCGGTGGCGCTGATGATCGGTGCTGCCGGCGTGGGCCTGTTCGCCTATTCGGGTTCGTCGTCCAACAAGCCGATGGTGACCGCCAATGCGATGCCGGCGCCGGTCGTGCCGCCCGCTCCGGCGGCGCAGCCTGCCCCTGAGGCGACCCCGGCGGCTGATAGTTCGGCTCCGGCGCCTGCCGCCTCGACTGAAAGCAAGCCTGCGCCCATCGCGCCGGTGAAGTCGGCCTCTGCCAAGCCGTCCCGCAGCACCAGCACCGCTTCGTCGGCGCCGGTTCAAGCGGCGGCTCCGGTGCAGCAGGCGGCTGCGGTCCCGGAACCGGTTTTGCCCACGCCGTCGCCCAATGACGTAGCGGCTGCCAATACCCAGCCGGTGGGCGCTGCGCCCGCTACGACTGCTTCGGATGTTCCGGCCACCACCACGGCCCAGAACAACAACACCGTGGCGCCACAGCAGTCCTCGACGCCGCAGGCCAGCCAGGATCAGCAGTCTGGCGCCACGCCGGCCGCTCCGGCCCAGCCTGCAGCTTCGCCTGCTCCCGCCCAGTCGGCTGGTCAGATCGCTCAGTAACCATCCGTTTGGTTTAAGAAGAAGCGCGCCTCAGCATAGTCTGGGGCGCGTCTTTTTTTTGAGGGGCGCGATGCTGCTCGCAAGGCTCGCAGCGTTCGTCCCGTGAAAAGGTCCACAGGACCTTTTCACGCGCTTACGCGCGCCGCTCCTCACTTCATGAAGCCGTCAAACGCCGCCCAGAACTGGGCGCGGATCGCATTGCGCTCCATCATCAGTTCATGCTCGCCATCGGCGATTTCCACATATTCGCCGGCAGGCAGGCGCGCCGCGAAGGCCTTGGTCTGCGATGTCTGGCAGATGCGGTCCTTGCCGGCACCCACCACCAGCAGCGGGGTGGTGATGGCTTCCGGCCGCCCCGGTTCGCGCAGCCAGTCCATCGAGCGCAACGCCGCCGCCAGCCAGCTCCAGGTCGCGCCCGCCAGGCGCAGGTCCGGCTGCTCGCGCAGCAGCATCTGGGTGCGCTCGAAGCGCTGCGGATCAGACGTCACCAGCTGGGACGAGAAGCTGACGCGATGCGGATCGCGCGCTTCCATCCCCCATACCCAATCGCCGCGCCGCCCGCGCCACACCTGCAAGGCCGTCACCGCCCGCACCAAAAATTCGCGCTGGCCGCGAAACGAGATGGCGATCATGGGCGCACCCAGCACGGCGGCGGCAAAACGGCCCGGGTTCCGCGACAGTGCCCGCAGCAGATTGTGCGCCCCCATGGAATGGGCCAGCGCCACCGGCTTTTCGCCGGGCCCCAGCATGGGCTGAACGATCCAGTTCATCAGCGTGTCCAGGTCCTGGTCATATTCGTGGAAGTCGCCGACAAAACTCTTGCGGCTATCTTCTGTCATGCGGGTAGAGCCGCCCTGGCCGCGCCAGTCCATGGTCGCCACTGCAAAGCCGCGGCCGCGCAATTCGTCGATCACCTCGAAATATTTCTCGAGGAACTCGGTCTGGCCGTTCGGCAGCACACAGACCCCGCGGCTGCGAACATCGGGCGCGGCCGCGAACCTTGCCGCGCGCAGTTCTGCGCCAACCGCCTTGATGGGCAAAGGCTCGAACAGGGCGGCGGCGGGGATCATTTTTTGCGGAATCTTTTTTTGCTGAATCGGCGCTTCCATGGGCACTTAAGCCCGATTTTCAAGCCCCCGGAAGGGCCTTGAAGCCGATTTTTGTCGACCTAAATGCAGTTTGCCGGTTGCCGTTATGGGGCCGGCTTCGAACCACAACGCTTTCAGGAGGTTGTCTCATGCGTATCGATTATTCCCCCTTTTTCCGTTCCACCGTAGGCTTTGACCGGCTGCTCGGTCTTCTGGAATCCGCGTCCGAGCAGGGCTATCCGCCCTACAACATCGAGCGCGGCGACGAAAACAATTACCGCGTCACTCTGGCGGTCGCCGGCTTTGCCGAAAAGGAGCTTTCCGTGGACGTGAAGGACCGTGTCCTGACCGTCAGCGGCAAGCGTGACGAGGCCGAAAAGCCCGCCGCGGCGCTGCTGCACCAGGGCATTGCCGGCCGCGGCTTTGAGCGCAGTTTCCAGCTTGCCGAGCATGTCGAGGTCAAGGCCGCGCGCCTGGAGAACGGCCTGCTGCATGTGGATCTGGAACGCATCGTGCCTGAGGAGAAGCGGCCGCGCCGCATCGCCATCAATGCGCCGGCTTTGACCACCATCGAAGGCGCCAAAGCCGCCTAAGCCGCTTCGGCTTTAACCAACAAACGGGGGCGTCCATTGGGATGCCCCCGTTTTTTTGTTAATCTTGCCGCGAAAGGTGCTTCGGTTCTCCATGGCGCTCTGGCCGCAAACGCAAGCCAAACCCCTGTCCGGCATCGAGGATGTGCGCGCCCGCTATGCGGCGGCGTTCGCCAAGTTCGGGCCCGCGCCCGAGGCGATGGATTTCTCTCCCAGCAAGCTGGGCGCCATTCCCGGCGAATGGGTGGGCGCGGTGCGCCAGGAGCCGGGACGCACCATCCTGTATTTCCATGGCGGCGGCTTTGTCGCCGGCTCGCCGCAAACCCATCGCGTGCTGGTGGGCAAGCTGGTGGAAGCCAGCGGCATCAGCGCCTTCTCCGTGCAATACCGGCTGGCGCCGGAAGCCTTCTTCCCGGCTGCGGTGCGCGACGGCATAGACGCCTATCGCGGGCTGCTCGCCAAGGGCGTGCCGGCATCTTCCATCATCCTGGCAGGCGATGAGGCGGGCGGAGGGCTGGCTTTTGCCGTGGCGCTGGCCGTCCGCAACGCGGGCCTGGAAATGCCGGGCGGCATTGTGGGGCTGTCGCCCTGGGCCGATCTTTCGCTGTCGGGCTATTCCATGCTGGGCAACCGCAAGTCCGACACGGTGCTGGACTGGGACCTGCTGTTCCTGTCGGCGCGCCATTACCTGCGCAAGTCCAATCCCTGCGATGCCTATGCATCCCCCGCCTATGCGCCCTTCACCGGCTTTCCGCCCATCATGGTGCATGCCGGGGCGAACGAGATTTTGCGCGACGATGCCTCCAAGCTGGGTGACCGCGCCGCAGACGCCAATGTCGCGGTGAGCGTGGAGATCTATGACGGCATGGGCCACCTGTTCCAGCTGGATGGCGCCAGGAACGAAGCCAAGGTGTCGCTGGGGCGCCTGGCGCAGTTCATCCGCGCCAAAAGCGCGACGATGATCGCGGCGTGACCGGCCGCCCTTTGCGGTTCGATGCAATCATCTTCGATTTTGACGGGGTTATCGCGGACAGCGAAATTCTGGCCAATCGCGTATTGGCCGAAATAGTCACGGGATTGGGCCGGCCCATCAGCGTTGACGACGCGCTGGATCGTTACATGGGCAAACGAATGCCGGATTTGATCGCTGCGATTGAAAATGATTTGGGCAGGCCATTGGCCGCCGACTTTGCGCAAAATCTGCAGGCCTCGACGTTGAACCGCTTTCGGACCGATTTGCGCGAAGTTTCCGGTGCCGGGGCATTTATCGCCGCTCACACCACGAAGCGTTGCATTGCTTCATCAAGCTCGCGCGAAAGGTTAGCGCTGTCCTTGGAAGTCTTGGGTCTTGCCGATCATTTCGACGGCAGGGTATTCAGCGCTGACGACGTCGCGCGCGGCAAACCGCATCCGGATATGTTCCTGATGGCCGCGGAGCGCCTGAACACGCGGCCATCTGACTGTTTGGTTATCGAGGATTCTCGGGGCGGCGTGCAGGCGGGCCTCGCGGCAGGCATGACGGTAATGGGATTCTGCGCAGGCGCGCATGTGCGCTCTGGCCATACCGAGAAGCTGTTGGCGGCGGGCGCGCATCACATTGCAAAAAACTGGAATGAAGTCGCCGCCCTTGTGGCGGAAGCTAAGCGGTAGCCGCCAAGGCCTCGGCGAAGCGGCCCGGCAGCTTGGCGCCGGAGAAATCCACGCCATCGGTTTCGCTGTCGCGCATGTCGGCGTCCACCAGATTGGCATAGGACATGTCGCAGCCCGACAGGCGGGCGCGGCGCAAAACGGCGCCGCGGGAATCGGCCTAGCGGGGCTGGGCGTTGTCCAGCCGCGCCGGCAACAGACGCGAACCGCCGATCATCAGCGGCCCCAGCTTGGTGTCGCGCATGTCGGCATGATTGAGCTGCGCGCCCGAGAAATTGACGCCGCGCAGATCCGCGCCGCCCATCTTGGCGGACCGCAAATCCGCGCCCGACAGGTTCGAGCCCTGGAGCGAGGCGCCTTCCAGCACCACGCCATACATCAGCGCCTTGGGCGCGATCAGGGCGGTCAGCACGCGGTGCGACAGCCGGGAGACATGGCGCAGGTCCATGCCGGTCAGGTCGGCGGGCTTGCCTTCGCGGCCATCGGTTTCGGCCCAGCGCGAATGGCTCAGCAGCAGATTCTCGATATTGGCCACCGCTTCGGGATCGGGCGCCTTGGCTTCCTTCAGGCTGCCGGCCATGTCGGCGCCGTGGGTGGTGGCGAAATCCATCTTGGCGCCGATCAGGATGCAGCCGGCCATGTCGGCGCCGGTCAGGTTGCAGCCCGACAGGTCGGCATTTTCCAGGTTGGCGCCGGTCAGGCGCGCCTGGCGCAGATTGGCGCGGGTGAGGCGGCAGCCTTTCATCACCGCATCGGTGAAGTCTGCCTGGATGGCGATGGCGCCGGTCATCTTGGCGCGCTCCAGGTTGGCGGAGTTCATCATCGCCGCCGGCAGTTCGGACGGACCCAGGTCGTGCTGCAACACGCGCAGGTTTCCGTACTTGTCCTTTTCCGCGATGGTGCCTTCGCGCAGGTCCGCTTCAAACAGGTCGGCGCCGATCAGGTTGGCGCCGCGCATCGAGGCGCCGCGCATGTCGACACGGCGCAGGCTCGCACCCGACAGGTTGGAGCGGCGCAGGTCGGCGCCGAAGAAGGAACTGGAATCCAGCTTGGCGGCGGCGAAATTGGTTTCTTCCAAAATGGCGCCGGTGAAGTCGGCATCGGCCAGATTGTGACCCGCCAGTTCCAGGCCGGAGAGGTCGCAAAAAGCGAAAACCGCCCGTGCCCCGCCCGGCCGGCCGGAGTAGAGCATCTCGTGCCGTGCGGCCGCGGCGCTGACCTCCTGCTGGGTCAGACGGGCAAAACCGGTGTGCCGGGCCTTGTTCATGGGGCCAAAATCGCTCGTTAAGCCTTTTTCACGGGGGCGATTTTGCCAGCAACCCCGCTAACGCCGGATTAAGAGGGGCCGATTTGGCCCGGAATGAGGCCTTCGGGGCAAAAATTGCTGTTGAACCGGGACGATAGCCGGGTACAAAGGCGCTGCAAGAGCCTCCCGGCCGGCCCCAACCGGGGCAAGGGGGGCTTCGGCAAGGGTAAACGGTGCGAGGCGGTGCGGGGACGTGGCACGCCGAGGTCCGGATGGACCTGAAACAGAATGCCGAGACTGGCGGCGCGGCCGCCCGGCGACATTTTTAAGAGGCTGAGTTGATCAAGCACCGTTTGATGCTTTCCGCCGCTGCGGCTGCCATGCTGGCGGCTGCCCTGGCCACGGCGCGCGCCGATACCGAGATCAGCACCAGCACTTCGACCGCGATCAACACCATTACCAGCGGCAATATCACCATCGATGCCGGCGGCGGCGTGGGCATCACCACACCCGATGTCGCGGCCGTCACCCTCAACAACAACAGCTCCGTCATCAACAACGGCTTCATCGCCAACACCGGCACCGACAACGCCATCGGCGTGGCCATCGACACCAGCCTGGGCAACATCATCACGCCCGCAGCTGGCTTTGCCTCCACCGGCACCATCGATCTGGGCGGTAACGGCAGCAACAAGCGCGGCATCGTCATCTCCGGCGGCAATACCTTTTACGGCCCCATCTCGCTCACCAACCTGACCGCCACCGCGCTCACCGGAGCCACCGCGGTGACCCAGCAATCCTCCATCATCCTGCAGGGCGACGGCTCGGCCGCCTTCCTGCTGACGCAGGGTACCAAGGTCACCAGCAACATCCTTTTCGGCGGTGGCGGCATCATCCAGAACGGCACCGTCAATTCCACGGCGTCCAACAGCATCATCGTGGACCTGGACGGCACCGTGAACGGCAATGTGCTGATCGGCGGCGGCATATCGGGCGTGGGCCCCGGCCTGATCGGCGTCGCCGCATTGGGCGGCATTCATTCCTGCGCCAGCGATACCGGCATTCCGAGCGGCTTTTCCTGCCCGGCCTCCTCGGGTGGCAGCCTGGTCAATGTCGGCGCGATTTCGCTGATCGGCACGCAGACCTTCAACTCCCGCGGCGGCAATCCGGAATCGGCCAGCGCCATCGTCATCGGCGGCAACATCGATGGCGGCTTCCTCAATGCCGGGCCCGGCACATCCAGCAATGTCAATCAGGCGCTGGTTTCCTCGTCCGGCCTGGTCCTGTCGGGTGTTACCAACCCGACCATCCTGATCGATCCGTCGCGCTCCATCACCGGCACCTTGACCGCGCCGCGTGGCCCGATCGTCATCGGCCCGGTGACGCCGGACATCGATCCGATCAGTCCCGGCTATTCCTTCATCAACCGCGGCACCATCACCGCCCAGCCGACCGATTCGGACCTCAGCACCGCCGCGATCGTCATCCAGGGCAACTCGCCCACCTATTTCACCTGCCTCAGCAGTGTGGCCACCACCTGCGATGTCACGGCCCACAACAATGTGACGGTCCCCGTCACCACCACGGTCAATGGCGTCACCACCACCAGCAATGTGAACGTCAACAATGTGGGCGGCCTGCTGAACACCGGCACCATCCAGGCCACTGCCGGCACCAACACCCAGACGGTAGGCACCAACGGCATCACCACCGCCACGGCGCTGTATATCGGTCCCTATACCTTCGTGCCGCGCCTGGACGTACAGGCCCAGAGCATCAGCGGCAGCTCGAGCACCGCCGGCACCATCGCCGCCACCGTCACCGGCATCGGCCAGGGCAGCGCCTTCGGCGTGATCGTGGGGCCCAATGCGAACCTGCCGGTGATCAATATCGGCAAGGGCGCCAAGATCACCGCTGCGGTGAACACCAGCACCGTTTCGCCCACCAAGACCATCGCCAGCGCCACCGCGCCCTTCTCCCTGGTGTCGGAAGCCATCTCCGACCAGTCCGGCACGCTCAAGACCATCAACAATGCCGGCACCATCCAGGCCGCCAACACCATCCTGTCGCCCGCCACCGGCGCGGTGACCAGCTCGCTGACCAACGCCATCGACCTGTCCACCGGCACCGGCGGCGGCGTGACGGTCAACAACTCCGGCACCATTCTGGGCAGCGTGCTGCTCAGCTCGGCCGGCAACGGCAATGTGCTGAATGTGGGCAATGTCGGCGCCGCCGGCACCGCCAATCCGGCCACCGGCCTGGTCAACACCAACGTCAATTACGCGATCGTCGGCCAGCAGATACTGGACAATACGCTGGGCCTGTCGCCCATCACCTCGCCCACCACCATTGCCTTCGGTTCGGGCTCCGGCCATCAGCTGCATGTCGGCGGCTTCGGCTATGTCAACGCCGTGATCACTTCAGGCGTCAGCGCCCTGGCGGTGCAGGTGGACCCCAACGGCCTTCTGTTTATTGCCAACACCACCCAGGCGCTGCAGGCCTCCACCTTCAATGTCGCCCCCAACGGTACCCTGGGCCTGGCTGTTTCCCAGTCGAACCTGAACAGCCTGAACCCGGTGGTGCAGGCCGACAGCGCCAACATCTCCGGCGCCGCCCTGGCGCTGCAGTTCGGCACCTATATTTCCTCCGGCTTCACCGCCGCCTCGACCACCACCCCGGCCGCCCAGACCATCACCTTGATCCGCGCGCCGGTGATCACCGACACCACCCTGGCGACCCAGAACGCGCTTCTGGGCCAGAACACGCCGTTCCTGTTCGAGACGCCCACCGAAAGCGGCTTGCAGGCGCTGACCAACACCATCGACGCCAGCGGCCAGCAGGTCTTGCAGCTGCATCTGTTGCCGCGTTCCACCGGCGCCAGGAATGTCGACGGCACCCCCGGCCTGAACCTGTCTGGCCAGGCCCGCAACGAGTTTCCCTTTGCCGCTTCGGCGCTGGCCACCGACAACGAGTTGGGCTCGGCCATCGCCACCAGCCTGACCGTCTACAACACCCCCGGCGTGGCCGGCAGCGGCATCAATGTCGTGGCCTCGCAGCAGCAGGCCCAGCAGGTCTTCTCGCAGTTCGCGCCGGACGTTTCGGGCGGCACCCGCGAGATCGCCATCCTGCTGACCGACCAGGCCAGCGGCCCGGTGGCGGCGCGCCAGCGTCTGCTGCGCAGCTATGCCAAGACCGCCGGCGACACCACTTTGTGGGGCGAAGAGTTCACCGGCCAGATCAACAACAAGGGCCGTGTCTCCGCCGACGGCACCCTGACCTCCTACAAGGATCACGGCTTCGGCTTTGTGCTGGGCCTGGACGGCGGCAGCCCCCGCAATGGCTGGTACGGCGGCGCCTTCACCTTCTACAGCGGCGACGTCAGCCAGCAGCTGCCGCGCGCCACCCGCACCAACACCCAATGGTTCATGCTGACCGGCTATACCGACTGGCGCGGCAAGCATGTGTTCCTGGATACCCAGATCAGCGCCGCCTATGGCGACTTCAACGAAACCCGCTCGCTCAATATCGGCGGGCTGTTCCGCGAAGCCACCAGCAAGCGCCCGGGCGCCATGGTGGCCGCGGGCGCCAATGCCGGCACCATGCTGCATTATGCCGGCATCGAGGTTGATCCCCATGTCAGCCTGGACGGGCTGACCCTTCGCGAGGAAGGCTATCTGGAATCCAATGGCGGCCCGGGCCTGAACCTGGACGTGGCGCCGTACTTCGCCTCATCGCTGCGCGGCGCCATCGGCGCCGACCTCAAGAAGACCGTCAATGTCTGGAACTTCCAGCTCTCGCCGGAACTGCGCCTGGGCTATCGCTACGACATGTTGCAGCAGGCGGTGAAGATCAAGGCGGCGTTCCAGTCCACGGGCGGACGCGGCACCGCCGGCAACACCATGACCTTTGTCGGCCCAGATCCCGACAGCGGCAACGCCATCCTGGGCCTGGGCCTGGGTGCGGGCACCGACACCTGGCATCTGGGCGTGAATTACGACTGGATCCGCGGCAACAATGGATCCACCACGCAGGTGGGCATCTTGACCGTGCTGGGCCGCATCTAGAATTTCAACCTGAACCCGAAACGAAAAACCCCGCCAGCGATGGCGGGGTTTTTGTTTGCGCTACCAGCTACCGGTATTGGGCATCGAGGCCCAGGGCTCTTTGGGTTCCAGATGCCCGTCCTGCAGCAGTTCGATGGAAATGCCGTCGGGCGATCGGATGAAAGCCATGTGGCCGTCGCGCGGCGGACGGTTGATGGTCACGCCGGCCGCCATCAGTTTTTCGCACAGCGCATAAATATCGCCCACGCGATAGGCGAGATGCCCAAAATTTCGCCCGCCGCTATAGCCCTTCTCGTCCCAGTTCCAGGTCAATTCGATCACCGGGCTTTCCGCAGCCAGTGCGGTATCGTTCTGCGCCTTGATGCGTTTGGCATCGTCAGGCGTGGCCAGGAACACCAGGGTGAAGCGCCCTTTTTCATTTTCCATGCGCCGCACTTCCTCAAGGCCCAGTTTGCCGCAATAGAAATCCAGCGATGCGTCCAGGTCGGAGACGCGCACCATCGTATGGAGATATCTCATAAGTATTATCCTTGAATGCCAAAGCTCTGGCCGTGCCAGCATCGCCAATTTTTATGCTGTGAAAAAGCAAAGATGTCGCAAGGGAACCTTGTAGCGGCATCACGGCTATTGCCGCCCTGTCCGGAGCAATGTGCGAATGCTGTCTTTGCAATCGCATGACACTGATTTTAATCGGCTGCACTGGGGTTTAACCCCTCAAACCCCTCATGCTGCATATGCGAAGTGTAAGGATCAAAACGGCCATCCCGTCATTGCTTGGGCAGATGTGCGCATCCTGTGGGCAAGGCAGGGAGGAAGGAGGCGGGCTACTACAAGACTGATACCCCTTGCAAAGACCGTAAGCGATTGCTTTAAAAGCTGCCTGAAGGCGTCAGACATACGGCGCCCGCGTTGGGTTAGAGTTGGTCCCGAACAATTTACCGGACCGGGCACGCACGGTGCTTCGGTTTCGTCTATGAGTGAGAGCGCATGGAACGTCCAGGTCATCTACACGTCGAAAAGAAATCCACGGCGAACAAGGCGACCAGCCTCGCCATCGTTATTGCCATTCATATTGCCGGCATTGCCGGTCTGGTTGCCGCTCTCTCTTCCGGCGCGCTGATCAAGCAGCTCCAGGAAATCAAGGCCACCGTCGATACCCAGAAGACGCCGCCCAAGGCGCCGCCGCCGCCGCCGCCGGATCTGGTGAAGCCGCCGCCGCCGGTCGCCATCGTTCCCGAATTCCAGGTCGCGACCGCGCCGCCGCCGCCGGTCACCACCGTGGCCAAGGCGCCCCCGGCGCCGCCGCCCAAGGCCGTCGCCTCGTCTGATCCGCTGCGCCCCATCATGCGCACGCACACGCTTCCGCCTTATCCGCCCATCTCGGTGCGCCTGAACGAACAGGGCACCACGCTGATGGAAGTCCACATCACCACCGAAGGTAATGTGGACGACTGCAAGGTGGTGCAGACTTCAAGCTCGGAGCGTCTGGATTCGGCCGCTTGCGACTATGTGAAGAGCCGCTGGCGCTGGCAGCCGCCCACCAATCAGGGTACGCCCACCGCCGTTTCCACGCGCGTCTCGGTCAAATGGGACCTCAAGGACGCCAAGTAATCAGTCACGTCATTCATCGATTACCCACGGAGTAGAAAAATGAACT